>JFJP01039606.1_pt1 | contig 16565 bp, 21 predicted proteins | sample 431651 | NCBI WGS metagenome assembly JFJP01 (sample SAMN02602958, study PRJNA72255) | Microbial mat metagenome, whole genome shotgun sequencing project. | biome: fresh water; feature: sink hole; material: water; isolation source: purple microbial (photo- and chemosynthetic) mats found in... | reverse complement strand
CTTGTCGGTGTCGTGATGGAGCCTGCACAACGGCTGCCAGTTCCCCTCATCCCAAAACAACTCCTGATTACCCTCATGCGGAACGATGTGGTCTACAACATTAGCCTCTGTAATCAGACCTTCTGCCTTACACATTACGCAAAGTGGGTGCGCTCTTAGGTAGGCATTGCGTGCTTTAACCCACGCCCAAGTGTAGCCTCGCTCTGAGCTATTACCCTTGTCCTTACGCCACGAAGCTGTAGCCATAATGGTGAGGTATCCTAACCCACTTCGACGCCCTCGCCTCCTCATGGATAGTACGATTTACCTATTGGTGTTTCGGCTGAGCTGAATTTTAGCGTTATTTTCAGCCAATAGTAAAACTTAATTTACCCATGGCTTCAACTACAGAATCGCTAAGAACACGCACTGTTATACCCAGACGACGAGCTTCTTTCCATGGTGGAGACTTATAAAGGTAGGCCCACCGGATGGCCTCAACTCCAGCAAGGTTAAGCTTGACCACTGCAGCCTCAACCAGCACAGCGTCAGTCTCATCGCACTGATCCATTATCTCAGGCGTATACCACTGTCTGTACTTTGAACGGTACTGCTTGAACATAGGGGTGGTCTGGCCTCCGGTGGGCCTGACCGTCGCCCAGCGAGCCCAGTTATACATCCTGGGTGCGAGGTGATGCTTTTCTATAAACGAGTTTATGTCTAGGTTTATGTTCATAACGAGAGCGTCTGTGAGGGGTTGTTGAGATGGTGCGAAACAGGCAAAAAGTAATCGTTTGGTTTTAATCGTTCGTTTTAAACAAAACAACCAAACGAACGATTAGAATACACCGTCTCTGATCGTCTTTGGGAGGAGGGTAGAACCCCCTCCCTCCGACCATCGAGACGCTTAAATCGTGAGCATCCGGTAATCGTTCGTTTGGTTATAAAAACCAAACGATTACCCAAACTATCAAACCAAACGATTAGAATAGACATTGATCTTAGATGGCGTAGCGTGAGGAGTCTGTTGCTTTGACCACATCCTCATCAACGATGATGTAGTGGTCGGAGCGACCTTTAGGTTTGTCTAACATTACCACCTTCAGACACCCATCGTTTATCAGGCTCTCCATTGCTCGGGTCTTGCGCTCTTGCGAGTGGCCTAGTCCACCTTGTGCGCGAGGCAGACGTTCGTAAAAAGAGCGCGCCTTGCCCCCCTGCTGGCGCACGAGATCGATCATATCAGAGCATAGTTCAGCCCAGTCATCTACTTGGCGCTGCTCCTTGGCGTCGGCCTTGAGCTGCACTCTCTCGCCAGGCATTAGTGGTCGAGCAGTAGAGTGTGAGAACCATGTCTCGGTTGGCTCCCCCAGCACGTTAGGGTGCGTCTCCTTGTGAGAACACAGCTCAAAGGCAAGCTCAGACCAGCGCAGTGGGAACCGTACCTTGCTTGCTTTTAGGATACGAGGGGACTGCTCAGAATCTCCGTCCTTGAACACGGTGTAAACCCCATGTGCGTCCCCTGTCCACGCAGATGCCCCCCGAGGCCCGAGCAGGTCAGACTCACCAGAACCGAGCTGTTTGGCAGTGTGAGCTACAATGATTAAGGGGAAGCCCGACATAGCCTGCTTTATGAGCGCCATGGCGCGACCCACCTGCGCATTGTCGTTCTCGTTCTCAAGCTCAAGTACTGCGTTGGCAGTGTCCACTATAACACACGGTAGGGCTTTGAACACTGAACCGTCTACCCTGAGGTTGTCCACCGTCCAAGTAGCGTATTCCTCGGCCACCTGCGCAAAGAGCTTAGGGTCTAGACGCTGGGCACTGATGACTTTGACCCGCGAGTTGAAGTCTGCCTCGGAGGCACCGGTGTTACCCCACTTGAACAGGGAGTAGATTACTCGCTGTACCTGCACTACAGACTCGGTTATGATGATGACGTTGCGACGCACTCGGGGGCGGAGAAGGTAGCTCTCAGGGCACAGATGAGCAGAGGCCAGCGCCAGCGGAATAATCAATGTAGTCTTACCGACTCCGGGAGCTCCTGCCACTACGTTAACCCCGGTTGACATGAAGTCATCATAGACGTACTCAAACAGTCTGACCTGGCCAGCACTTTCAGTGTGGGCATGGTGCAGGCTTAGGGGATGCAACTCATCAGGAGCCTTATATGCCTCAGTGGTGGGCTCCTTGTTCCAGCGCGAGTTGTACTTAGTAGCTAGGTGGAACACTGACAGGTGCGAGACCTCAGAGTCTTCCTTAATCAACGAGCGCCACTTGTCTTTGAATGCCTGCTCGGTGTGTCCGGGCTTGGTACTGCGAATACTCCAGGCATGTGCAATCTCATAGGCTCTTATCCTATCTGAGAGTCGGCTGATACCCTGCAGCACCTTGAGCCACTGCGGGTACTCGATGTCAGCGGGTATGACTCGCAGGGCTTGCGCAAGGTCTGAGTATGTAGCAACCGAGACTACGATAGAGCATGGGCGGTTCTTTAGGTTCAGACTGAGGTCACTACGCTGCGCTGAGTGCATGACCTTAGGGGTCTCCGTCGGCATAGAGCCCTGGGTTGGGTTCTTACCATTCTGCCACTGGTACATGCCGGACTCGCCTCGTGATGGTTCTACTAGTATGTACCCCCTATGTTTGATGTCTAGCCCTGCCCCTAGCGTGCCGGGATAGACAGCATCTGGGTCTGCTTTGAACACCCGATGCTCCCCGCCACCTTGGGTAAGACTGCTCACTGCGCTGTAGATAATGCCGTGCTCAGCCTCTAGGTGAGCTAACGACTCTGTACCGCCGTTGCGAGGGTCGATGTCCAGCACCACGAGGCCAGACTTCTCACATGCCACTGCAATGTTAGCTGAGGGGTGCTCTGTCCAAATCTTGCGGATCAGCGCAGGATCACGGGTACAGCTGTTCAGACCATAACCATCTACCGGCTTTTTGTCCTGCCTAACTGGCAGAACGTACCATCCTAAGTCGGCGTAGCGTAGCGCATGGTCGAGGTGTGTGTCTGCCGGAGTGTCCTCTGTCACGAGCCTGAGCATCGGCTGCTCTTTTAGCGAAAATCCAAACTTAGCCATTGTCTACTTCTCCTTCTTCGTCTTGTTGATACGGTCTAACGGGATACAGGGCGCAGGTGATTACCGTACACTTCTCCACCTCTATTCGCTGATAGCCACAGCACTGTAGGCACTTCTGCTTGAGCGCCATAGCCTTGCCCATCTGACCTAGAAGGGCACGGGCGGTACCCATCTTGTGTAACTCGGGCACACACTGCTCAACGTAGAGCCTGATCCTCTCTCGCTCAGCCTCACTGGTCTCTCGCTCTGCCTTGACTCGGATATGCTTAGCTCGGGTGGTATTGCTTGCGTTGAATAGGGTCATAGCGGCTCCAGTTGAACGGTTACATGGGTCAGGTGGCGGTCTTTTTGGTCACAAATGTTTGCGAACACGACATGTCTCAGGTCTACGCTGCGGATGTCAACGCGCAGGGCGCGGATTTGGGCGGGGGTCATTGCTCACCACCTGATGCTGGCGTCATAGTTACTGTGGCAAACACTATGCATCCAGGCTCCATGTGCGGGTACTTTGAAACAGTTACCCCGCACTTAACCCGTGTATCTCCGTTAAATCTGAATACTTCTTGCGTCTTATTGAGCGATGCGCCGCCAACGGCAACAAACAAAGGCTCAAAATCATCCCAATCAACCCTGAAAAACTCTGGGTTTATGTCCTTGTCGAGTATTCGCAATTTGCGCCACTCATTGCCGATTTTTATTTCAATCATTCCACCAACCTCCAAAGCACCACTTGCCGCCCATCCACCAGATCAATCGTCATCTCCACCAAGCCGACCTCGTGCATCGTCAGGATCAGGTCATGGTGGTCTGCGTCAAGTCCAACGGGCATCGTCCATGCGTCTGTGGCGAATAGCTCTGCTGCCATTGCGGTCAGGCGTCGGGCCACTATGAAGTCGGGCTCATCCCCTGCGATTTCTGACAAGCTCATGTGTTGGCCTTTTTTATGAATACATCCTAAGCATCCTGGGTCTTGGTACTTATCGAACTTGGTATATTGGCACTCCTTGCTCATCACGTTTGGTATAACAATCCTGATTAGCTCCCCCGTGCGGGAGTCTACACCATGCAGGACTTGCTCGGTGACAAAGGGTGCGCGGTCGCGGCATCCGTAACTCATGCGAACAGCTCCTGTGTCACGTTCCAGTACCGACCCTGCTTGCGAGCCAACACGTGATGTGGGCGCGGTGCGTTCTTGACCACCCAGATGGTTCGGCTGGGGGTCACAGGCATCGTTAGGGCTAAGCCGCGCTGGGTTACGAACCTCTCTGTGGCGGTGTTAGGTCTTTGGGTATCCACGAACAAAGTGGCGTCCACCCTAGCGTTTTCGGCGGTTAGGCACGTATACTGACACATGAGCATTACCCCCCTGCGAGTGTCGAGCGCGACGCAGTTGAACCAAACCACCCTGAGCGTCAGGACAGTGTCGTCCCGAGCTGGTTCTCCTGTCATGGGGTCTATAGCGACCAGTGAGGTAACACCGGGAAACTGTCGTCGAGGCTTCTTCATCTTGAGAGGAGTGGGTTCTGCTAGAACTGTCTCAGTGGCCTCCCCTGCTTTCTCCCTGACGTAGGACTCCATCATATCTACCCCACCCAGCCTCTGCAGGTTGCCCACGTAGTCCAGTAATAGACAGTTGGTCTTGCCCTGAGCCTTGCGGGTACCCCTGCCACATATCTGCACCCATAGTGCTGAGGATAGGGTAGGGCGTAGACAGACTATGCAGTCCAGAGCTGGAAAGTTGAACCCTGTGGTCAGCACGTCAACGCTGAGTAGTACCCTCGTATCACCAGAAGTCCATCGAGCGAACATAGCCTTCCGGTCGTCCGCGGAGTGCTCTCCGGTAACTAATTCACAACTATAGCCAGTAGCGCTGTGAATAGCAACCATTGCCCTCATAGCGGCAGTAACACCAGGACAGTACACCGCTATAAACCGACGCTTAGCGCACAAGTAAACCATAGACCGCGCGACCGACTCAAGCCACTTGACGTTCTCTAGTTCATTCACCTCAGTCTGCACATAATCACCCGCTATAGTGACGTCATTTAGGTCTAGCTGGACGTCAGTCATCACTCCTGTTATAGGCGATAGCCATCCGTCTGACACAGCCTGAGTCACGGTGTATTTGTAGGCTAAGTGGTTGAACCAAAACTGCTTAGGGTCTTCACCGTAGATTAAACCACCATCCATGCGCCATGGCGTAGCTGTCAGACCAACCCTCGTAGCAAGGCAGCAGAGCGCGAAGAGCTTCTCAAACAGCGCGGCCTCGCCTGTCTTGTGGGGGACACGATGAGCCTCGTCCACTATGATGAGGTGAGGAAGCGTGAGCTGACCCTCCCTAGCAGGACGGATGATGCTCTGTATAGTGGCAAAAATAACAGGTCTGTTTAGGTCTCGACGATTCAGTCCTGAGCAAATTATTCCAGGCTCATGTCCCGTGTGTTCGGCGTATGCCTCGGCATTCTGGCTTACGAGCTGCATTATATGAGTGAGCACCCAGACTGTCCCTCCCCTATCAATGACAGACTGCGCCAGCTCCGCTATGATTAGAGACTTGCCTGTCCCTGTAGCTAGCATAGCGATAGGGTTATACCCTTCCTCTATAGATTCACTTAGCGCTCGGTGACAATCTCGCTGGTACGTTCGTAGTTCCATGTTATATCCTATGTGTTATAGAGGGGTTATATTTTAGTTCGTATAACTCCCGTAGGGTGATTGGTAAAAACAATCAGAATATAATTCTGATTTGAAAATCCAATGAGCCAAGCCACAAATTCTTATGCTAAAATTCTTTCACTGGAGAAAACCCTCTCCAGGAAACCATAACCTGATAACTGGAGTACTGACATGACAACATCTTTCAACATCGCATCTGCCACCACTGCTGAGCTGCTGGCTTTCTTCAACGCCAATACCGGCGGCACCCCTGTCAAGAAGTTCGCTGACCGCAAGACTGCTGAACGTCGTTGCCAAGCCCTTGCCGATGAGATGTTAGCTGAAGAAGCTGCTACTGACGAGAACAACGGTGCTGACTTCCTCGAATACATGGAAGCCGGTATCGACCGTGCTCCTACAAACGAAGAGAACGGTGAAGGCCCATTCATGGATGTACCTGACAGCACCGACCTGCAAATCATGGCTGTTGAGGCCGCAATGGCCACTGGCGATGTGTGCCCCAGCTGTGGGGCTACTCTTGACATCACTTCAGGTACAGTGGTTGAACGGGCTGGCAAACAGCACATCATCGACGAAGACTACTTCACATGCCACGGCTGCGGTAACGAGTGGGGAACCAAAGACGCTGACCGTAAGACCGCCAAGGTCGCCCATAAGGTTGGCCCTCGTCCTGCTATGGCCGCCTCTCTCAAGATTGACCGCCACATTGTAGACCTGCTGACCGGTATTGTCTACGACAATGCATGCCGGGTCTGGAAGGCCGGTCTTGTGTCTTCTGCCCAGGGTGACCGTCTCTCCGCTGAACTGTACGGTGCATTCAAGAACACCGGCAAGCGTGACTATGTCTGCAAGGTCAACGGCCACAGCTTCCGTCTCGCATACCTCTAATTCACCAGAGGGGCTTCGGCCCCTGTGTGCTCAGACCCTCATAACAGTACTTCGGAGCTTAATGTGTCCAATCATCGCAAATTTAACATCCTGATGGCAGGGGTTTACCTCCTCAGCCTACTGGTTGTGCTATTAGATCTTTTCATCTGGAGACCTTAATGTTTAACTCAGTGTTCCCTAAATTTTCACTAGACCGCAGCGTCATCAAGTGGGAAGAGCATCTTGCCGAACTCACCCCATTCGAGAACCATGCGGGCATCTGGTTTAAACGAGAAGACTACTTCGCTCCTCTGGGCTATGGTGGCCCTAACGGTAGCAAGATGCGCCAGCTCATCTGGTACATGAACCGTTATCGTAACGGTAAGACTCACGTGCTGACCGGGGCTAGCATCCAGTCTCCCCAGCTCAGCATGTCTGCTATTGTCGGGGCTCACTATGGGTTGCCTAGCCGGCAGGTAGTATACAGCCGACCTGAGACCGTCTTGCGGCATGTCAACCCCCAAGTAGCTGCCGGGTTTGGGGCGCAGTTCGAGTACGCTAATGGGCCATACAATCCTATCCTGCAACGCAAGGTACACGACCTAGTTAAACCGGACTCACTGATCGTAGAGTATGGTATCACTGTTGATCACAAACACTACGATGCTGACACGGTTCGCAAGTTTCATGAGGTAGGAGCTAACCAAGTTCGCAACCTGCCAGATGAGGTGACCCGGTTGATAGTGCCTGCAGGGTCGTGTAACTCACTGGCTTCAGTTATGTTGGGGCTGAGCCGTGACAGCAAGAACCTAAAAGAGCTGTTCACACTGGGTATCGGCCCAGACAAGCGCGAATGGGTTATTGAACGGCTAAGGGTTATGGGAGTGTCTGACAACCTTCCTTTCAAATGGAAACACTACAGTCTGCACGATTCAGGATATGCTTCCTATAGCGATCATTTCAACGATGAGAGGTTTGATGGTATTGAGTTCCACCCTACATATGAGGCCAAGATGATTCGCTGGCTAAAGAGCGCCGATCAGATGTTCAGCCGACCCGACGACAAGACTGCGTTCTGGATCGTAGGTAGTGCCCCTAGCCTCAGCGTCATCGCTCCATTTTATACGCACAAGGGGCAGGTATGATAGACTATCGCCAGCCAGAATACAGAAGAGAGCTCTTCACCAACCTGTATGCGTTCAATCTTGAGAATCGCATTATGCCTGGGTTAGTGTATCTCTACATGCCCGAGCTGAAGAAGTCTCTTCAGTGGGACGACGAGTCGGCGTTGTGGTTTGCATTCCTAAACGGGATGACGCAGAACCCTATCACCTCGCTACGTATGTTCCGAGAGCTTGACCACGTACCCGTCAGCAAGGCTGAACTCAGCACCTTCTCAGACTGGTTCAACTCCAGCTGGGACACGCTGCAGTTTGACACCGACCGCCGGTACGGTAAGAAGGAAACCGTAAAGGCCATTGCCTCGTATGCCCGGCTAGTATCCGAGCACGGTGGCTTTCAGTCTATGCTATGGGCACTAGGAACATCATATACCGAGCTTTGGAGCCGAGCTTCATCAATATACTCTTTTGGTCGGCTTAGCTGCTTCTCCTACCTGGAGTACGTGAAGATTATGGGATTCGGAGCGGACTGCGATGACTTGATGTTCGAGGACAAGTCCGGCAGCAAGTCGCACCGCAACGGTATGCTGATGTTACTTGGGATGGATCACCTCGTCAACGACAAAAGAGCAGTTAAGCCTCACGACGGAAACTATCCAGACTTCAACAAGATGTGCAGCTACCTACACAAAGAAGCAGATCAGTATCTCTACGACTTCCAGCAAAATCTACCTCACCCGGACGCGAGCAGGTTCACGCTGGAGTCTAACCTATGCACGTTCAAGAATATGTTCTTCGGTCGTCGATATCCAGGTGTGTATGCAGATATGGCGTGGGACAGAATAGTGTGGGCTGAAGACAAGGGTCAGCACGAGCATACTGCACCATTCCGAGCTATCCGAGAACAGCTCCCTATATCACTAAGAGCGGAGTGTGATACTAAACCTATGAGGTTGGTTGACAAGGCCAAACTCTTCCCGGAGACAGGGCATCTACTCCGCTTGCAAGAATGGATGAACTCATGAATCAGATAATTAACATCAGGGGATGCAACGGCTCAGGCAAGACCCACACCGTGAGGAAGTTCCTTGATATTCTCCCCTCTAAGTCCCTGGGGGGCAAGCCAGGAAAACCCCTAGGCTACCTAGTTGACGCCAGAGACTGGGGTATTTTCACACCTCTGTATGTGGTTGGTAGCTACGAGAACGCCTGTGGAGGGGCAGATACTATACGTACGCAGGAGGAGGTTGCAGACCGCACCATCAAAGCCTATAGAATGGGGCACGTGCTGGTAGAGGGTCTGCTTATGTCTAAGAGCTCTGACGGAGGGCATGCTGCTCCTATTCTAAGAGACCATAATGCAATATTTGGCTTCTTAGACACCCCCTGGAATATATGCCTAGAGAGGGTGCTCAAGCGCAGAGCCTCTGCCGGAAACACCAAGGAGTTCGACCCTAACAAGACGATGAAGAGCGCCTATGAGCAGTGTCATAGAAGCTACGAACTGCTGAGTCAGTCGGGAGGTTATGATGTTCGTTGGATTAACCACAAAGATGCGATAGGAGAAGTAGTAAACTTACTAACGACCTCTGAGTCTATGCCATTCTAAGGAGCTAACTATGGAAATCAAGGTAAGCAACGTGAACGAACTGTTCTCTGAAATGTTCTGGAAACTGCGCGGAGAGTTTGACGAGTCTGACTCTAGGAACGGCAGGGTGATGAAATTCAAAGAGCCTGTGCTGACGACGATCCTAAAGCCTACCGAACGAGTGCTGTTTCACCCAGAGCGAGATGCTAACCCTATCTTTCACCTCATGGAGTCTGTCTGGATGCTAGCTGGGAGAGCTGACGTTGAGTTTTTGAGTCTGTTCAACAGCACCATCAAACAGTACAGCGACGACGGTGTGTACTTCAATGCCGCCTATGGGCATAGAATGCGTTCGCACTTCTGCCAAGACCAGTTAATCGACGCTATAGCTATTCTGGAGAAAGATCGCAACTCTAGGCAGGTGATCATACAGCTTTGGAGCCCTAGTGACCTGACCAAGTCCACTAAGGACAAAGCCTGCAACACTCAGCTTATGCTGGCGGTTGAGCATGACAAGCTTAACCTCACAGTCATCAACCGTAGCAACGATATGTACTGGGGATACGCGGGAGCTAATCCTGTGCACTTCTCAATGATTCAAGAGTTCGTAGCAGGGGCTGTGGGTGTTGAAGTAGGCAAGTACTTCACGTTTAGCAACAACCTACATCTTTACGTTGACCTATACGATGCGGCTCACTACATAGCCAGTCCTCCTCTTTGGCCTCAGTACGATCGATACCTACATGGCACTGCGACACCCTATCCTATTCTTACGGGTACAACTGCGTCGCAGTGGTTACGGGATGCAGAAGAGTTCTGTCACGATCCATTTAGCGACAAGTTGTACTACCCTCCTTTCTTCAGAGAAGTGGCCTATCCTATGGCTATGGTTAGCTACACAAGGCGCAACCGGCAGGGCTCAGGTGTCGAGTGGGTCAACCGTATTGCCGCATCTGACTGGAAAAACGCCACTCTGCAGTGGATCTGTGCCAGAGAAAATGCGGCCACAAGTAAGCTAAAATAAACACCATAACTAAGATTGGAATAATATGAAAGCTAAGATCGAATTCATGATGGACGGTAGCGAGGTAGTTCGCTATCATACTGTTCATACACTGCAGCGCGAGACCGTTGGACATCACTCCCACGGGGTTGCCATGCTGTGTCTCATCCTGAACCCTGAATGTCAGAGGTCTGTGTTGGTATCAGCTCTCCAGCACGACCTGGCTGAACATCAGACCGGTGATATTCCCTCCCCTGCCAAGCGTCAGTACGGAATAGGTGAGCAGATTAGTGAATTAGAAGACAAGCTGCTCAGAATAGCAGGGCTGGAAATGCCATGGCTTACCACTGACGAAAGCAGACTCCTCAAACTGGCCGACATAGCTCAAGGCGCGCTTTTCTGTGCCCGTGAGATATCGCTAGGCAACACTCGAATGCGAGACATCTTCGACCGTTATCTGAGCTATGCTAACCAGATGCTTCTGGTTGGTCGCGAAAAGGACTTGTTCAACATTATTAAGGGGTCTATATGAGCAGCGCAGACAGCAAACAAGTAGGTGGTGGGCACTACAAGGACGAGCCGCTCCAGCACTGGAACGTAGTTATAGCTATGAACTGGGACTACCTCATCGGCAATGCGACAAAGTACCTCTGGCGGCTGGGCAAGAAGGGTGGCTCTGAAAAAGCCATCGAGGACATCACAAAGGCCATTCACTACCTAGAGAAGAAGCGCGAGCTTATGATCTCAGAGCTAGGTGATGGCGACCCAACAACAGGCTACGTTAACCAGGACAGATAATGCCCACTTTTGTGTTCGACTCAGAGACCCTACCCAACTTCACGTTGTTCTGCTTCAAGGATGTAGACACCGGGAAGCGGTTTGGTGTGTCTCGCGATGAGCCTGGGTCTGTAGAGCTGATGCAGCGGATAGTGAATACACCTGAGGCCACGTTTGTTGGGTTCAACAACAAGTCCTTTGACAACGTTATTGCTGCTGCTTTCTGCGCAGGCCGGACGGAGCTTGAGATCAAGAACATTGCAAATGATCTAGTTGAAAACAGGCTCCCGTGGTGGGAGGCGATCAGCAAGTATATGCTACCTCACCTGGACTTCGACTTCGTTGATCTCATCGAGGTAGCACCGTCGTTCGTTGGTCTTAAAGCATATGGCGCACGTATGCATATGCCGGTTCTGCAGGATATGCCTATGGCTCACGATACCATCGTCACAGAAGAGCAGAAAGATCAGATTGTAAGCTACTGCAACAACGACGTTGACACTACAGAGGAGCTACTCAGGCAGCTCGACTCTGAACTGTCTCTGCGCGTTGATATGTCAAAGATATATCGCGTTGACATGAGGAGCCGCTCAGACACTCAGATGGCAGAGCAGGCGTATATCAAAACCTTAAGCCTCACCTACAGAAGCAACACCCCTCCGTCAGCAGTTACGTACACACCCCCATCATTCATCAGGTTTTGCGACCCAGGTCTAACTGATATAGTAGAGAGAGTAAAGCAGGCTGAGTTTGCTGTGAGCGCCAGAACAGGGCACGTGTCTCTGCCTGAATTCTTAGGCTCTCAGACCATCAAGTTCGGCTACGGTGAGTACCAGCTCGGAGTGGGGGGAATTCACAGTACTCACGACAAGAAGGTTTGCCATGTTGCCGGTGACGAGATTGTGTGCGACATTGATGCCGCCAGTTTCTACCCCTCAATCATTCTAGAGTGCGGCTTCGTACCTGCAGGGCTGGGTCAGAGATTCATAGACGAGTATCGTAAGATATATGACAAGCGGTTGGCGGCCAAGAAGGCCAAGGATACCGTTACAAACGAGACGCTAAAGATCTCGCTCAACGGAACCTTCGGCAAGCTAGGCAGTCTCTACTCGGTGCTTTACGCACCAGACCTGATGCTGGCGGTGACGCTGACTGGGCAGTTTACACTGCTGATGCTGATAGAGTGGCTTGAGATGGCAGGAGCTAGGACTTTGAGCGCAAACACAGACGGTATTGCTATAGCGTGCTCTAAGGAGATCTTCCCCAAGATTGAGGAAGTGGTAAGCAAGTTCAGCATCCGCTCTGGCTTTGTGTTCGAGTATACCCCCTACAGGGTGCTGGCCATGAAGGATGTCAACAACTATTTCGCGGTCAAGAATAACAGGAGTATCAAAACTAAGGGTATATACTCGCCTCTCTGTCTAAAGAAAAACCCCACTGCAGGAGTTTGCTCAAACGCTGTCGGCCAGTGGCTAGCTCATGGTACTCCAATGTTAGAAACCATAAAAAACGCTAGGTTCGTAGACTTTATAAGCGCCAGGAGCGTAACAGGAGGAGGAGAGCAGAACGGCATGTATTTGGGTAAGGTGGTACGGTGGTACCAGAGCACCGACCGCGAGCTACCCTGCATAAAGTACGTGTCCAACGGCAACAAAGTTCCCAAGACAGATGGCGCTCGCGCCTGTATGATTATTAACCCAGAAGGAGGACACCCGTCGGACTTAGACTACCAATGGTACTACTTAGAGTCTATCAAGATAGCAGATGCAGTCGGCTGCAGGAGCTACCTGAGCGACGATGAGATTCAATTAATAACCCCTGTCAAGAAAGGAAGGAGCAAAAATGGAAAACGGTAACAGCAGAACCGTATACGTGGTGTATGCTGACGACCGAAAGGATCTCAAGGATGCCGAACGTTTTGGCAAACTCAGAGATGTATTCAGCTCGGTAGGCCGGGTCTACAACACCGTAAGAATGATTGAACACGCTCGTCGTGTGCTCTCAGACTGGGACGATGGCGATCATCTGCTGATGATTGGAGACCCTGTTCTCTGTGCAGTATGCATGTCAGTTGTGTTAGAGAAAAACAGCGTCGTAAATGTCCTTAGATGGGACAGGAACGACTTTCAGTATAGCTCCCAGAGGTGGGATTTTATGCCTCCTGAGGTGAGCTAAAATTGGCGTATAACCCGTCATAACTTTATAGGAAATAGCAATCATGACAGCTAAACAAGTCGAAGCTCCCACCTGGATTTCATCTCTCAGGGTTGGCAAGCAACATGTTCCTCCGCGAATCTGCATCTACGGAGGGCACGGCATAGGCAAGTCCACACTGGCCAGCAAGTTCCCCTCGCCTATCTTCATCAGCACTGAGGATGGTCTGGACTCGCTGGACGTGACAAGCTTCCCTAAGGCTCAGAAAATAGAGGACGTCGTTGAAAGCATCAAGACTCTTCTAAAGGAAGACCATAAGTTCAAGACTGTCGTTATCGACTCTGTGGATTGGTTAATAGAGCCTCTCATCGTAGAGCATGTTAACAGTCAGCATGACGAGAAAGAGCAGGCCTATGGTAAGGGTCAGGTCTATGTGGCTGAGGAGTTCAGAGAGCTACTACAGGGGCTTGACGCCCTACGGCTACGTCGCAGCATGAACATAGTTCTCATTGCTCACTCAGCAGTTGTTAAATTTGAAGACCCTAGAACCGAGCCATATGACCGCTATCAGCCTAAACTACCAAATCGCTGTAATGCGCTACTACAGGAGTGGGCCGACGTACTGGCCTTCGCCGCCTTTAAGGTACTCATCAAGAAGGACGACGTAGGCTTCAACAACAAGAAGTCTCGTGGTACCTCTAACGGTGATCGTATGCTACACTTCATTGAAAGTCCTGCATACATCGCCAAGAATCGTTACTCGTGCCCTGAAGACACAGAGATGGCGATTGAAAACGTAGCAAAGTTTATCCCCCTCGCCAACTAAGGAGCATATCACCATGGCAAAATTTGGATTTGACACCAACGAAGTCGCTGCAACCAACTCTGACTTCTCCCCTCTCGAACTAGGAGAGTACACGCTCAAGGCTCTCGAGGCTGAGATGAAGGAGACCAAGGCAGGAACAGGCAGCTACCTTGCTGTGACGTTTGAGGTCGCCAAGGGTACTGGCTCAGGTCGTCGGGTGTGGATGAATTTCAACCTGTTTAATCCTAGCGAGAAGGCTCAGAATATAGGTCGTCAGCAGCTCAAAGCATGGGCTACTGCTGTGGGTAAGCCTGATGCTAGTGACAGTGACCAACTCATAGGGCGTAACTTCCAGGCAGTGGTCGCTATTGAGGCAGGAACCGGAGGCTACAAGGACAGCAATGTCATCAAGACATTCTTGTTCGACACGGTATCGCCTGACGCAGCTAAGACCCCTGTCACGCCTCCTAGCCGACCTGCTGCACCGCCTCAGAAGTCCGCAAACCCCTGGGACTAACCAAACTCATAGCTGACGCTATTTAAGGCCTCCCTCGGGAGGCTTTTTAACTAATAACAGGAGAATAGAGATGGTAGCATTCCCAAAGTCTGAGGCACAGGAAGTGACAGACAGAATTTATGCAGCAATAGAGGCCTCAGAGACTAATGAAGAAGTCTATCTCGGTCGGCTGGGCTCTTCATCGATAGGTGGAGACTGTCTTCGAGCCACTTGGCTTTCGTGGCGAGCCTATGACTCGGCCAAGTTTGGGGGACGAATGCTCAGACTGTTTGGCACAGGGCACTGGCAGGAAGATCGCATTGTAGAAGACCTCAAGCGAGCTGGGTTTCAAATCTGGGAGAAAGACCACAAGGGTGAGCAGTTCCAGTTCGTTGACGTAACAGGGCATTTCATCAGCAAGATGGACGGAGTGCTCAAGGGATATCCAGGCTCAACTCAGACTCCTCATGTACTAGAGATCAAGACACACAACAAGAGTAGTTTCTCTGCCGTTGTCAAGCATGGGGTGCTAAAGTCTAAGCCTAAGCACTACGCTCAGGTGCAGAGTAGTATGATGCTGAGCGGAATGAATAGGGCAATATATGTTGCGCTCTGTAAAGACGACGAGCAGTTCTATGTAGAGCGTATCAAGGAAGACAAACCTGCACAGAAGGCTCTTTCCACTACTATTATCAAACTGGTTGAGGCTCGGCTCAAACCCGCTGGCATCAGCGATGAGCCTCTCACTTCAAAGCTATGTATGTTCTGCGACGTTAAGGAAGTGTGCGCAGGTATAAAGCCAGCTGTGCGCACTTGTCGTTCTTGCCGGGCAAACTGCGCTGTTGAAAACGGTGAATGGCGCTGTGAACTGCATGACAAGATTCTCAGCAAAGATGAGCAGCGAGCCACCTGCGCATCGTATGAGGTGCTGTGATGTTGATATTCGGTATTGACCCAGGACTCACAGGTGCGGTTGGAGTGCTCAGGGATGGCGCTTTTTTAGCGGTGGAGGATATGCCAACTGTTGTCAAGGGGATAGGCTCGGTTAAGTACGAAATATCCCCCTCTGGGCTAAAACAATCGTTACGTAAGCACGCCTCTGTAGGAGACTCAGTGACGGCAGTTTTGGAACGTGTAAACTCCATGCCGGGTATGTCAGCCTCAACTGTGTTCAGCCTGGGGGACAGCTTCGGATGCGCTCGTTCTGTTATTGCCACAGCAGGGGTAGAGTTAACCTATGTAACACCGCAGACGTGGAAGAAGTACTTCAAGCTTGAAAAAGACAAAGAGCTGAGCAGAGCCCTCGCCATTCGGCTCTTCCCCTCAGCAGAGCTGCACCTTAAGAAGCACCACGACCGCGCAGAGGCTCTTTTAATGGCTCGATGGCTATGGGAAACCAGATTTGCGTGATTGTCAGATACAATCAGACAGTGCGCGTTGATTTGAAAATACAATGACGCTACTGCTCTGCTCTTGTGGTAAAATAAATCTCGGCCTAACATAACCCGATAACAGGAGATCTTAAATGAGTGTGTTAACTATAGAGACGCGCATACAGGGAATACCCTGTATTGTCAAGCTTACGCAGTATACCCCTTACTGGGACGGTCGCCGAGGACATATCGACAACTGGCTTCCTGACGAGCCTGAGCAGATTGAGTTTGAAGTCTGCGACCGTAAAGAGTATCCTGCGGACTGGCTTGCCGCTAAGATGACAGACGAAGACATCAGTCGAATTGAGAAGCTTCTGATAGAGGAGATGAGTCGTGAATAAAGCCTACTTCACAGGGAAGGTGTGGATAGGTTCGGCCTACTTCCCAGACAACAGACCTCTAGTACAAGGCGACGCTCTTTTGATACAAAAAGCACTTCTAGAAGCAGAAAGACCTAAAATGAACACAGCACAAGATTGGAACACCGCATACATCAACGGTGGCCTACGCCGCAAACGCGACTTTGACTACATCATGCCAGAGCCGACCGACACCACCCGCATGAAGCCCGAGCTTGACG
>JFJP01034840.1_pt1 | contig 16567 bp, 10 predicted proteins | sample 431651 | NCBI WGS metagenome assembly JFJP01 (sample SAMN02602958, study PRJNA72255) | Microbial mat metagenome, whole genome shotgun sequencing project. | biome: fresh water; feature: sink hole; material: water; isolation source: purple microbial (photo- and chemosynthetic) mats found in... | reverse complement strand
GTAGCAATCTTGAAGGGCTTGGTGAGCGGGCGGCAGGCCATCTGGTCTTCCAGGCTTTCTATGAAAAAGCCGGTTATGAGGATGACCAGATTTGCCCATGCAATCTCGGCAACATCATTGGGCATACGGCCTATCGTGGCAGCGGCAAGATACCAGATCATGGTGAAGATGCATGGCGCGATGATGGCTCCGAATAGCCTGCTCACCACGAAGTCGCCTTTGGCTTCGGGTTTCAGGATGAGCATCTCGCCTGCCGACATCACAATCCAGGCGTAGAAACCAATCTTCATGTGCTGGAAGGCAGATTCGTCTACTCCGCTGAAAATAGAGGTAAAGCCGTTGGGCCACCAGTCATACGCAAAATGGAAAACGAGAAAAAGTAACTGGAATGTAAGGGATCGTAAAATTATCCGTCTGGCGTAGTGATGCGCATGTGCAACTTTATCCATGATTTCTCCTTCCGGTTCGCTGATTGCCTGATGACCGTGGAGCACATGATAATGGGCATTTGCTGAATTCGCAATAAAATACAGCCGCGATCCATAATCGGACAGCAGGCGGACACGGTCGTTGTAACCCGTGCCCGAGAATTGCTGGATAAGCTTGATGCCTGAATCCGCCAGCAGGTCGCCATTGGCGGCGTACCTTTCTTCGGCCAGCCTGAACATGTACCTTGATGCGAGCACTGTATGAATGACGCCGTCGCCACGGATCTTTACCGGCAAAACGTGGTTGACGAGGTCGCCAAAGGCTTTGACGTTGAGGTATTGTGGGCGGCCTTCCACAGTATAAGCAGCATCGGGATCAAGACCCGGTACGGTGAGTATGTCATGCCCCAGTCCAGGTTTCATGCTTCCCTGGAACAGCCCGGCGATCGCTTCCGAGCCGCCATTGGCTACAACGGCCCATATCGTCTTTTCCGGATCCAGCCTGTTTGGAACCCGGATGAACCTGCCATACTGCAGGAGGCGCCTGTGTTCCTTGTAGAAGCTTATTTGTTCGCCGATGGCTTTCTTGTCAAAAGGTGACAGCATGGTCAGGTCGAGCTCGTAGCCCAACAGTCCAAATGCGGCGGTATTGAAGCGTGACTCTATGGGGGTGGAGCGCAGGGTCTGGTGGTTGGGGCTGGACGAGACGTGTGCGCCCATGACCGATTGTGGGTATCCGTAGGATGTACCTGACTGGATGGCAACGCGTTCCCAGGCGTCGGTGTCGTCGCTCGTCCATATCTGCGGCATGTAGCACAGCATTCCCAGATCAAATCGGTTCCCTCCCGAAGCGCACGATTCAAAAAGGATCCCCGGGAATCGCCTGACAAGTTCTGCCAGGACCTCATAAAGACCGAGTATGTACCGGTGGTGGAACTCGCCCTGCCGTTCAGGTGGCAATGCCTTGGAGTACGCGTCCGACATATTGCGGTTCATGTCCCACTTTACGTATTCGACGTTGCCCAGCGAGAAGACGGCGCTCATCGTTTCGATCATCCAGGCGCGGACTTGTGGCAGCGTCAGGTCTAGTACCAGCTGGTTGCGGCTCGGCGACGGTACGCGGTCAGGTGTGGACACGGCCCAGTCCGGGTGGGCACGGTACAGGTCGCTGTCTTCGTTCACCATTTCCGGTTCCACCCAAAGCCCGAACTTCAAGCCGAGTGAATTTACTTTTCGTATCAGGTCAGCCATGCCGCCGGGCAGTTTTTTTTCATTGACGTTCCAGTCTCCGAGCGACCTGGTGTCGTCGTCCCGCTTGCCGAACCAGCCGTCATCAAGGACGAACAGTTCCATGCCCAGGGATGCCGCTTCTTTTGCCAGACCGAGCAGTTTTGCCTTGTTGAACGCAAAGTAGGTGGCTTCCCAGTTGTTGGCCAGGATGGGCCGTTCTCTCTTTTGCCAGTCGCCGCGGACGATGCAATCCTGGATGAAGCGGTGCATGGTGCGGCTCAAACCATTGAAGCCTTCGGTAGAGAATGACATGACCGCTTCCGGTGTTGTAAAACTTTCTCCGGGTTCGATTAGCCATTCGAAGCCCGATGGATTGATGCCGGTCAAGAGCCGAATCTTGCCCGCGGGGGTTTGTTCGACTATTTCCGCATGGTTGCCGGAATAGACCAGATTGGTGGCGTAGCATTCCCCGTGGAATTCTCCGCATCCTTCCGCGGCCAGCATGACGAAAGGATTGTGCCTCGCGGAGCTGTTACCCGTTTTCGAGTCGCTGGAAAAGATGCCCGGCATCACGCGCCTGTCGTGACGATGCCGTTCCCTTGCCCATGTGCCGTCAAAGGTAATGAATGAAAATTCACCCCCGGGCAGGTCAAGCTGGGCGCTCGTAAGGCGTCGGATGTGCAGCGGTTTGTCGCTTTGGTTATGGAGTGTCGCGAAGCGGGTGACAATGTCATAACGTGCATAGACACAGTACGAAAGCACGACTGATATGTCTTTGTCCTCATCAAGCAGCGTGATTTCCGTGCTTTCGACATCATGTTCACCGCCCTGTGCAGATGGAAGACCGTAAAGGGAAGCTTTGCCCCTGTATGTTCTGGAAGACACGAATCTCAGGTCAATGGTTCTCGATCCATCGGCAAAAATCAGTTCGATGGCTGGTTCGCGGAAGTCGCCTTTACCCAAGCCAGAATATTCCAGGCACTGGGCATCCAGCCCGATGCTGGCATGCTCCTTGCTGTAACTGACCATGGTGCCGTAGTTGACGTCATTTTTCTGGCGCAACGCCTCATAGTCCGCCATGGTACGGAGGCGTTTGCCATAATGGAGGTTTGCCAGGTGCCCTGTCGGCAGGACATCCATGATGTAGCTGGTAGTATCCGTGTTCAAATGAATGGTGGTGGGCATGCCGGAAAGTATGTATATCATGAACCTGATGGTCAATAATCACTAGTATTTTCTGAACCTTCCTTATACACACCTTGACTATTGTCATTGAATGCTTTACATAGAAACGGCTGGAAGGCTGTGTTTTTGGGCCGATTGGTCCGATTACCGTCTCTGGCGGTATCATTCGATACCATGCTCTCTAGCGCTACAGGAGGAACCGATGAAGAAGTTCATGCTGATTATGATGGTGCTTTGCCTTTTCAGCACCATGGCATTCGCCGCTGGCGGCGGTGAAAGCGGCGAGATCAAGCTTGGTGGCGTAGGCCCGGTAACCGGTGAAGCCGCTACTTTTGGAGATTCCACCAAAAAGGGACTCCAGCTTGCGGTAGACGAGTGGAATGCCAAGGGTGGCGTGCTCGGCAAGCAGGTCAAGATGGTTTTTGCCGATGACAAGGGCGATCCCGCTGAAGGCGCCACTGTGTATACCAAGCTTATCCAGCAGGACAAGGTTGTAGCCATCGTCGGAACGGTCATGTCGAAGGTAACTTTGGCTGGCGCACCGATCGCCCAGGCTGCCAAGATCCCGATGATCAGCCCCACCTCCACCAATGAAGCGGTCACCCAGGTAGGCGACTATATTTACCGCGCGTGCTTCATTGACCCCTTCCAGGGCACCGTAGGCGCCAAATTTACCTTTAACGACCTCGGAGCCAAAGTAGCGGGCGTCATCTTTGACGTCGGCAACGATTACTCCAAGGGCCTGGCAGAAAATTTCAGGAAATCCTTCGAGAGTCTTGGAGGACAGGTAGTGGCTTATGAGGGTCACGCCACCGGAACGACAGACTTCAAGGCCCAGCTTACCAAGATCCTCGCCGGCAATCCCGCTGCGCTCTACTGCTCCGACTACTACAATGACGCAGCACTGATCGCCAAGCAGGCCCGCGAGCTTGGCTACAACGGCCCGATCGTAGGCGGAGACGGATTTGATTCAGCTGACTTCGTAAAGATCGGTGGAGACGCTGTCAACAACTGCTTCTTCACCAACCACTACGCGCCCGATGCCACCACCGCCGCGGTAACCGCGTTCGTAAACGGCTACAAAGCCAAGTATGGTGCTACCCCCGACGCCCTCGCCGCATTGGCTTATGACGCCGGCTACATCATGCTGAACGCCATCAAGTCCGCCGGCAAGACCGACGGAGATGCTATCAAGACCGCCCTGGCAGCGACCAACCTCGCCGCTGTTTCCGGTCAGATTACCTTTGATGCCAACCGCAACCCCGTCAAGTCAGCCGTGATCATCGAGATCAAGGGTGGCAAGCAGGTCTACGGCCTCTGTTTTTTTCGGGGGGTGACATGGGTTCCATATTCAGCATTCAGCAGATCGTCAACGGACTCCAGGTCGGATCCATCTACGCTCTGATCGCCCTGGGTTACACGATGGTCTACGGAATCATCAGGCTGATCAACTTTGCCCACGGTGATTTCTTCATGATAGGCGCGTATATCGCCTACGGAATGTTTTACCTTTTCAATTCCATGCTGGCGGGGCATACCGGAACGCTCGCGTTCATCGTCTTGCTGGGCTCTATAGCCGGTGGAGCTGCGGTTGCCATGCTTACCAACCGCCTTGCATACCGCCCCTTGCGGTACAAACCCAAATTGTCATCGCTCATAACCGCAATCGGTGTGTCCATGTTCATCGAGTATTTCTTCTCCGCTCTTCCCATTATCGGGCCGTCGTACCGGGCCTTCCCCGACATCCTGCCCAAGCACTTGTACAAGATAGGCACCGCAACAATTTCAAGTTATGTAATTCTTGACATCGCCATCGCTGCGGTGATGATGATAGGGCTCACTCTGTTCGTGAAATATTCCCGTATCGGCAAGGCGATGCGTGCTGTCTCCCAGGACAAGGACGCAGCCAGGCTGATGGGTATCGATATAGAAAAGATCATCGCGTACACCTTTGCCATCGGTGGCGCGTTTGCCGGTGTAGCAGGGTTGCTCAACGGCATGACCTACCCCCGCATATTCCCGTACATGGGAATCCTGCCTGGCCTGAAAGCCTTCATAGCGGCTGTACTGGGCGGTATCGGCAATATTCCAGGCGCCGTGCTAGGCGCTTACATCATGGGCCTGGCTGAAACCTTTGCTTCAGCCTACAACTCGCTTCTTGGGGAAGGCATTGCCTTCGCAATTCTTATAGTTGTCTTGTTGGTCAGGCCGCGCGGCCTCCTCGGCGAGAAGCAAGCCGACAAGATATAGGAGGCGGATGTGACAAAACGCCGATTACCCCTGCTTACGATTTATGCAGCCATATTTTATGTGGTGATACAGATATTGAGTGTCACCGGCATATTCAACGGCTACATAATACACATAATCAACCAGTCGCTTATCTACGTAATCCTGGCTGTCAGCCTCAACCTGATCAATGGTATTACGGGCCAGTTCTCGCTTGGGCACATGGGTTTTGCCGCGGTCGGAGCGTATGCTTCCGGCGTCATAACTACCATATTGTTCAAGGCTGTCCCGGGTACCTTTGGCGGTTATTCCCTGTTTCTGGTCAGCATATTCGTCGGCGGTTTTGCCGCGGCGCTTGTTGGTGTACTGATAGGATTCCCCTCGTTGAGGCTCAAAGGCGACTATCTGGCCATAGTCACGCTTGGTTTTGGCGAGATAATCAGGACGATCCTCAACAACATCGCCATAGTGGGTGGTCCACGCGGACTTCTAGGCATACCCAAGTTTTCAAACTTCACCGTCATTTATATCGTAGCCTTTGTCTCGTTCGTCATCATACGCAACCTTCTTGAGACTTCGCACGGACGGGCGATGCTTTCGATACGGGAAAACGAACTGGCGGCTGAACTCGTCGGTATCGATACGACCAGATACAAGGTGACTGCTTTTGCGATGGGCGCTTTTTTTGCCGGTATTGCGGGAGCGCTTTTTGGACACTTGCTCCAGATTGCCCACCCGACCCAGTTTGGCTTCATTGGCTCCATCATGGTCCTTATCATGGTATATACCGGTGGCGTTGGTTCTATTACCGGCTCGGTGATAGCGGCCTTTGCGCTGACCTTCCTCTCTGAGGGATTGCGCATCGTGATAGACACTGCCGCTGATTTGACCGGCCTGCCGATTGGCGGAGAGTGGCGCATGGTTATCTACGCCCTCCTGCTTGTGTTCGTCATGTTGTTCAGGACAGAAGGTTTGATGGGCATGCGGGAAGCCAAGTTCATCGTGCTCGCGGAGGACAAAGAATGAGCGCCATACTGTCCATCCAGAAAATGAGCCATTATTTTGGCGGCCTCAAGGCGGTCTCCGATTTCAGCTACGATGTTCCGGAAGGTGTCATCTACGGCCTTATCGGGCCAAACGGATCTGGAAAGACGACCACGTTCAACCTCGTTACCGGTATCTACAACCCCACCGAGGGCAAAGTATTTATGGAAGGCAAGGATATTACCGGCGAGAAACCCTTCAGGATTGTCCACAAGGGAATAGCCAGAACCTTCCAGAACCTGCGCATTTTTTCAAACCTGACCGCCCTAGACAACATCCGCATTGCAAAACATTACGGCTCAAAGTCGAGCATGCTTTCTTCGATACTGAGGACCCCGGCGTTCAAGGCTGAAGAAAAAGAAATGAAAACCGAGTCCCTCAGGCTTCTGGATATTATGCACCTTGCCGACCGTTCATTTGAGAAAGCTAAAAACCTGCCGTATGGCGAGTTGCGGCGCCTTGAGATAGCGCGGGCATTGGCTACCAATCCTAAAGTACTGCTCCTGGATGAGCCTGCCGCCGGCATGAACCCCAAGGAAGTTGCCGACCTGATGAAGCTGATCGTCAGGGTGCGGGATGAGTTCAAGGTAACCATTTTCCTGATCGAGCACCACATGAAGGTTGTCACGGGTATCTGCGAGCGCGTGAAAGTTATCGACTTTGGAACGACCATAGCGGAAGGAACGCCGGAAGAAGTCGTCAAGGACGTCAAGGTTCTGGAAGCGTACCTTGGCAAGAAGGGGGCGGCATGCTGAGCGTAAAGAACCTCAAGGTCCGCTACGGCCAGATCGAGGCAATCAAGGATGTGTCTTTTGAAGTACCTGCGGGCAAGATAGTCACGTTGATCGGAGCCAACGGCGCCGGTAAAACAACGACGCTTAGGGCCCTCTCCGGTCTTGAACCGGTAGCGGATGGCACGATAACCCTCAAGGGAAACAACATTACCAACATTGAAGCCCACAAGCTGGTAGCGCTCGGTATCTCCCACGTTCCTGAAGGCCGCAAGATTTTTTCGACGCTTACCGTACGCGAAAATCTGGAAGTAGCTGCCTGGAACATAAAGAACAAAAAGGAAATCGAACGCCGCATAGAAGAAGTATTCGAGCTTTTTCCCAGGATAAAAGAGCGTATCGGCCAGCTTGGCGGCACGCTTTCCGGCGGCGAGCAACAGATGCTGGCTGTTGGCCGGGCGATTGTAACAGGAGGAGACCTGCTCCTCCTCGACGAGCCGTCCATGGGTTTGGCACCTGTTCTTGTGGACGAGATTTTCAACACGATAGTCAAAATCAACAAACTTGGTACCACGATTCTGCTCGTCGAGCAGAACGCTTCCGAGGCCCTGGACATTGCCGATTACGCGTACGTCCTGGAAGTCGGGTACGTTACCCTCTCGGGGCCAGCCAAGGAAGTTGCATCCGACCAACGCGTTCAGGAAGCCTACCTGGGAGTCTGACCGGGCGTATCTGGTTCGCCAGTTTTTTATATCAGCCATCTACCGAAGTTACCGGTAGATGGTTTTTTTTAATTATATTCTCATTGCATCGAAACCAATCAATGACCTTATCCCGGTATACATGAGCATCTTCATTTTCCACCGGGAGGGATCCATGAAATTACGGTTAAGATTAGTTTTGTCTGCACTGGTTCTCGCATTGGTTTCAGCGCCAGCCTTTGGGCAGACAGCCGAACTGGCAAAGTATGTTTTTCTGTTTATCGGCGATGGCATGTCCATGGCACAGGTGAGCGCGGCCGAGGTTTATGCAAAAGCTATGGCCGACAAGGCTCCCGGCTTTGTAAAGCTTGGCTTTTCACAGTTTCCAGCCCAGGGCATGACGACAACGTATGACTCGACATCGATCATTACGGATTCGGCTTCGGCTGGAACGGCTATTGCCACCGGCAACAAGACCGCGTCCGGTGTCATCAACATGGATCCGGGCAAGACAAACAAGTATAAGACGATTGCGGAATACGCAAAAGAACTGGGCTGGAAAGTCGGCGTCGTATCGAATGTGTCGCTCGACCATGCCACTCCGGCTACTTTCTACGCAAAGGTTCCCAGCCGCGGCGATATGTACGACATCGCCGTGCAGATGACCAAATCCGGATTCGACTATTTTGGAGGCGGTGGATTTGCCCAGCCAAAGGGTAAAAAGGGCGACCAGCCCGATGTTATCGAGCTTGCAAAGAAGGCAGGTTATTCTTTTATCAATGATGCTGCCAGTTTCCGCGCTTTGAAGCCGAAAGCAGGCTTGAAGGTTCTGGCTGTCAATAGCGTCCTGCAGGATTCCATGGCCATGCCCTATGAAATTGACAGGGCTTCGGATGATCTGGCTTTGGCTGATTATGTTTCAAAGGGTATAGAATTGCTCAATAATCCCAAAGGCTTCTTTATGATGGTCGAGTCTGGAAAAATCGACTGGGCTTGCCATGCCAACGATGCGGCAGCTTCGATCGGTGATACGCTCGCTTTCGATCGCGCCATAGCCAAGGCGGTCGAGTTCCAGAAAAAATATCCCAAGGATACGTTGATCATCGTTACCGGTGACCATGAAACAGGCGGCATGAGCATCGGTTTTGCCGGCACCGGGTATTCAACCGCGTTTGAAAAAGTATCAATGCAGAAGGGTTCCTACGTAGCATTCAACGCAGAAATCATGAACCCCTACAAAGATGGCCGCACCGCTGCCGACGCCAATATCAAGGACCTGCTGCCCGAGATCAAGCGCTACTTTGGGCTTGATTACGACAAGCTTCCAGCATCGGATCAGGAGCTCTTGCAGAGGTCGCTCTTACGCTCGCTGAAGGGTGAAGTCGAGCGTGCGCCTCAGGAATCAGTTGCCCTGCTCTATGGTGGTTATGAGCCATTTACCGTAACGCTGACACACTTGGCCAACCAGGCAGCCGGCATCGGCTGGACCACCTATTCGCATACCGGCGTACCGGTTGTTACGTTTGCACTGGGTAGAAGCCAGAGCCTTTTCAATGGTTACTACGATAATACCGCGCTCTTCAACAAGATGGCCGCGGCCATGGGCGTCAAGCTTCCCGCTGTAGCCTCAAAATAAAAAAACTGACGTAGAACAATAGTAGTATCACTCCCGGGGGTTGCAAGAACCGGGAGTGATACGCTTGAAAGGCAAAGGCCATGACCATAGCACAGATTTTTCGGACGTATTTCAGCCATGCCTGGGGTAACGTCCGGAGAGCGGATATAGTCCTGGTCATTATTACCCTGGCAGCTTCTACTTTCCTGTTGTTTCTGCCAACGGGTTTTGAACGACAGGGCGACAGATCCATCAGGGCAAAGGCATTGATCCTGGAAACAAGCGACGACATGGTCGTCAACTACGGTGTTGTCATGCAGGGCGAGCAGATTGCAGCTGTACGGGTTGTCAATGGAAAGTACGCTGGACTTGAAACAGAGGCCAACAATATTCTGTACGGCAAAGGCGACCTGGACAAGCTGTACCGGCCTGGTGATACCGCCCTGGTAGTAATTGACCCGAAGGATGATGGCAGCCCCGCTTCCCTGACCCTCATAGATTACTGGCGCATAGATCTGGAACTTATCCTGGTAGTTACATTTTTTATACTGCTCCTGTTGTATGGCGGATGGACCGGCTTGAAAACCATGACAGCATTCGCTTTTACCGCTATTGCGGTATGGAAAATTCTGATACCGGCATTTCTGGCAGGCGTAGAGCCGGTGCTCGCGAGCCTTGGCCTTGTCGCCCTCCTTTCAGCGGTAATCTGCTACCTGGTTGCGGGTTTTACCAAAGCAGGAACCGCAGCTTTCCTGGGTAGCCTCTGGGGCACGGCGACGAGCGCGGGTATAGCGCTGCTTTTGGCAAAACCCTACAACTTGAACGGTGCTGTACGGCCTTTTTCAGAAACCCTGCGCTTTGGCGGCTTTGAGCATTTGAACCTGACCGGTATCTTTTTGGCAGGAACTTTCCTGGCCAGTTCCGGTGCCATCATGGATCTTGCGATTGATGTTTCAGTGGCAATGGAAGAAGTGCACAGCAAGAAGCCGGAACTGAAGTTCCTGGAACTTCTGGCATCAGGTTTCTCGGTAGGGCGCAAGGTCTTTGGCACCATGACCACGACGCTGCTTTTGGCGTATACGGGAGGGTTTACGAGCCTGTTGATGGTGTTCATGGCACAGGGTATACCGATGCTGAACATGTTCAACATTTCGTATGTATCAAGTGAACTTTTCCATACGATGATAGGGTCTCTCGGTCTGGTTTTCATCGCGCCTTTTACCGCTGTTCTTGCTGCGGCACTGTATTCGCAGCCAGTACGAAAAAAAAGCCTGCCGTGAAATAGCTTGCACGTACTTGTCCGCTTGCGCTAAGTCATCCAGCCGGACATACTCAGGGTAATGAATCTGGAACAAATCCTGGCTGCTGTTGATAATGGCCTGCCGCTGCCCGGCGAAGCACCTCGATTGGCCATGTTGCCCGGATACAGGCGCAATATTCCTGTCGAGGCGGACCTGGTCGAATGGCGCGAGGCGGCTGTCCTCGTTCTGCTGTATCCGTATAAAGATGGGGTATGTTTTCCTCTGATGCAGAGGCCTTCCGGTACAGGTGTACATGCGGGGCAAGTCTCTTTGCCCGGCGGTTCACGCGAGTCTGGCGAATCATTCGAGGCTTGCGCTGTACGTGAAACCGAGGAAGAACTGGGTATCGATTCATCGAGCATCACAATTATAAGGGAACTGACGCCGCTGCGCATTGCCGCCAGCCGTTTCATAGCGTATCCCTTTGTCGGTTTTGCAGGCGATACGCCGGTATTCCGGCCTTCACCAGCTGAAGTAGCGGAATTATTCCAGGTACATCTGGCGGAATTGCTCCATCCTGGTTCGGTACGTGAGGAATTCATGGAGCGCGACGGGAGCAATTGGCCGGTGCCTTACTACAGCCTGGCAGGCCAGCGCGTCTGGGGTGCGACGGCGATGATGCTGGCTGAACTGGTGGCCATGCTTACTGCTTGAATCAATGAGTCTGGTTATTCTTTTCAGTCTGGAAATGAATCTCGAAACGGGCACCTGTACCGGCGCTTGTTTCTGATTTCATCGAGCCGTGTATCTGGTCGACCAGCGCACGTACAAGCGAAGTTCCAAAGCCCTTTGACTTTTCGGGGGAGACGCCGGAAGGCAATCCTCTACCGGTATCGCTGACGGTCAAAGTTGCGGCTCCGTCATTTTCACGGTGAAGCCGTACATCAATCCGGCCGTTTTTGCCCGGAAGGAACGCGTGCTTGAAAGCGTTGGTTATAAGCTCGTTCAGTATGATGCCAAGCGGAAACAACACACTGGAATCCATCTGGAAATCATCCAGGTTACGATCGATTACGATCCTGGAAGAGTCGAATTGGCTCTGGATCATATCAAGTAATTGCGACAGGTAATCAGAGGCCGAGACGTCCATGAAATTGTCCGAGCGGTAAAGCTTTTCGTAGATAAGGAGCATGCTCATCATGCGTATACGGGCGTCGTCTATCACGGCACTGGCAGCAGGATCTTTTATGTTGTCTGACTGAATGGACAATAATGACATGGCAACATTCATGTTGTTCTTGATGCGATGGTGAACCTCGCGCAGAAGCAGCTGTTTCTCTTCGAGCAGGGCTTTGACCCTGGCTTCAGCCCTTGATTGCTCGCTGATATCAATAACCGCTACAAATAGTGATTCCCCTCCCTGTTCTCGTCTGGCGGTAAGGCGTACCATCTTGCCTGGATCGGGGCTCCGCAGTTTCAGGTCGAGCGTTTTGCCCTCTGGTTGCCTGAAAAAGGCTCCGAACCGTCCCATGAATATTTCAATCGACTCATCGCGTAAAAACTCCGCAAAGGGTCTGTTCTTGATCTGCCCATGGGTTCCGGTCATATCAAGAAATGTCTGGTTTGCCTTGCTCACCATCCCGTTCTTGTCCAAGCTCACGTAGCCGATGGGCGATTGGTTGTACAGTCGCGCATAGGCATCCCGGGCAATTTCAAGTTCGTTCCTTGAGGTACGCAATTCTTCGTTCTGCATCTCAAGTTCTACCTGGTGCACACGCAGGTCATGGATCAGCTTTCTGGCATCATCCCCGGTTATGGCGGGGACTTCTATCGTTGCGTTGGAGAGGGCTGCCTCGGCTCGCTTGCGTAAATCATCCGATATGTTTTCCAGCTTGTCGTTCATGAAGCATCTCCTGCGCCTGCAGGAGAAATCTTCTCCTCAAGTTTGGCGATGCGGGATTTTGCTTCCGCCAACTGTTCCGTAAGGTTATAATAATCACTGACATCGATGCACGATCCGATATACCCCAGGAACTCCATGTTTTCCCCGTAGCGTGGTTGTCCGATATCCTGTATGACGCGGTATTCACCGTCATGGCGGCGCAAACGGTACTTCATGTTGAACGTTTCCCGTTTGTCGAAAGCTGCAACATATATATTGATGCATGACAGCAGGTCGTCCGGGTGGACTCCCTTGGTCCATCCATCGCCCATTTCCATATCCATGGTCCTGCCGGTAAAATCAAGCCAGGTCTTGTTGAACCAGTTGCAGGCCTTGTCCGTACCCGCCATCCAGACCAAAGCTGGGGATGTGTCGGACACAGCGGCAAACCTGCGCTCTGATTCCCGCAATGCGGCTTCGGCAAACTTGATTTCGCTGATTTCCGTAAATGAAGCCATCGTGCCTGAAAAAGCCTTGGGTGCTATTTTGTACGGCAGGATGCGCATCAGGTACCACCGACCATCGGATGTCCTGATATCCTTGACGAGCTCCTTGCCGTTCGACTGAACATGCCTGATTGCTTCAACCGGATCCTCGTCAACCAGGTAGTGTGAAATATGGGTAATGGGCCTTCCGATGTCGGATTCAAGAATTTTGAAGATGGTGCTGATACGCGCGGAGAAGCGGCGTATCTCCAGGTTCTCGTCGAGGATGAGCCAGCCGATATGCGTGGAATTGAATATGTTGTCGACATCGTTGTGCAGCTCGGTCAGCTCAATTATCTTTGAATGGTACTCGGCATTGACGGTAAATAATTCTTCATTAGTTGACTGCAGTTCCTCGTTGGTTGACTGTAGTTCTTCATTGCTTGCCAGCAACTCCTCGTTGGTTGCCTGCAGTTCTTCATTGGAGGTTTCAAGTTCCTCTATCGTAGCCTGGAGGTTCTCGCTGGTGAACTGCAGTTCCTGTTCCATGTCACGGAGCCGTTGTTCAGCTTCCTTTGACAGGTCGTAGCTGAAGGTCTCGGTTGCGTGATCCCCGCCGGATTCGCTCTTTATATCAGAAATTATCACGGCAACCAGGGCTTCCTGGTTTTTCTTTGGCGCCAGAAGCCGGATGCGCAGGTCTACGTTCTTGCCGAGAGAGTGCAGGTGGATGTTGGAAAACTTGAGTTCCTTGCCTTGCCTGAATACTTTCTGTATACCTGTGGACAGTGGAATGGCCAATTCCTTGGCTGCCATTTTTGAGATATCGCTTGTAGGCTTGCCGGTCGGAATCTTGAAAAAACCCTCCGTGTCGCCAAGGATGTGCAGGGCTTCCATCTGCTCGTTGACTATCACGGCAAGCGGCAGGTAGTCGCCCGAGAGCGATTCAAGGAAGCGTTCCAGTATGTGGTCTTCCTCGTGCGACCTGAATGACCGGCGTATAGTCGCGTAGTGGTCCTTCATTTCCCTGGCTCTTGTGTCTGTCGCGGAGAGCACCTGCCCTGATTCGGCAAGCGGCCTGATTTTACCCTTTGAGCGGTACAGCTTGTTCTTGGCGTCGAGCAGTTCAAAGTACTCCGCAGATTCACCGGTTGTCTCGCTCGTACCCAGGAACAGGATGCCATTCTGGTTCAACGAGAAGTTGAAGTAGTCGAGCACTTTACGCTGCAGGTTGGGTTGGAGGTAGATGAGCACATTCCTGCAGCTGACAAGGTCTATGTTGGTAAACGGCGGATCCTTTATCAGGTTGTGCTGGGCAAACACGACCATTTCCCGTATCGTGCGGGCAATCTGGAAGCTGTCGTCCTTCTTTGAGAAATATTTGGCAAGGTAGCGGGGTGAAAGATCTGCCGCGACGCTTTCGGGATATACACCGGTTGCCGCGAAGTGTATCGCATCGCGGTCTATGTCGGTGGCAAAAATCTTGACATCCCGCCGTAGCCCGAGCGCATCCATTACCTCGCGCACCATGATGGCCAGGCTGTACGCTTCTTCTCCGGTAGAGCAGGCTGCCACCCAGAATCGCAGCTCCCTGCTATCGGCCGCGCGTATCAGGTCAGGTAAAAAGTCGGTAGCCAGTCTGTCCCAGGCCGCCTGGTCGCGGAAGAAGCTGGTGACGCCTATAAGCAGCTCGCGGAACAGGGTAGTGACTTCTCCAGGGTAGTTGTTCAGGAACGTAACGTAGTCGCCAATGGTATCGGCCTGGGTTACCGTCATCCGGCGTTCTATCCTGCGGGTGACGGTGTTCGGCTTGTAGAAGGTGAAATCGACCTTGCACTTTTCTCTGAGCAGCGAGAATATTCTCGTGAGCCCGTCCTCGTCTGACAGGAGTGTTTCTGACCGTGCAGCCATGGCAGCGTACGGGCGCTTGATATAGCCGAGCAATTGTTTGGGCATGTCGGACGGCTTGAGTATGAAGTCAGGAAGTCCGGTGGAAATCGCCGCACGGGGCATACCGTTGAACTTGGCGCTGTCCTCGTCCTGCACCATCACCATGCCGCCGTTTTCCTTGACGACCCGGACGCCGCGCATGCCGTCAGAACCAGTGCCGGACAGAATGACAGCTATCGATTTTTCGCCCTGGTCCTCCGCGAGGGAACGCAGGAACACATCGATAGGCAGGTTGATGCCCTTGCTGTGGTCCTGTTCCGAAAGGAGCAACTTGCCATGGAAAATAGTGAGGTTTTTCTTGGGTGGAATAAGGTATACATGGTTCGGCAGTACCGGTAGCCCATTCTCGGCTCTCAGCACCGGCATGGTGGTTTTCTTTGAAAGCAATTCGACCATCAGGCTCTTATAGTCCGGTGAAAGGTGCTGTATTACGATGAACCCGACGCCTGAGTCGATGGGCATGTTGGTAAAAAACTCGTCGATGGCTTCCAGGCCGCCTGCGGACGCCCCAACTGCGACATAGTAATCGGGTGCAAGGGACGGATTCCCTGTCTCCGGAACCACCTTTTCTTCCATGCTCAGTTTCCTCCACCGTTCATAAAATAGCACGATACAAAGTAGGTGGAATTTTATTATTTAATGAATCTAATGTATCCTGACCAATAGTATCAAGCAAATCCAGATAAAAAAATGGGTTCCCCGGTTTCCCGGACAGCCCCGTCAAAACAAAAAACTACACTCAGCCAGGCAGAAGTTGCATGTCATCCTCAACGGTACCGATGCCTGACAGTCCAATCCGCGTGCCCGGTTGACCGTGTCGCGGAGCGGGTCGCACAGCCAGAGCGCAGAAACACGGAGAAGATGAGGAGGAAAGAGTAGGAAAATTTGAACCACGGAGTCACGGAGGCACGGAGAAGAGAAATAGGAAAATTGAACCACAGAGGCACAGAGACACAGAGAAGATGAGAAGAAGGAAAAGCGAATTGGAAACATGGAGATATGGAGGCACGGAGAAGAGAAATAGGAAAATTGAACCACAGAGGCACAGAGACACAGAGAAGATGAGAAAGAAAGAGGGGGAGTATTTGAGAATATTATATTATTAAAATTTCCTCTATCGCTCATTCTTCCTAGTCTTCCTCATCTTCCTAGTTTTCTCTGTGGCTCTTTGCATAAACTCATATTCTTCATCTTCTCACTTGTCTTCCTCTGTGCCTCTGTGCCTCCGTGGCCATCTTCTCTATCTTAATCTCTCTCCCTCATCCTCTCTGTGTCTCTGTGGTTCCAATTTGTATGAAATCTACATCCAGGTGAGGCTGCCACCTTCTATGCCAATTACGACTGTGGATACGGGAACCGTGCGGTCAAGTCCGGCCAGGGCTTCGTCGACGAGCCGCTTGAGGCCGCCGCAGCAGGGTACCTCCATGATGGCCAGGGTTAGCGAGTGAATCCCCGAGTCGGCAACAAGTGCGCGAATTTTATCGACGTAGATTTCCTTGCCGCTATCCAGTTTGGGGCAGGCTATTACGAGCTTCTTGCCCGCCAACAATGCCTGGTGAAAGGCTCCGCATGCAAAAGCGGTACAATCTGCTGCTATCAGTACGTCAGCGCCTTTGAAGTATGGAGCACGGGGGTTGACCAGGTGTAGCTGTATGGGCCAATGCTCCAGTCTGGAAGCCATGCTGCTGTTTTGGGTATTGGTCGATTCCGGCAGTGGCGAAGTGGACTGGGCGGTGCGTCCCAAACTTCGGGACAGGGTGCCAGGACAGCCACCTGTCATGCCATTGTCGATATGGCGGGGGGCGTTTGGCTCTATGGTTACGCGATTGATCGGCTTGAATCTCGG
>JFJP01038619.1_pt1 | contig 16569 bp, 10 predicted proteins | sample 431651 | NCBI WGS metagenome assembly JFJP01 (sample SAMN02602958, study PRJNA72255) | Microbial mat metagenome, whole genome shotgun sequencing project. | biome: fresh water; feature: sink hole; material: water; isolation source: purple microbial (photo- and chemosynthetic) mats found in... | reverse complement strand
AGTTGTTTAAAAATATGGAGATTGAGGCATCAATCGATATGTTTGATAAATCGCTGAAGTATGAGAAGTATAACAGGTCGCTGAGAGCCAGGGCAATTTACTGGAAGGGTGAAGCCTGGTATCGTCTTGCACATTTCGATAAGGCAAAAAATGATTATGAAGTTTTTATGGGTATCCCCGGATCTATGCTTTTAAGTGAGTATAATCTTGTTCGTTATAACCTCGGTTATGCTCTGTTTAACATGAAGGATTATTCCGGAGCGCTTAATCATTTTAAAACCTTCGAGTCAGGAGTAACAAATGTGAGACCGGAAGTACTCGCTGATGCGAAAAACAGAATAGCTGATTGTTATTATATTGAAACCAGCTACCCTTTGGCAATAAACTATTATGATAAAGTAATTGAATACGGATATCTTGATGCTGATTATGCCACTTACCAGAAGGGTTTTTCCCTTGGACTGATGAATGATAATACCGGTAAAGCAGGCGTAATGACAGAGCTCATAACAAAGTATCCCTCTTCATCGTATGTCCCTGATGCTATTTATGAAAGAGGCAGGGCCTACGTAGTTCTTTCAGATTATAAGAGAGGTGAAGCTGACTTTAATAACATTATCTCCGATCATCAGACCAGCCCGTTCGTCCCGAGGGCAATTGTGCAGCTGGGCCTCCTCTATTTCAACCTGGGTGAAAACGATAAAGCAATCTCCCAGTATAAAAAGGTGATTGAGAGTTACAAATCCACCCCTGAAGCAAGGTATGCTATGACAGGGTTGAGAAATACCTACATAGAACTGAATGATGTTGAAGCTTATTTTACATACATAAGGACTCTTGACGGCTATGGAGATATAAACCTGGCCGAAAAGGATTCCCTGCTTTATACCTCCGGCGAAAACCTATACATGGCAGCCAGGTACGATAAGGCCACAGAGGTCTTCAGAAGCTACCTGAGCGAGTTCCCCGTTGGAAGTTTCAGACAGAATGCACAATATTATCTTGCAGAGTGTCTGAGGTCAAATGGTAACTTCGATGAAGCTTTAAAAATGTACACAGTTATCGCTGAAGAACCTAACAGCCAGTTTCTTGAGAAAGCTCTTTTAGCTGCGTCTGCAATGTTATTTGATAAAGAAGAGTACAAAGCCGCGATGGATTATTATGAAAGGCTTGAGAGTGTTGCCGGCAATGATGCAAACAAACTGATCGCTCTGAAAGGACAACTCAGAGCTGCTTACCAGGAGGGTGATGCACAAAAAACAATTGTAGCTGCCGCGAAAATAAACAGCTCTGTGAATATTCCGGAAGAGCTTGTCAGAGAGGCATCCTTTATGAGTGCAAAAGCGTACTATAGCCTGAATAATTTTGACCAGGCCCTGATGGAATTCCGGAAGGTGGCAACAGAGGTTACAAGTACAGAAGGTGCCGAGTCAAAATACAGGGTAGCTGAGCTGCTTTATAAAAAGGAAGCTATTGATGAATCTGAAAAAGTGATTTCAGAGTTTGTTGACCAGAACACCCCTCATCAATACTGGATGGCAAGAATGTTCCTTTTGCTGGCTGATATAAGCCTGAAAAAAGGCGACGCTCTCCAGGCAAGAGCAACACTACAGAGTCTGAAAGAGTATTACACTATAGGAAATGATGGTATCCTCGATGAGGTGAGAGCCAAACTTGACAGTCTTGAGGAGAAGAAATAAAATGGCCATAACTATCTCGTAAACAGAAGTTTAAAAAAAGTGAATCAGAAACAGTCTTAACATGATAAAAAGAATATCCATAGTAACAGCCTTTACCCTATTCTGTCTGATACAGATTACAGCCCAGACAGATAAACAGGAAACCGTGCTTAAAAGAGAGGTTACCCTTTATAATCCATATAAGCCATCTCTTCATGAGGTAAGGAAAAGAAGCTATCTTCCCGATATGAACGATACTATGAAGGTCAGACCTCAGTTCAGTTACAATGTAAAGGCAGAACCATTTGTACCATCATATACAGTTAGCCCGCTTAAAGCGGCAGCTCTTCTTCCTGATCCCCTGCCAAAACTGTATAAAAGTTATGTTAATATTGGTTTCGGAAACTATATTACTCCGCTGGCAGAGATCAGCATAACAAATGAACGTTCAAAAAAAGGAACTTTGGGGTTTTATGGCCGCCATTTTTCATCAAATGGAAAGGTTGAACTTCAAAATGGAGAGCCAGCTTTTACAGGATATATGGATAATGATGCAGCACTCTTCGGCAGAAAATTCTTTAAGAAAAGCGTTATCGAAAGCTCTTTGGATTTCATGCAAAAAGGCAGACATGCTTATGGCTACGACACCAGTATTGTAAACTATACTCCTGAGAAAAAGGATATAAGTGTTGGTTATTATAATATAGGAGCTAATGCTTCATACTCCTCCGTTAATATGGATTCTGCTGACTTTTCTTATGATTTTGATGTTTACTATAATTTCTTCCGCAATACGAAAACACTATATCAGCATAAGGCAGGTTTAACCGGAATTATGGCCAAATCTTTCAAGGGCTTTTATGTAGGCTCAGGAGTGAGTTATGATTTCTATGGTCTTTCTGATTCTGTTTCAGCTAATTCCAGATATATTGCCTCAGTATCACCCTTCCTGAAGAAGAGTGCAGATCAGTGGAGTTTTAAACTTGGATTTCAGGCACTGATAGATAAAAACACAGCTCCGGCTGCTGAATTTCATCTCTATCCCGACCTGGATTTCGGCTTCAGTATTGTGCCATCATATATTTACTTTTTTACTGGACTGTCAGGGAAGATGGAGAGGAATGAGCCTCTTGATGTGATCTCGGTCAACCCTTTTCTGATAGATGACGGAACTCTTTTTAGACTGAAACATACAAATCATGAGTTGATTGTGAAGGCTGGACTGAAAGGAAATACAGGCCTTGAGGGAAATTACCTGGTCTCGGCATCTTATTCACTTATCAGCGATATGACCTTCTTTACCAATAAAGTTTTTACCGATATTATTTTTGAAAGAGGCAATGGAAATTATTTCACCGCTCTAAACGATGATGCAGAATTATTAAATGTTCATGCTGAAATGACTGGAGCAATTACTGAGGAGATCAGATTTAACGGAGGCGCTGATTTTTATAAATATAACCTTGCTACTTATGAGCATGCATGGAACAAGCCCTCGTGGGATATGAATCTGGGGCTGAAATATAATTTGCGTGACAAGATTATTGCAGGAATGGAGGTAGCAGCAATAGGAAAAAGACAACTGGTGGTGAACGGACAGAACCTCAATTCCCTGATACTTCTGCCTCCTGTCGCGCAGCCATATGACTTTGAAACCCCTGCTCATGTTAATCTTAACCTTAGCGGTGAATACAGGTATTCAAAGATACTTTCGTTCTGGACCAAATTCAATAATATCTCTTTCAACCGCTATTACGAATGGGCTTATTATCCCACTCAGAGGTTCCTGTTTATGGTTGGATTCACTTATAGCCTTTAAAAAAGGCCCTGAGATCGGATCAGAATATTAGAATCAATGCACCCATCCAATGTGACTTCAGAATATATGAACGGAAGGCCGAACATATCTCTTTTGTTAATTTCTTAGCGCAAATTGTGCATTATTTTTATATGGTTTTATACAAAAAACCCGTTTAAAATCTATATATTTGCCGGGATAATTAATAGTCATAAAATCAGTATTTTATTATTGGAAAAGTGAAGTTGGTTCTGATGACGGGAAGTGGTAAGAATACTATTCTTATTTTTTGCCAAAAATCAATTTTGAGTCCATTTAGTAAAGTAAATCAGTAGCGATTTTATAAGTATTTTATCAGGTATTGATAATGATTTTTATTAAACAGGATTTGTTAAAATATTCGAATAATGAGCGAGAAGGAAAAAAAGTTGCAGGACAGTATTGATTATTCAGCTGATAATATCCAGGTTCTGGAAGGACTTGAGGCTGTACGTAAGAGACCTGCGATGTATATCGGAGATATTGGTGTAAAAGGACTTCATCATCTTGTATATGAGGTTGTTGATAACTCCATTGACGAAGCTCTTGCTGGCTATTGCAGCAAAATTGAGGTAATAATACATGAAGATGGTTCAGTAACAGTGAATGATGACGGAAGGGGCATCCCGACCGGTATGATGGAGAAGGAGAAAAAGTCGGCTCTGGAGGTTGTAATGACTGTTTTACACGCCGGGGGTAAGTTTGACAAAGACTCCTATAAAGTATCAGGAGGTCTGCACGGGGTGGGTGTTTCGTGCGTTAACGCCCTTTCTTCACACCTGGCTGTTGTTATCAACCGGGAGGGGAAAACTTTTAAGCAGGAGTACGAAAAAGGTAAAGCTGTTACAAAAGTAGAAGTGATTGGAGAATCCGATAAGTCAGGGACTTCTGTGACCTTCAAGCCTGACGGGACAATATTCCAGACTACTGAATATAATTTTGAAATTCTCTCAGCACGTCTTCGTGAGCTGGCCTTCCTTAACAAAGGGATCATTCTCACTATAAAAGATATGAGAGATGTTACTGAGAATGGCGATGGTGTTACTCACCGCTATGAGGAATTCCGTTCTGAGGAGGGACTCAAGGAATTCGTTGAATACCTTGACGCAAACAGGGAAAGGATAATTGATAAGGTAATACATATTACTTACGACAAATCAGAGATCCCTGTTGAGATAGCTCTTCAGTATAATAATTCATTCTCGGAGAATGTCCACTCGTATGTAAATAATATTAACACCATTGAAGGAGGGACCCACCTTGCGGGTTTCAGAAGAGGACTTACCCGTACTCTTAAAAAGTATGCAGAAGATTCCGGTGCAACAACTAAACTTAAATTCGACATAAACGGTGATGACTTCAGGGAAGGGCTTACTGCAATTATATCTGTAAACGTTCAGGAACCACAGTTTGAAGGTCAGACCAAGACCAAACTGGGTAATTCAGAGGTAATGGGTGCTGTTGATCAGGCTGTGAGCACCATGCTTACAAATTACCTTGAAGAGAATCCTAAAGATGCCCGTATCATTGTTCAAAAGGTCATACTGGCTGCAACTGCACGACATGCTGCACGCAAAGCCAGAGAATTGGTTCAGCGGAAAAATGTTCTCTCAGGCTCAGGGCTGCCCGGTAAACTTGCTGATTGTGCCGACAGAGATCCGGCTAACTGTGAGATTTATCTCGTTGAGGGAGATTCTGCAGGAGGTACAGCAAAGCAGGGTCGCGATCGTCGTTTCCAGGCAATACTGCCACTTAGAGGAAAGATCCTGAATGTTGAAAAAGCGATGCAGCATAGAATTTATGAGAGCGAGGAGATAAAAAATATCTTTACCGCACTGGGAGTGAACATCGGAACGGAAGAAGATAGCAAGGCATTGAATATTAGTGGCTTAAGATATCATAAAATAATTATTATGACTGATGCCGATGTTGACGGATCGCATATCACAACCCTTATTATGACCTTCTTCTTCAGATATATGATTGATCTTATCAAGGGAGGAAATATCTATATAGCTACACCACCTTTGTACCTCATCAAAAAAGGTAAGGCGGAGCGTTATTGCTGGAACGAAGAGGAGAGGGAGGCCGCGGTTATTGAGATGGGACAGGGGAAGGAATCTTCAGTAGGAATACAGAGATACAAAGGTCTCGGGGAAATGAATGCAGAGCAACTCTGGTCCACCACAATGAACCCTGAAACACGTACTCTCCGGCAGGTAACTATTGAAAGTGCTGCGGAAGCTGATCACATCTTCTCAATGCTTATGGGCGACGAGGTTCCTCCAAGAAGGGAATTCATCGAGACTCACGCAAAGTATGCCAAGATTGACGTCTAGACGCCAAAGACTTTCACCCGGATTACTATTGCATCATCGGTGCAGGCCTCGGCACAACAGTAGCATCTTATACATTTACTGTCGGTTAGAACAATATGCTTTTTGTTTGCCGCTAATGGTTTGATGGCCTGAACAGGACATATATTGATGCATTTCTGGCAACCAGTGCATTTATCGTGAATGAATACAGGTCGTCTTTCAAGTTTTCGAAGAATTTTTATTCTCCTCATTACAAATTGCAGACCGCTGTTCCTGTTACCTGAAACAGGAATTTTTCTGAATGTCTTTTTTATAATAGTATCGATATCCGGTCCGTCGTACTTAATGTCGTCTTCTGACTGCAGCCATCTCTTCCTTGCCAGGGCTGTCTTGGTTGTTGGTACCAAACCTGGAGGATATCCGGCAATCCTGCTTGCTGTTATATCAAGTGCAAGTGGATTTGTCGATCCAAAAAGCAAGCCTATAAATACCGGTATACCTTTTGTTCCGGGACCAGGACCTTCCATTCCCATTATACCGTCCATCAGAAAATAGTCCGCCATTATTGTCTCGTTCAAATCCACAAGAAATTCACCGAACCCGTTTCTGTCTGGAAATGCCGCATGTTGCATGGCTTTACTTAACCCTGGTACCAGGCCAAGAGAGTTTTTTATTGCCCCGGTGAAGTACTCAAGTTCATGATTTTTGAATTTTGGGAGAGAGATTATTAAATCAACATTGTCAACAACAGACGCGATTTTTACCATTCGGTTATTTATCTTCTTCTCAACCGGATTTGCAGTGAAGTCAACCCATCGTGCCCCCGTTCTTTCGCATACCTCAGATATTCCTGATTTATCAGCTTTAAACCTGGCAGTATGAATGGCCGGAGAATCGCCAACCAGCACTGTTGCCCCTTTAACCTGAAGCAGCTTTATCATAGCTTCAACGACAACTGGATGCGTGCTTACGCATTTTGCCGGGTCATTGTCGCTTAGAATATTGGGCTTTAAGAGAACTGTTTTACCCTGAACTTCCGGGCCGTTGCTGCATTTGTAAATTTCTGAGATAATATCATAAACTTTATGGAACTCGTATTCATCACATTTACGTACTGAAATCTTGTTGTTCATTATTGGGGAATGAGATTTATTATGCGTTATTATTGAAAAATTCAGGCCCGGTTAATTATTCACCAGAATCTCTTTTAGATACTCTTCAATCAGTAAAATGGCATTTTTAGAAGGACCTGAAAAGTTGTTGAGTATTATTCCAAATGCCATATTCTTTCCTGAAACAGTTGTAAAATATCCTGCATATGCCCTTACTCTTGTCATCGAACCACTTTTGGCATTTAACTTTGAGTCGAAGACCGGATCAGTAAAGTAATACTTTAGTGTTCCATTCTTTCCGGCTTCAGGTAAAGATGAGAAGTATGCAGGGAAATACTTACCTCTCTTCTGCATGTAAATCAGCATATTTACCAATCCGCTGGTCGTGATTGAATTTCTGGGAGACAGGCCACTGCCATCCTCAATATACATCCCTTTTGTGTCGACTCCGGCATTCTTTAGGAATTCGGTAATTACTTCAATACCAGATGCTGTTGATCCGCTATTTCTATATTTTTTACCCAACTCTTTTGTGAGGTGTTCTGCGTACAGGTTTACACTTTCCCTGTTAAGCACAGAAATGATTTCTGAAAGAGGGGGGGAAATTGTTTCAGTTATCGGAACAAAAACCTTCTTTATGTTTTCCTTATCCATTCTTACAGTTGACGGATAATCATAAATTATGAATCCTTCGTCTTCCATCTTTTTTGTAAGTATTTCAGCAATAAGTTTTGGAGGATCGGGAATGGAAGCATACAGGATATAATCTGCTTCGTTTGAGGGAATTGTGCCTGCAAGCCATCCGGAACTACTGTACGGAGTGGAAAATACGATTCCCTTTTCGGTTGTGCCTGATGCCCTCAGGAAATTGGATAGCTCCATCGTGCATTCAGGAGGATAGACAGCAGTGACGGTCCCTCTTGAACTATCAGATTTCGTCTCTAAATGGATCTCATAACTATTGTCAAAAACCGATAATCCATACACTCCTGCACCATAATAGTTTCCAACATCTTCCCATAACCATCGGTCGGGTATTGGTAGAAAGTCATAGTAAGAATCGTCAGTGATGACCCTGCCATCAATTTTTTTGATACCTGAATTTATAATTTCTGAAACCCACCTGCCTGTAAAATCCAGATAATGATCGGAAAAGTATTCAGACCCCAGCGAAGGATCTCCTCCTCCAGCGATAACAATGTCTCCCTTGAGTCTGCCGGACCTTTTATTAAATGACCCGGAATAGCCAATTGTTGTTTTAAAAGTATAGTCCGGACCAAGCAGTTCAATAGCCGCAGCAGAAGTTATTAGTTTCATTACCGATGCGGGGATGAGACTTTTCCCGGAATTATAATCTGCTACAACAACTCCGCTGTCAGTATCTGCAATATAAATTGACACTGAAGCATGCAGCAGAGTAGTGTCGCAAAGTAATTTCTTAATCGGCTCTTCCTGCGAAAATAAGGAGTGAGCGATGCTGAAGAAAAGGATTGATATGGCGACTCTTAACATTTCTGTCAGGGTTTGTTTTGTTCAAGTGTAGATAATAATCCGCATGCTGCCTGAATGTCAACTCCCCGGCTTGCCCTGATAGTGGTAAGTATCCCTTTTGCATTAAGCGCCTCTTTGAAGTTGATAGTGGCTCCCAGGTTAGGACTTTGAAATTGTGAACCGGGAATAGGGTGGAACCGGATTATATTTATCCGGCATTTAATGCCATTCAGGATCCTTGCGAGCTCTTTTATATGTAGAGGAGTGTCGTTCATCCCTTTAAAGAGAATGTACTCAAATGAGACCCTTCTCTGGTTGTTGAAGTCAAAATTACGTATTACATCAAGAACATCTTCAACAGTGTTGGTCCTCTGAATGGGCATAAGCTTCCTTCTTTCCTCATCGAAGGGGGAATGAAGGCTCACAGCAAGATGACACCTGCTTTTCGCGAGAAACTCTTTTATCCCTGCAATTAAACCCACAGTGCTTACCGTGATCCTGGTTGGGCTCCATCCATATCCCCATTCGGAAGTGAGTATCTCGAGACTCTTAAGTACTTCAGCAGAATTGTCAAGAGGTTCACCCATGCCCATGTAAACCATATTGGTTAAGCTTCTGAATTCCGGAAGACTTCTGAACTGGTTAAGGATCTCGTTTGAAGTGAGATTTCCCTGAAAACCCTGTTTCCCGGTCATACAGAATATGCAACCCATCTTACATCCTGCCTGTGATGAGACACAGATAGTAGCACGATCATTATCAGGAATATAAGCCGTTTCTATATATTTATCTTTTAGTACTTTAAATAGATATTTCTTTGTACCATCGCTGCTTTCAGATGAGTTTACCGGCTCTGCAAGTCCAACTTCATAATCAACAGAAAGAACCTCCCTCATTTTCTTTGAAAGATTCGTCATCTCGTCAATAGTCTGTATCTCTTTTTTATATAACCATTCAGATAATTGCCTGGCTGCAAACCCTGGCATTCCTATCCGTTTTGTAACGGCTATAAGCTCATTTAATGTTTTACCGTATAGTTTTTCTTTAAGCATGGTTTGTACCCGGACCTGCTGTCCGGTATATTTTTATTTCAATTGGTTTCTGATATTTATATAGCCTGAAAATGAACTCTATTTCTGCATTTATCTTATAATTCTATTTTTCCCTCAAATACGAAAACAGCCGGACCAGAGAGCCAGATGTCAGAAATATGATTTCCTGAGATATTGAACGAGACTGATAAATTGCCACCTTTTGTCTTTACATTGACATTGTTCGTGTCAAAATGTCCGGACAGAACTGAAGCTATGGCAGATGCTGTTACACCTGTACCGCATGAAAGGGTCTCTTCTTCAACCCCTCTCTCAAAAGTTCTTACATATATCATATTATCAGTCTTTTCCACGAAGTTTACATTTGTCCCTTCAGGAGCAAAATCTTCGGACCATCTTATTTTTTTTCCTTCGGAATTAACATCAATACCGTCAATGTTATTATTGAAAAGAATATAATGAGGAGAACCTGTGTTGATGAAATAATTTCCGTTTACTATCCTTGTCCCGTTAACATCACCCATCTTCAGCCTGATGATCTTTCCCTCCGCAATGGCTTTATGTATACCATCAATTGCTTTGAATGTCAGCTTTTTTCCGGCAATGCCGCTTCTTATGGCAAAGTCTGCTGAACATCTTCCTCCGTTACCACACATTGTTCCTTCATAACCATCGGCGTTGAAGTACTTCATTTCATAATCATGCTGCATACTATCTGAAACTAGAATTAGTCCGTCAGCGCCAATGCCAAACCGCCGGTCACATAATTTTGCAATAAGTATGGAGTCATCAGGATTAAAAGCAGCTTTCCGGTTGTCAATTATTATAAAATCGTTACCGGCGCCCTGGTATTTGTTAAAGACTACTGTAGCCAAAGTTAAAGAGTTGTTAAATTGTTGAGGACCATGATAAAAATGCATGATCTTTGTAAAACAATTGTTCTGAATTAAGGTTATAAAGATAGGAATCTTTTATTAAGTCGGGAATAAGGTATTCCTGATGGTGAAAAGAATAGTATAATTTAAAAAGGATGTAATATGAAAGGAAAGTATTTGTTAGGTTCATTTTTAATGGCTCTTGCAGGAGCAACAGTAGCCTTGTTAGTTTATACAAAAATTGCAGATCAGCCTTCGACAGTTCTTGGTCAGGATAGCTCTGGTGTGGACATAAGAGAGGCAAAAGCTATACTTACATCTTTCCAGTCACAGGAAGGTCAGGTTGATTTTACCTATGCAGCAGAGCAGACTGTTCATGGGGTAGTGCATGTGCATACCAAAACTATGATGGGTGCGCAGGCTGAGAATCCAATTATGGAATGGTTTTACGGTGACAGGTACTCCAGACCAAGAGAGGTAAGCGGGTATGGGTCAGGTGTTATAATTTCTGCTGATGGTTACATAATTACAAATAATCATGTCATAGAAAATGCTGAAAATGTTGAAGTTACATTGAATGATAAAAGAACTTTACCGGCCCAGGTGGTGGGCCGCGATCCGGGAAGTGATATTGCCCTGCTGAAGGTTAAGGCCGATAATCTCCCATATATTAAATATGGTAATTCCGATCAGCTCCGACTTGGCGAGTGGGTGCTTGCAGTTGGTAATCCATTCAATCTTACTTCTACAGTTACCGCAGGGATAGTAAGCGCTAAGGGAAGAAGCCTTGGATTAAATTCAGGTGACTACCGTATTGAGTCATTCATTCAAACTGATGCCGCCCTTAATATGGGAAACAGCGGAGGCGCACTTGTTAACACAAAGGGATTGCTGGTCGGAATAACATCTGCCATCATTTCTCCAAGCGGTGCTTATGCCGGTAACTCATTTGCTATTCCTGTGACCATAGTAAAAAAGGTTGTGGAGGACCTTAAGGAATTTGGACAGGTGCAAAGAGCCCTTATTGGTGTGAATATTAAAGATGTTGACTCAGAAGCTGCCGATGAGCAGAATCTCAAGGAGGTAAAAGGCGTTCTTATTACCAGGGTCATTGAAAACGGATCAGCTGAAGAAGCCGGCCTTAAAGAGAATGATGTTATTGTGAAGTTTGACGACATGTCTGTCAATACTGTGTCTGAATTGCAGGAGCAGGTTGGAAAACATCGTCCCGGTGATAAAGCATCAGTAACATACCTGAGAGATGGCAGGGAGAAAACTGTGCAGATAGTTATGAAGAATATGGCTGGAAATACAGAGGTAGTTACAGCACAAATGGCAGAAGATGAGGTCTTTGGTGCCAGGATTGAGCCTCTTGGTTCTTCAGACAAGAGATCGTTTAATGTTGAGTACGGAGTAAAAATAACTCAGCTGAATGAGGGCCGGTTCAAAGATCTTGGGATGAAAAAAGGTTATGTCATACTAAGCGTTAATGGTAAAAAGGTCAAAACACCTTCTGAAGTGAAAGAATTTACTAACGGTGGAACTGTCCTTAAGTCAGTAGGAGGGATTCAGTCTGATGGTACGATCTTCAATTATCAATTTGGAGGTTAATATAATTACCTATATAAATAGTTGTTATTGAGAGGAATAGGAAAATACTTTTCCTCTCATACAACATTAGTGAATAATTTTTGTTATTACATAATAAAGCAATATCTTTGCGGAAATTTTTTGGGAGACATAATGAGACAACTAAAGATTACCAAATCCATAACCAATAGGGAGAGTGCATCACTCGACAAATATTTACAGGAGATTGGTAAAGAGGAGTTGATATCAGTAGAAGAAGAAGTTGAATTGGCCCAACGTATCAAGAAAGGCGACAGAGCTGCTCTTGAAAAACTCACCAAGGCAAACCTGCGTTTTGTTGTATCTGTTGCAAAGCAGTATCAGAATCAGGGACTTAGTCTTCCCGATCTTATCAATGAAGGAAACCTCGGCCTGATTAAAGCTGCAGAAAAATTTGACGAAACACGCGGATTTAAGTTTATCTCTTATGCCGTGTGGTGGATCAGACAATCTATCCTTCAGGCTCTTGCTGAACAATCAAGGATTGTCAGGCTGCCCCTTAACCAGGTAGGTTCGCTCAATAAAATAAATAAGGCTTTTTCAAAGTTTGAACAGGAGAATGAGCGTACGCCATCACCTGAGGAGTTGGCCGATGTTCTGGAACTGCCAAAGGAAAAGGTAACCGATACACTTAAAGTCTCTGGAAGGCACGTTTCTGTTGACGCCCCGTTTATTGAGGGAGAAGATAACAGTCTTCTCGATGTTCTTACAAACTCAGATTCTCCGGTAGCTGATAAACTCCTCATGGATGAATCTTTGTCAAGGGAGATCTACAGGGCACTGGCTACACTTACTGAAAGAGAAAGAGACATTATCAGGTTTTTCTTCGGAATAGGATGCCAGGAGATGACTCTGGAAGAGATAGGAGAAAAATTCGGACTCACCCGTGAAAGAGTAAGGCAGATAAAGGAAAAAGCTATAAGAAGGTTGAGACATGCTTCCCGTAGCAGATTATTAAAAGGATATTTAGGTTAGATATACCATTTTTACTATAAAAAGGGCGCTGTTTAAGGCGCCTTTTTTCATGAGTATTGGTGCCGGGAGTCCATTCAAAACTTTATTTAATTATTTTTGCTAAATCACCACCTCTCATTATTTCTATGGATTTTAAACTTATTTCAGATTTTTTACCAACGGGAGACCAACCTCAGGCTATCAGCCAGCTTTTTGATGGAATTGAGAAAGGTGTTCCATACCAGACTCTCCTCGGTGTAACAGGGTCCGGTAAAACTTTTACAATTGCAAACCTTATTGAGAAAGTGAACCGGCCTGTACTTGTTCTGAGCCATAATAAAACTCTTGCAGCCCAGCTTTACGGTGAGTTTAAGCAGTTCTTCCCTGAAAACAAAGTCGAATACTTTGTCTCATATTACGATTATTATCAGCCCGAAGCATATCTCCCTGCTTCCGATATTTACATAGAGAAGGACCTGTCAATTAATGAAGAGATAGAAAAACTGAGACTTAGCGCTACCTCATCACTTCTTTCCGGACGCCACGATGTTATTGTTGTCTCTTCTGTCTCATGTATCTATGGCATAGGTAATCCTGAGGACTTTCATTCAAATACAATTCATGTCAGAAAAGGTGTTAACCTGGGCAGAAATGTATTTCTCAGGAAACTCGTTGACAGCCTTTATTCACGCAACGAACTGGAATTTAAACATGGTACCTTCAGAGTGCGTGGGGATACAGTTGATATCTACCCGGCATATTCGGATATTGCTGTGAGAATCATCTTTTTCGGGGAACAGATAGAGGAGATAAATACTTTTGATCCTGTTGATGGCCACCGCTTTGATACCCTGAATGAATATATTATTTATCCTGCAAACATCTTTGTTACTACCCGTGAGAGAATCAATATGGCGGTTAATGAAATTCAGGATGACATGATGCGGCAGGTAGCCCATTTTAATGATAATGGAAAGAAAGAAGAGGCCAAAAGACTAAGTCAGAGAGTCCTTTATGACCTTGAGATGATCAAGGAACTGGGATACTGCAGTGGTATTGAGAACTATTCTCGCTATTTTGATGGGAGAAAAGCCGGTACAAGACCTTTTTGTCTGCTGGACTATTTTCCAAAAGATTTCATTACAGTTATTGATGAAAGTCATGTGAGCGTCCCTCAGATAAGAGCAATGTACGGAGGGGATCATTCACGTAAACAGACACTTGTTGAATACGGGTTCAGACTTCCTTCAGCGCTTGATAACAGGCCCATGAGAATTGAGGAGTTCGAATTACTTACCGGCCAGACGATCTTTGTAAGTGCCACACCTGCTGATTATGAGCTCGAAAAGAGTGAGGGCGTTTTTGTCGACCAGGTAATAAGACCAACAGGTCTTGTTGATCCTCCGATAGAGGTGCGTCCCAGTCTTAACCAGATTGATGACCTGATGGCTGAGATCCGTTCCCGCACCAAAGCAGGGGAGAGGACCCTGGTTACTACTATTACAAAAAGAATGGCTGAAGAGCTTTCTGCTTATCTGTTGCGCTTCGGCGTAAAGTGCAGCTATATTCACTCTGATATCGATACCCTTGATCGTATAGATATTATGGAGGAACTCCGTACAGGAGCTATTGATGTTCTTGTGGGTGTTAACCTGCTAAGAGAGGGACTTGATCTTCCGGAAGTATCTCTGGTAGCCATCCTCGATGCCGACAAGGAGGGGTTTCTCAGATCTTCAAGGTCACTGACTCAGACCTCTGGCAGGGCAGCACGTAATCTGAATGGGAAAGTCATTATGTATGCCGACACTATTACAAAGAGCATGAAGCAGACAATGGATGAGACTGACAGAAGAAGAATCAAGCAGTTGAAATATAATGAGGAGATGGGAATAACCCCTTCTCAGATAACAAAGAAAACTGGTTCAGCTCTGAGCGGATTAAGCCGGAAGGGTATGGCCGCTAAAGCGTATATTGAACCAGGCAGACCTGATGTTGCTGCTGACCCCGTTGTGAAATATATGAACAGGGAGGCCCTTGAGAAGGCTGTCGAAAAATCAAGAAAAAGCATGGAAAAAGCAGCTTCTGAACTGAACTTTGTAGAAGCTGCCCGCTTTAGAGATGAGATGGCTGACCTGCAGAATCTTCTCAAAAATAAGTGACATCTCTGTTCTTTTAGTGTGATACGGAAATTACATTCTGATACATTTTGAGTCAACAAGAAGCTTGTTTACATAACCGGCAATAGATAAAGATGATGTAAGGGCCGGTGATTCCATACCTATTAGGTTTATAAATCCCGGGTATCCTCTGCCACTTTCCTCTTTAATATAGTAATCGCTGAGCGGCTCTCCCGGCTTTTGTATTTTTGGTCTTATTCCTGACATCTCCGGAGCTATATCGTCAAACTCAAGAAAAGGCAGGAACTTCCTGGCCGAATCAAAAAAAGCCAGCTGCTTTGAGGGTGTTAGCCGGTAATCATATACATTTGATTCAAGATACTTCACATCCGGTCCAAGCTTAACTCCTCCCCCCATATCAATTGTTACATGTATGCCAATTCCTTCCATATTAGGATGGGGTACCGGATAAATAAGCCTGCTAATCAACCTGTTCTTTGGTGGATTAATCCTGAAATACTCACCTTTACAGAAATGAATTTTCAGATTTTCATCCCTGATCCCGACCATCCCGGAGACTATATCCGAGGATAATCCTGCCGAGTTTATAATAACACCTGTAGTGAATTTGTAGTTCTTTTTATCCGCATCATATATATTGACCTCATAACCGTTGTCAATATGTCTGATGCCCGTTACCTCACTCCCGTATGCCACTATCCCTCCATTGTTTATTGTATTGGTTTCGTATTGTTTCATAAGTGAGTGGGAATCAATTATTCCTGTAGAAGGAGAATAAATAGCTTTAAGGGCGTAAATGTTTGGTTCCATTTCAGCTATCTCTTCCCTGCCGAGCACAGTAAGATCATCTGCCCCGTTAACTATAGCTCTTTGTCTTATCCCTTCAATAACTGCAATCTCTTCATCTGTAGTTGCAACTATAAGCTTTCCGCAGTTTTTATAAGGGATATCCCACTTCCTGCAATATTCGTAGAGTAATTTCTTTCCTTCTATACATAGTTTTGCTTTAAGACTACCCTTAGTATAGTAGATCCCGGCATGTATTACCTCGCTGTTCCTGCTGCTTGTCTCCTGTCCAAAGGTTGGATGTTTTTCAATTACATAGACATCGTTGTACAGAGAAGACAGCTTTTCTGCAATTGCAAGCCCGACGACACCAGCACCTATTATGGTTATTTCTGCATCCATAGCTAAACTTTAAATGGGAACTCTGTATCTTTTCAGAAATTAGAATTTCAAAAATAGTTGAAATATGCTGATGGAGATATAACTAATCATTATTATAATTACATTTATGATATTGTATTTTGCGTAGATAAAATCAAATCGTTTTATTAGTCCTGATTAACTTGTTTTTGCATGAATAGAATTCTACTACTCTTTGCAGTCTTCTTTTGTTCCGTTCTCCTAGCAGAATCTCAGAAAGTCGACAGTGTGATGGTCGAACAGACCGGTGATCTTATTAAGGTACACTACAAAATTTT
>JFJP01043089.1_pt1 | contig 16570 bp, 16 predicted proteins | sample 431651 | NCBI WGS metagenome assembly JFJP01 (sample SAMN02602958, study PRJNA72255) | Microbial mat metagenome, whole genome shotgun sequencing project. | biome: fresh water; feature: sink hole; material: water; isolation source: purple microbial (photo- and chemosynthetic) mats found in... | reverse complement strand
TTTCCATCAAAATCTTTCGAACAATTCCAACCAGCTTCTGCGTCAATCTCTTGCATTTGATTCTTCAATCCACGATAATAACATGTAATCCCAAACGAAACCATAATGGCCAAAACAACAACAGCAGAGATAACTGCAGCGAGGTATAATTCGAATGGGATTTCCTCTTTCAATTCAACTGAAAACAAAACAGAATCGCACAATAAATAAATACGAAATATCAGATTATCACACGTTTCTAAAAATGCAAAATACATACCTGATGAAATAGTTCCGTTGTTCAATTCATAAGCAACAAATGAATCATTCGAAAAATAAATCCCAACTTCGATCAGATCATTGCGTTTGTCGAATAGTCCATTTTTTGAAAGATTTGAGATTGGCCTACAATGGCCTGAAGCAATCACAACAATCAATAAAACCGCAAACATTGTAGTGCAAAAAAGTAAAAACAATTCTATGAATTGGAGCAGAGCAAATGTGCGAACACGAAAACAAATGATCTCATCTCGAAACACGAATGAACACGAGTGATCAGTCAGAGCCGATGTGGGAATCGGCTTATCGGTCTGGCTGATCTTGTTCCACTCGCCTGGCTCGTGCAATTTGCAGCTCGAGTGCGTTGCCACTTCGCCTCTCTCTGTTCTCTTTCGCTTTTCCCGGTAGCCCAGCGACTGGCCAGCGTCACAAGGCACGCGAGCAAGCCAGCCAGGCTGAGCAGGCAGACACACTGGCAGCCAACTGCCACTTCAGCTCGCTTGGCTCACTTTCATCCTTCGCATTTTTTCATCAAATTTGCGTCTTTATTCTGTGTTGTTTGATGATTGAACATTCTCGTTTGGCAACGCAGATTTTCAAATTTTGATTTGTTGATATATTACATCTTTGAGCTGGAAACATGTAGATCAATTTGAGGAGGATTTATCAACTTGGCTTCCTGGAATATTTGTTGAGCGAGGCACGAGAGTCACCTGACGTCTTGGCGGCCATTTTCGGCAAAAGCCACTGGATTCATTGTCCATCTCAAGGTAAGTCATTGACATGATCCCGAAATTTCCAAAAGGGAGTGGCTTAAGGTTCAATGTCGGCTGATTCGAAATCTAGCGTTGAGGGAAATCGCAAAGGTCCAGAGAATTCTTATTTAAGCAAGGAAATTGTAGCTAGCAAGTTCTGCCATTTTCATTTCACGGGAAGAGCCTTTACTTTGTATAAATTTGTATTCGAAGCAAGATTTGAAATTTTTTTCGCTTAATATTTTGTATAAGCTGAGCTAGTGCATCCTTCGTGTCATCGCCATGGCTCTCCACGACCTTGCCGTTGGACTTCCTGCTTCCTGTGCTATTGAAGTCGCCGGCAACCATATCGAAGCTCGAGTCGAAGCGCTGTTTGTTCCGGAGGCCTTCAAATCCGAAACAGCTCTTGTCGTCAATCATCTCCCTGAAAACGTGAGCGGAAACAAATTTCAATTTCTTTCACATTTTTTGAAATTTATTCACAACTAGGTATTGATTTTTTTTGTTTTTTGAAAGATCACTAATCAGGAGCTGGTGAATGTATTCCAACCCTTTGGCGAACTCCTGTCGGTATCCACTCGAACAGATTCCCCTGCGATCTCAAAAGGAACCGCGTTTGTCAACTTCATCCAGAAAGAGTCCGCGAAAACCGCTCGTATGATCCTCCACAACTGCGTCGTCAAAGGTCATCGAATTCAGGTATGAAGAAGTCCTTTCCCGTTTGAAATTAACTACTGATTAAGGACCACTGAAGCGATGCGATTTGATTGATGGATTTGCGCTGACAAATAACACTGAAAATATTTGACAAAAATACAGAATGCATGTTTCGATTTGTATCTTCATTTATGAGTCCATTTGTCGGAAGTGAAACGTTTTGGAGCGAATGGACTCTCATAATGTTAACTTTTGACCTGTTGGCTTTTCATGTGATGAAAAATAAATGTGAATATGTCTTTCAAGTCTATTTAGCGTGTTTGACCTTTTCGGCGTCCATTAATCAAATTTGACTTGTTTGAATCGTTTTATTCACAAGGGGATAATTATCTGAAGGACGTCCGATGTTTCCATTTATTTTTGGGCAAGTACTGCACTTAGTCTTGTGTGCGAATCGTATTTTTTATGCTGCTGTGCCTGAAAATTGGAGGAGATATCGAATTTTGAAAATATGCGGCTTTTCTGGTGATTTCACGGTACTGACGGCACTGTCATACGGCAGTCGCCGCGCCAAAGCCACCCACTCGCCCACAATCTCGCATATTGTGGCCGTAAGCGTTGTCAGTGCGTTGCACCGTACGCTGTCTACGTACGCTTCCGTACCGTTGCTATCTACGTTTGCGTAAGAAAAGAATTTTTCCAGTCAAATTGTACAATTAAGTGTAGCATGAGACCAGATTAATGCCCCGGTCGCGAATAACGCCCGTGTTTTGTCATTGCTCGAAATGGTACATTTTTACCACTTTTTTGTACAATTAATTCTCGAGTAGCCGTGCGTCTACAATTAATTCTAGGACATAGAAATAAAATGAAAAAGGAAGCAATGAAAGTTGTTTCCATCATATTTGTTACAATTTCTCTACCATTTTCAATTTCAAGTCATGTTCAGATTAATTTGCACTCACTTTTATACAGAAAAAACCTCACAGAAGAAAGAGCTGCAATATGTGAAATCGGTTATTGAAAACCGTGTTCCGCGAAACAATCAAACAATGTGTTTTGAATTTGTGCACTCATTGCAGGTTTTTTCGGCGTACTCCAAGCACATCGTGTCGAAAGACAACTGTGTTTACGTCGGTGACATCCCGAAAGACTGGAAGCTGTTGGACCTTTGTGGATTTTTTCACCACTACGGACCCATCATCAGTGTCAAAATCATGCTTTATCAAAACGGTTCGTTCAAACAGCAAATTGTTTTTCTGATTATTACTATTAAGTCTGATTTTTGTTGTTTGATTTTTTTAGGTTCGTCGAAAGGCTGTGGGTTTGTCAGATTTTTCAAGGAAGATGCTGCGAAGATTGCCATCCAGCACCTTGGGAAAAAAGAAAACAACACATTTGGGTTGGTGGTCAACATTTCGGGAGATTTGTACAGGAAGTCCAAGATGGAGGAAAAGAAGGCAAAGATGGAGGCAAAGAAAATCCCGAAAGTGTCAACCCCAAAGAGCCAAGTTCTCAACGGAGATTTTTTGGTGCGAGTTGATGGTGTTGGAGAAGAGCATCAAGAAACTTTGCTGGGTCACTTTGTGGCTTTGAACGTGATCAAATTAGAGGTAAGTTCATTTCGGATGTCTCATTGAATTACTGATTTATAGTGGTTAAATTTGGTTTTATCTTCACAGGCAATCCCTGCGCCAAGTGTCGATGGAATCCCGAAAGTTGTTGTGGAATTTGAAACTCTATCTGACGCCATGCTTGCTGTTCGTATGATGAAAGGGATGGTGTTGGAAGGAGTCATGGTGTCGGCGAACCTGATCTGATGAATTTTAATTTTTCGCAGAACATCTGGTGTCTGTATTTCACATATTTTCTTACCTCTCTGCACTGAATTGGTATTTTATTGTCTAAAGCCATTGCCTTATTCTTCATCTCTGTAGCAACTTTTTATCTCTGTAGCTATATTTTATGCATGGCTGAAAGCGTAATGTAGTTTTACTGTCTATTTTTTGGACAAATATCCAGTACGTAACGGGGATAGTTTGTAAACACGAAAAAAATAAATTCAGCTAGGAACTGGTAGATAGACCGGTGCAATCACCATTCCTTGGTACGTGTCCTTGAAAACCATAACAGGCATTTCCACATTAAAAATATCGGTTAAAATGCGTTCGCATGGCTCTTCTGTGATTAAACGATAAAATTTCTTGTAAATATCCCGCCTGAGAATGTCATCCAAGTCAAAGTAGTTCCAATTCTTCTCCGTCACTTTGGTACCGTAAATGAACGCAGTTTCTTTCGTTCCATCTTTGATGCATAAGATTCCGATAACAAATGTAGCTTTTCCGTTAGAGAGCTGAACACAACAATCTGACCTCTTTTTCTCCGCAGATCTTTGGGTATCCTGTCGTCGTTCAATCCGGAAGTCGAATTGACTGATTGCGGCGTCAAAAACCGTAATTTCCACACGTTCATTCCATCCATCGCCGAGCTCGTCGAAAATCGCCGCTTCCAACAGCAATTTCTCGTATCCTGAAATTTTTCCATAATACGTCTGAAGGTCAGTTCCTTTATCCAACAGATAGACCTTCCTTCCGTTTCTTGTTAGCCGGTGAGCACTTTCGTGAAGTTTTGTGCGCCTAGCGAACCGAAGCTCTTGAATATCATCCGAATTCGAAGGTTTCACGATGCTTTCTTCGAGAAAATCGCTCGCTTGTTGAAGGGCCAGGCGATTGGAAATTTCTGTTCCAACCTTGAAGAATTGGTGTTGCATTCGTCGAGCAGTTCCCATGAGTCCTTCATGTATAAAACAGGAAGTTACATGCATAGGGCCAATTTCGTAAATTCCATCCAGCAGATGATGGACAATCTGATGAAAATTATATGTCATGAACTTGACTCCCAACTGTTCCTGGCAATCATCCGATAATTCAACGAGGTCTTTAGCGATTATTTCCTCCATTTCCACATTGTAGTTCTTTGAAATAACAACTTGAATAATCGCTGCAAATCTTGCGAAAAGATGGTATCGTTTCCTCTTTTCCAAATTCTTTGACGGTTCCGCCGGATAGTAAGCGTGAACACCAGCTGCATGAAGTCCGGGAACCCCCGTGAAATTTGTCACTGTATACAATTCATTCGCTTTGAACTGTCCGATTTCACTGAATGAACGCGGATTTCGCTGGAAAACTGTCGGAATTTGTTGCTTAGAAAAGAATTCATCCAGGAGGGCTTGATCCGATGATGACAGATGTTTCAATAAGTTCTTAATGAAAGCGTATCCAGTTCCCAGACAGACTTGATGTTGAAGGTCCATGCAGGTCTGACGGAAGGGCGAAAAGTATGAAAGCCGGTGCATGACGGGTCGACGAACAACACCCTTGAGTTTCAATTCATCTTCCTTCGTTTGTAGTTTTTCTGGCCTCCTGTAGAATTCTTCAGCTTCCAGAGCCTTAAAAATAAAAATTTTCATTTACCTACTCAACATGTATTCTAAATTACTCCAGAATAGTATTTTCTTACCAGCGTCTTCATGTACTCTGGATCGCGAGGACTCATCCGTTTTCCGGTACCATCAGAAACGTAATAACGATATTTGTAGATAGGGCTGACTTCAGGATTGTACAAGCAAAGGCAGCAGCCGAAATTTGCCGTGAAATGTCGAATGCCCAGAACTGGGTATCTCTCAACAGAATCCATGTTGTGTGTCAGCACAAAAACTTTCACATTTTTCACGATGTTGTCGACCGTAAACGAAATTCCAGTTGTTGCCAAAATGATCAGTTCGTCGATCAACTTTTCGTACAAAGTATCGTAGAACTTTGAAGGCCATCCCTTCTCCATCAGCTTCGACTGAGCTGGTCCCCTGTAGAACAAGGTGTTCATCCGTGGTTGGGGCTTTAATTGTCCAGGCTGCAAGACGCAGTGTTGCAGAAGCCACTTGCTGGCATTTGAGCTCTTCGCTGATTTACCGGAATCAGAATTAAGGCTGATGAATAAAACGTTTTCTCCAAACTCCTCAACCAATTCAACACAAACTTCTCCATCCAGGAAAGTTCTTCGACTCCCGTCTTGTTTACGCAAATGAAGGAAATGGCTCACGTCTTTGTAGAGTCCAGATTCCAATCCAAGTTTGAGTGAAGGAGTAATGGGATTGTAGGAAAAATTCAGGCACTTGGGATAAATCTTTGGGCCATTGTCGCGATTCTCACAGTACGCACATGCGTAACATTTTCTTCCGTCAATGTTTTCTTCCGTCACAAAATTTCCACAAATGGGACAAGCACATAGGGTTTCTGGATCGGTGAGAATATTCTTTTTTTGAAGTACCGATTTGACTACGTCAAGAGATGTGGGAAAATCGACATCCGGTTTCACAATCTTTTCGATCAATCGGAGAATATGACTTTGACATTCGTTGGAAACATTCCATTTCGCCATAGCTTTCAGAAATTCCGTCACCAACTCCACAACAGTGATTTTTGTGTGGTCTGTCACTCGACGATTCCATTTTCCAAAAACCTTGTTCAAGATTTTCTGTCTTGCTTCCTCTCTTGCCTCTGTGTTGTCCAGATCGTCCCCGCAGTAGTCGAGATCCATATTGTAAAAGTCAGAAGCAGTGGAGTTCAGGGACGCCAGCATCGGTTCGTCTTCGCAATCTTGAAAAACTTGTGGCATAACTGTAGATTCTGGAAATATGATTTTCGTAACTTGTTGGTGCCAAATGAATGGTCAAGAAAAGTAAAACAACTGACCTTCAACCAGATCTTCATTTTCTTGATGCCCATTCTCAGCATCGTTTCCATCGACCTGAAGTTTGTGAGGATCATTTTGTGCATCGTTTTCATCATCTTGAAAAACTGGCTGGTCATTCTGGGCATCGTTTTCTTCCTCTTGATTGTTCGCACAAAACAGAGGAACGGGAGGTAATGGAGGTTTCCAAAGGCTGAAACCATCTGCAGTGACATAAATTTATTACAAATAATCACCTTTGAAACTGGCCATGATGATAAGGCGAAAAACTTACTTGGAGTTCGTCCTTTCCACAATCTTTCGATGATATTTGATGCGTCAACTTTGACTATGCGAGATTTCCAAACTCGCTTTTTGGGACTTCGACGAGGCATATCATAACAAGAGAACAAATTTTGTAAACAAATTTGGGAAAAATTACGAAAAATACGGACAGACACAAAGAGGTTGCCGCCAGATTGCCAGCATACCAAACCTTAGACGAATGATCCTGCCGCGTTTTTTCTCACAGTTGTCTGAAACTCTCTTGCCAGTTTGAAATGAAGTTACATCACGCCCACTGTTTCTCTCTTGGTGGCTTAACTACGACCGGAAAGGCGGAGTTTTGTTAGAATTGACAGAGAGCAGAGAGGAAGCGAATTCATTCCGCCCCCTTCGTGAACTTGATTAGAAAAGTTGGTTTGTTCTTAGAAAATAAATCACAACTTTCAAATTGAATTCAAATTTATTCAAAATCCACCCTCCATTGTCCGCAGGAAGTATGGTCATTGAGCTGAATTTTGTGTTTCATTTTTAGAAAATGTCCGAATCACGAACACGGGAGCCAAGCTCTTCTGGTTCTGAGACATCACGCAGCGGAAGACCTTACCGGAAACCTCAACGTTTCTCGCCACCACCTATCCACCCATCGACCTCAAGAACTGAACAGGCAGCCAATTCGAAAAAGGCTGCAACACCAGCTCCACGAAAACGTCAAACAGACCTGATGGTTGATGCCAAGAAGTACCATGCGAGAAAAAAACGTAAGTTTTTTATTTCTTTATTTCTATTGAAAAAAAAATAATCTTTGAATGATTTGTTTTGACAGACATTCTGTTGTTCGAATTGGTTGACATTCCATCGAAAGCCAACTTTCCCAAAGACTGTCCAAAAGACAAGGCCTACGCGGTGGAAGCCAATCTGAATGACATGAGCGATCCATATTCTCAAGTCCTTGTCGATCCAGCTGCAACAGTGAACAACTTCGGATCAGGTGGATTCATCCCTGGAGATACAGTACTTATCAGACCACGGGGAGGTCATGTCGGAACTCAATGGATAACCCCGCAACCAGTGAAGGCAATATTCCATTATGCCGATTCCAATATGGATGGTGTCAATCTATTCCGCGAGGTAAGCAGAATCGAAAATATATGGAAAGTTGTGTATGTTTTTGGAAATTGTGTTAAATTGGATAACCAGAATTATCGAACGAGAAATTTAGCACTTTTTTATTAACAGCGCTCGCATTTCACACTCCGCGCAATTATGAAGGACGATCTGGTCAGCCAAGAGATGATTAACGCAGCTGTGAATCGTCCGAGAGGCCAAGAGATGATTAACGCAGCTGTGAATCGTCCGAGAGAAGAACAACGTCGTGCTGTGGATCGCAAAAAACCGTCAACAAGTTCGTAATATTTTGTTTTGTACAAAGAATGATTAAACGTCAAATTTTTTGCTATTTGATTTATTTTGCAGGTTGGAAGAAACTTCACTCGGACGTGCAAAACATGTCGATTTCCGGGACATCGTCCACCCAGAATTTGCCATCGGGTCCTGAAGAAGCTGGTGATAAGGTTTCGACACCTTCGAAGAATCCAGCATTGGCATTGAAAATACCGAAAAAGCAGCAGCCTGTTCCTTCATCTTCTCCAATCCAACCAGCCCAAAAGACCGGATCTGTCCAACCAATCACTGTTCATCAGGAACCAAACGCGAGTATGGTTGCTAACACTCAGCAGTCTGGAAGAGCTCATCAGCAGTCTGGAAGAGATCATCAGCAGTCTGGAAGAGCTGAAGATGGAAGACTGGCACCACCACCAAATGCGTCTGGAAAAGTGCAGCCGAGCAATCCAACAGGTGGTGATTACACTGGACCGACATACACTGGACCGACAGGACTGTTTGGCCGACAACTTGCTGCTGTGGCCCAACCCAGAAACCAGGTCGTTTCGAATGTGCCAGCGAAGAACGTTCCACCGAAGATTATTCCGTCATCTAATCTTCCATTGAAATACACACCATCCTTCGAGCCGGACGTGGCATTTGCACGGTCGACACAACAGGGAAGGTCTTCATTTCCATCTCGTCCATTGCTTGACGGATCTTCATTTCCATCTCGTCCATTGCTTGACGGATCCGTCTTCATTTCCATCTCGTCCATTGCTTGACGGATCCGGAGGCACATACGGGAGAGAAGGAACATTTCCGAAACCAATCCAGATGCCTACATTTCCGAAACCAATCCAGATGCCTCGCGATGGACCACTTGTGTCCGGAAATACTGTTTATGTGAAGGATTCTGCAGCTCCAAAAAGATTGATCTCAATGGCAAGGGAGGTGAACAACTTACCACCAGAATTTTTGAATTATGAACCTGATCCAAAGGACTCATTAGCCCCGATACGGAAGCCAACTCCACGAATAACTGCTCCATTGCTGCAGAAACCGGAAAAGTCCGTGGAGATTGCAACGTCCTCGGCTGTTACAATCCAGAATCCTCCACCAACAACTTACTTACAGAAGCACGAGCAGCGATTGCGAAATCTTGCCGAGCAGGAGAAGCAGCGAATGCAAAATCTGCTCAACCCTTCACACCCATATGTTGAACAGGAAGTTTTTAAGGCGAAAGATTACACTCCGGAGGAGCGACTGGAGCTGGTGAAGAAAAGATGTCGGTTGGACGTGAGAGGGTTGTTGGATTACGAGAAACAACCAATGATAAGTCAGTTTTTCTACAACAACGCAAGGTATCCATATCCCTCGCAGCGCACCACATGTCCACTGTTTGTTTCTTATGAAAGAAAGTTAGCAACGAAGCGATGTGGTGGTCCTCAAGCAACAACTGACGCAGAACGTGCCGCACAACGAAAAGCAAACCCTTACAGACCGACCATTTACCGTTCACCTCCAAGAACCCCCAAGAAACCATCGACTGCAGCATCGAGTCGCCGGGCTTTGGATACGCCAAGTTCTGGCAGTGAAGAGTCATCAGTTGAAGAGTCACAAACGGAGCCCGAGGAATCGCCAGAAAAATCTGTTGAAAAGTCACAAACGGAGTCCGAGGAATCGCCAGAAAAGCAGAAGAAGACCGATGGAAAAGGTTCCATTTCGCGGGAGCGCTACAAACTTCGACATCGTTCGACCGACAAGTCAGATGGTCAAGAAAGTGGCAATGAAAGGAAAGCGTTGGCTACGAAACCAAGAAGCAGGTCAACGGCAGGTGCAGTCAAACCTGCAAAGAAGGAACCCAGAAAAGTCAAACAGCCCAATCCTGTCAATTGGAAAAAACTGGACGTTCCGGATTTCGATGATCGAACATTCATCTCTGTTGACCATTCTGGAAGACCGCCCAAAAAGCTGAACGAAGGGTCTGTTCGTACTGGAGTTGGAGCGACGCAGTCCCTGACGACGGAAGACGAAGAAGACGCAGCACCAGAGCCGCAGATTGCGAAAAAAAGACCAAAGAGTGGAAGTGACAAAACGGAAGGTAAGAACAACGACGGATAAAATAAAATGATAATTAATTGGTACCATTTATTTAAGAAATGTTAAAAAATTGATTTTTTCAGATAACAATAGTTTTTTAATTACGTTGTACAAAAAACTAATCATTTGGTGATTATTAGGTAGTAGTGAAAAAAATAAAAATCGTAAAAGAATAATTTTGCTTGTTTCTCTATCTACAGACAAGAACGAAGTGTGCAGTTCGAGTCAGGAAAATTTGACAACATCAAGGAATTCAACAAAATCTCGGATTCAGCCGTCCAGGAAGAAGAAGGATGCGAGTTTGAATTTGAAAGAGCCTGATTCAGTTGAAGAAATTACGGAGGAAGCCCCTCAAGAGAAAGCGAAGAGAACAAGAGGGAGACCACGCACCCGGACAACTGTTTTGACTGGATCTGTTTCAAAGGAAGATACGCCAACGACTGTTCTTCCAACCGTTCGACAAAATTCACCGGAGATTCTTCCACCGAGGTCAAGACCGCCTACAAGTGCGAGCCAAGTGACTGTTTCATCATCTGTCACATCATCCAAGAACCTGGTTGGCGAGAATTCTGCACAACAGACGGTCATACCGGGGACCGGTGGTACACGAAATAATGACATTTCCACAACAACAGTTGAAACCCGAGTTCCCCGGAATCCTCCTTCTTCGAGACCAACAAGACCAGACACCAGGGCTGAACCAAAGATCAAGCCGCCTACAACAAGTCCGAAAAAAAAGGCTCCTGAAACACAGGCACCGGAGAGCTCAACTTCCATCACCAGTGATGTCCCCCCGAATCGTCAACGGATTGAACAGGAAAAAGTCAGTCAAGAAATCACACGGCCATCTGCTGTCAAAAGACGCTCTTCAAATGTGGGTCAAAACGATGAAAGCCGTGAGCAGGACGTGGAACAAAATGAAGAGTCGTTTGCGGAAAGCAGTATTCACGATGTCACACATGAATCGACATCGAACGCAAAATCACTCGATTTTTTCCCAATTGATGAATATTTCGATAATCTACAAGCCCACAACGATCAGGATGCTGGTGACAAAGTGCGGGATGAACGTTGTGATGAGCGGAACGATTTTGAAACTGAAGAGGATCAGCAATGTGAGGACGGTGGTGACCAAGACCAGAACCAACATCATCAGTTCAGGAATGATTTTGCAGCTGAATTGAACCAGAATGATCAACATGATGTGGACGAAGGGCAGAATGAAGGTCAGGATGAGTTGATGGATTTTGAAGATGGAGAAGAAGAACAGAAAAGTCAGCACAGTGGTCATCGAGACCCGAACGATCATCAGCATCAACGGAATGATTTTGGAGCTGAGCAAGATGTGGGAGAACCTTATGATGACCACACCAATTATGATGCTGAAGAGAACCAGATCCATCATCCTGCTGCTCATGAAGATGATCACGAACAACAAGATGCTGAATCCCAGGCAAAATTGGAGGACCAGCTTTATAAATTTGAGGAGATGGAATGGCGTTTTGTCAGAAGAAATTGTGCTGGAGTCTTGAGACTGCTGAATCTACCAGAAGAAGGTATGCGCTTATCATGAATAATTGGAAATTAGTAAAATCAAATTTTGTTCATGTCATATTTTCCAGAATGGAATCTTTTGCTGCTTGAATCACCAGAAGTCCTGGCTGCCAAAGGTGATCGAGACATGGTGGGATTTGTGGTTTACAGAAAACAGCTACTCAAGAAAGTTGATTGCTCCGTGGAGTGGTTCGTGGGTAAGTCAATCCAATTTGATGACTATCATGTATGTATTTCGCGGAAACTTACAGTTTTTTTTACAGCGGAAAACAACTTTCCAGTCAACAAGTTTTTATTCCGCAGTCAGCCTATAATTTACAGACTCATCTTTGGTGAGCAACAACAGAAGTGTAATATGATATTAAAAATGATAATCTTTTTTAACAGGCTTGGATCCGAGAGACGATCAAGAACTTCTCGATGAAGAATTTTTGAAAACGGCGGACAATTTGCTGACGGCCAATGGCAAGCATTAGTTATATTTTGGTAGGATTGGTTGACAGTTTGTTTTTCACAGCGGAAATTATGAGAGATTGTGGATGGCTTGCGAATCCAAAACAAAATCCGACGAACTCTACTCAACCGGAAGGTGAGTAGAAGAGGCGGCCCCATATGTTCTACTTTATATTGAAATTACAACTATTTTCTTGAAGATGGGCATCATGTGGAATGGCCAGATGATGCTCTGAACGAACATTTCTTTGGAGAAAACAAAGGTTGGTTTGATCTATCAAACGTTTTGGTTTTAAGAAAAAACTTCTCAAATGTTTGTATTACTTTCATGTAACACAAACGCTATTCTATTGTGATTTTTTAGGACGGAAGCAGAAACTCACGGATGCTATGAAAAAGAATGATATCAGTCGGAGGGATATCATGGATCATCCCTTGCTGCAATCTTCTACCAATGAATCCACGCGATTTGCAGAGAAAGAAAGGAACGCCAACAGTAAGTGTGTTTCTATAACCCACTTATTAATTCCTGATCAAATCTCATAATTTTGTTGGTAATTTATTTCTATAACAAAACTTTAATCCAAAGGGATAGATTTATGACCAGGTTGTCAGTAGTAAAATCTTGAAATTTTGGGAATCTGATTTGTACAGAAAACTTTAGCATGACACCAATTTCAGGACCGGGTAGCGAATAACGCCCGTGTTTTGTCATTGCTCGAAATGGTACTTTTTTACCACTTTTTTTGTACAAATAATTCTCGAGTAGCCGTGCGTCTACAATTAATTCTAGGACATAGAAATAAAACGAAAAAGGAAGCAATGAAAGTTGTTTCCATCATATTTGTTACATTTTCTCTACCATTTTCAATTTCAAGTCATGTTCAGATGAATTTGCTCTACCTTTTATACAGAAAAAACCTCACAGAAGAAAGAGCTGCAGTCTGTGAAATCGGTTATTGAAAACCGTGTTCCGCGAAACAATCAAACAAGGACTGCTCATTCACCATCACCAGAAATCCCAGTTCAGTCGTCGAGACCAAGTTCAACAGTTCGACACCAACCGTCGATGAAATCCGGAGTCGCAGTTTCAGCCAACAATGCCGACCGCCAGAAGACTTCTCCTCCAGGTCAAAAATCCAACGAACCCTTGCAGACAGCACCGAAAACCGTCACGACTATCAGACGTAATAATTTGAGTGAGATGATAGGTTTATTTTTCAAACAACATAAAACTATCTTGACACTCGCATTCGTTTTTTCAGCAACGGGGGAACCAGAGACGCTCACTTCGTTCGGAATGAAAAGCGGGGATTCGAAGAGGAAGAAGCGTTATTCCAAACTGTCCAGTGATGAGGAGTGGATGCCCCCTCCGCCGGAGGAGAAGAGACCAATCACAAAGTCAGCAGGAAAGTCAGCAGGAAAGAAAAAAAGCCGTCATCATGCATCGGAGGATGAAGAGGAGAAAGAGGAGAACATTTTCAGAGACGCAGATAGCGAGTTGGGTTTCTTGGACGTGATTCGTTTGAAAGAATCACAACCTTCTCCACCAAGAACCAGTACGTATATTAGTGTGATATATCATATTTGTTTGTACTTGGTTTTGATTTGTGATTAACAGAGAAACCAAAAGCGAGGAAGCGTAGTGGAAAACCACGAGACCGTGCCCCCGGAGCGTTGAAGCACAGTGAAATAGACCCATCGTGTAGAACACTGGAAGGTACAGGCGACAAAATCAGATACTTTCTTCATCATTTTCTCAACAACAACTTCTTTAAAAAACAACAACTAATATTTAATTTCGCTTTAATGGCAATAAAAAACATAGATCGGAAATTCTGAGTGATTAGTTTTTGCAGCCCACGAGGAATTTGATTGCTTCGAGAATCCAGATGATGAAATAAGCCGTCGCAAAGATTTCCTCCACTCGATGCCGATCGTACCAGCTGCTTGTGTGAAAACCAAGAGCCGTTCGAAGAAATGGTTCTTCGAAGAACAACGCGAAGATGACTGGCGATTGGTGACATCACGTGTTCCCGGTGTTTATATTCCACCGAAGCCCGCAGAAATGATTCTTCAACGCCTGCGGGGCCAAATACCAGGAAAAAAGAAGTTGAAACTGGAGATGTACATCTACAACATGTTTATCATTCTGGTTGGTGGATATCGTGGACTCGCTCGAGTTGCATCACTTTTCCACATCGAAAAGCGAGATGCCAACATTCATTTGGCCAAGACCGGGAAGAAGAGATACGTGAAGAACTTTATTCAACGTTCCGTCGGAAAAAGGGAATATTGTCTCTTCGATAAGACAGAAAAAGAAAAATTGTCTGACGAAGAACAATGGAAACTCACCGTCTCTCCAATCTTGGAAGCTTTGAAAGGTATCTCTGTTAAATTTTTTATTAATTAATTCACATTCCTCCAGTTCTGAATTTTGTGCAGGACACATCAAAGACCTTGTCGATGCGGGAATCACGGACGATAGCGCTAAACTTGGAGATAAAGGAAACATCGAGACGGCAATGGTACGAAAGATGTTGGAATGGGGGAAGATGGAGTTCACCCGATGGTGTACGAACAAGAAGAAGATGATTTTGCAAAATATTCAGCATCGATATGACATCAGCGAGATCGACCTCGACACTGCCAAAGCCAAATGGGAGCGAATTCTTCTTCGATACAACACAGATAAAATCAACTACACCTTTGCCCAACGTGCGTTTTTTTACAGTCTTAAACTTATCAGCATATGTTGAAAAAAATGCGCATTTCAGGTAGCCAGAACAAGTCGAATAGCGCCGATCATTACGACTCCACATCGCTTGACCACATCCGAAGACCCAATAGGCCCGAGCCTTCCAAGAAATCTTCCAGGAGATCCAGAAAGAACCAGTCGGAAAATCGAGAAATTTCAACAGCAGCTGAAAGTGATGGTGGATTGGAAGGAGACGATGAAGATGATGATCCAGAACGAGCCTTTGCAGAAGCTGCAGCTTCGCAGGAGGATCCACATTCGGCGATAAGTCAACCAACAGTCGATGACGAGGATGACGAGCAGGACGATGAGGACGATGAGGACGATGAGGACGATGAGGACGATGAGGACGATGAGGACCAGGAGGAAGAGATGGAAGATGACAACTCAAACGACACGGATAGCGCTCAGCTTGCGCTAATCAAATTCAAGATGGATGCACTCAAGAAGCAGGAACAGCGTGAAAAGGAACAGCAAGCTTTGTTGGAGGAGCTTGCCCAGATGGAACGGAACAGAAAGAAAAAATTTGTACCATCTGGAAAAGTGACCAAAAAGGTGGCTCGTACGAAGACTCCCTTGAAGAAACCTGCCATCGAGAAGAAAAAAAAGGTAGCTAGTACCCTGTCAATAAAAAGACTTATATTCTTTAATAAAATGGACGTTTTTGCAGGACGAGACGGAAACAGAAGATGATAGTGACGAGGATGATCCGAAAACCTCGAAGAAGAATCCCACTGAAAAGAAGGGTGGATGTCCCACTGGAAGACAGCAGCACAGAACTGGTGATGCGGCCAGCATACATGTAACGGACTTCCATTGAACGATATCATGGTTTCGTGAGCTAACTCTTTCTTCATTATAGAATCCATCGAAATCAAAGGACTGGACGCAAAATAACGCCAAAAACCAGTCGGCGAGCCAACAGCAGGGAAAGGCCAATGCAAACCGACAGAACCCAGTTCCAAAGAAGCGACCTACGACGGATATCAACGATTCGGACAGTGACGAGTGATGAGAATCACTGTGGATTTCACCTGATGGATCGGGAGACGGTGCACATGGACAGGATTTTGTTATACAGAAACTTTGGTTATCGGATGGTTTATATCTTTGAGATAGTTTATACGCTTTCGTTTTGTCTCGTTTAGCTGCAGGGTTTTTTTCAGTACATCTTGTTCTACTTGAATGTGCTTTTTTCCTTGCAGCACCAAAAAAATTGTTGTAATTCTATCATCCTTTGTACGGCAGCATCGTTTCTGTTACTGGTGGGCCTTTGTACGGCAGCATCGTTTCTGTTACTGGTGGGAACAATGAAATATGTGCTCAGTATCTTCCGACAGAGAATTGCGTTATTCGAAACACGGCTGAACACTTGATTTCCTGTAGTGCCCATATGGCAACTTCCCTGTAGTGGCTGTATTCCTGCAAGAATTAAAAGTAGAAAGTTTCTGCAGCAGTTTTGCAAATTAATTGTACAAGGGGGTGCTGAAGATATCTTCTAACAGTAGAAACTAAATTCGACAGATAATTTGTACAAATAACTCTGATTTGCCGAGCTCGGGATAGGTGTTGTTCAAGCTTCCATCCATTGGAAATCGATGAAGTTCGTTCCAGTAAATTGTGTCTTGGGGCAGCATTT
>JFJP01020769.1_pt1 | contig 16570 bp, 12 predicted proteins | sample 431651 | NCBI WGS metagenome assembly JFJP01 (sample SAMN02602958, study PRJNA72255) | Microbial mat metagenome, whole genome shotgun sequencing project. | biome: fresh water; feature: sink hole; material: water; isolation source: purple microbial (photo- and chemosynthetic) mats found in... | reverse complement strand
TTCACCGCCGGCGACGGCGAACGCCGGCGCTGCGGCCGGGCACAGCGCCGCCTGCGCCGGAACCTCGGCCTGCTCCCCGCCTCCAGCCTGCTCAGCGGTGAGATGCCGGCCGGCAGCGGCGGATCGCCGGGCCATCCGCAACGCCTGTGGGTGCTGGCCGAGGACCTCGACGAGGCGACCTTCGACCAGCTGCGCGACGCCACCGCCAAACCGAGCGACCACCTGCTGCCCGACGCGCCGCTGCGCCTGCGACGCTGGCGCGAGATCGCCTGCCCCGACGGGGTGGTCTCGGCGGCCGAGCTGGGGGCCGGCCGCCCGATCCTGCTCTACACCAGGCTGCGCTCGCCGCGCGACCGCCGCCCTGCCGACATCGACCTCGGAGTGCCCAATCCCGATGCCTTCACCTACTGCGAACTGGTCGGCGACGGTCGCGCCCAGATGACCATGGACAGCTACCGCTTCCTCCCCAGCGACCTCTCGTCAGGGCGGGTCACGGTGCAGGACATGGCCATGAGCGTCGGCTACAACCAGTCGCTGCTGGCGTGGTGGCCGGCCAGCGCCGCTTCGACCCTGCGCATCCGCTGGCACAATTCGCTGATGCAGCCCGAGACCAGTTTCGGATTCATCTGAGGACGACATGCCCACAGCCATCCTTTCGCGTCCCATCCCCGACCGCCTGCGCTGGTGGCAGGAGGCCCGTTTCGGCGTCTCCTTCCACTGGGGCCTCTATAGCATCCCGGCCCGGGGCGAGTGGGTCCGTTCGGCCGAACGGCGCTCGCTGGCGGCCTACCAGCCGTGGTTCGACAGCTTCACCGCCGACCGCTACGACGCCCAGCGCTGGGCCGCACTGGTCCGCGCCGGAGGCGCGCGTTACGGCCTGCTGACCACCAAGCACCACGACGGGTTCTGCCTCTTCGACAGCGCCCTGACCACCTACACCAGCATGCATACGCCGGCACGGCGCGATCTGGTGCGCGAGTATGTCGAGGCCTTCCGGGCGGAAGGGCTGCGCGTCGGTTTGTATTATTCCCTGCTCGATTGGCGCCATCCCGACTGCCCGGCCTACGGCGACCGCCAGCACCCGCTGCGCTGGGACGAATCGCAGCGCGGCCTCGAGCATCGCTGGGAGCGCTATGTCGCCTACTTCCACGGCCAGGTCCGCGAGCTGCTGAGCAACTACGGCCGCATCGACCTGCTGTGCTTCGACTTCTCGTACTGGGACTACGACTCGCAGGCGTGGCGCGCCGAGGAGCTGGTGCGCATGATCCGCCAGCTCCAGCCGGACATCGTGCTGAACGACCGGCTGCACCCTGGATGCACGATCAAACGGGCGGCGCCGCCCTTCTGGGCCGGTGATTTCGACAGTCCGGAACAGCTCGTGCCCGATCGCGGGATCCGCGACGTCACCGGCCTGTCGGTGCCGTGGGAAAGCTGGATCACCTCCAACAACTCGTGGTGCTGCAACCCGCTCGACCAGGCATGGAAGTCCTCCGCCGATGTGATCCGCACCCTGGTCAACTGCGTCAGCAAGGGCGGCAACCTCAGCCTCAACCTGGGACCCACCGCACGGGGCGAGATCCCTGCCGAGGGCGAGCGCCTGCTGCGCGACGTCGGCGCCTGGCTGGAGCGCAATGGCGCCTCGATCTACGGTTGCGGCGACGCGGGGCTGCCGCGTCCGGAATGGGGCCGCTACACCAGCGATGGGCGGCACCTGTACGCCCATATCACCGACACCGTGCTCGGCCATGCCTCGCTGCCCGGATTGCGCGGCCGGATCCGCGAAGGCCGGGTGCTGGCGAGTGGCGCCGAGGCGGTGATCACCGACTTCTGGAACCCGGGCGTGCAGACCTTCGGCGAACCGGACGACATCTTCTTCAACCTCGGCAAGCCGGTCATGGCGACCTTCCCGCGACCGGATCCGGTCGACACCGTGGTCGCCTTCGAACTGGTGCCGGAGGCGGAACGGGCCGCCGTGGCCGCCGCCCAGAGCAACCAGCCGGAGCATCGCCTGCCCTTCGTCTGAGTCACCGGCAGCATACGCTGCGCGCTTTCGCATGCCAGATGCGCATTGGCCCATTCATTGCGCCGCCGCTCCAGCCACCATGGCAGACATGACACCGCTCCTCCAGCACCGTCCGGGCGCAATCTTGTCTGACCAGGAAGGGAATCCTATCGCTTCGCATGGCGGCGGTCTGCTGCGGCACGGCGGGGTGTGGTATTGGTATGGCGAGGGCCAACGGCCCGCCGGCGTCGATACCACCGGCGTCACCTGCTATGCCTCCAGCGACCTGATGGCCTGGCGCAACCTCGGCACGGTTTTGAGCCCGGCTGAATGCCAGCCGCACCTGCCGCCAGGGACCAGCCGGATGGTCATCGAGCGCCCCAAGGTGATCTATCACGAGCGCACCAAGCGCTTCGTCATGTGGATGCACCTCGATGGCGATGGCTACACCAGGAGTCTGGCTGGAGTCGCGGTCAGCGAACGGCCGGAAGGGCCGTTCAGGCTGCTCCGCTGCTTCAGGCCATTGCACCACGCCGAAGGCATCCCCCAGCCGGATGAGCGCAACGAGACCGGCACCGGCCGCACCTACAACGACATGAACCTGCTGGTCGATGACGATGGCAGCGCCTACGTCTTCTACACCTCCGAGAAGCTGATGACGTTGTACATCTCGCGCCTGGCCGAGGACTGGACCGACGTCGAACGGCCTGCCGTGCTCGGCCGCACCTGGACGCGCGCCCTGCCCGGCCGCATGCGCGAGGCGCCGACCCCCTTCAAGCATGACGGCCGCTACTATCTGTTCAGCAGCGGTTGCGTCGGCTGGATCGCGAACCCGCTCGCCTGGGCCTCGGCGGCGCATCCGCTCGGTCCGTGGACGCATGGCGGCGATCCCTGCTGCGGACCTTGGGCCGACACCGGCTACGACACCCAGCCGACCTGCGTGATCCCCGCCCCCGGTGGAGCCGCCGGGACCTTCCTCTATCTCGGTGACCGCTGGAAGGCCGGCGATCTGCCCGACAGCCGGCACATCTGGTTGCCGTTCCGCATCGACCAGGACATGGCCATCCGGCTCGACTGGAGGTCACGCTGGGATGCATCCATCCTCGCCCCGCGGGCTGCTCCGACGCTCGCCCCGCAGGTGCACGGCCGACTGTGCTGCCCCAGCCTGTCGCCCTCGCATCCTGACCGCGCCGAGTTGTCCTGGGAGTCCGTCCCCGGTGCCGACCTCTACATCGTACGGCGCAATGGCCTCGATCTCGTACGCAGCGACGCCACCACGTTCTCCGGCCTACCCGGCCTGCCAGGCGTGCCCGGCAGCTACACCGTGACCGCCGCGACCCTGACCGGCGGCGCCGGCCCCGAGTCGGCACCCGTGATTCTGAGCGTGGCAAAACCCCGGCCATGCCAGCTTTCCGACCACCCGGCCCAGCGGCGTTGGACCGGATTCGGCAACGCGCTGCCAGACCAGGCATGGAGTGGAGACGCCCTGGCCATCGGCTCGCGGACCTACGCCAAGGGCCTGCTCACCCACAGCGAAGCCGCGCTGCTGTGGGATCTCGGCGGCTGCTACGCCACCTTCCAGAGCGACGTCGGCCTGATGCCGAGCCCCGCTGGCGGCAGCGCCAGCTTCCGCGTCAGGATTAATGGGCGGGAGGTCTATGATAGCGGGCTGCGGCGCAGCGGCGAGGAACCCCTCGCCTGCGCGCTCGATTGCCGCGGCGCCCGCACCCTGGAGATCCTCGTGGTGGCGGGCGAAGCAGGCATCGGCTTCTCCCACGCCGTCTGGGGCGAGGCCCGGCTGTCGCCCTAGAAAGGCCTAGGACAGCCGCGACTTGTAGTCGGCGTAGGTGAAACGCCGGACGACGCGCAACTCACGGCCATCCCAGGTGACGATCGACGGATGTTTGACGCCGTTGAACATGGTCGTCTTGACCATGGTGTAGTGTGCCATGTCGGCAAACACCAGACGCTGGCCAGGGACCAGCGGAGCCGGGAACGACCAGTCTCCCATGACATCACCGGCCAGGCAGGTCGGACCGCCCAGGCGGTAGGTGTGCGGCGTCGCCCCGGCGTCGCCTGCACCGTGGATGGTCGGACGGTACGGCATCTCCAGGGTATCCGGCATGTGCGCGGTCGCCGAGATGTCGAGGATCGCGATCGGCATGCCGTTGCGGACGATGTCCATGACCGTCCCGACGAGCACGCCGGTACCGAGCGCGATCGCCTCACCAGGTTCCATATAGACGGTGAGATGCGGATGCCGGGCGCGGAAGTCGCGGACCAGGTCGATCAGCCCGTCGACGTCGTAGCCGGGCTTGGTGATGTGGTGGCCGCCGCCGAAATTGATCCACTTCAGCTTCGGGAACCAGTCGCCGAAACGGTCCTCGACGTGCGATAGCACGCGTTCGAGCACGTCCGCACCCTGTTCGCACATGACATGGAAATGCAGGCCGTCGACACCATCCGGCAGGTCGGCGCCGATCTCGTCGCGGTGGCAGCCCAGCCGGCTGCCCAGGGCGCAGGGGTTGTAGAGCTCGACCTCGACCTCGGAATACTGCGGATTGACGCGCAGGCCGACCTCGACGTGGCGCCCCGCGGCGCGTACTGCCGGCAGGTGGTGGGCGAGCTGGCGCGGCGAATTGAAGACGATGTGGTCGGAGAAGCGCAGCGTCTCCTGCAGATCGGCATCGCTGAAGGCCGGCGCATAGGTGTGCACCTGCTTGCCGAACTCCTCGCGCGCCAGTTGCGCCTCGATCGGGCCGGAGGCGGCGCAGCCGTCGAGATGCGGGATCAGGGTGGGGAACGCCCCCCACATCGAGAAGCCCTTGAGCGCCGCCAGGATGCGGCATCCCGCCTCCTGGCGGACCCGTGCCAGCAGGCGCGCGTTGCGCTCGAGTAGGCGGAGGTCGACGACGAAGCTCGGCGACGGGACCCGGCTCCAGTCGAGATCGGTGATGGGGGTTTCGGGGATGGGATCCATGGCACGTCCGTCCGGTCGTCCAGTCGTCCGGTCGTCCGGTCGTCGGACGAAGCGGCGACCAGCATGATCCCTCGACCGGTCCATCGGGACGACCGGACGACCGGACGACCGGACGACCGGACGGGGGCAATTCCTACAGGGGCAATGGCCCCGTCGGCGCCGTCTCGACCCACGGCAGGCCGTGGCCGCCGATCGCGGCCATGAACGGATCCGGATCGAACTGCTCGACGTTCCACACGCCGGCACGCTTCCACTGGTTGGTCAGCAGCAGCTTGGCGCCGAGCATCGCCGGCACGCCGGTGGTGTAGGAGATCGCCTGGGCGCGCACCTCCTTGTAGCAGGCAGCGTGGTCGCAGACGTTGTAGATGTAGTAGCGCTTGAACTTGCCGTCCTTCTTGCCCTCGATCCAGCAGCCGATGTTGGTCTTGCCGCTGTAGTTCTCGCCCAGGCTCTCGGGCTTGGGCAGCACCGCCTTGAGGAACTGCAGCGGGACGATCTCGCGGCCCTCGTACATGATCGGCTTGATCGAGGTCATGCCGACATTCTGCAGCACCTCGAGATGGGTCAGGTACGGCTTACCGAAGGTCATCCAGAAGCGGATGCGCTGCAGACCCTTGAGGTTCTTGACCAGCGACTCGAGCTCCTCGTGGTACATTAGGTACATGTCCTTGACCCCGCACTGGGCGAAGTCGAAGGGCGTGTTGACGGTCAGCGGATCGGTCTCGATCCACTTGCCGTCCTGCCAGTACTTGCCGCGCTGGGTGATCTTGCGGATGTTGATCTCGGGATTGAAGTTGGTGGCGAAGGCCTTGCCGTGGCTGCCGGCGTTGCAGTCCATGATATCGACGGTGTGGATCTCGTCGAAATGGTGCTTCTGGGCCCAGGCGCAATAGATGTTGGTCTGACCCGGGTCGAAGCCGCAGCCGAGGATGGCGGTGAGGCCGGCCTTCTCGAACTTCTTCTTATAGGCCCACTGCCACTTGTACTCGAACTTGGCCTTGTTGAGCGGCTCGTAGTTGGCGGTGTCGAGGTAGTGCGTGCCGGTCGCCAGGCAGGCCTCCATGATCGCCAGGTCCTGGTAGGGCAGTGCGACGTTGATGACCAGTTCGGGCTTGAACGCCTTGATCAGCTTGGCGGTCTTCTTGGGATCGTCGGCATCGATCTCGGCGGTGGCGATGCGGCGCTTCTCCAGCTGCTTCACGTCCTTGGCGATCTTGTCGCACTTCGCCTTGGTGCGCGAGGCGAGCATGATGTCCGAGAACACCTCGGGGACCTGCGCGCATTTGTGGGTGACGACGCTGCCGACACCGCCGGCACCGATGATGAGGACACGGGACATGGATGGCTCCTGACGGGATGGGATGGTCGTGCTCGCTCCGCGATCACGACTCGAAATAGGTGTAGCCTTGGATGCCGGCGGCGTAGTTCTCGACGATCTCGCGGCGCTCGGTCGGGGTGACCTTGCCCTCGCGCACGGCGCGCTCAGCGCGGTCGCGGAACATCGCCACGAGATCCTTCGGATCGTATTCGACGTAGCCGAGCACGTCGGCCACGCTGTCGCCCTTGACCTCGCTGGTGAAGTCGATGCGACCGTCGGCGTCGAGCTTCACCGAGACGATGTTGGTGTCGCCGAAGAGGTTGTGCAGGTCGCCCAGGGTCTCCTGGTAGGCGCCGACCAGGAATACGCCGCAGACGTAGTCCTCACCGGTGCGCACCTCGTGCAGCGGCAGCGTCTTCTTGACGTCGTGCAGGTCGATGAAGTGGTCGATCTTACCATCGCAGTCGCAGGTGATGTCGCTGAAGCTGCCCTGGCGGTTCGGCCGCTCGGCGAGGCGGTGGATCGGCATGATCGGGAAGAGCTGGCCGATCGCCCACGAGTCGGGCAGCGACTGGAAGACCGAGAAGTTGCCGTAGTAGATGTCGCAGAGCGCCTCCTGGAGGTCCTTGAGGTCCTCGGGGACGTTCTTCATGTCCTCGCACTCGCGCAGGATCTTGCCGACCACGCGCCAGAACAGGTTCTCGCCCTGGGCGCGCTGGCGCAGGGTCACGCCGTTGTGCAGGAAGGAAGTGCGGATCTCGTCGCGGTGGTAGACCGCGTCGTTGAAGCACTCCTGGAGGTTCTTCGGTGAGACCGTGCGGTAGATGTCCCACAGCTCGCGCAGCGAAGCGTGCGACTCCTTGCCCGGTTCCTCGACCTGCTCCTCGCCGGGCTCGAAGCGCGAAGCCTCGAGCACGTTGAAGATCAGCACCGACGAGTAGCTGACCAGGAAGCGCCCCGACTCGCTGATGATGTTCGGGTGCGCCAGGCCTTCCTTGTCGCAACCACCCATGATCGTCTCGACCACGTCCGAGCAGTATTCGCGGATGTCGTAGTTGCGGCTGCCGGGGAAGTTGGTCTTCGAGCCATCGTAGTCGACCGCCAGCCCGCCGCCGATGTCGAAGATGCCCATCGCAGCGCCTTCCTTGGCGAGGTCGCAATAGACCCGCACCGCCTCCTGCGCCGCCGTGCGCACCGCGCCGATATTGGGGATCTGGCTGCCGAGGTGGTAGTGCACCATCTGCAGGCAGTCGAGCATGCCCTTGCTGCGCAGGATGTCGACGATGCGGATGGTGTCCGCCATGGTCAGGCCGAAGGTCGAGCGGTCGCCGCTGCTCTCGGTCCACTTGCCCGGGACCTTCGACGACAGCTTGAGGCGCAGGCCGAGGCGCGGCTTGACCCCGAGCTTGGCGGCGCGTTCGAGGACCAGCTCCAGCTCGGAGACCATCTCGAGCACGATCAGGGTCTGGGCGCCCATCTTCAGGCTGGAGAGCGCGAGATCGATGAACTCGGCGTCCTTGTAGCCATTGCACACGATGTAGGCGTCGGGGTCCTGCATGTAGGCCAGGGCGATCAGCAGCTCGGCCTTGCTGCCGGCCTCCAGACCGTGGTGATAGCGCTTGCCGAACTGGGCGATCTCCTCGACCACCTGCTGCTGCTGGTTGACCTTGATCGGGTAGACCCCGCGGTAGACGCCCTTGTAGCCGGCCTGGGCGATGGCCTCGCCGAAGCCCTCGTTGATGCGCTGGATGGTGCGGTCGAGGATGTCGCGGAAGCGCAGCAGTACGGGCATGCCCATGCCGCGCTCCTTGATGCCCCCGACCACCTCCATGAGCGACACGTCGACGGTCTGGCCGCCATTCTGCAGCTTGACCACGACCTCGCCGGCGGCGTTGACGTCGAAGAAGCCGGCGCCCCAGGCGCGGACATTGTACAGCTCGGCGGACTGCTGGACGTTCCAGCGGTCAAGGGTCTCTGGCTTCATCAGTTCTTCTCCCGGACTCTCGCAGGCGTGGCTGCGCGTGGATGGGGGTGCGCGGCGGCCGGCACCGTATAACGTCCCGCGCCATGAGCGGAATACCCGCACGCCCCCACGCCTGCCCGCCGAATGGGAACCCGTCGGCGCCGTCCTGCTCGCCTGGCCGCACGGCCACGGCGACTGGGCCCCCTACCTCGCCGAGGCCCAGGCGTGCTATCGCGGCATGGCCGCCGCCATCGCCCGCCACGCCCGCCTGATCATCCTGGCCGATGACGCCGACGAGGTGCGCAGCCAGCTCGCCGCCGTCGGCATCCCGGCCGAGCGCTGCGAGGTGCGCGGCGACGTGCCCTGCGACGACACCTGGATCCGCGATTTCGGCCCGATCGCCGTCGAACGCGGCAACTCCCAGGTCTGCCTCGACTTCGGCTTCAACGGCTGGGGGCTGAAGTTCGCCGCCGCCGATGACAACCGCTCGACCCGGCGGCTGCACGCGGCCGGTGGCCTCGGCCGGTCCGCCCTGGAGACGGTCGGGCTGATCCTCGAGGGTGGTTCGATCGAGAGCGACGGCGCCGGCACCATCCTGACCACCGAGGCGTGCCTGCTCTCGGCCAACCGCAACCCGCATCTTGATCGCGCCGGCATCGAGGCGGCCCTCGCGCGCCACCTTGGCGCCAAGCGCGTGCTCTGGCTGGCCCACGGCCATCTCGCCGGTGACGACACCGATGCCCATATCGACACCATCGCCCGGCTGTGCCCGAACGACACCATCCTCTACGTTCGCTGCGACGACCCCGCCGACGAGCACTTCGCCGCCTTCGCGCGCATGGAGGCCGAGCTGCGCGCCCTGCGCACCGCCGCCGGCGCACCCTACCGCCTGGTCGCCCTGCCGTGGGCGGCGCCGCGCTTCTGCCCGCTCGATGACCACCGCATTCCGGCGACCTACGCCAACATCCTGCTGGTGAACGGCGCGGTGCTGGTGCCGACCTATCGTGAGCCGGCGCGCGATGCCGCCGCCCTGCGCGCGGTCGCCGAAGCCTGCCTGGGCCTGTCCGTCGAAGGCGTGGATTGCAGCGCGCTGATCTGGCAGCACGGTTCCCTGCACTGCGCCACGATGCAGCTACCGCAAAGGATCTTCGCATGAGCGTGCTCACCGTCGGACTGGTCCAGGCCGCCTGGCAAGGCTCGGCCAGCGCCATGCGCGACCACCTCGCTGCCGGTATCCGCCAAGCTGCCGCGCGCGGCGCCCAGCTGGTCTGCCTGCAGGAGCTGCATGCCAACCCCTATTTCTGCCAGACCCTCAATGTCGCGACCTGCGATCTCGCCGAGCCCATCCCCGGGCCGAGCACGCAATTCTACGGCACCCTGGCCAAGGAGCTGGGCCTCGTACTGGTCACCTCGCTGTTCGAGCGCCGCGCCCCCGGCCTCTACCACAACACCGCGGCGGTGATCGAGCGCGACGGCAGCCTCGCCGGCATCTACCGCAAGATGCACATCCCGCACGATCCCGGCTTCGAGGAGAAGTTCTATTTCACCCCCGGCGACCTCGGTTTCACCCCGATCGCCACCTCGGTCGGGAAGCTCGGCGTGCTGGTGTGCTGGGACCAGTGGTATCCGGAGGCGGCCCGGCTGATGGCCCTGGCCGGCGCCGACATCCTCATCTATCCGACCGCGATCGGCGCCAATCCGGCCGATGAACCGGCCGAGCAGGAGCGCCAGCGCCAGGCCTGGATCACCATCCAGCGCGGCCACGCCATCGCCAACGGCCTGCCCGTGGTGTCGATCAACCGCGTCGGCCACGAGGCTGATCCTTCCGCGCGCAGCCAGGGTATCCGCTTCTGGGGCAGCAGCTTCATCGCCGGCCCGCAGGGCGAGATCCTCGCCGAGGCTGGCGCCGAACCCGCCATCCTGAGCGTCGCCCTCGACCGGCAGCGCAGCGAGAATGTCCGTCGCTGGTGGCCCTTCCTGCGTGACCGCCGGATCGACGCCTACGCCGACCTGGTGCGGCGCTGGCGGGATTGACCGCCGACCCGGTCGACGCTTTCCGTCTTCCGCCTATCGAATCCGGCACGCCGGCAGGATTGCGTGCCCAGGCCGTGCGGATATTCTATGAAAGCGCTTCCATTGGAGGGTCCCTGCGATGGCCAACGGCAACGGTTCCTACTACGATGACGCTCCACCGAGCGCCCGGCCGCGGACCCGCACCCCGGCTCCGGACCTCGATGCCCCGCCCCCGGAATTCCGCCAGCGCAAGGTCGTCGCCGATACGCCGGAACCGCCACCTCCACCCTCGGTCTCCTCGCGCCTGCGCGCCATCCCGCCCGCCCGTGGCGAATTGCGCATCGGCATCATCGGCACCGGCGGCATGGCCGGGGCCCACGCCGAGAACTTCCTCAAGCAATCCGGCTGCAAGCTGTCGGCCTGCCTCGATATCGAAGCGTCCTCGGCCAAGGCCTTCGCCGAACGCTTCCGCATCCCGCGGGTCGCCAAGGACGCCCAGGACCTGATCGAGAATTGCGACGCGGTGGCCGTGGTCACCCCGGATGTCTCGCATGCCGCCTACGTCCTGCAGGCGCTGCGCTGCAACCGCCACGTGCTCTGCGAAAAGCCGCTGACCAGCACCCTGGCCGAAGCGCGCGAAGTGGCCAAGGCGGCACGCGAAGCCCAGCACCGCGGCGTCGTCGGCATGGTCAACTTCAGCTACCGCTGCGCCGCCGCCATGCATCACGCGGCGTGGATGTTCGGCCAGGGCCGCATCGGAGAACTGCGCCACGTCAACGCGCAGTACGTCCAGGGCTGGCTGTGCGACACCCACGAACCCACGCCCGGCGCGATGTGGCGCCTGCGCCGCGCCACCGGCGGCGGCGTGCTCGCCGACCTTGGTTGTCATCTGCTCGACATGGTCAGTGGGATCACCGGCGACATCCGCCGCGTCCACTGCGTCTTCGGCAACTTCCCCAAGGTCTCGAAGAGCGGCGAGAACCAGACCCGCTGGCAGGGCAAGCCGCTCGACGCCGACGACACCGCGGTGATCTCGGCCGAGTTCGCCGCCGGCGGCATGGGCGTGCTGCAGGTCAGCCGCTGGGCCGCCGGCCGCAACAACACCATCAAGGTCGACGTGCACGGCACGCGCGGCGCGCTGCTCTTCGATCTCGACCACAGCTACGACCAGGTCCAGCACCACGACGTCGCCAGCAAGAAGTGGAACACCGAATACCCCGCCCCCGCCCCGAGTGGCTGGCAGCGCTTCGTCGACGCCGTGCGCGCCGGCCGCCACGACCAGCCCGACCTGGTCCGTGGCGCCCAGATCCAGTCCTACCTCGACGCCTGCCGCCGCTCCGCCGAACACGGCTGCTGGATGGAACCGGAGCCTTGGCTCTAAGCCCTAGACCGAGATTCCGGCAATTTGCGTCGATACATGAACCCTCCAGAGTTCGACTGTCGTGCGACTAGCTCCAAGGCTCGATCGCGACAAAGACGGCCTCGTTGGGGTAGTCCTTCCCGTCCGGCCCGTGCATGATGAAGCACCAGTTGCCATGGCGGCCTCGGGCTAGCGCACCTCCAGCGTCCAGCCGATCTCGTTTTCCGTCGTCACCGGCTGGGTCATCGCCTCGATCGCCAGGCTGAAGGTCAACTTGCCGCTCGCCGTGGCGGGCAGGCCGGCGGCCACGGCGATGGTGCCGGTGCCGCTCAGCTTCGACACCGTGCCGCGCACCGGTGAGGGGTCCTTGGACAGCTCGAAGGCCGGCGCCTTGCCCTCGGGCTGGACGACGTTCCAGGTCAGACCCGACCACGTGCGCTTGAGCGCTCCGGCTGAGAACGGGGCGGGCAGGGCGACCTCGGCCTCGTTCCCGCCACCGGGCAGGACGAGGATCTGGCTCCACAGCCGGGCGAGGGCGTCGGGGCCGTAGGCCGCCTTGGCCTGGGCGTCGAGCGGCGGCGGGTCGCCAGGCACTGAGGCCGGCGAGCGCCGGTTGACCGCCGCGATGACCTCCTCGGCGCCACCAACGCTGGCGACGCGGCCGCTGCTGCGCTCGACATCGAGGGTCAGGGTCTTGCCGACCAGGACGATGAGATGGCCGAGCAGCGCGTCATCGACGCCGGCCCCGCTGGCGCTGTCGACCACGATCTCGGTGCCGGGTCCGCGATGCGTCGCGTGGACCTTGATGAAGGTCGCCGCCAGGGTCATACGCACGCCGTCGACCGCAACGCAGCGCAAACCGAGATCCCAGACGATGCTGGTGTCGTAGCGCAGGTCGTCCCCGGCGCTCTTCCACTGCGCCGACTGCGTGGTGGTCCACTTGTAGAGCACCAGCTGATCGGGTTTGGGATCGTACTCGACCGCCAGCAGCGCGCCAACAAGCAGGAACGCAATGGCGGTGCGGATCATGAGCGGCGCTCCACCACGAACCGGGCCAGGGCGATGAGCTCGGCGGCGGCGGCGCCGAACGGCGTCAGCGCCTCCTGCGCCAGGCGGGCCTGGTGGGCGCCCTCGCTGCGCGCGGCTTCCAGGCCGTGCACCGCGACGTAGGTCAACTTGCCCTGCGCGGCGTCCTTGCCCGGCGTCTTGCCCAGGGTGGCGGCGCTGGCGGTGACATCGAGGACGTCGTCGGCGATCTGGAAGGCCAGGCCGAGGGCCTCGCCGTAGGCGGCCAGGGCCTTGCGCTGCACCAGCGTGGCTCCACCGGCGATGGCACCGAGTTCGCAGGCGGCGCGGATCAGGGCGGCGGTCTTGCGGCGGTGGATGCGCTCAAGCAGCGCCGCGTCATGCGGCCGACCCTCGGCGTCGAGGTCGTCCTGCTGGCCGCCGACCACGCCGAGGCTGCCGCTGTCGCGTGCCAGCACGGTCACCGCCTCGGCACCGAGTTCGGCAGCGGCGGCGAAGGCGGCCGCCTGCAGCGCGTCGCCGGCAAGGATGGCGGTGGCCTCATCGAAGGCCTTGTGGCAGGTCGGGCGGCCACGGCGCAGGTCGTCATCGTCCATCGCCGGCAGGTCGTCGTGAACCAGGGTGTAGGTGTGCAGCAGTTCGAGCGCTGCCAAACCAGGCGCCGCGGCCTCATCGCGACCACCGCAAGCGCGGCAGGCGAGCAGGACGAGGGCCGGGCGCAGGCGCTTGCCGCCGGCGAATACGGCGTAGCGCATGGCACGGTGCAGTCGCACCGGCTCGGCCGTCTCGGGCGGCAGGCGCGCATCGAGAGCGCGCTCGGCCAGGGCGGCGGCCTCGGTCAGGACAGCGACGGCGTCGGGCATGGGCGTGGACTGTGTTCAGATGATCGACGCGGCAACCCCGGGCTGGCCACGCCGTGCCCACTCCCGCCGGTCGACAGCCGGCCGCGCCGTGCGAGGCTGGCGCCATGCCGAAGCTCCTGCTCTGCAGCCTGATCGCCTGCGCCCTCGCCGCCGCCGACGCCGATCCGCTCTCCGCCCTGCCGCTGCTTCCGCGGCCGCAGGTGCAGACCGCCGCCGCGCCCCCCTTCGATCCCGCCGCCGGCACCGCTCTGGCACCATGGGTACGCGTGGTTCCCGGCACCCGCGTGGTGCTCGATGGCTCGGTGCAGATCGACCGCGGCCCCAGCGACGGCCTCGAGGTCTTCGTCTGCCTGCGCGAAGGCAAGACGCACGAGGCATTCATGCGCCTGGCCGGCGATGCCGGTGACATCGTCAAGGCCGCTGGCATCGCCGCCCTAGGTCTGGTCGATGGTCGGCCAGCCGAAGAGAACCGTGGCATCCCGGCGCGCGGTACGCCGGTGCGTCTGACCGTGTTGTGGAAGGACGAGGACGGGGCGTGGCGCTGGATCGACGGCGCCAGCCTGGTGCGCGACCGGCGCGCCGACCGGCCCTTTCCACCACTACCGTGGGTGTGGACCGGCTCGCGCATGCTCCTGGTCAGCGAGACCGGGACCGACGGCAAGGTGGTGCGGCGCGAGCGCTTCATGCTCGATTCGACGCGCTCGCTGGCGGTCAACTACGACGAACCCGACGCCCTGCTCGCCAGCCCCTTCCCCAACGCCAACGAGGACCAGCGCTTCGAGGTCAACAGCGCGGTCGCCCCGCCGCCCACCACGCTGCTACATCTGGCGCTGAGCCTGGCCGAGACCGTGCTGCAGCTGCGCCTGCGCGCCGACGGCCAACTCGAGCGTGATCAGACGGTGCTCGACGCTGCCGCTCTCGGCGCGGCCCTGGCCGGCGCTTTCGGAGTCGGTGCCACGCCGCCGCATCGCGCCGTGTTCGTGCGCACCGCCAACGGCGTCGGCGACGATCTGGTGGTGGCGACGCGGGCGCGCATCCTCGCTGCCGCCGCCGCCGCCAAGGCGTGGACGGTACCGCTGTTCGTTCCGGAATAGCCTAGCCCTGCTTGGGCAGCGAGCCGCTCGCCTGCCGCTGGACGCGATGGATCGCGGTGGTGCTGCCGGGATCGCGCCGGGCGGCTTCGTAGCGCACCAGATTGAGATCCTCCGGACCATCGGCGCAGACCACGCGGTTGCGGCCCTCCTCCTTGGCGCGGTAGAGCGCTGCGTCAGCCCGCGCCACCAGTTCGCCGGCGTTCTCGTCGCGTCGGCAGCACGCGACGCCGAGCGAGATGGTCACTGGCCCGGTTCCCAGCTTCAGGGCAGCGACCGCGGCGCGCAGGCGTTCGGCTACCATCAACACCCCTGGCGGCGTGGTCGCCGGCAGGATGACGAGAAACTCTTCGCCGCCGATACGTGCGACCAGATCCTCGGAGCGAACTCCGCCATGCAGCGCCTTGGCAACTGCCGCCAGCACGCGATCGCCGCCGCCATGCCCATGCTCGTCGTTGACCCGCTTGAAGAAATCGATGTCGACGATGCAAATCGCTACCACCGCGCCGGCCTCGGTCAGCTCGGCAAGACGGGCCTCGCCATACCAGCGACGCCACGATCCGGTCAGCGGATCGGCGCGGGCCAGCTCCTGCAGCGAGCGGAACAGCATGACTCGGCGCAGCGACAGGGCGAACTGGCCGCGCAGCAGCTCGGCGACCGCACGACGCTGGTTGGAGCCGAGATTGGCCAGGCTGGGCTGTTCGCGGGCCTCGTGCAGGACCAAGGCGGCCTGGCCATCGACCCCTGGACTGAGATCGAGGACGAGATCCTCGCCACCCTCCTCGCCGGGCAGCACGACCGGCGCGTCGAGTTCGGGCGCCGTGCCGCTGGGCTGGTCGCTGACCCCGCGCCAGGCGCCGCGCTCCCACACCAGCAGATCAAGGCCGCTGCCGCTCCAGTAGCGCGACAGGGCGCCAGCCAGGCGGGCGCGCAGATCGGCCTCATCGACGCAGCCGACGAGTTCGGCGGAGACCTCGAAGACACCGCGCAACAGGTCGAGGTCGGCCTCCAGGCGCATCTGCTCGTCGCGCAGGCGCTGCTGGCGCGCAGCAAGCAATTGCGGATCGGCGACGATGAAGTGCGTAGCGTTGGCCTCGGCATGCCGCGCCGGGCGCAGCGCCCAGGCGAACAGCGCGGCGGCGAGCGCCAGGGTGGCCCAGGCCATGATCATGGATCCACCACGACACGGTCACGTCCGCCGTCCTTGGCGCGATAGAGCGCGTGGTCAGCGCGGTCGAGCGCCGCGCGCGCGCCCTCGCCCTCGCGCACCAGCGAGGCTCCGATCGAGGCGGTGACCCTGCGCTGCGGCTGGGCCGGCTCGGGGATGGCTGCGGCGATGGCGGCGCGCACCACCTCGCCGACCCGCGCCAGGCCGCCAGCATCGCTGACCACGGCCGCTGCGCAGAACTCCTCGCCACCCCAGCGGCAGGCCAGGCCGCCTGTTGGCAAGGCCCGTTCGATGGCCTGGGCGACGGCGCGCAGCGCGAGGTCGCCGGCAGGATGACCATATGCATCGTTGTAGCGCTTGAGGTGGTCCATGTCGCACATGATCACAGCCAGGGCGCTGTGCGTGCGCCGCGCCTGGGCAACCTGCTCATCGAGCCGGCGGAGGAACTCATGGCGGCCGAGCAGACCGGTGAGGTCGTCGCGCAGGGCCATGCCGCGCGCCTGTTCGACCAGTTCGACCGCGGCCAGGGCGATGCCGCCGAGCCTGGCGAGGGCCTGGGTCAGCTCAACCGCGACGCGCGCGCCGTCGGCTCCGGCGGCCAGACGCAGCGACAACGCCCCGCGTGGCGCCTCGCCGATGGCGGCACCCTGGACCTGGCGGCGGTCGGCGCGCAGCGGCGCGATCACGCGCACCTCGCCGGCCGAGCGGCGCAGCAGGGCGCGGGCCTCGGAGGCGACGTAGCGTTCATCGGCATCCGGGTCGCGCGTGACCGGCTGGCCTGCGCCA
>JFJP01027619.1_pt1 | contig 16573 bp, 23 predicted proteins | sample 431651 | NCBI WGS metagenome assembly JFJP01 (sample SAMN02602958, study PRJNA72255) | Microbial mat metagenome, whole genome shotgun sequencing project. | biome: fresh water; feature: sink hole; material: water; isolation source: purple microbial (photo- and chemosynthetic) mats found in... | reverse complement strand
TAAGAAAATCCAGGAAAATCGGCGATTCTTTTGAAATTTTGAAGATTTCTGCGTATTTTTCTGAGGAATTACTCTGAAGATTTATCGAGAAAGCTTTGAGGAATTTCTCAGCTTTTATGGATTGAAGGGAATTATTCAGATTTTTCTCCAGAATATTGAGAAATTCTATTGAAAATTTCTTCAGAATTTCCGGTGAGTGGTTTTCGAAAATTTCTAGAAATTGTGATAAAAGCCGATTTTCTTGGGATAAAAAGTCTGATTTCTGCGATATTTCTCTGATTTTTATCGTTTTTTTCGTGAGTTTAATCTCGATATTGTTGTATTTATCGATAAGCTTGCAATTTTAAAGTAAAATAGGGGGAAAATCGTGATAAAATACTGATTTATAGCGTTCATGCACGTTTTGAAGCTCTTTATTACAAAAATCGTATTTTTCTTCCCAAAATTTCTCTTTTTCTTGGAGAATCTTCAGTCCTTCCAATGCATATTTGGCTTCTGAGTCGAATTTCAATGCAAATTTCTCATTTTCTGCATAAGTATTTACCTATTTTTGCTTTAAATTGCTATTATAAAAGACTTTTTTACATGAAGAATCCCGATATTTCGGTAATGAATGTAATCTCCTATGTGATTTCTAAGCTTTTTTGACGATAAAACCTCTTTTACTCGAGAGTTTTCGTTGAAAAACTCAGCTTTTTTAGCTAGGATTAGACGTTCTTCAATGAAGTTCTTCTGCTCCTGCAACTTCTCGATTATGTTCAACAGGTTTTGCGATCGCGATTTATCCTCGTTCTTTTCATGCTCCATATCCTATAATCAAGTTTTTTTTAAAGAATTTATTGAAAAAAACAAATTTTCATTGCAATTTTAAAAAAAAATTACAATGAAAATATCACAAAAACTCAATAATTTCAAAAAAAATCAATGAAAATTGTGATATTTACATTGATTTTATTTTCATATTCTCTGATTAGATTCTTAATGACTTCATCATTATTGGAAGTGACGATATTTCTTCTTATATTGTTCTCAATTTTCTTCGCATTCAAGCCGAATCGAATGGTGCTCATTGTCTGTTCATACTGTGAATAGCAAGGGTTTACACAAAGCAATATCGCCGTTCTCGAATTTCCTCCTAAAGAAGACCTCAGAATCTTTGTTAAAGGCGAATTTCTAAAAGGAATATGCATTTCTCTAAACAAAAAACAAGGGTTTTTTTAAGGAAAAATAGGCTTTCTTACGGTTTTCCTTGGCTTTTCAAAGAAATTACTTGTGTGAGGAAGAAAAGTGATTTGTTGATATGTTTGCTTTCATTTACACGGTCTTTAAGCATATTAGTTTGGTTTCCTGAGTTTTGAGGAGAAGAAGTGTAATGTCCGGCTGATTTATCGCGGGATTTCTTGAAAAAATGGTCATGGATCGAGATTTTTTCACTACCAGCCAAATCCACGAAATTCTATCATAATTTTAAAGAAATTTATAAAAACAATTTATAAGGGAAATTTATGAAGAAATTTATGAAGAATTTTTATAAAGAAATTTAAATAGGAATTTATAAAGAAATTTATAAAGAAATTTATACTGAAAATTATTTAAAAATTTAATTTATAAAGAAATTTATAAAGACTTTATAAAGAAATTAAGAAAATTTATTTGAAAAAACATTATAAGAGAAAGAAATAAATAAAGAATTTCTCTGTTAATTTTCTGAAAAATCAAATGAAAAGTTCTTACTAAGACGGATTCTGTGATGATATCCTTGGATTCCGTGAGTTCTGAGGGTATGCATTGAAGAAACTACAAAGAATTTGAGTAAAATTGTAAATTATCTTTTTATTTACAATTCTAAATATCGTATGTGATCGACTGCTGGAATGATTCATCATAGTTGCCGCATAATGTCTATTAGTCTCTCCTCTTTTCAAGATAAACAAGGCATCATCAACACAAGTGACTATCTCATCAGTAGCCCCTTTCACATAGAATTCTTTATTAAGATCTTCTCCTATCGTCAAAGTCTCATTCATATTATCCTGGGCCTTCAAAAGATCGTAAACCAAATCAGTATATATTTCTAAATAAGAACATCGAATAAAGAACTTTTTATCAGGTTGCTAACACATAATAAAATATTGAAAATTTAGTCTTTTTATAAATAAAAAAAAAAAAATGGTAAAAACCTTCTCAATTTCGGAGAAAATGTCCTTTAAAGCTAATGATAAAACTCCTTCTATATTCTCATCTTCATTAAAAAGGACTTCATTAGTTTGTCGTTTTAAAGGATTTGCTTCCACTGTTCGAAAGAAATAATTAGGGTATTGCTCCATTGGTATCCGTTTAGCACCTTTTTCGCTTTCTATCTCGTATTTCTCCGATTCGGACATCAGGCTATTCAAATCTATTTGAATATTGGCGATATTTGAAGCACTGTTTATTTTATTCGGGGTTTTCAAGCCTTTTATACGATTTTTCGGAGATTTGTCGTTATTTTCGAAGGAATTAGGAGCTATCGGTGGTTTTTTATGAGGATTTTCGGGATTATAGCTTGTATTCACTTTCATTTGTGGGAATTTACTGCCCATTATTGTAAAGGTTTTACCACTTCCGGTCTGTCCATACATGAATATCGTTCCATTAATGCCTTGCAGACTTGATAAAGCAATTCTTTTTATTGAAGTATCGTAGATTTGTTGATTTGTAGAAGCTTGTTCATAACAGTAATCTATGGTATTTTTTGTTAAAAAAAAAAAATTATGAGAAAAAGGACTAAAGTTAAAAGAAGTCTTTTGCCCAGAAACCAGCTTTCTATTACGAATTAGATCATTGTAACGCTCCGTTGAGATACCGATTGTTTGGGAGGAAAGAGAGTCCCAAATCTCCAGATCGCTGGTGGACATCTCAGAGAAGTTTAGGGGACGGATTCTAATGGCTACTTCGATGTTTTCCATTTTGAGAGTTTAAATTTAACAGTTTTGTGTTATTTTTAAATAGAGGAAGTTTTTTTTTAAAAAAATTTAAAAGTATTTTTTTTTGATTTTTAAATATTTTTGATTTTGAAAATATTTTTAAATTTTTTATTGATTTTTCAAATTTTTTGATTTTTTTGATTTTTCAAATTTTTAAATTTTTTTTGGATTTGTTGATTTTAAATTTTTTTTTTTTGATTTTTTAATTTTCTCTGTTGAGTTTCTTTTTTATTTTTTATAAAAAATTCGAGAAAAAATTTGTTTAAAAGGTGTTCATTTTTAAATTTGTTTTTTGTTTATTAATATAGTAAACAAAAATTCGGATTTCCATTCTTTCGTCCATTTAGATTACATTCATTACAACTGCAAATTTTCCAAGAGAACTGCGCTACCGCCGCCTATTAAAATTCAAAACCCCATAAATCCCCCCATTTCTCTTATTTTTTTTTCAAACCTCCTCCATTGCAAACGGAAGCAATTCCATATTTCGCCTTTTTAAGTTTGAGAATATCAGCCAAATTTAGAATAACTCTGCCTCCTGACATTCTGTAAAAACGACAAAAATACCATTAAATTTACCTCAATAATTTTTTTAATTTACCCAACAGGATGGCCCATAGCCACAGCTCCTCCATGAATGTTGAATCTGCTTTCATCTATATCCAATAATCTCATATTGGAGATTGCAGTGACAGCAAACGCTTCATTGAGCTCGAAATATTCGATTTCTGACAATTTTTTTCCAGTTTTCTGCAATAATTGCTTAATGGCTTTCGCTGGAGCAATGGTGAAATCAATGGGTTCAATGGCTGAGAATCCAAAATCAACAAGTCTTGCTAAAGGTTTCAGATTATGTTTCTTCACAGTTTCTTCGTTCATAAGCACTAAGGCACATCCTGCATCATTGATTTTAGAGGCATTGGCTGCTGTAACAACTCCGTCTTTTTTGAATGCTGGCTTCAATAATGGCATTTTTTCTTTATTATATCTCTTATATTCCTCATCTTCATAGAGCTATAATATAAAGAAAGCAAATTTAATTTAAGTTTTTGAATTTTTTGAATTATTTACTGTTTCTTTGTCATTTATTTTGAAGGGAGTGATCTGATCTTTGAAGAAACCATTCTTATTAGCTTGAATCGCTCTCTCGTAGCTGAGAATAGCGTATCTATCAAGCTCTTCTCTCGTGATTTTCATATCAGCAGCAGTTTTCTCAGCTGCCATACCCTGGAACAATCCTAGAATAGTATCCATCAGCCCATCAGCCACCAAACAATCCAAAACCTTGACATGACCAAAATTAGCTCCTTTTCTTAACTAAACCAAAGAAAAACCCTTTAATTTTCCTATTCACTAAAATATTTCTTAATTACGTTCGGAATCATAAATGGAGCATTTGACATATTTTCATGTCCACCAGCAATTGAGCAATTCGACAACCCAAATCCAATGCTATTAGCTGCGAAATAGCTTGCCATTATACCAGAAGAGCATAATCTATTGATAGTTGTGCAAGAGGCATGAACTCCAACACCTAATAAAAAAATTAAATATTTCTATTATGTTTCAATTATTACCTCCGATCAAACAGGCTTGTCTGGCTGGATTCTGGCCCTGACCTGCTTGAATGACACTACCGACCAATACTTCATCGACTTCGGAACCAGGAAGCTTAATGGATTCTAAAGCAGCTTTAATACATGCGGCTGTCAATAGAGGAGCATTAACCTTTGAAAGCTTTCCGTTGAAACTACCAATGGGAGTTCGCTTACCAGCGACGAGATAGGTCGCTTGGAAAGGTCGCGAACCGAATTGACGGGATTGTTTGAAAGCGAGGGTAAAGGTTCTCAAGTGGCTCATTGAAATTTTGAATTTTTTTTTTTTTTTTTTTAATGAAATCTAAGTGCAGATCAAAATAAAATAATATTTTGAAATAAAAAAATAAATTTAAATTTATTTCAAATCTTTTCCAAAGGCAAAAAAATCAGATAAAAAAGCGATTAATTTTCTCGGTTTTATCGAATTTTCAGAAATTTAATTGTTTTTTTTTTTTATCTGAATTTTTTTAACTTTTAAGAGTTAAGAAATAACAAAACTATCAAACTTTTTTCTCATTGATTTGACACAAGTGGTTTTTAACAGCATTCAGTCTATGAGAGGTATTACTTTGAAAATGCACTACAAACTCATTTCCACCCTTCCTTTTATACTTCCGCCTATATTTATGATCAATGGATTCCAAATAATATACCCCATTATCTAATCTCTCCATCATAACCTTTATAAAATAAATGAGTTTTTTTATAGATTTTCTTATTTTTTTACTTGTGTTTGAACGTTGGGTTTTCCGAAAAGAGTCTCTTTTTTTGCAAGGATTTCCGTGTATTCTGTTGGTGAAATCCTAATTCTTTTTTTCAGATTTTCTTGAATTTTCATGAGATCTCGCATAAAATCGACGTTTCGTTGTATTTTGAAGAAGAACATCGAGCTGGCAGTTCCGGATCCATAGGAAAACATCATAATTCTTTTGTTTTCCAGTTGTATTTTTTCATCTTGTATTAGAGAAATCAAACAACCATACAAAGCTCCTGTATATATATTACCAAGTTCTGAACTTAAATAAAGAGATTTGGCACTCTTTTTATAAAAATATATGTAAATGCAAATAAATTTTATGAAGCTTTATTACTTTTTCATTCCATATGTCCTTTGTGAGAGTTTTGAGGTATTCTTGCACCTTTAAATTATTGAAATCGCGATTTTCTTTAATATAACGAGTTTTTTCTTGATCATTTGAGGGAAAAGAGTCTGATCTATTAAAAAAACCCAATTTTTTTAAAATGAATTAAATGGATCTTTTACAAAATATCGCGAAAAGCCAATCTTTGAAAAGATTTATACACCATCTTTCCAAATGGGGTATGAAAACAGCAAAAATCTACACTTTTAAGCGAGAAATCCTCGGATTTTTTCTTAAGCTTCTCTTTTGCTCCAGCAAAGCAATTATCTATCGCATTTAAATAGCAATTTATTGAGAATTTTCCATCAACAATCGGATATTCACTCTCTAAACAAAAAATATCCTAGATTCCCTTCAATTAAAACTAAACAAAATATAATGAATTTTACGCAAAATTGGCTTATAAAAATCATAAGCATTTTTCATATAAGTGCTTCTGACATTCTCTAATACAATAGGAGCATTCGGTCCAATCAGCATTGCAACACATCCTGCTCCTCCACTAGGTCTAGCAGGTCCTCTCTCATATACAGCGATATCCGAAGCTAAAACCAAACCAAAACGACCATCCCATGCTGAGCTTTCAACCCAAGCAATTGTATTAAATAAGGCAGCTGTTCCTCCATAACAAGCATTTGTTGTTGTAACCCCTTCTATTGAATTATTGCCATAAGCTTCAAAGAGATCCATAAGTGTGGTTTTAGTGGATTTCGATTTGTCAATAAAGGTTTCAGTGCCGATTTCGATTCTACCAATCTGTTTTGGATCTATTTGATATTTTTCCAAGAGATTGTGAACAGCTAAAAAGAAATTGTAAAGGGGTGGGTCAAGAGTTTTAAAAGGAACCTGTCAATGTTATCGAATTAATGTCTTCGTAAAGATCAAAAAAAGCCATGTTTTTTTGCCCAAGACCTATCGTGTATTTGCCGGAAGGGACTTTGTCGAATTGCTCTAATTCGGTTTGGTTAACGTAGGTTTTGGGGAAGTAGATGTCTATGGCGATAATACCGACATCTTTGGCCATAGAATGCATTAGGTTTTTTATGAATTCTGAAGAAATATATGAAGATTTTATTTTTTCTTAAATTTACAGCTTATAAATTTCATTTGTTTGCGAACAAAGTGTTAGAACTGACTAAAAATAGAACTAATAAAAAAATAACATAGTGATTAAATATTTAATAAATCCAGAGTCTCCTTCTTTTGTTCGTTCTCACTTTTTAATCCTCCATCTTCAGCCAATAAATCAATCGGTTTCACTTTTGAAGTTATTTCGAAGATTTTTTTCTTTGAGGGCTATTTAAAAAAAATAATGAACATTTTTAATTTTAATTTTTAACCATAGACGCAATGCAATTTTCTTTATTATTAACCTCCATATTGAAACTTTCTCTAATGATGCACTATTTTATTTAACAATTTAACAAATTCCAAATTTTTTTACATTAAGAATCTGAGAAAACTCAAAGTTTTCCTTTTCAATGAAATTTTGTTTCACAAATTTAAAGTTTTCACATATATTGCATTTAGTAAAACTGATAAAAGTCATTTCTTTGTGGATATGTCTCAATTGATTGAGAATCAAAGATTTAAAGGATTCAATGTAAAGGTCATTTTCTTTCTCTTCAATGTTTTCTTCAACAAAAGTATTGTATTTCTCTAGAACTATACTTAATCTAGACCGAATTTCTTTGACCCAATATTCGTTTTGTGTATAAGAAAGCTTGGTTCTCAGCTCAGAAAATAGATAAAATTTCTCTTCAGTTTTAGGAACTACTGAACGATCTTTCATTTCGAAAGTTTTTCTCAGTTTATAGAAATATTTCGAAAAGATAATTGTTTTTTTCAAAGTTTCTATTTGATTTTGTTCAATTAACTTCACAAGAAAAGAAAAAATAAAGGCTAATTTTAGAGAAAAAAAGAGAAACTTGAGTCATTATCGGCAATAAAATATTGTATAGTCCTTCAAATTGTGATTCGTTCAAAGGATTTTTCAGCATATTTCGGTATGTATCAATGAAATGACAAAAAACTTCTTGGGACATTGGCTCTTTTAATAGAGTTTTCAACTAAGAAAATAGAATTTTATATTGAAAATAAGCATGCTTTTTATGAAAATTCAACGTGTTGTTCATTTTCTTCTGAATTTCCATTTCCTTTTGAAGCATTGTTGAAATAAAACTCATAAAAACTAAATGCTGTGTTTTTATCTTTCTGAGTTTTCTAATAAAAACAATGGAAATTTTTAATAAAGAAAAGGAAAAAATACCCCATTTGATAAGAAACTCAAATTTTTATTCTTATAATCAGTCCATTTTCCAATTAGACTGTTCCAAGTGTCTGATAAACCTTCAATTTTTTTAAAATATATAAATTTCTTAATTAGAGAGATTGTGAGATAAGAACCTTCGTTAGAATCTGCTTTTTTCTTAAAGTCCAGAGGAGGACTTGAAAGACTTTGAATGACGAAATTCGAGAATTTCTCAAAACTGATTTTAGTTGTTTCATTCTAAAAAAAATATTACTTTTATTTCATTTTATAAAAACTCATAATATTTACAATTTTCGTAATTTCTTGGTTTTTGAGAAAAATATTATCATTTTCAAGAGTTATGGCTTCAAGTTTCTTAAAAAAATATATTTTCACTTGTATTTGTTTAAAAAAAATTACTTTGGTTATGTTCTCACTGTCATACTGGAGATTTCTAATCCTGGAAATTTCATAAATGAAATATTTAGTCAAGGAATCTTTCATCATTTCTAATCTTTTTTCATCTTGCTCATAAAAATATTGATTCATACTTTCCTAAAAAACCAATGAAAAAATATTCACATTATTTCTTAAATATTATTACAAGGCTTTGAATATAATCATCCATGGATTTCTTAAAGCTTTCAATAGATTCCTTCAGTCCTCTTTCAAGATCTTCTTTTTTTCTCTCATTAATATCAAGTTTACTATCCCAAATTCCATCTTTTAGCTAATTTTTTTTTTTAAAAAAAAATAGAATTCAATTTCAATAGATTTTTTTTCATTACTTTAGTCAGTTTTTCAAATTGTTCAATAATTTTTTTGTTTTCTGTTCGAGTGTCAAGAACAATTTTATTCTCTGCATTCATTTGAACATTCATTATTTTACTCATTGTAGGAATGATTTCCTTACGAATCGAGTGAACCACTTCCAAAGTTTGTTGATAGTTTATTGCTTGAAACGATTGAAAAGATGAAAAAATGGCTTCTAACATACTTTTTTCAAAAGAAGTTTTATATTTTTCTTCAATTAAAAATAAATTTTACCCATCAGAACGCTCAACTAATGCTTTGATAGTTCTATTGAATTTCAAAAGATTTTCGGCATAGGATTCTTCAATATCTGCTTTTTCATTCAAAATATAAATGAATTCTTCACAAGTTTTTTTGCGGTCCCTAGAAGTTTTAGAGAGAAAGGCAATTCTTTCCTTTTTATTATTTTATTTAATTTTTTACAAGAAAGTAAATAAATTACAAGTGTTTCTTGCTGAAAATTGAGCATTGTTTAAAAAATGGTAAAATTTAAAAATTAAAAATTTGTTTGTTAAACTGTTTTTTTGAAAAAAAGAAAAAAAATAGATAAGTGTTTTTTTTATTTATAAAAGAGATATTTAAAATTTTAATAGTTTTTTCACACAATAAAAATAAACTCAATATAAATTAAAATTATGCATACAACATAATTTTTCTAATTATAAGGTAAAATTCAAGAAATCTATATATATATAAAGATTTAATTTAAATAGTTTTTAACAGTCTAAAACTATAAAGGTGGTTTGTTCAGTTATATAAAAGGTACAATCATTTAAAAATTTTTTATTGCTTGAATGTTTTCGCCATTCTGATCTTTAAGGATTGCTGAGCATATCCTCTATTTTTTTTACTTTCATGGACATGACTGTGACTATGTTTGTGTTCAGATTCTGTCTCCAATCCTCTGAAAGAAGAAAAGCTGTCTCTCTCATCCTTGTTATTTTTCTGCATATTCTGTTTTTTAAAAATTTCTGAATCCTCAGAATTATCCTCATAATTATAAGCTGGATTCTTGTTAATTCCTGAAGAAAAAGTCTCTTCATTTATAGCTTCTTTCTTAAGCAGTTTATAGGCTTCATTGATATTTTTGAAGTGATCAGCTGCATTTATGATCGAACTCACATCTGGGTGGAATTTTTTACTTAATTTCAAATAAGCTGCTTTTACTTCTAACGAATCGGCATTGACTTGCAGGCCCAAAATTTTGTAAGCCACATTTTTTTGAATGGTGGAACAAAAAGAATGATGGAATATTAGTTTGAAAGCTAATTTGCAGGGTTGCATTGAGATTGTTGGAAATGTTATTGAATTTCAAATTAGAAGTTATTTTGATTTTGATAAAGAAATCTAAGATTTTTAGTTATTTCAGCTATGCGAATTTGGAAGTTGATGTCATAGTTGAACGCTTTTGCTATTATTTCAAAGAAAACTAATAATAATACGTAAATGGTAATGAGAGATGAGCGATTATTTTTTGATGATATTATATTATTTTTAAAATCGAAAATAGCAGTGTTTCAAAAAAATTTAGGCAGATGGTAATAAAAAAAAATTATGCTAATAATTTAAACCTTTGCTTCTTTGCTTCTTGTGAGTAGAGATTATAATTTTTTATTTTTTTTTTATTTTTTTTTGAAAAAAAAATGACAAATGAAGGGTTTTTTTTAAAGGAGTTAAAATAAAAAGTAGTTTGGAAACAAATTTAAACCTAAATTAGAAAAAAATAAATATTACTGCATTAAAACAAAGCTTCTCAACCAACAAAAGAAAAAATAAATGTAATTAATTTTTTTTTTTTTTTTTTTTTCTGACTCAAAAATTCAAATAATTTCAAACTTATTTTAAAGCAATAGTAAAATATTTATTAGCATTTTTTTCGACCTTTATTAAACTAAAGAAAGAAATGGTCGATCCAAATATTTTAGAAGACCAATTAAATAGAATGATAGAGGCTGTTGAAATATCTTTCAATGAATTAAATAAAACCGATCCCTCAACAATAAATCAAGAGCAAATCAAGAAAAAAGCCAAAGAGATCATAAGTCTTTCGCGATCTCTTGATCAATCAATTGATGAATGCAATTATTTGTCTCTATCCAAAGAAAAATTAGATGAAGAAATGACTCTTCAGTTTGAAGAAAAGAAGAAAAAACTGGATGAATTTATGATAATTTATAATCAAGCAGGTTGATTCTAAATGTAATTTTCTGTAAAATTCTTCTTAAAGAACAAGTTCAAGCTGAGTTTCATGAGACTTTGAAGAGTTTGAATGAAAAGAAGATTTCAAACCAAAATTAAAAAAACCTTGATAATAAAAAAAAACACTTAATTTGTTTTTTCTTATTTTAACAAATTCTTTGTTTTATTAAGGCTTATTTTCTTCTTTTTCATCTGCTTCATGATTTTGATCATTGCCATCTTCCTCCTTTTTTTTCTTCACTCTTTTCTTTTTCTTCTTTGGTTCCGGAGGAATATATCCAGGTGGGTATCTAACTAAAGGAACATCTTCTTTTTTTTGTTCCTCAATCCTATCGCTTCCAAATTTCTCATCTTGTTTCAAAACTCTAGCCCCTTGTGTTTGTTTTTCTGCCTTCAAAATTGCTGATAATTGTCCTTTTTTTTCATTAAATTTATTATTAATCCATTCAAATAATGACAAATAAACCTGTTCCTTTTGGTGGATTGAATAATTTTCTGGGTTTCTCTTCCTTTTTCTCTTCCTTATGGTCGTGAAGCTTTGGAGAAGGATTGAAGTCCTGTTGTTTTTCTAGTGAGGGCCTCCAATCCACTTCATAAAGCTCAGTATGATTCAGACTCATTGAATTTAATAATTTTCCATTGTATTTAAAAACCTGTTAATTTTTTTTGAATTATAAAACTCAAAAGAATTTTTTTTAAAATACCTTAAAATTATTATCAACTCTCAGCCTGGGATTCAAACATCCTGTTAAGAATTTCCTTCCATCAGGAGCCCAAATGCAACTAACTGCTGAATTCGACTTGCAACTGCCCACTCTTTCGAATTTTTTCGTGTCCCATATCTCAATGTCTCCACTCAGATTTCCAAATCCTTTTAAAAAAATATCAAAAATTGAATAAAATTATCATTTTTTTTTAAAAACCTCCCAAAATGACTAAATTCGATAAGGGTGACCATCTGATTGTATTTCTATGATGTTTTCCGAACTCAAAGATTGGGTTGCAATCTTTATCAAAAAGTACAGAAGCAGCTGGCATAAACCCACTAATCACTATGAATTCCTTGCTATTATGATTCCAAGCAACATCGTGTATAGGACCTTCATAGGTTGGCACTTTTTTCAGATTTTTTTTTTCCATCTAAAGAAAAATTGAATTTATAAAGAAAAAATGAAAAAAAATAACATCGTAATAATAGAGACTAATCTCTCCATAATAGGATTTTCCAGTTTGATCTGTATAAGTCTGGGTCATGATCAGAAGTTTATGTCCATCTGGAGAGAATATCGGGTTGATTTCTTGTGCTTTTTCCAAATTTTGCTTGAAGATCGGCTTGGATAAATCATCGGAATTAGTAATACAAATTCTTGAACTTCTGTTATCAAAACCTTGAGCATGCTATAAAAATTAATGTTTTTTAAAGTGAAACAATTTTTCATAATTTTGAAAATAAACCTCAACAAAAGTAAAAACCACTGTGGTTTTATCAGCATTTGGTGAAACATAGAAAAAGTTGAATTTCTCCAATTGACAGACCTTCAGTACTTCGAAATTCTTGCTAGCGTCCAATATTTCAATGCATTCGGGACTGGTCTTTTTAAAAGCCACTTTATCATCACAATCGAATTTAATCAAAGGCCACTGTTCTCGCTTATATTTGAACAGATTTGTTTCGTATTTCTTAAAAAAGAGATATTTATAAAAATTTTGAATTTTTTTTCTACCACTGCGAAGGATTTAAGCTCTAAAATGCTCAAAACGAAATTTTCTTTATCGATTTTATCAACAGAAATCACGAATTCTCCCTTATTTGAAAGCCCCGCATTCATAATCGTATAAGGCTTCGTTATTTTATTCACAACTGTCTTGCTCTCAAATGAATATAACACAATGCTATTAATATCAGTGATCTAAACCCCAAATTAAAAAAAAAAAAATAGATAAAATTCATTATTTTTTTATTATACCAATAAATTTTTCCCATCCTTTGTAAAAAAAGAAAAAGTGCATTCTTTGCAGACAAATTTTGAAGGTTCAAGTTCCAATCCTTTTGCTTCATATGTGGTGACATAAGTTCCTTGCTTGATTCTGAGCATAATTTCATTGGTAACATCCTTTTCTCGATCGTCTTGAGGCTTGAATTCTTTGGAATTTATGTTAATGCCTAATGTGTTAAGTAAATTAATTAATTGGGTGGTATTTTGCTCGTTTTTGTGAATCAAGCCCAAGGTGGAAGAAAAATTAGAAATAATGGTTGGATTTTGCTTATCGCTTAGATTAGAATTAGAAAAGCGAGCATAAAAATCATCTGGTTGGGAAAAAATATTGTGTTTATTGAGGGATGGAAAATCCTGATCTTTAAGAAAAATTGTTTAATTTAGATCCTAATTTTCCTGATCCTTGGGCTTGTTTGACAAAAAAATTTGGGAATTACCTGGTTTTTCGGAGGTTTTATGCTGGGGAAAATGCTTCAGGGCATTAGGATCCTTTTTTATTGGGATATCCCATTGGTCAGCCATTTGTCTTTTTATCTTATACTTTTTAAATTTTAAGGTTTTATTTTCTTCAAGCCTTAATAAAACTTCAAAAAAAATTCATAAATATATCTATAATTTAGGATTTGTCAAAAAATTTCAAATTATTATTCTGAAAAAATAACTTTTATTAAATAATTAATTTTCTTTTAAGCATTTTTTATTCAGTATTTTGATGCAAAAAGAATTCTTCAAGTCATATTTATCATTTATTTGACAAAAAATTTATAAACAAGCACAAATATTCTATTTGTAAATTAATTTAATTTTATCGTTAAACTATAAAATGATTCATAATCATTAATCCACAATACGCATAAAAACATCTTCAAGACTTGATTGAGAAATTCCCCAATCAGAAATCATTAATTCCTTTTTACTTTGCTCTAACTCTTCAAATAATCTCCAAACCTTTGTGCCCTCTAAAGGAATCTATTAATAAAATTTTCAAAATCATCGAATTCAAGAAAATATTGAAAGAAAAAAAATATATAATCTACTTGAAAAACGAAATTTCCATTGAATGATGAGATAAGAATTGACTTTGGAAGTAAACTGCTCAGAAATTCAATGATTTGATTATGATAAAATTTTATATCCTTTTGAATTTCATCCAAAACAATTATTTCTCTTTAAAAACAATAATTAGCAAAAAAAACAAAAAAAACAATTTAGAACAATTACCTTTTATTTTCATTAATATATCTTTCTTTATGGCAATTTACATACAAATGATAGCCTCCACCATACAAAGATTTCAATCTCATTTGTGGCCCAATACATCTCAAAATTCCTTCAGTAATAATCCCTTGAATTTGTTTCTTTAAATCTTTTAAATGAAAAAAAAAAACCTATCCTTGAACATAAGACATCAGCTTCCTCCATAGAATGTGTAGTCAGAACCATAGCTCTTTTGCCTCTAGCCTCAACCAATATATCCCATAATTGCCTTCGATTCTCAGGGTCTAAACCAGTAGTTGGTTCATCTAGAAATATGATTTTCGGCTCTCCAACCAAAGATATCGCAACAGATAGCCTTCTTTTCATTCCTCCAGACAGCTCTTTTGCTTTAAAACTCTCGAATTTCTCAAGATAAACTTCTTTCATAGCTGATTCCACTCTCTTTTTCTCCTCTTTTCTTGGCACTCCTTTCAATCTCGCATAGAAACTCAAATGCTCTTTTATCGTGAGATCTGGCCAAAGCAAATCAAATTGTGGACAAACGCCCATTTGTAAATGAACCTCGTTGATTTGTGATCTGATATCATACCCAGAAACCCAGGCATTACCATAATTTGGGGGATATAGGCCTGTTATCATCGATATTAATGTGGTTTTTCCAGCTCCATTAGGGCCTAATAATCCAAAAATTTCACCAGGACGGATTGCTAATGAAAAGTCCTTTATTGCTTTATTTGAAGCTCTTCCTCCAGAAGATTTATAGATCTTTTGTAGATTTTTACAGATTAATGGGTATTCTGAAGGATTTTTTATTGTATTCACGAAGTCTCTTTCGGTTTTACTGTCGAAATCTTCGAGTTGAAGCTCAGGATCTTCAGGATTTTGTGAAGAAGTGGAAGATGTTTGCTTGGATCTTTTGAAAAAGCAATCGAAAATAAACAGTGGATGTTTTCGAATGCCATATTCTTGAGGGATTACTTCATGCAAATAAATTCCAAGAATTAAGAAAATAAGTGCTCCTATGTAAAGGGAGAGAATGCAATCGTTGAGCTCTTTGGGGAGAATGTCAAAGGATTTGTAACATAGATCGTTGCTGCAGGCGTTACAAAGCAAATACAATATTCTATTCAAGGTGAAGGATATTATTACAATTGAAAAAAAAAAGTTTAGTTTGAAAAAAGGAAATAAAAAAATTAAAAAGAAAATAAAATTTTCTTTGTTTTATTTCAAAAAATTTTTAAAAAAGCCCAAAAAATATGGAAGAAAAAAAAAATTAAAAGGAGAAAAAATGGTATTAACCGACAAAAAGCAAAATGAGGATATAAACGCAAACCAATGGGCAATTGTAAGGGATCTGAATAAATACCAACATTGAGAGAAATCGCGATGATGATCGTCCAAATAGAAAGCAAATAACCCATGACTATAAAGTTTTTTCCAGAATTTACTAATTAGAATAAGATAAAAAACTTGTAGAAGTTCTAGCTTTTGATATAAATACTTGGAAAAATAAAGCCAAAGACACTTGGCTCAATCCCCAGCCAATCAGTATCAATATCTATAATATATTTATAAAATAAACCTCAAAATATTATTAAAAATCTACTAATAATGCAGAATTAGTCTCTGTGAAAAATGATAATTCCAATATAGCATATCCAAAAATATAAAAAATGACGATCATAATGAAATACATTGAGAAATTAAAAATATAGGTCACAAACCAATAATTCCTCATTTTCATTCCGTTCATCTTCATCATTTCTAATAATCTCTCTTCTTTTTCCAGAACGATAGCATACATAAAGACTGGCAGTAATAAAGAAAGCGATAAAGGGAATAAGCTTGCTCCTGCTAAGTTAATTATCTTCATCATAAACCCTTTATCTTGATCTTTTATTGGCATATATTGAATTCCTGATTGTATCCAATATTTTGAATTAATCTTATGCAAATAAGCTTTGTTTATTAAATCTAATAAGGCAAGCTGACCATCAGACACTATTAAAGCCTTAAATAAAAAAACTTTTGCTAAAAATAAAATAAAGAAAGTATGAGGTTTACTGGATTATGATAATCCCCACTCTTATCTTTAAAAAATATTTTGGTTATTCCGTTATCTCTTAATATATTTTTTGGAATACAAAACTTAAATTTTATGAAGAAACCTGTGATATTCTTGAATTCGGAGATCATTAATCTGAAGAATATAAGATAATTTCTGATTATTTGCCTCAAGGAATTTTATCGCTCCATCAGGCAAAACATCCAAATCTATAAAATAATAAGTAATAAATCTTTTTTTATAAATAAACTTGGAACATCTTCGTGCAGGCTTAAAGGTTGTTTATTCAAATAAAGCAATTCATTGAAAATTTCTCCATTTATT
>JFJP01023945.1_pt1 | contig 16574 bp, 18 predicted proteins | sample 431651 | NCBI WGS metagenome assembly JFJP01 (sample SAMN02602958, study PRJNA72255) | Microbial mat metagenome, whole genome shotgun sequencing project. | biome: fresh water; feature: sink hole; material: water; isolation source: purple microbial (photo- and chemosynthetic) mats found in... | reverse complement strand
ATGCTTGCCAATCTGGAAAAGGCTACAAGTGAGAGTATAAAATCGTAAAATTTATTGACTAATTAGATATCAAAAATATACTTATAGCTAGGTAGTATGGTGTAATATTTTAATTTATTAAATTTCTAGTTATGAAAGAAAATGTAAGAGAAATAGTTGAAACATCAATGATTATGCCAATTTCAGAAGATGGAGCAAGAAAAATATTAGGCGGTTTTTATAGATGACTATCAAATAGTTCAAATAAGAAATGCAAAGAATTATGAGAAAATTGAATAAAAAACATAGATGTTTTAGCAAAATGATTAGTGAAAACAAACTGTGAAAGGATTTTAGAAAATGAACAAACTAATTGATAAAAAACTTTTTGATTGGTTTCTATCGAACGATGACACAGAAGAAATGTATGCACAAGATTATGGAAATTTTTCTATGGAAAAGATGGACTTCCGTATCTTTATGAGCGATGATGAATGGGGTAAATTTAATAAAGCTCAAGAAGTAATGTTTCAAAACAATGGCATTCCCCCTAATGATAAAATAGCAAATGATTATTATAAACCTATTCAAGCTTACAATCATGAATTATTTCATTTTTATCAAGCCTTATCTTTGCCTGCATTTAATATTTATCAAAAGTTAACCAAAAGAGTGGCGGAATTTGAATCAGCAACAATGCTAAGGTATTTTGAATATGGATATAGTTATACATTAACGAAAAATAAAAAAATTTTAGAAGCTTTAGAAAATCCACTGTTTACATTACCAGAGGATGAGCAATTATCATTAAATAAATTGATGTCAAATTATAAGTTTTATAAAGAGCAATGGAATTCTAAATATCAAAATATCTCGTTATTTTATATCATTGAGGGTATGGCACATATTATGTCGATACAACTTACTTTTTATTCAAATAATTATCTTTTAGAAGTAGACAATAAAATAGAATATAATATAGCCTATGATGTCTATTCCTCCTATATTGATGATAATAAGTATCAAGAAATTAATATTCGTATAAAACATTTAGTTTTTTTATATATTTGTTATTTTTCTTGCCAAACTTATAGTTTTATTGAAGATGAAGTTTTAGAAAAAACATCTAGGGTGTTTTATGTGCTATCTTCAAGGATAAATCTGTACTTTGAAGCTTTTATTACATTAGTAGAAAGATATGCAAAATATTCAAAAGATGAACTCGAAGAATTAAATCAATTTGATATTAATCAAGAGGATATTAAGATTTCAAATAAAAATCAATTATGTAATATTTATGCACTATTTGAATTAATCCCAATAATAGAACAAGATGCAGAAAAACTTTATCATTCAAAAATAAAAATATCAACAGACATCCCAGAAGAATATCTTTTTGTGCTGAAAGAAAAATTACATATAGATTTATTAAGTAAATTTCAATTGGCAAATTTTGCTCTCTTTCCTGTGCGAATGGCTGATATGTGGGAGGCATACGATATAATCCAAAAACTTAAAATAGGTGAAAATAAATTTAAGAATGAAGATGAAAGTGCATTTTATGAATTTATTTCAAATTGTAAAAAACTTTTAAGCAATGAGTATATTCCAATATTTTGTTGTGAGGAACATGGAAAAATAAATAATAAGCTTAAAATATTGTACTGTAAAAATAAAGGAAGCTTTGCTTATAGCTTGAAAGAGTTAATTAATAGAGATCCGATTGATGTATTTAAAATTATGGGAAGTTGATTAAATGTGGAAAGATAAAATATTAATTTGGGAAGATACTCCTGATTCTACTTGGAATAATTTTGGCGAAATAACTACTGAAGAATTTATTTTTGGTAATGATTTGCATGCAAGGGGTTTGGTAATATGGCGAAAAACTACATTGGGTGATTTCGTTGAAAATACAATTAATTTTTATGAATCTGGGAAAGAGTTTTTAGAAGACAGCAATACTATAACAGGGGCAATGCTGGCAATTAGTGTAATTAATTTCATACCATTAAATTTTGAAATTATAAAAGATGATGATGTTGCAAATGAATTTTTAGCACTCATTAAAAGAAATGAAGATGTGTATTTTATTCCAAAAAAAGATTTTGAAGAAAGTAGATTTTCTAAAATTAAAGATTTAAATATTTTAATTTCTAAATTAATTAAAAATAATATATTGGAAGAAACATACAATAGCTACAACATAAATGGTAAGGTGTTAAATAGTATTCATATTTGGGATCCTATCGTTGGAAATTAATTTTAAAATCAGCAAATCACTATTTATTGGTAAAGAACTAATCATCGGCAGTAACATTCAAAATAAACTGACTAATTCTAAAAAATAAAATATCAAAAATCAAGGTAGTACAAAGTCTCCACCTTGATTTTTTTATTGTTATTTTTTTTAACGAAAATCACTTTATTTTTTAATTTTTGTGATTATGAACAAAAATATATTGGTTGATTTATCAAGAAATTTATTATGAGCTTGATATTTAGATGTTGAATTTCTAGTAAACCTCATAGAAGAGCAGGAGCTAGATTTTGATGAAATTTATGAAAATGTGGAGATGAACTTTTGAAAAGAGTTTGACCGCAATATCAACTATTTCATCTATGAAGCTCTATCTCAAGTAGCTTACAAATTTATTGATTCTCATAAAGAGCTATTTGAAATAGAAAGTGATGAGTTTGAAATCTATACAAACTACATGGATAGCCATGTTCGGTTTGTATCTGAAGTAGTGCAAAGTGAATTTGAGAGGTTTTATTAAACCTCTTTTATTTAATCCAACTATCGATAATGTTGGCCAAATTTTTATCATATCCATCATGATTGGAGTGCTCTTCTAGTGGTTTGTTCCACCAGCTTTTATGGGTTCTAGCCCATGCTTTGTGATTCACGAGGGTAAGCATTTTCTGCTCATCCTTTGTATACAAATATGTATCTTCCATTAGGTTAAAAACCATTTCGCAGTATTGTTCGTATTGCAAGTATTTCACAGACAACTGGTCATTATCATAATCTATAATTGAATTTTCTCTATATTTCTTAACAAAATCATCCCAGCCATTGATAAATTTTTTATCTTCTAAAAATGGATTCTTAAAAGCAATATCCTGTATTTTGAACAATCTGTCATTTAATGAATTTTCAAAACTGAAAGCTCGATTTTTCAAATAAAAAAATATACTAATCCCTGCAGAAATAATAATTGATAAACCTATTAATATAGTTCTTAAATCAATAGGGCAATTTGCAATATTTTTTAAATCATCCATCTTTATTTAACTCCCAAAGAAAACGGCAAAACACTACCTGATTTAATAAAATCATAACTAGGATTTTGAGTCATTTTGGTTTTATTTTGCACGGCTTGTTTGGCTATTAAATAAGCCTCCCTGCTATTTAGCACATCCTTTTCGTTATTTTGAGCTACTTTTAGGAGATTGTAGGCAAAAAGACCGCCAAGCTCTGAATCGCGAGAGCTTTCGTCGATGCTACTTGAGTATAAAATAACCTGTTGCTGCGGACATAAAGTAATGGCGTTTTCATATTTTTTTCTATAATCTGTAAGCATACCCGCAAATGTTCGGTTTTTAGCTAATGACTCCATGCTTTCAGTTAATATTTCTTCCTTTTCAATATTCGCACATGTATCCAATATGGTTATTTGTTTAGGAGCAAGGTATGTTAATTCATCTTCATAGATTGAATCATCAAACATATATAATTTCCTGCAACCTTTTGAACTTGAATAACTACCATGACCGCTGAATAAGATAAAAACAAAATCGTATTTGGCATTTTTTAAGGTAGCTATTTTATTTGTAACTTGTAATTTTGTCTCATCCATGGATACTATTATTTCATCTTCGTGCCATTTGCCACCAATGTTTGCTAGTAAAAATTGCTTATAATTTTTAACATCCTGCTGAACACCTTCAAGATATTGTTCTTGATTCTTTTTACCTCCAGAGTTTCCTATGATTAAAGCTTTTCTTCTCATTTATAGTATTTCCTTTTAAAAATCATAAAAGTAATGTATCAAAAAAAATATCAAATTATATTCTCTATATAAATAAGTCTCAAAACTCAAACCTAAGCTTCATTTTTTCGATAGTCACATCCAAGTATGCCTTCTGTGTTCTGTATGTGATAGATGAAACCTGTTTGTCTATAGTTCTTGTCTCGGACGGAACGGTATATTTATACACCTTGCCCATATATTTTATCCATAGCTTTTCTCTATCATAGAGTATGCCAATAGTTTCAATGTGAGAGTATGAAAGCATACCTTTTTTGAGAGTGAATTTGAGTGTAGCGATATATGTATTTTTCTTCTCGAGTGGTTTGATTATTGATTCTTGGAGCGGATAGTCGCCATCTGCATATTTGCCTATAGAATTTATACCGATAACACCGCCAGTTATAGCAAAATGTGTTTCTTCAAAATTTTGAACTTCGGAGTCGCTAAATAGGTTGGTTTCGTTTGGCTGAGTTGCAAAGAGCGAGCTGACGAGTAGGGCGGTTATAAAGATGGCTTTTTTCATTTTTTGCTCTGTATTTTTCTGTATTTTATCTCATGATTGTAAAGTCTAGCTTTTAATTTTCTGTATGCCACAACTAAGTAAGGTGCTATTATCTCGCTCCATAATATAACAGGAGCAAATAGCATGCAATTAGCAAGTGCAATTAAAAATTTTAACTTTCATTGTGAGTTTGAGAAAAACCTTAGTCAAAAAACGATGCAAGCATATAGGGTGGATTTAAGGCAATTTGAACAATATAGAAACTATGAAAATTTGGATATTAAAGATTTTGATAAACATACGATCAAGGATTTTATACAACATTTGTATCAATTAAATTTTCAAGCCAAAACAATAAAAAGGAAAATAGCCGTATTGAAGGCATTTTTTACATATCTTGAATTTGATGAGATTATTGTGGTAAGCCCATTTAGAAAAATCAATCTATTTATTAAGGAGCCAAAAAGACTACCAAAGACGATGGAGCTTAAAGAGGTGCGGAAAATACTAAAGTTCTTGTATGTTTCTAAAGGGAGCTTTGCAAATAAAGAGATTTATAGCTACAAGGCATTAGTGCGAGACATTGCGATTATTGAAATTTTATTTAGTACCGGAATGAGGGTATCGGAGTTGTGCAATATCAAGAAGGACAATATCAATTTACAAACCGGTGCTATTAAAATCAGAGGCAAAGGAGACAAGGAAAGAATAATACAGATTTGCGATAATGAAGTAAAAAAACTATTAAAAGAATATCTAAATTTATTTGATAAGCAGATAGAGAAAACACAGTACTTTTTAGTAAATAGACTTGGTAATAAAATATCAGAACAATCGGCAAGGTTAATGATAAAAAAATATCAGCAACTAGCAGGTATAAGTCAGCACATTACCCCGCATATGTTCAGACACAGCTTTGCTACTCTGCTCTTAGAGGAGGGGGTTGATATAAGATATATACAGCATATGCTAGGACACTCTTCTATATCTACAACTCAAATTTATACTCAAGTTAATGCAAAACAGCAGAAAAAAATATTAGCTAACAAGCATCCTCGGAGGAATTTTAATTTTTTAGATGAATGACTGATAATAAGATATTATGGATAGTAAAATTGGGACAATTGTATTAGTTGCGGATACCTTTGAGCATGATAGTGAAAATGTAACCTTTAATGCCAGAACACTAGAAAAACCAAGCAGTGACTATACTGAAGACCTCTTGCAAGTACTTAATAAATACTGTACGCATTCTCACCTTTGTACATCCCCAAAAGATTTGAATGAATATCTACTGAACAATAATGTAGATTTAGTTATGACAATATATGGTGGCGAAGTATCTCGCAACCGAATGGCTCTTGTTCCGGCAATATGCGAAAGTATGGATGTAAAGTATATGGGGGCTGATGCCTACAATAGAATTATTTGCCAAGATAAAAATTTATGTAAAACTTTTGCAAAAAAATTTAATATTTTGTCGCCCACTTCTATTTTAATTGACAATAGGGATGACTTATTTTTATTGTCTTCTTTAAAATTTCCAGTTGTTATTAAGCCGAACTACGAGGGAAGCTCGATAGGTATTTCAAACAAAAATATAGTGCATAATTTTAAGGATGCAAAAGAATTAGTTGATGAAATGCTTGTCATATTTAACCAACCACTATTGGCGGAAGAGTTTATTGGTGGTAAAGAAGTGAATATAACTTTGGTTGGAGATAATAATAGTGTTGATATTTTTGAAGTTATAGAGGATATTAACCTTGAAGATGAACATTTTTTTGATTCAAACCTATACACCTTGGAATATAAACAACTTCACTATGAAAAATTTGGACATAAAATTATAACGGGTAGTTTTGATATTGAAACAAAACAAAATATTATAAATATGTATAAGAGCATGGGAAAGATAGACTACATAAGAGTTGACGGCAAAATATTTGAGAATAAATTTTATTTAATAGAACTTACGCCCGATCCATATTGTGCGAAAGGTAGTAGTTTTGCTAAAGGAATTATGCATAATGATTACAACTATGAACAAGCAATAGGCTTGCTTATTCAAAACTCTTTAAAATACTATCAAATTCAATGCTCCAATGAGCAAGCTCACAGGTTATAAAATGCCCAACGCAATTCTGCTGTTTTGAAAAGTCAAGCTTATCGTTCAACAACTGATTAAATTTTTTAGTCTGCCCATATCTATCACCTTCAACTTCTATTAGCTCAAATCTATCCTTATAAATTTGAAATTTTTGTTCATCGCTTAGAAGCTTGCAACTTATCATTAAGTTTAGATATGCAATTCGCTTGATTTCCTTTTCTGTAGTATTGTTTAATTGGCACAACTCATCCATGGTTGAGCATAAATACAGTATTGAGTCCTTATCCATTTGCAATGAGTGAGCACTAATGAGCAGATTGATATGTAATGCCAACTTGTCAAAAGGTGTCTGAACCATGCTTAGTGATTTTTTTAGCATAGAATATGCTTTTTCAAGATTTTTACTTTGATAAAGATAAACGATTGCTAAATTATTATTGATAATATAGTTCTCAATAAAATTATTCTTGCTAATATCATATGCCTCCTCAAGTTCCTTTTCGGCAATTTCAAAGTCTTCATTATAAATATGTATGACGGCAACTTCTATTCTGCTATGAAGTTCTTGAATTAGGGCTCCGTGCTTTTTAAAATGCTCGATACCTTGGATTACATATGGCAATGCCTTTTTGCTATCATGAATAATAGTACCTGCATGCCTCAAAACAAAGCCATATTCTAAATATTTCTTATATTCGTTATTATCAATAATCTTTTTAAATACTTTCTCTGCTTTATCGTATTCATTTAGTGATCTTAATGCAGCAATTTCACTAATTTTGCAAGCCAGATATAGTCGTTTTTCTATATTTTGCTCATATAGTGAGTTTATAATTTTTAGTGCTTCGTCTGGCTTTGAGTTATTTTCAAGCAATATTGATTTAACTATAAGCACATTAGGGCTATCGGTTCTGATTGAGTTAATTAATTCATACGAAGCATCATATAGAGCTAGGTTCTGTGTTATCTCACACAATCTTATTTTTATTAAATTATTTATGTACTCATTTTTTGACATTTTGATGCTATCTAAAATCTTAAATATCCAATCTTTAACCCAAATTGGGGTTGAGTTTTTGAATAAAAACATTAGTTCATTTAAATGTTTTAATATTTTCTGCTCTTCTTGTAGCTGAACCGAAAATTTTAGTATATTGAATAGCAAGCTGCTTCTAGAGATGAAGTAGTGATTTTCTCCACTGTAAATTAATGTATAAATTTCAAGCCAAAGCTGTATAGCAAGTAGCCTCTTTGATTGAAAATAATTGCAGTTTAAAAGATTTTCGAGAATGGTATCATCGTTGATCATATATGTTTTGTCGTATACACTTAAAAAACGCTTTTGCACTAACTTTTGCAACTCTATTTCAAAATCAAAAATACTAGACACATCGGTATGCAACTCTATGTTATGACTCTGGTTAATTAAGTTTAATTCTACCGGATCGGAGTGTGTAGCAATTAAGAGCAGTAAAAAAAGCTCTTTACTGCTCAAGCTCATAATATCATTTAAAACCAAGTTGTTTACTATGTTATTGCTATTGGAAACAAAATTCTTTATTTCCTCATTGTTGTCGGGTAATTTATAATGAAGATTTACAAAAGGTCTTAAATTCCCATCCCATTGTTTATATGACCTTTTGACATATTGTTTAAGAAATTCATTATTACTTTCCAGTAGCTTAATTAGGTCATTCTCATTGAGTTGTTCCAGCTCTTTGATGTCAATATTTAAGTCTGCTTTTTTATTAAAGCTATTCTCAATTGCATTAATTGATAAGGTATTATTGTTTTGTGTAATTGTATATTCGAGAAGTAGATAAATTTTGTCTACATTATCAACAAGTTTTGCCAAAAGTTCAAGCGAGGTAGCATCAATACTTTGTATATTTTCAATGTTGATGATAAAGTAGTTGTTTTTGCAAACATATTCCAAATATCTGTATGACAATTTGATACTTTCGGAAATATTTGAATCAAATATTTTATTGCTATCAAAATCCCCTATGCCGAAAACTTTGGAAATCGCTTCTTTGCTATTTTTTAATAGCGGAGATTTTTCAACATAGTCGTTAGCAATTTTGTATAGCAATTCATCGGCATCTTTTTCAGAATCCATTTCTAAAAATTTTTTAAAACTTATTACACCAGCAAGTCCAGAAGTTCTATGTATCTCTTTTGCTATCTGTTTTATATAAAAACCATCCTGTAAATTACTAGTTTTTGATATATTTATGCTTATTTTTACTTTTGCTAAAGTTTCCTTTGCATCTTTCAAGATTTCTTCGCATAGTCTGCTCTTGCCAATGCCACTTTTTGAATAGATAATGGCAACCGTAGAGTATAAATTTGATGCAATTTCGTTAGAAAAATATTTGAGAATTTTATATCTATTTACAAATGGAATAACGCTGTTAAAGCTCATAATATCTTATTATCCTTTACTGGATTTTATTATGATTATAGCTAGTGAATTTGGAAAAAATGTAAATATTTGCATTTTTTCCAAAAGTATGAGAAAATAATAGAGTATTTAAAATATAAACCACATTGACATGTTAGATGGTACACTAAAGTCTGATGATTTGGCATTACAGCTTAATATTAATGAAGTAGAGTTGGCAAAAAAATGGCTTAAAGAATATGACAAAATTTTTAGACTTGAATTTGATAATACTGTTATTGAATTAGAAGCAAAAATGAATAAGTTTCCTGTAAATGATGCATCTCACCTTTTATTTAAAGCTATAATTATGATGAAAATAAATTGAGCTGAGAGTATCGATGAACTAGACAAGCTATCAAGTAACCCGCAAGCAAACGAGATAGAAAATACAATAAATACATTCAAAGATGCAGTGACTAAGAAGATTAGCAGTAATGAAACAAGCACTTTCGATGTAAAAAATTGGAACGATAGTATTGAAAGTACTTCTTCTCTTTTGGAGGCATTTATCACAAAAGAAGTGAAAAGAGAGCTTAATGCAATAGAAAAACTAGTATTATAAGTAATATATTAGAAAAGTACTTGATTTTATAATAAAAAACATATCTAGCAAGTGTTTCAAGAAATAATAGCCGAAAATTAAGATGAATGCTACCTAATAGATAAGTTAGAGTATTAAATCTTGACAATTTTATTATAGTAAATAATATTCAACTGTATTTTTTAGATTGTTATAATGTATAATGAAAAAAATTTTTAACACAATAGGAAGAGTTTTGAGTAATAGGTTTAATCTATTTGACACCGAGTCATTTTATGATAAACATGCGTCGGACTATGAAAAGAAAAGAGCCTCAAAAGGAATGCTTTTTAATGATTACATTGAAGCCCCGGCTGTATTTGAGGAAATACGAAGTTTTAAAAGAGCCCCGAGGAAAGTATTAGATATTGGATGTGGTGTTGGGTATTATTCTAGGAACTTATCATATGCCTCAGATGAAGTAGTAGCATTAGATATTAGTTCAAAGATGATAGAAATTGCTAGGAAAAACTGTAAAGACAATATTGACGATGCACAGTTCAAGAAAATAAGCTTTGCGCATTCCAGCTTTGAGTCATATCATGCCCCTTCTGAAAAATATTTTGAATTAGTTCTCGCAACTTTTATGCTTAGTTATTTTGATAATCTTGATGTTTTTTTTGGGAAGGTAAAAAATGTTATAGCAGATAATGGCAAGCTTATAACATCAATGCTTCACCCATTTAGGTTGTTTTCAACCAAAGAAGAAGATGGCTATCGTATGCACAGTAGTTATTTCAAAAGTGGCTATTATGAGTCAGATTTTCTAAATAAGGATGATACTCTAAGGTTAAAAAAATGGACTCTTAGTGATATAGCTAATGTTGCTTCAAAAAATGGATTTTTGATAGAAAATTTAATTGAGCCACAGCCCATATTAGATATACCGGATATGCTAAAAGAAGAGGCGAAGTTTTATTATAATTACCCTTCGGTATTAATCATAACACTTAGGAGAAAGTAATGGTTTTGTTGTCGCCAAAAAAATTCAATAAAAATGAAAAATATATTGCCAATATAATGACAGTAATAGTAACATTTGTTGGTTTTCTGTTGTCGCTGATTAGCACATATGTAACATCCCCGTATAAAACATATATTCTTTTTGGCTTCGTTGTTCTAGTTGCAATAATACTCTCGACATTTAAAGAAAAAATATTTTTATTTATAATTAACAATTTATCGCCGGAAAAAACACTTATAAACCTAGAAAAAGGAAAATGGCTACTAAAGATTCAGTATGAAGAAGAATGTAACGGACAATCAATAAATAGATCCATAAGCGGGACATGCAAAATACAGCATTCTTTGGCGGGAGTGAAAATTTTTGGTGACAAATTAATAGATCAGGATAGCAAGATTACAAAAAAGGATACATGGATTGCAGAAAGTGCCGAAATGGTATTTCAAGATAATGAAAATATACTGATTTATTTATACAAAATACCATCTGATAGCAATAAATCTGGTTCTATTGTTTATGAAAAAGTCGGAATAGTAGTTGCAAATAGATCTGAAGATAATGGTGAAGTAGTCTATAGCGGGACTTTCAGAGATTTACCATTAACTGGAGAGCAAGTAATTAGAGAAGGTACTGTTGTGTTAATACCGACTAAAGATTAGTTTTGCAAAAAATATTTATTATTACCGGTCATACTGGTTGCGGAAAAACTTCTTTAATGACGGTGCTTAGTAAAGATGGATGGAAAATTATATCGGCTGGGAAAATTTTTTCAGACATATCAAAACTATACAATGTTGGTCAAGATAGACTTAGCATTCAAGAGTTTGCTATTGGATATTTTAAGAAAAACGGATATAGCGATTTCTCAAGAATGATATGTAATGAAGTTGGCGATGCAGAATCTGTAATAATAGAAGGTCTTCGACCGTTGGAGGTTGTCAAACAAATTAGGTTGCATTTTCGTCAAGTTATAATAATTTTTATAGATACAAAAAAAGAGATTAGGGCAAAGAGATTAACTTCAAGGGAGAAATATTCGAGTTGGCAGATTGAGCAAATACAAAATCATGCCATTGAGCAAGAGTTGAATAATGTTAGAGATGCGGCCGACTATATTGTTGAAAATAATTTAGATTTGGATTATTTAATTTCCAATGTAAAAAGAATACTGTGTTTAGGCTAATTATTAATCTGTGCTTGTGAGTTTGTAAATATATTGGCGTTATTCTTATGCCAACTATGCGGATCAGAGTTTATGATTTCTAAATAAAACCGTTTTGCCGTTTCCGTGTACAAACTATTAAATGCTATTTGGCGTGTTTCGAGAAATGTATTTTTGAGGGTTTTACCGTTTGCCAACTGTTCTTGTAATTCCAAATCACAATCCAGACTGTCTGCATCTTTGACAATTTTAGCCTCTAGCGTAGAGGGGGTCTCGACATCATTCCAGCATTTAACTATTTCTGTCTCTAGAATGGTATTTTTAGCTGCATCTGATACGGCCTTTTTTTCATTACGACTGGTGTATATTGCATTTAGATAGTTTGCATCGCCTGTTCTTGTTTCTGAAATATCGTGTACGATAGCAAGCATTGCAATTTTTTCCAAGTTGGCATTTTCATATTTGCCGATAACCATAGCTATCCATGCAACTCTTAGTGTATGCTCTGCTAGATTAGAAAAGTCTGGATTACCGAATTGTGACCACTTTCTTGCTATAAATCTCATGGTGCCAACTTCGTATAGTAATTCTAGATCTCTGTCGATTGCCATGTTGTTATTCCTAAACTTTTTTTGGTGAAAACCCACTTCCTAATTATAATAAAACATTAATTTTTCATTAATAAATAACTCCAAAATTCAAAAACATTTTGACATCGCTAAACTCCATATGCTATAAATAATATTAGGTTGCAACCCAATATTATTTTTTTATTTACCCAAAAACTATGAGCTTATTCAAACAAATACTTGAAATAAAGACCGGAAGAAATGACCTGATTATGAAAGCAGTTTATGTCAATAATGCAAGTGCAAACGGACAGTGAAGCTATTTTATTTATTACTACGACCTACTAAACCACACATTCTATATCAACGACCTAGATAGTCCGTGCGACAATTGAAGAACGAGTGCTATCAAATATCATAGAGCACATCGTAAATTCGGCATATAAGCAAGAGATGAACTCTCTAAATATAATACTCCGAAAAATTCAAACATCAAAAAAACCAAATATCATTTGTATCTACAAACAAGGGATGACCTGATCTGTTATCATGGATAAAGTATCGCTTGAAGAAGTAAGATGAGCTAACTGAGAGATTGTATCTTTCAAAAATCCAAGCTGGGATAAAAGTTTGGATAATACTCTTGAGATGTTGGGCTTGAGAAGTTCTTAAGAACCACGACCGGAGGGAGATGGCATTGCAAGTTTGCACATTCTCAAGAACCCTGCGGTTCTCAAGAATAAGTGCGAAACTTGTTCAGGGCAATAGGAGAAGTATCTCCTATCCCTAAAAACCCTTTACCTCTCTTTGTAAGCTTCTCGATTGAAGATGAAATATCATCAAATCTCAAAGCTTCATTTGTAAAAAGTCAGCACTTTTGACAAATGAAAAACACAAAGCAATTCTCGCCAAAGATGCTTTTTTATTTGACAATAAAAATAGTTTGGCTTGTGCTTTGTGTTCGTGGGGGGGGGAGCGAATATTTTATGAGTTGTAGATTTTTGATAGATAGTTTTTGTTTTTTGCCTATCTATCTCTCTCAAAAGCACTCATAAAATCTTCTTTGGTTTTTTCAATACCTCTATCCACAAAGTGTTGGATAGTAGCCGTAAGTGTATTCTTGCCAAGAATGCTTTGCATTTTTTTTAGCTCTTCATACTCTTTTTCAGTGTAGGAGAGAAGAACCTTTTTAGTTCTTTGTTCTTCTTTTTCAAGCTTTGGTCTTCCCATTCGCTCAAATTTGTCAAATCTATCTTCAGACAAGTCTATATCCTTATAAATTTTAGTTGATTATAAAATAGAAGTCTTTAAGCAAATATAAAAATATTTAGACTAATTTAATTAGTAATAAATAATCTATTTAATTAAATACTAAGTATTTAGTATTTAAAATAATCAAAAATTAGTACAAAGGAGCTGACGATGAGCAATGACGAAAAACTAATTATTGAACTTTTGCACAATAAGCATAAGAAAATCCTGCTTAGTAAAAAGGAGACTGCTGGCGAAGTAAGCCGCTCTTGTTCATCACTGGATAGAGACAGAAAGGCATCGCTTGGTATGCAGTACATAAAAGCCGGAGACGGCAATATCTACTATCCGATAAGCGAAATAGCAAGTTTTATTATGAGGTCTATGACTAAGACATTGTAGTTTTATTTTCTAATAAAAAGGTTTTTAACATGAGTCAAAACACAAAAGATAAAAATGAATACCTGAAACAATATAGAGAATTACACTACTCAAGAACAAGAAAAATAGTCACATTTCCACTGCTTGTTGAGGACTTTGGTATGCTTGAAAAAGCATCATCTAGGCTCAAGCAATCAAATAATGCTTTCGCAAAGAACATTGTCATTAACTTCTTGCACTCATATCACGAGCCCTTTATATCCGATGAGCAAAAAATCGTAATCAGAGAGTATGTCCGTATTTCAAGAGGCATAGCCAATAATATCAACCAACTAGCATATAGGGCTAATCTTGGCGAGTATGTGGATGTCAATATACTTTTTGGCGAATTAAAGCACTTAGAAGATGCTTTTAGCCATTTTATAGCTAACGGCAAGGTCCTTATGATACTTAAGAGCATGGCGAGGCAAAATAAGAGCTTTGAGGCTCTTTATGACTACTTCACAAAAGAAAAAGATGCAAGACTTTTTGCTTTCAATCTATACTCAAACCCAAATGACAAACAAAGAGTCGTAAACGAGTTTTTGCAAAATGCTAAATATATCAAAAAAGCTAGAGGTAAAAATTTCCTATTCCACGAGATAATCTCTCTAAGGGCATCCTCTCTTGAAAAAAGCAAACTTGAGCAGATATTATTTGAGCTAGCAAGGGAATATATAGACAAAAGAGCAAAAGACCACCTCGTATTTTCGGCGGTACACAAAGAAAAAGAGCATCTTCATTTGCATCTGATGATAAGTGCAAATGCAATAGGCGAGAAGAACCGTCACCGCCTAAGTAAAAAAGCTTTTTCTGTAATCCAAAAAAATCTTGAAGCCTATCAAAACACTCACTTTCCGGAGCTATATTCAGCACATTACGACAAATCAGACTCAAGAGAAAAAGTCCGTAAAAGCCGTAGTGAACAGGAGATAAATACTAATCGTCACACCAAAACAGGCAAAGACAAAATCAAAGAAACCATATTTGAGATATTCAAACAGGCATCATCAAGAGAGCCTTTGTTTGAGCTTTTGCAAAATCAAGGCTTTAGTATTTATGTCAGAGGTAAAAACACCGGAGTGGAATTTGAGGGCAAAAAATACCGTTTTTCTACACTTGGCATTCAATCACGATATGAAGCAAGATTGCAAGAGTTTGAAAGCGAGAAATTTAGCTTTAGAGATAGCAAGCAAAACGAACTTGACGATGAGTTTGAATCTGTCCGCTGACTAAGGCAAAAATTTACCAAGAACAATAAGTCTATCAGCAGAGTTTTCAAAAAAAGATAATCATGGCTCCACAAAATACGGCATACAATCCCATTATTATAACTTTTATGTAAAAATTTGTTTTTGTATGCTTATGTTTGGAGAACATTTATGCTAAAAATCACAAGACAAAGAGCGACCAAGAAGAGCGAAGCTTGTCGTTTATATACCAAAGCCAGACAAGGCTAAATGATGGAGTCTTTGGCATCTCTTCTAGCTCTCATATTTTTTATCTACCTAATGTATACAGTTATGAAAAATGTATTTGCTACTATCTTCGGAGGTCTATCGCACACAAGGGATGCATCAAGTGCGATTTCAAAACCTCTAAAATATGCACGGCGGATACTGACAAATAAATTTGCCGATGACGGCTTTATGAATAAGTTTGAAGCTGATAGCTTTTTAAATCAAGCACACAAGGGCTTGCTAATCGACGGAGATTCAAAAAGACTAGACGAAAAATCAAGCTTTAATCACATAGCTTTATTTGCAAGAAGCGGAGCCGGAAAAACAACAAGCTATATAATTCCAAATATATTTCGTTTGGCAAGCTCTAAAGCCTCAATGGTAGTAACAGACCTAAGCGGTGAACTTTTTGAAAAAACAAGTGGTTTTATGCAAAGTAGGGGCTATAAAGTATATGTGCTAAATCCCGAAGATTTAAACGAATCAATTAGATACAACCCTATGTATTATGCTACTGATTCTATATCCATTGACGAAATGGCAGAAATTCTAATTAAAAGTGCAAATCCGAAAGAGTCCGGCGAAGACAAGGTTTGGCTTGACGGGGCAAAAACACTAATAAGTATTTTCGCCAAAGTGCTACTGGGTACGAGAGATTATCGCTATATCAATCTTGCGAACATCAAGCACCTAATCAACAACTTTGGAGATATGGGCAAAAAGCTAGACTTTTTTGTCTATAAATATGCCGATGCCAAAACATTCAACGAGTGGAAAGGTTTTACGACCGGAAATCCAAAAACTGTTTTGAGTTATGTTGCAACAGCATCTACGGCACTCAGTCCAATAGGGATAAACGACAATCTTGAAAGATTGACGGCTAGCAACACATTTGATTTTGCCAGCTTGAGACAAGAAAAATCCATAGTCTATGTAAAAGTTCCGGCACAAAAACAAAACCAATATGCATTCTTGCTAAATATCTTTTATTCTCAGCTATTTAACAAAATGATGGAGAAACTGCCGACAAATGGGGATTTGCCTATTTATTGCTTGCTTGACGAGTTTGGGAATATGAATATTCCAAACTTCTC
>JFJP01038828.1_pt1 | contig 16575 bp, 19 predicted proteins | sample 431651 | NCBI WGS metagenome assembly JFJP01 (sample SAMN02602958, study PRJNA72255) | Microbial mat metagenome, whole genome shotgun sequencing project. | biome: fresh water; feature: sink hole; material: water; isolation source: purple microbial (photo- and chemosynthetic) mats found in... | reverse complement strand
CCTTTACCCTGACTTTTGATGATGGGCCTCATCCTTCAAGAACTCCTAAGATGCTTGATGTTTTAAAAAAGCATGATGTGAAGGCAATATTTTTTGTTTTGACCTCACAGATTGATATGACGACTTTTCCCCTGATTAAACGGATGTTGGATGAAGGCCACTTGGTTGGCTCCCACGGTTTCACTCATGACAGGGCCAGGGATCAGAGTCGTGAGTCATGGAAATTAAACGTGAAACAATCATTTGTCGATCTCGCCAAATGGTACAAGCTGGCGGGTCACGAGTTCACTAAGCACTATTATAGATTTCCCTACGGCGACTACGGCACCAGAACTGACTACCACCACATCAACGCCCTCAAGGAAGTCTCTCAAGAGCTCATGGGCGAGAACTGCATCCATATGGCGTTTTGGGATGTAGATACGGCCGATTGGGTTCCAGGCATGACCGGAGCAGAAATAGCCAGCAACATTATTGCTCACAATGAAGGGGGGACTTACATTGATTTTAAAAAAGTCGGCAACACTTACGTTAAAAATCCCATCCAACTAACCAATCCGCCATCCGGTGGCGTGGTACTTCAGCATGATGTCCATGAGGCTTCCATTCTGGGAACAGATCTGTTTATTCAATATGCTCAGGAGCGCGGACTGCTTTTGCCCCGAATAGACGAAGTGGAAGAATTTAGAATTACCAAAAATTGTCGGTTATAAGAGGCTTTGGCCTGTCGCACTTGTTTTGTCCTCGCGCGTACTTTTACAATCTCGCACAGGACAAACAAGGGTGGTTTTATGCTACGACTTCTTGCCTTGATTTTACTTACCATCAGTTGCTCCAGCCAGGAGCGCACCAAGTATCAGGCCTACGTCAAATCTAAGGGCGGCGGCTACAAAGACAAATCCATTAATAAAAATCTCAAGGTGGTTACTTTTAATGGGAATTCCTATACCAAGAAAAAGTTGGCCACTAAGTTCGGAAAGTTTCGCGCCCTTGAAATTTGCACTCAAGAGAATTACAAACTGGCCTACGTCCTTACTATTACGGTATGTCTCCCTTTTATAACCGATATAGTGGTGTTGGTTATGGTTTTGCTTATACCTCCATCAATAGCAATACGTGGGATGAATCCATTCAGTATCCCTATATTGAGGTCCTCTTCACTTGCCTGAACGAAGCCTATGCCCCCCAGATGGAACTGCGGGAAATACCGGCCGAAGACATGAAGCATCTGGTAAAAGACTTGAGGGGTGGGCTGCAGGTGGAAAAGATATTTGAGAAGTCTCCTAATATGAAAAAGCTAAAAAACGGCGATGTCATAATTCGCGCTAATGGGGAACGTGTACAGGAAATATTTCAACTTTTGGCGCTATTTAATCAAGATAAAGGTCATGATCTGGAAGTTGATCTTTTACGGGATGGTGTTTTAGTTACAGGTCTCATTCTCAAGGGGGCCAATATTACTGATGAGGTCCTCAAAGACCAGCAAGACCTGGTTAAATCTGTGTGCAGAAAAAAAGAACTTAAAAAACATCCCCTCTGTAAGTAGCCATTAGATAGATTTATAGAAGGCGAGGTATCTTTTCATTACGTGACGTGGGTAATCTTTAGGCCACACGTTTTTTCCCAGAGCAGTTTTAACTGATTTTGGTCCCATGTTGTAAGCTGCTACATAGAGCTGACCATGGTTATCGAACTTAGCTCTCAACCATGCCAGGTAAGCCGTTCCAAGTTTAATATTTGATATAGGATCACGGAGAGTTTTATCTCCTCTCCATTTAAACTTAATTTTATCTGCCATCCATTTTCCAGTTGCTGGACGAATTTGCATCATCCCGATTTCGCCAACAGGTCCAATCGCCAGTGGATTGAAACTTGATTCCCCAGAAATAATCGCCATAACAAAGTAGGGGTCCATGCCGTGGTTTTTGGCCTCTTTAAATATGGCATTTGTAATGGACTTGGCCTGAGATTTAAATTTTTTAGGAAGGCGTGAAGTAATAGTTTTAAGAATGTTTGATTCAATTTTGTCATGAATTTCAAAATTAGAAACAATGCTTCGTTTGTATCTCTTGCCCAGTAATTCGCGAGCGTGATCCACTCGTTGAATACTTGCCAGTGAACGCGCAACGTCCACTTTGGCAGAAGCCACTGAGTTTACAAGAAAAGTAAGAAGAATAAGTATGTATGTTTTCATACTAGTCTTATGAGCAAGGGTCATGCCAATAACCGACTTTCTAAGCCGTTGGAATTGGAAAATGGAATGGTGGAATCTTAGGCAGTGGCCAATGTTTAAGCATCAAGAAATGTAAAATCGACCACTTGGGTTATTCTGCTGTCTCATCGCTAAGTTGTGAGATTTCGAGGTCAGGGCCCATGAGATCAAGGGTGGTTTTAACCAGGTCGCTGAATTTGTCGTATTCGGATGTTTTCTCAGACTCTTCTGATGTGTTCGAGAAATCTCGTAAATTTGATTCTTTCTGTACTTCTACTTCCCGTCCCCAGACGCTGCTGAGGCTCAGTCCAATAAGAATCAGGTAGATATAAAACTTCATCATAAACTTATATGAAATTAAAAGGGCCATTTCAACTGAAGATTGAAATGACCCGTAAATTCTACTAACTTCGTTATTTCGTTACTCTGTAATTTCTTCTTCTTGTGCCTGCTTCAGGAGTTTTTTATCCCCACCAGCGGCCGGACGTTGCTCTTCCGCTTGTGCCCAATTGAACTTAGTGCTTTCATCGGCATCTGCCGTATTGTTTTGTGAAACAAACAGAAGCCCCTGTGTATAAACACTTCTGTTACCATTTAAAAAATCCACGGCGACTTTTCCATATTCTGTACGGGCATTTTTGTAATCTCTTTTACCGATGATAATTTCACTGGCGAGATTGAGGATCAGCATGTTCATCGCCTCATCGTTACTTCGCGCAGTCATTTCTCCGCGAGTGCGATCAAAGGTTAATGAGCCGTTAAATTTTGTGAGATCACCTGCTTTATCGGCCGGGATTCTATAATTTACGACATGCTCAACAACATCTTTATGAAGGATTGGGAATTTATGGACAAGCTCCTCACGGTAGACGCTAATGCGCTTGAAGGGGGGAACACCAAGCCAAGAAATGATTCGTGGAGAAGACTCGGTAGGTTCACCATACTTCATCATCAAATCCTTAGCGGCCTGAGCCGAAGTATCAGGCCAGCCGGCAGTGTATTTATTTACGATATCCATTGAAATCGATGGCGCCGTCTGCGTCACTGCACCAGTTGAACTTACTTCCGTGTCGGTTTTTTTTGGTGCCATGGAACAACTCATTAAGAAGAGTGTTCCAAGTGTCATGCTTATTGCGAGTTTTTTTGTTCGCATATTTTGCTCCTTAGTTTACCAGTGCCGTAGGAGGCAATAGTTTGTTACCGATATGAGTGAAGCAATTTGTACGCCATCTTTTTTGTACTGTTTTGAGTCACATTGCCTCACTCCTGAGGAGGGAAGTCATGCTTATATGTGCCTTGAAATTTTGGCAAAGTGGTTTTTGCCTCTGTGATATATTTTTGGCAGACTATAATTACAAGTATTTCGTGGCCTTCGTTTTGGTTGAGAAGTTTTCTGGAAGTGATATGCTACTGAGCTATGAAATATAAACCACTCATCTTTTCGATTATCTCAATCCTTTGCATGATTGAGCCTCTCATTAAAATTCTCTATTTTAAGGCGATCACTCATTTTGATTTTATGGTCATCATGACAAACCTGATTACCAGAAATTCTTTTAAAGACGTCTTTGACTTTTGGCTGGTTTATCCACTTGCTGGATTACTATTATTTAAACTTCGGAAATGGACCTATTTCGCTTTTATGTCTCTTTTGATTTATATCGTTCACAGCATCATGACCTATGAGAAATACACATGGCCGTACAATAGTGATTCACCTTTCATGTATCACTATGTCGTAGTGATAATGACTATGATGGTCTTTATGGCATTTCTTCTTCCAGGTGTATGGGAGCCATTTTTTGATCGCAAAGTCAGATGGTGGGAACCTAAGGTTCGATACGCTGTTGGAATTAATTGTTCTCTAAAAAATGATATGGTCATTTTTCCTAGCGAGATTATCAACATTTCTCTGACTGGAGCATTTTTAAAAGATTCTTCTTATTTTAAAGTAGGGGATAAGCTGGATCTGGAATTTAACTTTCTTGGCAAAGATGTACTCCTGCCAGTGATGGTGATTCATAAGCACTCCATACATGGTCGCCATGGCTATGGTGTGCAGTTTAATTTTAAATCATTTAAGCAAAACGTCATGGTGGCAAAGATTATCAATATCCTCAAGCAGTCGGGCAAGGTGGTTTGAGCCTAAAAGTCATCCCCTGGCGGCACTTTAATTTTCCTGATGATTCCGCATACGATGGGTAAAGATTGATGGGCTTCCGCTTTACCGACAGACCTGACTGTTACCGGTAATCCAGAGGCTTCATCGACTCCATGAACAACGACAACCCTCCCTTCTATTGCCAGAGGCTCCATCGGATTAAGTTTTACGTATCCTTCATGGTCTATTGTATTTCTTAGATCCTGCATAAAGCTGCTGAATTTTGTGACCCTGGCATAGATGTAATTGCCGTAGATGTCGCCTTTGGGAAATTCTCCATCATGACTGGATTGACTAGCAAGGTCACCGTCCAGGGGAATGAAAATTTTCCCGTACACCACTTCTCCCTCATAAGCGTCTATGATGCCATCCTGGTTTAAATCATTAACCATAGTAGGGCACTGACGTCCTACGCGCACACTCTGTGCATGAATAAGACCAGGTCCTGCGTTGGTGATTCTCACGTCCCCCACAAGTTCATCAATTTCTTTTTCGCGTGAGAAGGTGAAAGCTCCAGTGATCTTACTGGTAATTTGTGGATTAAGAGTTTCGAAGACGGCCAAATATTGTCCATCAATTGAATCATCAATATCAAGTTCCGGTTCTGCGACTGTTATGGCCTCTTTCTGTTTAACGGAAGCATCATTGCCCTCTTTGGTCCCACAACCTGAAAAGATAAACACCAGCAGAAAACAAATGGCGATATTAAGTTTCATTGTGCTCCTCATATAATTTCATCAAAAGCTTCTAAGTAGGCCTGCTTGACTTCCGTGTCATACCAATTGGCCTTGACCGTGCCCCATGTTTCCTTGGTTTCCATGTCAATTGGCTGGTAATAGAACATACTTGTTTGCATGGTGTAACAACTGCCTGACTCGGGATAGTTTGCATAATCTGAATATGTCTTTACCCTAGGACAATTCGCATCATCTTTCATGAAAATATCTGTCCAGCTTTTCAGATCTAGCGGACCCCGAGCATATTTACTATCCATGATTTTTTCTTTGACGACTCCCTCATCGATGACACTCACAGAGGGGGAGACATGAAACCACCAGTCAAACTTAAATTTTCGAATGTATCTTCTTGTAAAAAAAATCCACGTTTTATTTGAATAGATGGAATTATTGACGAACCATTCATAGCTCCAGATGTGGGCGCGGTTAAAACACTGTGATTCTTTATCGACGTACCTAGATTCTTTAAAATAGTTTTTTGCCAAATCCATATTTTCAATTACGGTTGGGGTGTAGTTTTCCTCTTGGGTTTTATTAAACTTAGTCATTGACGTTGGTACTATTCGAGAAGGTGATTTACGATAACTTTCAATTTCATTGTTTTCACTGAGGGAAAAAATTGTCCAGTCCTGGGACCTGAGCAGAGAGTTCATGTCATCATGAATTTCTTTATCATTTTTATTCACACTAGCGACATGTCCCGAGCTCAGGAAAACTAAGACAACCTCTTCCGGTTGCCCATGGTCAATATCATATATTTGAGCTCTGACTTGAATTGATGCATAGACTGAATAATTTAAAAAGACAGTTAACAGAGTGAGAGGCCACATATTATCTCCTGTGTCTTACTGAATCGTCCGGCCGCCATTTTGATTGATGTTGAACATTCTTGTCATCTTAAGCTTAGGCTAAGAAATTTTGGCAGGGGCATTGCACCTATTTCATGTGTCATGATTTCTTCAGGAGGGTACTTATGCACAGAAACAATCGTAGGCGAGAGCAAGATCGCGAATATCATAAGTTTCATGATAACGGATTTCGTCAGGCGCATAGTGGCAGAGAGAGGTTTTCTGGTGGAGATTGGGGGACTAGCAGCGAATTTGGTCGAAACACTGAATATAGAGAATCTGACTCGTTTGAGCGAGGTGCTGATTTTGATCGTGATGAAAGGGATGATGAATCTTTCAATTCTGAGTATGCTCGTTCAAGATTCGTGGAGCCTTATACAAGTAGGCAAGTTCCTCGTTCTAGATTTGCAGAGCCTTATACCGGCGGTCAATTCGCTCGAAGTCAGTATGGGATTGGAGCAAATTATTACGGTGATAGCATTGACCACTCGAGCCGTGGTTATGGACTTAGTGGCCCAGCTAATTTGGGTTTCTCGGGAGTTGGTCCCAAGGGATATAAAAAATCAGATGAAAGACTTCATGAAGAAGCTTGTGAAGCTTTGTATCGGAATCCGTGGGTTGATGCCAGTGAGATCGACGTTAAAGTTCAAGATGGTGTGATCACGGTCAGCGGAACTGTTCACAGCCGTGATGAAAAACGAGAAGCGGAGGGCTGCATGGAAAATATTTCTGGTGTAGTGGATATTCGAAATGAGTTACGACTTGTAGAAAGACCTCAATCCCCAAGACTTCGTCCGGAGCACTAGTTATGTACAGAAGAAACAAAGAAAAAATAAGCTACCAAAGTGATGATCGCTCCCGTTATTCGGGGCCTGAATATCTCGACCGGGTCTCACTGAGTTATGCCAGAGGAAAGGGGCCCAAGGGCTACCACCGGCCAGATGGCCGCATCTATGAGGACGTGTGTGAGGCTCTCCTCAACGATCGCTTTATTGATGCCAGTGACATTGATGTTGAAGTGCATGAAGGAGTAGTGACCTTGAGAGGGGCGGTTGAGAGCCGCCGGATGAAGAAGGAAGCTGAACTTTGTATCGACAACATCTTCGGGGTGGTAGATGTGTTCAATTTGCTCAATTTGTATCAATTCAGAGAGTCCGGTGGCGTGGGGCTGGTTAAAAATCAGGCACGTTTTGAGCAATAATTGTCCATACTTTTGACAGTTCAATAAATCACTAAGTACTTGAGCATATTTGTCGATAAGCCTTCATCTCTTAAAGGAGTTTTGATGAAGCCTTATCACTTTTACCTCGCGTTTAATCCTCTATTTAATGAGGACCAAACATGGAAAACTCAGGCCCATCAATTTCATCATTGTCTGAAAGAGAAAAAAATAAATGATCCTCAGGCGCACATGTACTGGGGGAAAATTCAAATTTCCGAATATTCTGAAGCCTTAAATATTGCGAATTTTCAAAATGTTGTTAGTGAAAATAATGATGTCCAAATGGATAGCCACCTCTACATTACTGACTATCAACACATGTGGGTAGGAAAGGTTGTGGAAGTCTTAAAACAAATCCCTGATCCCGAAAACAGTCTCGACTTTTATAAAAATAAAAACGTGGAAGTTTGGTTTAAAATTGTGGATTTCGATTTGATTTCAAATAATTCCGCAGAGACAACATCCCTGCTAAGTCAGATGCACGTTGATAATGAATATTATAATTACAAGATTAAGGAAATGACTCCTTTTACCAGTGGAATTCGGTTTCCAATGATTTTGCAGGATAAGTCACAGACAAGATTCTTTAATTCACAAGCGTATCGGGTGTTAAATGAGAACCCACTTCTTACTACACCTGGCGAGGCCATCAAATTAGATAGTCTTAGTCATTCGTTTGTTATCCCTGAGGAAACATTCCGCCGTATCCCAGAGAACGTTCGTTCGCAGATTATCCATGCGGAAATTCTGCTGCTTGAGGCCCAGGCGGGCGGAAGAAAAGATCGGGTAAAATTGGAACAGGCCATTTTGACTTATTTGAAATGCCTGGAAATACTTTTGAACGAAACTTTTGTGGCCCATCTCAAGCGAGAAGAGGGATTTAGAGTTTGGGTTACCAAAGACAGCACTTCGCCGAAGTTTATGAGGACAGTGGTCGATAAAGATAAAAGTACGTTAGTAAGGCTAAAAGATTCTAACGATATTTTTAATCTCTCTCAGATTAAGATGTTACTAGATACACCTTCATTTTTTGCTCACACGTCCCTTGACTATGTTTTTCGAGGCAAAAAAAGCTTTTGGGAGTATTGCAGGCTTGAATTAAGATCTACTTTAAAAAATGAGTCACTGATTGAACTACGGAATTTGCTTAATACTCCTGGTGACGTAAAATCCCACGAGCGTGAGTTGCTTTTAGTTAGAAATATTCTTCTTGGTGTCGGTGGGAAAGGTGTTTTTAATAATATCGTGGAATCCTGGTATGAATTCGCTCCACCAAAAAATAAGGCCGCATAATTCAGAGCAAATGGCGGATCATCTTTTGGATATGAATAATTGAAAGGGCGTATCCCTTGGAAGTCGATTTTGTTCGCACAGCGATCTCATCGCTAGGTCTTCTGATCGTATTGTTTGAAGAAGCGAAAATGATTCCCACCACATTGTGGTTTTCGTCCAGCACTGGTGAGCCCGAATTTCCAGAAATCACGGGGCAATCCGCAAGTTCCATGACTCCATATTTATTGATTATGTTTTCAACCTTACAATCGAGTTTTGTAATCCTGGCGTTATAGCCTCCCAACTGATCAACCACTACCGGAAAAACGTTTGCACCTACGCTGGACTCAGTCTGATTAAGCCCGAAGGGTTTAACCGGAATATTTTGATCCAGCCTAATGAGTGCAAAGTCATTATCACCTTTCCTGTAATGCGCTCTTCCGTGTTGGTGGACATCACGCCAGATAATTTCGGAGCATCTAGCAGTTAAAGAAGCTCCATTAATGGGAAATGAAAAGTACAATCCTGAGCAGATTTGGGGAAGGCTCGCCTTAAGCCGGTATACGCAGTGAGAATTGGTCATAACAACATCTGGGGCAACCAAGAAGGCAGAACAAGTTGAACTTTTATTAACATCATCAAAGTTAATGGCAAACATACGAGCGATACCCTCAGGACAAAAGTCCTGATCACTGCAGGTAATCGTTTGATTCGCGGTGATGAGGGCCATCTGTTCTGGCGTAATACGTTCTTTCTTAACTGAAATATATTTGGATTGCGGTTTTCCACAAGCGGCAAGGAGAACAGTTAAACTGATCAAAATAAGGGTGCTAATTTTCATTGGGGGCGTTATATATCGGCGGAAGCTGGAGATGGGGTTTAATGTAAAATATTTAGGATGAGCCCAAATAAAAAAGGCTACCTGAGGGTAGCCTGATTCAATGGTTTATATATTTAGGAAGATAACAAAACTAACCCGGACTGAAATCCTGAAGCTCAACCATAATCATGCGACACCAGGCTAATTTGGCGAATTCTGATTTCATCTTACGTACCTCCTAATCAAAACACCGTTTGTGGAATGAATCGATTATGTGGCCAAAATGAAATAAAACAAAGCTTCACCAAATAACTTGATCTTAGCGAAGGGTGATTAAAATGAAATCTATTGGAAAATGGCATTTTCGCCCCAAATGCGAGGCAGAAGGGACTAAAGTGAGTCGATTATCATGTCCGCCGTGGCCAGATTACAGGCCATCGGAATGTTATAGACTGCAGAAATTCGTAAAAGTGCTTTAACGTCGACGTCGTGGGGATGTGGAGCTAGTGGATCCCAGAAAAAAATAACCGCATCTATGCGGCCTTCAGCAATCCCAGCACCGATCTGTTGGTCACCACCTAGTGGACCACTTTTTAGTTTGATTATAGATAATCCAACTTCATCTTCGAGTTTCTTTCCGGTTGTTCCGGTGGCGTAAAGTTGGAATGTTGAAAGTTTTTGAACATGTTTTTGGGCCCACACTGCCATTGAAGCCTTGAGGTTGTCGTGAGCGATGAGAGCAATGTTCTTTTTCAAATTAGATTCCCATAAATGACGAGAAGAACTGCACATGCAGAGAGAGTACGGCAATAAGAATAAACAGGACTCTTAAAAACCAATCTTGATTGGAGAATTTTTCAATGACTTTTTCCATACAGCATTCATATAAAAAATAAAATTCAATATCAATACCTCAATGCTAAATCGGGAAGAGATTTACCCATACCTACGAAAGATCAAGGTATTAGGGGGTGTAAGAATTATAAGATTTTATCATTCTTACCCAATAATCTCGCTTTGGGATTAGATTTACAAAATGAAAAAAACTCTAATCCTTCTTCTCTCCATGGTTGTTTCGTTTAATTGTCTGGCCGACTGCCGGCCGCAAATTGAAAGTGTCCTCATTAAGAAAATCACCTCTCAGAAGAAACTGGCTCGGGCCGGTAAAATTGCAACAGGTGCTGCTTTTGTCACCGTGGGAGGATTTTATGGAACCATGGGTGTTATTCTTCTTGGACCATTATGGGCCGGTGCTGTAGTTGGTTCAACCTTTGGCGCGGTTGCTGCTCTTCCAGTGGGCGCCACGTTTATCATTATTAATAAGGCGAAAAAAGATAGAATTAAAAATCTAGGTCGCACACTTTCAATCATTGGCGGCGGCGAGGAGCTGGATCGTCTTTATAATAAACTTCTGGCTTCACACCCGGATCTTTCTGAGAGTGAATTAATCGCTGAGATTAATGATTTAAATAACTCTCAGGCACTTTGTGATGGAACTGTTTCTCGTTTTAGTAGAGACCTCAGATCTAAGAAGAGAACCATTGCTCTGCCTAAAGATATCTATCGTTTTCTGGACGCCAAGCTAACCGTCACGAATTCGAGAATTTCATTGGCCGTGCCTTCAAATACAATCTGACCCTGCTGGCGCTTAAGATCCCTTTCGTAAAAGGGATCATAGTAGTAGCGCAGCAGAGCACTGATCCAGCCCGCATGAGCTTTCACAGTCATTGGTTTTTCAAACGCGAGCTTAAGCTCTTCGCTGACTTCTTTATGTCTCACGCCGCCCAATCTTCTGGAAATTCTCTCCAGTGACTGATTGAGGTGATCAAAGCTAGCAGGGGAGACGTATTCTTCAAAAATATTTTGTATCCGAGTCTCTTCATCGCTTTTAAGCACAATCAGTGGGGCCTCACGCATGTGCTGAAAAAAACGCTTAGGTATGGTGAGTTTGCCAATGACAGCACTTTCATCTTCAACCACTGAAAAACCGTCAGATTTCATGAGCTCGAGTGCGAGTTCGTTTTCAAAACGAACTTGTGAAGGTTGGACCCCATTGTCCCCGAACGCTGATCCTCGGTGAGAGGCGAGTTTTTCTAGATCGATGGAGCTCTTCATTAATTTCAGTACAGTTGTTTTACCAGAACCCGTACAGCCGCCTAGACGAAAAAGGGTTGGTAGTGGGGCCTCTTCAATTTGTGAAAGTAAAAAACGGCGTATTCGTTTGTATCCGCCTTCAATGGGGTGGCGGAGGGTTCCTGCTTCTCGGATCCATTGGCAGGCCGTCTGTGAACGAAGTCCACCTCGAAAACAAAAAATCTGCGCCGTCGGATTGGCCGTGAGATAATCAGTCCAGGCCTTGACCCGCTCTTGTTTGACTTCACCTTGAACCAGTTCGTGGCCGAGTTTGATGGCAGCCGCTTGCCCTTGTTCTTTATAACAAGTTCCAACGCGAGCTCTCTCGCGGTCATTCATGATGGGAAGATTGATAGAATGGGGGATTGACCCTTCTAAGAATTCAACAGGGGCGCGAACATCAATGAGTGGCGTAGAATCCAGTAACAACTTTTTTAAAGCAGGGTCATTCCACGTAGACATAGAACTCACTTCGTTTTTCAACCACACCAACAATACTGGTCTTAGGAAAAGCGGTTTCGAGTTTTTTCACAATTCCTTCGGCTGATTCTGGTGAGACACTCAAAAGAAGACCACCACTTGTTTGTGGGTCAAAATATATTTGAGTTTCCACTTCCTCGATATTTTTAAACTGGAGAACCTTCTGAGTGTAATCGTTGTTGCTTCTATGGGCCTTCGTGAGATTGGCAGCTTTAAGAGACGCTACGGTCAGATCAAAGAGTGGGATCTGCTTGTGATTGAATTTAAGCGAAACGTCTGAAGCCTTGGCTACTTGATAGCTGTGGCCTGCCAGCCCAAAACCTGTCACGTCTGTGGCACCGTGGATATGTTGCAGATCTTCAGCGGATAAAAAATCGATGGCATTATTTAAACGTTTCATGGAAGACAGTGCTTCATGGGCTTCAGTTGCTGTATAGAATTCTTTTTTGATGCCGGCACAGATGGTACCAGTTCCAATAGGTTTCGTTAGAATGAGAACATCCCCTGGCCGGGCCCCTTCGTTAGACCAGACTTTGTCATTAGAAACGAGGCCTGTTACAGAAAGTCCAAACTTGAGTGTATCGTCATCAATGGAGTGTCCACCCACCAACGATGCTTTGGCCTCCGCGATGACGTCACAAGAACCTTGCAGAACTTCCTGGATCACCTGATATTCCATCGTCGCCATTGGTGCTGCCAGGATCGCCATACAAGTTTTGGGTCTTCCACCCATGGCATAGACATCACTCAAAGCATTGGCAGCGGCTACGGCGCCAAAATCGTAAGGAGAGTCAACGATTGGAGTGAAAAAATCCAGAGTCTGAACAATCGAGATATTGTCGTCAATTTTAAAAATGGCAGCGTCATCAAAGCTGTCCCCGTCAATGACAACACCTTGAATCTTGGGAGGAAACTTTACCCCAGCGAGGATTTCTTTCAAAACCATGGCCGGGACTTTGGCGGCACAGCCGCCCTTTTTCACTGTTTGGGTAAGTTTTATCATTTACCATTTATACTCGAAGGTTTAGGTTTCTGTATGGCCAAAAAACTACCTTCCGGACTCAAATTGATGGGGATTGCTCCGAATATTCTGCTTAAGAATGTTGAGAACACAGCTCCGTACTTGTTTCAGGGGGAAATTGAGACTTCTGGGCCTAATAGGGCTTATCTTGCCAAACTGGTCTTCTATAAGAAGAACCTTAAGGCCCTGGCCCATATTGATCTGACTGAGTATTTCCATTTATGTCTTGCCGCTCACTGGACCACCGCTGGAACCTTTGTTCCCACGGACGTGGATAACCAGATTCGTGAAGGTTTGTGGCGCCATGAAACGGTGGGCGCCCATATCCAGAGAATGGCAAAACTCACGATTGAATCCTGGCAGTGGGATTATGAACAGGTCACGAATCGAAAGTCTTATAACCCGGCCCGCGGCCAAGTGATGAGTACCCATGAAGGGACTTGGTTGTCGGTAGCGATCGGCGCCTATAATGCTTTGATTAAAAATAAATTTCCCAAACTTGCTCAAGATATCGCGGATGTGATCCTTGCCGAAGTTGATAAGGAAGAAAAACTTCTGATTGAACTCAGAGAAAAAAGAGATCACATAAACTTTTTGCGCTCGACCGCCCTCATGGCCCATAACTTTGGGGATTTGGACCGCGTGATTGATCAGTGGCAAATGAGTCCTGATGATGCTTTTTATAAACGTATTTATAAATTAGGTCACAATTTAAACGAGAGTTATTCTCCTATTCTGGTTTATTCCGGGCAAGTCAATAAGGCGTTCCTTGCCAATGAAAATCACCGTCATATGTCTATGCGCCAGCCTAGGCCACTTAGAAAATCTCACAATTTTTTGATTCCAGTAGGGCCATTTATGGATGATTGGGGGAAAATCTTAGGGGAGAGTAGTCTTCTGTCCGCTGAAGAAAAGGTAGAAATTATCGCGGCTTTTCATGAAGGATTTACGAGGCAAGATCAAGCCTTAGGTTATATTCGTGCTTACCGAGGACTGGTTAATTCTCTTCCTGAAGGGCTTGAAAGTCTTGAGAGAGTTCTGCCATTTGATTTTTACCAGACACTTAAAAAATCAAAATTCGCCACGATGGCGGAACAGCCACGTGACGAATTTGAGTTGATGTATAAACAGAAACTCGAAGAGTTTGTCTGTCCTGTGACTCAACTGAAATTCTAAAACCGCCAATCAATTGATCGTATGAGACGTTCGGTGGGGACATCAAGACCGGTTTTTCCATCCTCGCTTCGACAAAAAGGGCGACTTTCGCCTACATGCGACTGAAGTAGATTCCAAGCGGAATTCTGCGTATCAATGCTGATTTCTCTATCTCTAATAATTTTTTTGTATAGATAAAAGCTTGGACGCTTAATTCTTTGGAGATTGTTATTGCGATCCACAGCTACTAACCCAAACTTAGGACAATAGCCGTCAGACCATTCCATGTTGTCAGTAATTGTCCAATGAATGTATCCCATTATGTGCACATTTTCTGATCTTAACTTATCAACGGCCCTTAGGTGTTCGATTAGGTAGCTAGGTCTAATATAATCTGTTGCATCGGCAATACCATTTTCAGTAATGAACTGAGGCAAATCGCCAAAACGTTTTTGTATTTTTTTTGAGATCAAATAAAGACCCTTTGGATCAATCGCGCGACCAGCTTCTGAATATTCTTGTTTGGGATCCATGGAAATTGCGGCCCCTTTGATCCATTCTGCTCCGTAATAATTAAATCCAAAATAATCCATGAATCCTTTGATTCGTTTTGGAAAATACCAATTCATGAAATTGCCGGTAAAGAGAGAGAGAGTCTTATTGATTATTCCCCTACCAGTGTGGTGACCCATATGCTGTGCGATTCCAATAACTGGCGATTTTAATTCTTTGTGTGCCCAAGTATAAATTTTTTTATGGGCAATAATCATTTCTTTCAATGAATGAATAGCCGTCAGAGCACTACCTTTGATCCCCGGTGGAAAAAAACCAAAAGTATATGCCATTGTAGCAAAAATCTGAGGTTCGTTAAAAGTGATCCAGAAATCAACCATGCTATCAAAGTTAGTCATAACCTTCTGAGAGAAATCAAGGAAATGATCCTTAGTCATTTCATTTGTCCATCCACCTTCTGCTTGAATCCATTTTGGTACAGTGAAGTGAAAAAGAGTTAACATGACCTTCATCTTCTTTTCGCGAATCATGTTAATTATTTCTTTGTATCGGGAAATTGCGGCCTCATCAAACACACTTGGAGCAGTGTGAATTCGCCCCCAATCCACTCCCAAGCGGAAGACCTGAACCCCTAGCTCGTGGGCCAAGTCAATTTCAATTTCCGGTTGAGTCCAAAATCGCAGCCTTTCTTCTGGAAGCGATTGATTAAGAAATGCCTTGATATTGCCATCACGACCAAAGTCCATCCATATGTCGTCCAATTTGTCTTCGACGTGTCCTGGGGCGTTGGCGATGCCAAACATAAAGTCATGAGGGAAAGACACCGGTGACTTCGCATTAGCAGTTATGGCCATAAATAAACTTAGGAGAAAGATTTTTAACATTTTCAGATTATATGACTACATCATTTTATTTTGATGCTTTTGGGTAATTTAGATGCACTGTATATTGTTTGATCACCCTGCTAAAAGGCCCACCAAATCTTAACTCAACGATTTTAAAAGGATAGTCTAGGATATGAGGCGTTGGTCATGTGGGGACGGGGATCGCTCAAGCGCCGTATTCACATGGCTCAACACTATGGTTTCTAGTGTTTTGATTTTTTTATTTCTGCCATAAAGTAATCGGCCTGAAGCTCGTGGTTTAAAGCTGATGGATGAGAGTCTCGGGGAATATATAATGCATTTGAATATTTGATTCTAAGGGCATCATCAAGATTTGAATTATCCCATACCTCAATTTTTCTCTTTTTTAATTGTTGAAAAAAGATCTTCTTATCCAAAGGCCATCTGGTCCATGAATATCCCAACATTTTTGATACGACAAATCGCCCATTTGGATATTGAGCAAGGTATTCATGTTTTAAATAATTGATGTAATCAGCCATTTCAGATTCAGCGTTCTTGAGTTGAAACGGTAGAAGATGGTGATTAATCCTGAGCCAGATATATTCGAGAAATGGAATTTTTCTTATAAAATAGGATAAATTTTGTCTCATCGTATTTTTTAAGAGACCCTTAACTTCAGGGCCTTGCTCTGCTAGTTTGAGGTCTAGGTCTAGTGGATTGAGCCAGGATAATGCACTCCATGTTTGTTTCATTCTGAAAAAATGATCGTCCAGAAATGTGACTATAAGTAACCCATTTTCGTGCGGGCTAACTTGCTTAAAGTCGTAGTGGTACCATAAATACCAGTGCTCACCAATCCATCCTCCTCTTTTACCCATGTTTACCACCTCATAATCAGGGAGTTTTTTTGCCAGAAGTGCTGGAAAGGTTTGGTCGCTTTTGACTCCGTTCCCAAAAGTTAAAGAACATCCAATCAAATAAAGATGATTTTTTGTAGGGTGGTCCTTTATTGATGAGTCGGTCCTAAAACCTTGTACAGAATGATTAACATGATGGTTATAGGTGTCCTTCCGGTAACCGTGCGTGAGTTTCTCTAAAATTCGTCAGAAAATTGTGGAGCCGCAACTAAAACCAACGGAGGCCCACAATGTCA
>JFJP01002005.1_pt1 | contig 16575 bp, 15 predicted proteins | sample 431651 | NCBI WGS metagenome assembly JFJP01 (sample SAMN02602958, study PRJNA72255) | Microbial mat metagenome, whole genome shotgun sequencing project. | biome: fresh water; feature: sink hole; material: water; isolation source: purple microbial (photo- and chemosynthetic) mats found in... | reverse complement strand
GATATTACGATACGATAAAAAACTTGATACCAGCGAAATGTCGAGCTTTGCGGCAAAATCCCTCGATTTTATCCGTTCTCGTCCAGCAGCCGCTTGAGTCGGTTTTTCATCGAGACCTTCGCCACCGCCGGAAGACGGTCAACAAACAGAACGCCGTTCAGATGATCGATTTCATGCTGTAATGCCCTTGCCAGCAAGCCATCTGTTTCAATCACCAGCACTGACCCGTCAAGCTGCGGAAGAGTCGCTTTCACCGCCTCCGGGCGGCGCACCTCGGCACGGATGCCGCGGATGCTCAGGCATCCTTCCATCCCGAACTCCTTGGCTTGGCCGAAGGCAAGCTCCGGATTGATGAAAATCAGAGGCATGATTTCCTCGATCTCCGCATCCACCCCGTTCACCTTGAGAAAGGAAACGCATTCAGGATCGTGGGAGACATCGATCACCGCCAGGCGCAAATCCTCACCCACCTGCGGAGCGGCCAATCCCACACCGTTCGCATCCACCATCGTATCCAGCATGTCGGCGACGAGATCGATGATAGCACCATCCACCTCCGTGACCGGACGGCAGCGTTGGCGAAGAACAGGGTGACCGTATTGGACGATTTCTCGAATCATGGAAGCGTGTCCGGTTTGTCTAGCCAATCAAACCGGGAAGGTCAAACACGACAAACCAATCAATTTCGTCCGCGTCCGTGGTTTGTTTTTTTTCTGAAAATCTCCAAGGCGACCATGAATAATCTCCCGGGTCGTTCGTCGAAAACCGCGTATTGAAAATAACGACACACTCATGAAAGCCATCCTGACCACGTTTGCGATCGCTGCCCTGGCTCTTATCGGAGCCGCTCCGGAAGCCCAAGCCCGCCACCCGCACCAACACTCCAACCGCGTTTACATCAGCGGCCACCGGTCTTGCGGCACGCCCGTTTACTCGGAGCGCTACTTCATCGGCTATGATCGCTGCGGCGAGCCGGTCTGGGGAGTTCGCCCGGTCCGGGAGTCCTGCTACCGCCCGGTGGTCGAGCCACGATTCGCCGCCCCTTGCCCTCCGCCCTATCAGCCCCCGAGCCGTGATTCCTACTCCGACTACGACAGGTCCTACTCCGACTGCGACAGGGGCTACTCCGGCGGCAGGGTCGTGATTCAAGGCTCTTACGGCCGCTGAATTCAAAAAAGCCGGCTGACCGCCCATGCGGCATGTTGACGGCATCCCCAGGCCTGCCAATGATTGGCAGGCCAAGAGGATCGGATGGCGGGAAGTGATGCGGGTCAGCCCCGTGTTTTTTATCGGCGTGACTTGCCCTTGGTAACCCTCACAGGATACCCGGGACTTTGCAAAAACCGATCCTCTCAGAGCGCAAGCTCCTGCTGCTCCTCGCCGCGGTGCAGTTCACGCAGATCATGGATTTCATGATCATGATGCCGCTCGGGCCGCAACTGATGCGCCAGCTGGACATCACTCCGCGGCAATTCGGTGGCCTCATCTCGTCGTTCGCCATCACCGCCGGCGTCGTCGGGCTGGCGGCGGCACCCTTCACCGACCGCTTCGACCGGCGCAAACTTCTGTTATTCTGTTATGCCGGATTCACCCTGGCCACCCTGGCGTGCGGACTTTCGGACAGCGCCGCCACGCTGCTGTGGGCACGCGCCATCTGCGGCGCGTTCGGCGGGGTGAGCGGGGCCACGATCATGGCAATCGTCGCCGACGTGGTCCCGGCCGAGCGGCGGGCACACGGCATGGGCATCATCATGACGGCGTTCTCGGTGGCCGCCGCGCTGGGCGTACCGTTCGGCTTGAAACTCGCGCAAGTCTGGAAATGGGAAGCACCGTTCCTCGTGGTGGCCGGAATCGCAGGAGTCGTGTGGATCGGCCTGTTCCGCATCCTGCCGCCGGTGCGCGGACACCTGACGGGAGAAAAAGTCAGATCCGGCAAGGACTTCCTCGAGCTGCTCGGCAACCGCAACGCGTGGGTCGGACTGCTGTTGATGGTGTCGATCGTCTTCGGGCATTTCACGATCATTCCCTACCTTTCGCCCTACCTCGTGGGAAATGTCGGAGTGCCGGAAACCAGCCTGTTCCTCGTCTATCTGACCGGCGGACTGGTCACCATTTTCACCGGGCCCTTCATCGGAAAAATGGCGGACCGCCACGGTCGCTTCCGGGTTTATGCGATCCTCGTCGCCGGCGCCTGCATCGTCATCCGGCTGCTCACGTCGAGTGGTCCGCTGCCGTTGTGGCAGTCGCTGCTGTTAGCCGGATTCTTCTTCGCCTTCGCCAGCGGCCGGTTCGTCCCCGGGCAGGCGACCATCTCGATGGCGGTGCCATCCAACCGGCGCGGTGCCTACATGAGTCTGGTGGCCTGCGCGCGCGACCTCGCATCCGGCCTGACCACCGCGATCGGCGGGCGAATCGTCGCCGAGGGCGCGGGCGGACAGCTGCTGCATTTCGAGCGGCTCGGGTGGATGGCCATCGGCGTGAGCATCCTGAGCCTGTGGATTTTCCGCCAGGTGAAATCCGCGGAGTGAATTGCTAGAGGCTGCGCCGCCCCTGCATCGCCCGCAGCAAGGTGAGCCCGTCGGCGTGTTCGAGACCACCACCCGCAGGCAGTCCTTGGGCGATGCGCGTGAGTTTGCAGTTCCGGCCGCGCAGCAGTTCGGCGAGATAGTTCGCCGTCGCCTCGCCCTCCACGTCCGAGCCGAGCGCGAGAATGACTTCGATTTCCCCGACAGCCGTCTCGATCCGGCGGAGCAACGGCGGGATCCGCAAGTCCTCGGGCGACACGCGGTCGAGCGGCGAAAGCTTGCCGCCGAGGCAGTGATAGCGGCCGCGGAAAGCGCCAGAGCGTTCGAGCGGAAGCACGTCGGTGGCCTGCTCGACGACGCAGAGGATGCGCTCGTCGCGCGAGGGATCATCACAAACATCGCAACCGGATTCGGTGGCGAAAAATCCGCAGACCGCACAGGGACGGACCGCGTCCTTTGCGGCTAACAACGAGTCGGCGAGCTGGGCAGGATTCGCCTTGGGACTTTGCAGGAGCCACACCGCGATGCGCTCGGCACTGCGGGGACCGACGCCCGGCAGACGCTTGAGCTCGGCGATGAGCGCTTTGACGGGTTCCGGGAAATCAATGGGCCTCATGGGAGTTTTCCAGTAATCCCGTCGCAGGCCATCCGGTGACTCCCGGTATAGACCAAGGCGCAAATGCCGGACCACATGGTGGCGATGAACGGCGCGCCGATGTCGGGAAAATGCGCGGCCAGCGCGAGCACCGGAGCCCACCCCGCCACCAGCACCAGCGCGGTGATCCACAAGACCAAACGCCGCCAGGTGCCCGCCACGCTCAGGATCGCGAAGGGCAACCCGAAGGCGAGAACCACGGTCACCAGCCAGACCGACCATGCCGGCAGCGCCCTCGGAAAATCATGAATTGCCCCTTGGGACATCAGTTTGGAAATCATCCGATCCACCGGCTCGAGAATGCGCAGCACGTCCAGCCCCACCGCGAGCAGGATGGACAACGCGCCGATGGCGGCGGCCGGCACGAGCACGTGGCCTTCAGCATGGGGATGGGGTGCCTTTTTCAAAATCACTTTTTCCTCATGAAACTCTCCTCATACGGCGGCTCAGCGGCGACGACCCGTTCGACTAACAATACCGGCTGGATGATCCCCTCTTCGAGCGGGAACCGCATGGTGCCCGCGACTTTCACCCAGCCGTTTTCCGGAAACTCCGGCGGCTCCTTGCCGAACTCGAGCACGATCGGGATCGCACGGCTGTCCGCCGCGCAACAGGTGATGAAAAGCCGATAGAGCCGCTTGCGGGTGCCGTGCGGGTTGCGGACTTTCTCGTCCATCCAGCGGCCTTCGGTCTCGACCTTGAGTCCGTCCAGCAGCGTCTGCATCTCGCGGTCACCAGAGGAAAAGAACAACTCCATCAGACTGAACTCGAGAAATCCGTCAGCGGTCTTGCGGTGGCTTTTCTCTACTTCCTCAAGTGTCAGCGCGGGCATCGCGGAGGCGAGAAACGGCGTGGTGATCGCGGAGGGCGCGTCATACAGCCCCTTCCGACCCAGCGCCGCCGCGGAATACTCGTCCTTCGTCCATGCGACTGATAGAGCCACCGGCACCATCATCAACAACAGCGCGCTCACCGGATGGAGATCGCCGCTCTCGTGGTCGTGCTCCTCCTCGCCCTCGCCGTGATCATGACCGCAATCCGCCTTTTGTCCCGCCGTGAGCAGGTTGAAAAGCCCGAGCACGGCGAGACCAAGGCCTCCCGCGAAGGCGATCGGCCGGAAGTCCGGTGCCAGGTATTTGTTGATGCGTCCGCTGCTGTAGAAATACAGGAGCACCGCGCTCCAGCAGAGAATCGCGATTGAAAAAAGAATGCGCCGGGTCTTCGGATTCATTTCACTTCAAAGAGGAGTTGTTGCCAGAAGATCGAAATACCGCCGATGGCGATGAACAGCCCCAGCGCGAGCATCACGATGAAGCGCTTGCGCAGCACCGTCTGATAGAGGAAAAGCAGCTTCACATCCATCATCGGCCCGAAGGTGAGGAACGCAAGTTTCGCCCCCCACGAGAATTTGTCCAAGGTCGCCGCGATGAAGGCGTCCGAGGTGCTGCACAGGCTGAGGATGAAGGCGAGCACCATCAACGCGGCCGGCGCGGCGGTGGGGTTTTTCGCCAGGCTGTCGAGCCATTGGGCTCCGGGCGCGATGCCCGTGTTGAAAAGCGCGGTGATCGAGACGCCGATGGAGAAATACACCGCGACGTCCACGAAGTCCTTCATCGCCGAGCGCAGCGCGGCGACCAGACGGTTGTCCCCCGCCGGCTCGTGATGGTGGTGGTGATCGTGCCCGTGGTCATGACCGCAGCAGGAATGGTCATGATCGTGCTCATGGTGGTGATGTGGCTCGTTTTCCTTCTCCAAACTCGCCACCAGCTTGGCCTTCAGCACCGAGGCGAGTGGCAACTTGGAAACGATCATCCCCACCGCGACCGCGATCAGGAAACCCAGCAGCAGCCGCGAGCTCGTCATCATCGCCGCGCCTTGGCCTTGGAACGCCTTCCAGGTGCTCAGCGCGGTGATCGGATTCACGATCGGCGCGGCAAGCATGTAGGTCAGCCCGCAGGACACCGGAAGCCCTTTCTTCACCAGTCTGCGGATCACCGGGACCACGGCGCACTCGCAGACGGGAAAGACCGCGCCCATCAGCCCGGCCGACAGCACTGCGAGGAATTTGTTCTTCGGCAGGAAGCGGTCCATCGTCCCCGCCGGCAGATAAATGTCGATGAAGCCGCTGATCAGCGTGCCCAGAAGAATGAACGGCACTCCTTCGAAAAGGATGCTCAGGAAAGCGAGTGCAAAGTCCTGCTGCGAATCGGGCGACATCCCGTTGAGTAAACGCCGGACGGACACTCGTGTCAACTGGCAGTCCCCGAGCCGAACTTCCAGAAGGGTTTCGGCACAAATCGCGCTTTAGCAACCCAAAGTTACCAAAACGACACGCAATAGTCCTTTTCGGCCCCGACCTCGTCGACACCCTGATTCGTCACCCCGGATCACCTCCATCATGTCCTCAAGCCGCCGTCTCGCACTCGCTTTCACACTCATTCTCCTTGCTACCGGCCTGCTTTGGTTCACACGCACCGGTGCTCCTCCCAAGCACCGGCCCAGCCCTCCACTGGCCGCCGAAAACACCCCGAACGAACCGCCGCCGCGTCCCGCCCGGGTTCCGAAGACAGCCGCCATGCCTGCCTCCGAAAGAGTCGACTCTGAGGAAATCTGGGATTTCGACCTCGTCGGCCAACCGCTCGCCATCACCCTCGCCCTCGACGAAGCCATACTCCGCGACGCCGACGGCAAGGAATCGATCGCCCGCCTCAACCCGCCCGCCACTCAGGAAACCCTGCCCGCCCGCCTCGCCGAGTTCAGCGCGCCACTCGGAGTTTTCCCCGTCGCTTACCTTGCCGGCCAGGAACGATCCGCCGCCACCCGCCGCATCGTCACCCCGGATCTGCGCGTCCAGCTGGACTCCGCCACCGCGGAAAAAATCGCCGCCCGCAACCAGCTCGTCATCAAGGACCGCCCAGCCTACGCTCCCGGCTGGGTCATCATGAGCGCTCGGAATCCCTTCGCCGCCCTCGACGCCATGGTCAATCTGCGCGTCCTCCGGGAAGTCGCCTCCGCTGATGTCCTGCTCGCCGTCCAGCACAGCCTGCGCGCCTTGCCGAGCGATCCGCTCATCACCGACCAGTGGCATTTAAAGCGCTCTGGCAGCGCCGTCGCCGGCTCGGACATGAACGTCGAAACCGCTTGGAACTACCCCTCCATCACCGGCACCCGCGGTGCCGGCGTCCGCATCGGCATCATCGATGACGGCCTGCAAACCTCCCACCCCGACCTCTCCCCGAACGCCGACACCGCCAATGACAAGGACTGGAACGGCAACGACGCCGATCCCAACCCCGGCACTGGCGACGACCACGGCACGTCCTGCGCCGGAAATGCAGCCGCCAAGGGCAACAACAACCTCGGCGTCTCCGGCTCCGCGCCGGAAGCCACCCTCGTCGGCATGCGACTCATCGCCGCCGCCGTTACCGACGCCCAGGAAGCCGAGGCCATGGGCTACCTGCCGGACATCATCCAGATCAAATCCAACAGCTGGGGCCCCAACGACACCGGAACCATCCTCGAAGGCCCCGGCCCCGTCACCCTCGCGGCCCTCCAGACCGCCACCACCACCGGCCGCGGCGGGAAGGGCAGCATCATCGTCTGGGCCGGCGGAAACGGCGGCGATGTCGGCGACAATTCCAACTACGACGGCTACGCGAACTCGATCCACACCATCGCCATCGGAGCCACCGACAGCACCGGCCGCCGCGCGTACTACAGCGAGCCCGGCAGCAACCTCGTCGTCTGCGCTCCGTCCAGCGGCATCACCGGCACCCTCGGCATCACCACCACCGACCGAACCGGCAGCCTCGGTTACAATACCGCCACCTCCGCCAGCGGTGGTGACTATGCCAATGACTTCGGCGGCACCTCGTCCGCCACGCCCTCCGCCGCCGGCGTCATCGCCCTGATGTTGCAGAAAAATCCCAACCTCGGCTGGCGCGACGTACAGGAAATCCTCATCCGCACCGCCGTCCAGCCGCCCGCCTCCACCGGCTGGGTCACCAATTCCGCGGGCCTGGATTTCAACCACGACTTCGGTGCCGGCCTCATCGATGCCACCGCCGCTGTGAATCTCGCCGCCACCTGGGTCAATCTCCCCGCCCAGACCTCCACCTCCTCCAGCCAGACCGCATTCTCCGCCACCATCCCGAACAACGCCGCCGTCGGCACCACCCGCACCTTCGACCTCTCCGCCTCGAATATCCGCGTCGAACACGTCACCCTCACGCTCAGCGCCACCCACACTGCCCGCGGAAATCTGGAAATCACCCTCACCTCCCCCGGCGGCATGTCCAGCACGCTCGCCGCCGTCCACTCGGACACCGGCGACAATTACTCCAACTGGACCTTCAGCAGCGTCCGCAACTGGGGCGAGTCTTCCACCGGCACCTGGACGCTCAAGATCGCCGACCTCAGCTCCACCGGGAACTCCACAGGCGGCACCCTCACCGCCGCCTCGTTGAAAATCTTCGGCTCACCGGGCACGCCAGTGAACCCGGCTCCCGTCGCCCTGATCACCCAGCCCGCCGCCGGACAGATCTTCAGCCCCGGCACCACCGTCGGCGTGAATGTCACCGCCACCGACCTCACCGTCGGAGGCACCGCGGGCACCGTCACCCAGGTCGAGCTTTTCGACAACGACGTCTCACTCGGCATCGACACCAACGCGCCCTACTCATTCTCCTTCACGCCCACCCCTGGCAGCCACTCGCTCGTCGCCAAGGCCACCGACAGCGAGGCCGCCGTCGGCACTTCCGTCTCCGTCGCCTTCAGCGTGGTCAATCAGGCTCCGGTCATCACCGCCGCCACTCTATCCGCCACGGGTCAGGGCTATTCGGACGTCCCGCTCACCGTGGCTTCCGTCACCGCCAGCGATCCGGAGGGCATGTCCATCTCCTATTCCTATCAGTGGCAGTCCAGCATCAACCAGGCCGTCTTTACCAACGAGCCCGGTGCCACCACCAGCACCGCCCCCGCTCTCTCCGGAAAACTGCTCCGCTGCGTGATCACCGCCTCTGATGGAAACTCCAGCAGCTCCACCTTCACCACCGCCGCCGTCAATCTGCTCGCCCGCCCTGGCACCGTCGCGACCGCAGGTTCCGCCTATTCCTACACCAGCAGCCTCGTCCTGCGCGGCACGGATTCCGCGCTCTCGCGCCGTGCCATCATCAACGAATTCAGCCAAGGGCCGTCCGGCGGCACCTCCGAGTGGATTGAAATCCTCACCCTCCAGACCGGCAGCCTCGCCTTCTGGGACCTCCAGGACGCCGCCGGAAACGCCATCGTCTTCCTCGACGATCCCGTCTGGGACAACATTCCCGCCGGCACCGCCATCGTCATCTACAACGGCGATTCCAAAGACCCCATCCTCCCCGCCGACGATCTCGACCCCGCCGATGGCCGGATGGTCGTCAGCAGCACCAACCCCGCCTATTTCGACGCCACCTACGACGCCTGGCTCCCGCTCGGAAACAGCGGCGACTCCATTTTCCTCAGCGACGAACTGGAGGTCGCCGTCCACTCGCTCGCCTACGGAAACAGCACCGCCACCACGCCGAACATCGGCAGCGTCGGCAGCGCCAAGTCCGCCTACTTCGCCGGCGACACGGACACCGGAGCCGACCTCGCGGCGAACTGGCGCGTCACCACCTCGCTCACCTCCCGCACCATCGCCCCGCGGGTGGCGGCGACTCTTCCCATCTCCTTCGGAGGTCCCTGGTCGCCACTCCCCACCGGCTTCACCGGCACCGGCATGGGCACCCCTTACGCCGCCAGCCTCGGCGGAGACACCGCCACCGGTTCCGCGAAATTCGACGACGGAGGAGACACCTTCACGGTCGAGTTCTCCACGCAGGCCGCCACCCTCAGCTACCGCATCCTCGGAAACTCCGGCACCACCAACCCCACATCTGGAACCTTCCTCATCCAGCAATCTCCTGATGGCATTACATTCACCACACTGCGCACCGTGACGAATGCAATCACCACGGACACCGCCTACTCCGACACCCCGGCCGCCGCCACCCGCTTCATCAAGTTCATCTATCAAACCAAGTCGGCGGGGAACATCCAGTTGGACAAACTCGCCATCACGCCCGCCGTTTCCAACGCCCTCACCCTCGCCGTCTCCCCCACCACCTTCGCGGAAAACCTCGGCGCGGCCGCAGCCACCGGCACGGTCAGTGTTTCCAGCTCCCTCGGTGTGCCGCTTGTGGTCTCACTCACCTCTTCCAACACCAGCGAGGCCACCGTGCCCGCCACCGTCACCATCGCCGCCGGCCAGACCAGCAGCCCGACCTTCGCCATCACCGCGGTGGATGATGCAGACTCGGACGGCCCGCAGCAGCTCGTCCTAACCGCCTCTGCCGCCGGTTACACCAACGGTACCAGCACCCTCACCGTCACCGACAACGAGCCCACCGTCGAGGGCGTCACCCCCGCCGCCGGAAACAACACCGCCAACATCGCCTTCGTCACCGCCCTGCGGAACGGCAGCCTCAACGCTCCCGCACTTTTCCGCATCGGCGTCGGAGCGGTCATCCCCACCCCACTCACACTCGACCCCGTCACCGGTGTCTTGAGCGGCACCCTCGATACCGGAAATCCTCCCGGTAACTATCTGATCGTCATCGAGCGCTACAACACCCTCGGCGAGACGGTTTCGCAATCCTACACCCTCACCCTTGGCGCTGGAACAGGTGGCTCCTATGCCAGTTGGATTTCCAACTACAACGGCGTCGGCACACTCACCGCCCTCGGTGACGATGCCGACGGCGACGGCCTGCCCAACGGAATTGAAAACCACCTCGGCACTCTGCCGGATTCCGCCAACTCCGGCCTGACCCAGGTTTCCACCACCGCCACCTCGCTCGTCTTCCGCCACACCCGGACGAACACCCCGGCCAGCGACCTGACCGCCAGCTACGAATGGTCCGCCGATCTCGCAACATGGCATCCCTCCGCCGCCACCTCCGGCGGCACCACCGTGACCATCGCCGCCGCGACCATCACCGACACGGTAGCTCCCGCGAACGATCTCGTGGAAGTCACCGCCACCATCAGCGGCACACCCGGCCAGCGGATCTTCGTGCGACTGAAGATGGCGCAATGATCAATGCGCCGGTCCTTGGTGCTCCTGGATGTATTCCTGTTTGAGGCCGAGCGCTTCGGGAGCGTGGAGAACTAACATCTTCATCCGAATGTCCGCAGGGATGGTCTTGCGGGTGGCCTTGGAGACGAGGATCATCAGGCCGATGGACAGCGGCACGGACCAGATCGCCGGTTGCTCGCAAAGGATGCGGAGAAGCGGGTGAGCTTTCCAGAAATCGTTGATGCCTGCGAACCCGGCGAAGATCTTGCCCATCGGCCCCTTGTCCAGGGCGAGCGTGCTGATATTGACTACGGCCGCGGCAACCAGGGCGGAAAGCCCGCCGGTGAGCATGCCGGTGGCGGCTCCCTTCATCGTCATGCCACGCCACCAGACGCTCATGAACAGCAGCGGGAAATAACTGGCAGCGGCGATCGCGAACGCCTGGCCGACCATGAAGTTGATTTCCAGCGGCTCCACCATCGCCCCTAGCAGGACCGACACGCCACCGATCAGAATGGCGCACCACTTGAACATCTTCATCCGTTGCTCCGGCGTGGAGTTCGGGCGCAACATGCGGCCGTAAACGTCGTGGGCCAGCGCACCGGTCATCGACACCAACAATCCGGAGAACGTGCTCATGAACGCCGCGAACGCACCCGCGCAGGTGATACCGCTGAGGATGGACCCCAGCACGCCGTATCTCTCACGGATCAGGATCGGCAGTTCGAGCACCACTTTGTCCGGGCCCTTGGAACCGGTCGCATCATAGAGTTCGGGCAGGAAATTGCGCCCGAGCACGCCGAAGATCGGCGGAAAGAGATAGAACACGCCGATCAAGATCATCACCCACATGGTCGTCCTCTTCGCGGCGACTCCATCCGGATTCGTGTAGAACCTCACAAGAATGTGCGGCAGGCCGGCGGTGCCGCAAACCAGCGCCACAATCAGGGAGAACGTATAGAGCAGCGAAAGCGGTCGGGCCTGCTCCGGAGTGAGGCCGGCGGCTTTGGCGGCCTTGGTGGTGAGCGGGCCGAACGGCGCGATCCATGCCTCGTCTAATGGAGCTTTGGCAGGCAATGCCTGGCGCTCGGTTCTTGCGGGTTCCACCGTCTGTATGATGGCCGGCGGCGAGGTGGCGGAGGATTTGTTCAGCGAAAGATTCTTTCCATAGCCACCAAACACCGACAAAAGGACGAAGACCGGCACCGAAATGGCTAACATCTTGATCCAATACTGCACCGCCTGGACCAGTGTGATTCCCTTCATGCCGCCGAGCGCGACATTGAGCGTGATCACCGCACCGACCACCGCCACGCCGACCCAGTAGGGCAGGCCGGGAAAAATGTAGGCAAGCGTGGTGCCCGCGCCCTTCATCTGCGGCATCGTGTAGAAGAAACCGATGAACAACACGAAACACACCGCGATCTTGCGGAAAACCGGCGAGTCATAACGCCCCTCGGCAAAGTCCGGGATGGTATACGCTCCGAAGCGTCGCAGCGGCCCCGCGATGAACAACAGCAGGAACAAATAGCCGCACGCATAACAGACCGGATACCACAGCGCGTCATAGCCGGACAGCATCACCATTCCGGCGACGCCCATGAAGCTGGCGGCGCTTAAATACTCGCCTGAAATGGCGGAGGCATTCCACCCGACGGAAACGGACCGGCCGGCGACAAAGAAATCGGAAGCGGATTTGGAGGATTTCGCCGAGCGAAACCCCATCCAGATGGTGATGACCACAGTGATGGCCGAGAAAGCGAGAATCCAGGGATCGACGTTCATGTTGATGAAGATTGGTTAGGACTGGCGCTTGTTGCCCTTGGCGGCGTGATGGACCTCTTCTTCCTCCAGGGCCATCGAGCGGGTGATGAACACGCGGGCGATGATCCAGACGTAGGGGAAGAACAACACCCCGAGAATCAACCAGGTCAGCGTAAAGCCGCCCACCCGCTGCGCCATGAATGCCGGAGCGAAGAAATTGAGAAGCGGCAACCCGAACAACAGCACGAGAAACGCGCCGGCACAGGAAATCGAGAGCTTGAGCTGGCGCGTCATCAGTTCATGCAGAAACTTCTCGCTGTGGATGAAGTCGTCCTCCTTGAGTGGTGTTTGAGACATCGGGTTTGGTGGTTTGGCTAGGCGATGAGAACAGGAAGCCCCGCGCCATGCGTCAAGAACCATTTCCCGTCGGGAATCAACTCATTCGGGGTAACAGCCCTCCATCAGGACCACCGGCGGAATTCCCGGTTTCAAAGCCGCGATTCTTCGCTACGGTCTTTCCATGTCGCTGCTCGAATGCTTCCTCGACCCCGCCACCGCCTCCCTCAAAATTTGCGGAGTGACGACACGCGCCGACGCCGACCGACTCGTCGCGATGGGAGTGGACGCGCTGGGCGTGAATTTCTGGCCGCAGTCGAAGCGCTACCTCGCGTCGGACGACGCCATCTGGTTGAAAGGTCTGGATGGGAAAATCCTGCGCGTCGGGGTCTTCGTCAACGAGCCGCCCGAGCTGCCGCTGCGACTTGTGCACGAGGGCTATCTGGATGTGGTCCAGCTCCACGGGGATGAGACGCCGGAGGATGCCGCCGTATTCCGCGAGGCGGAGATTCCCTTCATTAAGGCCATCGGCGTGAAGACCCTCGCGGACTTGGATCGCGCGACCGAGTACGGAGCCGCGGCGATCCTGCTCGACGCTCACGCGCCCGGCATCTACGGCGGCACGGGAGAAGTCTTCGACTGGGAGGTCGCTTCGGATTTCCGCAGGCGGCATCCGCAGCTACCTGTTATTCTGGCGGGCGGCATCGTCCCCGGAAACGCCGGACTCGCCGCGATGAGCGTGCAACCCGCCGCACTGGACATCGCCTCGGGCGCGGAGATTTCCCCCGGCATCAAGGACTTCGAAAAGGTCGCCGCGTTTCTCACCGCCCTGCACCGCACACCGACATGCTGACCGACTCTCACTGCCACCTTGCCTCTCACCGGTTTTCTCCAACAGAAATTCCCGACCTGCTCGCCCGCGCCCGGGCCGCCGGAGTCACACGGATGATCTCGCTCGCCACCAGCCTTGAGGACTTGCCGGCGAATCTATCCATCGCGGAGAATCCCGCCGTCCACACCTGCATCGGCATCCACCCTTGTGACGTCCATCACGCCCCGGACGACGCGACCACGCGGCTTGCCGGGTTCACCCATGATCCGCGCGTCTGCGGCATCGGTGAAACCGGCCTCGACTACTATCACCCGGCACCCGACGGCTGGACGGAGGAAAATTTCCGCGAGCGCCAGCGACGGTTTCTCCACCAGCACTTCGAACTCGCCGCCGCCTCGGCACTCAATGTCGTCATCCACACGCGGGACCACGAGGGCGACGCCTCGTTCCAGGACGCGCTCGCCATCTACGGCGGATACCATACCTCGGTGCGCGCCGTTTTCCACTGCTTCATCGGCCCGTGGGAAAACGCCAGGCGCGTCCTCGATCTCGGCGGACTGGTATCCTTCGGCGGAGTCGCCACCTTCAAAACCGCCCATCAAGTCCGCGAGACTGCGGCAAAGTGTCCCGCTGGAAGTTTCATGATTGAAACGGATTCCCCCTATCTTGCTCCCGAGCCCCATCGCGGAAAACGCAACGAACCGTCTTATATCAGTAACACCGCAGAGCGTCTCGCCGGGCTTCGCGGCGAATCCCTCGAGCAACTCGCCCACCATACGACCGCCACCGCCAGCGGCTTTTTCCGCCTCCGCCCGCAATCGGTTTGAATAAACATTCCGCTCGGTGACGTTTCATCGGAAGGGCGGCGGAACCGCCACATCCGCTCTTCACAACCCAACCCCGAACCGCTACATCCGAACCATGACTCCGATCCGCATCCTCGCCCCTTCACTTCTCGCCTTTGTATTTGTCTCCTGCGCCCCACAGAAATCCGACTCCTACGACACCGCCAATCCCTACGGAACCGCCGACGCCGGCGCGGTCAATCAACCGGCCACCGCACCTGCCAACCCGGTCTACGACACACCGGCGGCCTATGAGGAAAGTGGCACGACATCCGCCGGCGCTCCGACCACGACCGGTGCCGGGACTCAGCCTGACATTCCCGTCGCTCCCGCCCCCGCACGGCCTTCCAACGGTGCCGCCATCATCCACACCGTCGTCGCCGGCGACACGCTTTCCGGCATCAGCGCGAAATACAAGGTTCCCTCAGCCACCATCAAACAAGCCAACGGCATGACCAAGGACACCGTCGTCCTCGGCAGGAAGATGGTCATTCCTCCCGTCCAATAAATCCGCAACCCGCCGCCGCGAGTGCCCACACTCGCGGCGGCTTTTTTCTTGTCACCATGCACCCTCGCTCCGCCATCATTTCGCTGTTTACAATCCTCTCCGTGGCGGCCGCCGAAACCAAAGAGGCCGACAAGGATCCGGATCATCCCGCACAAACGGCGCGCGAGGTTGCGCTGGATCAACTGCTCTCCGAGCGTGAGTCGGATCAGGAGCTGCGGAAAGTCATCTCCGCCGCGCGGGATGCGGGCGTCAAGGAACAGGCAATCCTCGAGGCCCGCTTCCTCTATCACATCGACCGCCGCGAGGACGACGCCATCGCCGCGATGCTGCCGGAGTTCCTCAAACAACAGGAACTCTTCCGCATCGAGGACTCCGCCATTTTCAGCGTGAAGGAGGACTGGCTCGCCATCACCGAATACGTGCGGGCCATCGCAGCCCTCAAGAAAGGCGACAAGGCATCGTTCAAGACCCACATCACCGAAGGCTTCTGGCTCAGCCCCCGCCAGGCAGCCGCCTTCGCCCCGCACATCGAACGACTGCGCCTTGAGGAATCCATGAGCACCGTGAAAATCGACTTCGAATCCAAGTTCATCGCGACCGGCGGAGGCGACCCTGTCTCTCTCAGCAGCCTGATGAAGGACAAGAAGGCGCTCATCCTGCACTTCTGGTCTCCCGCAAGCCGCGAGTGCGAGGCAAGCATGCCGGACTTCCTCATCACTGCGGGGACGCTCGGAGAAAACGGCATCGCGGTCGCCTCCTTCATTCCTGATAGCACGCCTGACATCATCGCCGCCGCGGGCGCCATGATCCATCCGCTTGGCGGGAAAGCCACCGGCGCATGGCTGGTCGACCGCAAGGAAAACCCGCTCTTCCGCGAGCTCCGCGTGCAGGCCCTGCCGGTCTTCGTCCTGATTTCTAACGAAGGCCGCGTGCTCTTCAACGGCGATCCGTCGGATGACGCATTGTGGGACGCCCTGAAGAAACTCGACCCACGCATCAAGCGTCCCGACTCCGCCGGACTGTCAGAGTGACTTTCCCAACCTGCTACGGTCTTCGTAGTAATCGGAATGCTCCGCCAAAAATATTTAAGATTTCTTTAATTTCAACACATTTCAACTTGACGGATATCCTGACTACTAGTTTCCTCGTGGCAGCGAAGAGACATCATTCATGGCGCGGCCCATCCATCCATCCAATCTCGAACTTCAAGCCCTATCCGTTTTGTGGCATGAGGGCCCCTCTACGGTAGCTGCCGTACATGAGACGCTTCCCGACCGCAAGGACCGGGCCTACACCACGGTTCTATCCGTGATGCAGAGCCTCGAGAGAAAAAGCCTCGTGAAGCGCGCCTTGGTCGGCAGGGCGCATGTCTATGAGGCGGCCTACTCCCAGGAAGTGATCGTGCAGCGCGCGACCCACGACTTCCTGACTAACGCTTTTGGAGGACGCCTCGGTGAGGCGCTCCTCGCTATCCTCTCCGCCGGCACATTGACGCCGGAAGAGAAAACAAACATCGAACGCGAACTCCAACGACACAAAACAATGGCTGCAAAAAAAGCACCGACGAAAGCTGCCAAAAAGGCACCTGCAAAAAAAGCCGTGAAGAAAGTTGCCAAGAAAGCCCCGGCTAAAAAAGCCCCGGCCAAAAAGGCGGCCAAAAAAGCGGCAACCAAAGCCCCCGCCAAAAAGGCTCCTGCTAAAAAGGCAGCCAAGAAGGCGGCGAAGAAAGTCGCTAACAGCGCCAAAAAGGTAGCTAAAAAAGCGGCGAAGAAGGTGGTTGCCAAGAAGGCCGCTCCTGCAAAGAAGGCGGCAAAAAAGGCCGCCCCTGCCAAGAAGGCCGCCAAGAAAGCCGCTCCTGCAAAGAAAGCACCCGCTAAAAAGGCAGCCCCCGCCAAGAAAGCCCCCGCTAAAAAGGCAGCTCCTGCCAAGAAAGCCGCTAAAAAAGCAGCGAAGAATTAATCCGGAATCCCGGTGGGGAAGACGCGGGGCTTGCTCTCAAGCCCGACGGCTGTCCACT
>JFJP01044906.1_pt1 | contig 16578 bp, 11 predicted proteins | sample 431651 | NCBI WGS metagenome assembly JFJP01 (sample SAMN02602958, study PRJNA72255) | Microbial mat metagenome, whole genome shotgun sequencing project. | biome: fresh water; feature: sink hole; material: water; isolation source: purple microbial (photo- and chemosynthetic) mats found in... | reverse complement strand
ATGTAATGAATATCAGTCTTTTATCCTAATTTATTAACACTTATTTTGTTGGTTTTCAATGAAATATGTTTTTTGTCATGTACTAAAATTTTTTTTAATCCCAACCATCAAAAGTTACCCCAAAAAATAATTATAAAAACAAAATCAAAAAAACATGAAAATAACAAATCAAATCTTTTTTGGAATTCTAGCAGTAGTATTCCTTATTGCTTGTTCCCAAAAAAAAGCAGTAGCATCAGAAACCAAGCAAACATCGCCCACTGTGATTTTTATAATTGCAGACGATTTGGGATATACTGATATTGCAGCTTACGGAAGCAGTTTTTACCAAACGCCCAATATTGACAAATTGGCCGGTAACGGCACTCGTTTTACCAGTGGTTATGCCAACTGTCCTGTTTGCTCGCCCTCGCGTGCAAGTTTTCAAACTGGAAAATACCCAGTAAATACAGGCATTACCGATTGGATAAAAGGACGAAAAGTAGATGTAGGCGCCACTCCCAATGATCGATGGATTGTACCAGAAACCGAATATGATATGAAATTGAGCGAGACCACCATTGCCGAAGCATTAAAAATGCAAGGTTACAATACAGCTTTCCTTGGCAAATGGCATTTGGGCGAAACTGAAGCTTTCTGGCCTGAAAATCAAGGATATGATGTCAATATTGGGGGTTGGAGCGCTGGAGGACCTCAACATTCTAAAGGAAGTAATGGTTATTTTTCACCTTATGGAAATCCAAGACTAAAAGACGGACCAGCGGGAGAATACTTGCCCGAAAGATTGACCAATGAAGCCATTGCGCTTTTAAAATACAATACCGATAAACCACTATTTATGTGCTTATCTTATTATTTAGTTCATACCAAATTACAAGCAAAAGATGAAGATATTGCTATTTATAAAGATAAAAAAGACAAGTTAGGCATTACTGAGGACCAAGAATTTTCGGCAGTCCAACCTTGGATGGAAACCGCATCGGGTAATGCAAAACAATATAAAGAGCGCATCAAACAAGGAAATCCAACTTATGCTGCGATGATAAAAGCTTTGGACGACAATGTTGGTCGATTGATTAGCCATCTAAAAGAGGCGGGAACTTATGATAATACACTAATTATTTTTGTTTCCGATAATGGAGGATTATCTACTGCAGAGGGTTCGTCAACTTCAAACTTACCATTGGCAAAAGGCAAAGGATGGATGTACGAAGGCGGCATCAGAGTGCCATTTATCATTAAATCCCCACATTCAAAAAAAGGCAGTGTTGTTGATATGCCTGTAACAGGAGTAGATTTATTCCCAACTATTTTGCGGTATGCCAACAATTCAGCAACTATTCCAAATGTAGATGGAATGAATTTAAAACCATTTATAGAACTAGGAAAAGTGGCAAAAGAACGTCCGTTGTTTTGGCATTATCCGCATTATTCCAATCAGGGCGCAAACCCTGCGAGTGCCATTCGTTTGGGCGATTTCAAATTGATTCACGATTTGGAATTAGATGCTTATGAACTCTATAATTTAAAATCCGATATTGGCGAGACTAAAAACCTTGCAGCTTCTATGCCAGAAAAAACAACCGAATTAAAAACAATGTTGAATAACTGGATTGCCAAAAATTATAACAAAAAACTGGAACCAAATCCAAAGTGGAATGGTAAGGATTTGAAGTAAACATGGGATTATCTGTTAAATATTATCATGTTAAACCTTTTAAATACTCAAATTACTATGAAAATTAAACTAATTTTATTCGCCTTGTTTTTTCAATGTCTAACTCTTTCCGCACAAATCAAACCTGCCGAAAACAAAAAAACAAATGAAGAATTACAAACTGCTGTTGTACTTGAAAGCGCTAGAAAAGAAACCTCAAAAGAATTAGAACTTCCAGCCGAGGATATGCAATGGTGGAAAGATGCCAAATTTGGAATGTTTATCCACTGGGGATTGTATTCTATTGTGGGTAAAGGCGAGTGGTATATGTTCAATAAAAGTGTCGATGTTCGAGAATATCGAAAACTGAAAGACCAATTTACAGCCGAAAAATTCAATGCCAAAGACTGGGCGCAATGCGCCAAAGATGCCGGTATGAAATATATGGTAATGATATCTCGCCATCACGATGGTTTTTCGTTGTGGGATAGTCCGAGTAGTTATGACAATTTTACAAGCATCAATAGTGCGGCAAAAAAAGATTTTGTAGCCGAATATACAAAGGCTTGTCGTGAAGCTGGTCTGAAAGTAGGAATCTATTATTCGCCACTCGATTGGCGTTTCCCCGGTTATTTCTTTCCAGATATGTACCGCGAAAATGCGGAACAACTCAAAGCACAAACCTATTCGCAAGTGGAAGAGTTGATGAAAAACTATGGCAAAATTGATGTGTTGTGGTATGATGGCGGTGGTGATGATTGGCTCGGATTGGGCGGATTGCAATGGACGGGTAAAGAAGGTTGGGGTCGCCGTCCTAAAGATCAAAAATACAAAGGAATACCACTTTTTGAACCCGTAATCTTAAATAAGATGGTACGTCAATACCAGCCCAAAGTGCTTATGAATGAAAGATCGGGTTATGAAGGCGATTTTACTTCCAGAGAACACGCAATGGGCGATTATGACAACCAAAGACCTTGGGAAAAATGCGGCACGATATCAGCGGGTTGGGGTTATATGTCGGTACGAACCGAACCACTTCCGTTAAAAAAAATTCTCGAAAATCTATCCAATATTGTTTGTCGTGATGGCAATTATTTACTCAATGTTGGTCCACGACCTGACGGACAAATAGAACCCTCGCAAGTAGCTCGTTTAAAAGAAGTAGGTGATTGGTTAAAACTATACGGCGAATGTATTTATGGCACAAAAGGAGGACCGATATTGCCCACTGCAAATTATGGAGCAACATCCACTTCAAAAGCAATTTACATCCACGTTTGGGAATGGCCAGCCGATGGTAAAATTACTATTGAAGGCTTAAAAGGAATCAAATCCGGAAAACCATTAACTACCGACAAGGTTTTGGTTTCCGTAAAAAACGGAACAGTGGTGTTGAGTTGCGATAAAATCAATAAAGACAATCCTTTGATGGTTATAAAATTGAAATTGTAGAAAAAAATATGACTCTAAAAACTACAATATCAGCAATACTAATATTGATTTCTTTTCAATTTTTCGGACAAAACAAAGCACACAAAATCACAAACGCAAACAGTTTTGTGGATCCAAATACACCCGCAAATTCAAAACCACTTGGCATTAGTGGGGATTGGAACTTGGATTTCAGTGACGAATTTAATACTACAGATATTAATCCCTTAAAATGGAATAAAACCATAAGCACCAGCTCAAGAGGAGGAAGAACTAATTTGGGTGTAACAAATTGGTGGTGGAAAGCCCAAAATGCTTTCTTGAATGGAACGGGTGACTTAGTCCTTAGAGGAACAAAAGTGAATAGTACCACCATGTATTGCGGTAGTGTGGATAGTAAAAATCTTTATGAACCCACTTATGGTTATTTAGAGGCACGAATACAAGTGGCCGAAACCGCCAAAGGAAACCATACCGCTTTTTGGCTTCAAGGACATAATCAAGGAAATGTTAATAATTCGGGTGCAGATGGTGCCGAGATAGATATTTTTGAATCGGCTTGGGTAAGCAATAATACAGGTGTAGCTATTCATTTTGATGGATATGGGACTTCCCAAAAAAACTACGGATTCTCCTATAATGCTTTAAATATACACAATGGCTACCATGTTTTTGGATTACTTTGGACGCCTACATTTTTAGAAGTTTACTATGATGGAGTAAAAGTCGTTTCCAAAAATGTTAACAGATCCTCAACTTTAACAGTGGACACAAATGGCTATCCAGTAGTACCACAAGTGCCAGAATGGTTATGGCTTTCGGTTGGAGCCAGCTTCGGGGATGGTGATTTTCAAAGTCAAGTTGTGGGCACATTATCGGATGCTTTGGTCGATTATGTTCGGGTTTATAAATCAGCAACTCCATTAGGAATTAATGATAATTCTACTGCTGAAAAATTCTTACTCTATCCCAATCCAGCAAAAAATACCGTCACAATTAAGTCATTGGAAACAGACTTTTCTCTTCAAATATATGATTTAAATGGAAAACTGATTGTAAATACTCAAAAAGTAGAAGCCAACACAATTGACGTAAGTTCTTTTGCTAAAGGTACTTATGTATTTAAAATACTTACAAAGGAAAATGTTAGTGTTCAAAAAGTGATCATCGAGTGATTAAACCACTTTCAGGAATGAATCTAAAGGCGTAATTTTTTGAAAAATAGTATAAGGTTATCTTGCTCAATTTTTGACGAAAAAAATTATGAATATTAAAATAAAAACACAGTAACCTACAAAATGACCCCAAAACAATTTTTCTTCAACCTTCTCCTTCTCCTTTTTTTTCAAACCATTTCAGCCCAAAAGGCTTCCATAAAAGGCACAGTTTTAGACAGTCAAAATGCGGAACCTATTGAATATGCCAGTGTTGCATTGCTTAATCCCGTTGACAATTCGGTTGTTACTGGTGATGTTTCCAATAAAAACGGAATTTTTACCATCCAAAACATCAACCCTGGAAATTACAATCTCAAAATATACTTTATAGGCTACGAATCCCGTATATTAGAAAATGTTACAATACAAGGCAACCAAAACATTCAATTGGAAGTCATCAAATTAAAAGTGAGTAATCAAGCCCTAGATGAGGTTGTGGTTACCACTAAAAAAACAAATTCCTCTAATAAAATCGACAAACAGCAATACAAAGCGAGCCAATTTGAAACTGCCAAAGGTGGTTCTGCCATTGATATCATCAAGAACTTGCCCTCGGTTACAGTTAATGGTCAAGGTGATATAAGCCTTAGAGGGTCTAATGGATTTATGGTTTTGGTCAATGGCAAACCAGTTTTGACTGATGCGGCGACCATCCTGAGTCAATTGCCCGCCAATACGATTCAAAATATCGAATTGATTACGGCACCTTCGGCAAAATATGATCCCGACGGCAAAGGTGGCATCATCAACATTGTTACCACCAAAGGAAGCACGGATGGTTTTGCTTTATCTACAAATCTAATGGGAGGATTACCCAGCACCGATGATTTTGATAATTTGGAACAACCAAAACGTTTTGGTGCAGATATTACAGCCAACTATAAAAAGGAAAAAATTGACCTTTCGGTTACTGCCAATTATCAACGAAATGACAATAATGGTTATCGCGAAGGCGATGTTTTTACCAAAGATTTCGATGCAAAAACCATTACCCATTTTCCATCCAATGGCGAAAGAAGTTTTGACAAGCACAATTATTCCTTCAAAACCGCCTTACTTTATACCGCCAATAAAAATAATGCATTCCATTTTGGCTTTTATCTAGGCAAGAGATTCCAAGCCCGAAGAGCCGATTTGGTCTATAACAACAGTACTTCCGATTTGAATACAAATGCCGTTTTGAGTACGTTCCCTTATTTCAACTCGAATGTGCAAACCAAGGAAGGAAAATTCACTTTGGCCAATTTTGATTATACGCACACTTTTAAAAACGAAGCCACTTTGACCGCTTCGACACTTTATGAACACGCCAATTTATACGGAAATACCATCAACTTGAATATGGATTATCCCGCCAAAACAAACTTTTTTCAAGAAGTGAACAATCCTTATAAAAATCCAATTTCCGGTTTTCGTTTCAAATTAGATTATGCCATTGCTATTGGAAAAGGAAAATTAGAAAGTGGCTACCAATATCGAAATGACAAACAAGACGGCACTTTTGGTTATACCATCAATCCAGAACCTATTCCACCAGTTGATAATTCGCAATTTCGAGGCACTGCCAAAACCAATAATCACATCAATGCGGTTTATTCTCAATATTCAGGAAAATCCGAAAAGCTAAACTATGTAGCTGGTTTGCGTTATGAATATGCCCAGAGGGAAGTGATTTTATCTACTGATGTAAATCCGCATCTTTTGAATTTCAGTAATCTTTTTCCGTCTGCAAATTTATTGTACACTTTCAATGAAAATTGGAATGTAAAACTGGGTTACAGCAAAAGAGTGCAACGCAACAATAATTCCGAATTGAATCCAATCCCCGAAAGAGAACACTCCGAAACTTTAGAGCAAGGAGATCCTGATTTGCTGCCGCAATTCGTCGATTTGGCTGAACTGGGAATCAATCATACCTTCAAAAAAGGAACTTTTTTTAGCACCTTGTATTTTCAAAATATCAAAAATCCAATTCAAAGAGTCAACAGTGTTTACAACGATACAATTTTGAACAGGGTCTATACCAATGCCGAAAGGGCGAGGCTTTTTGGTTTGGAAATGGGAACGAATCTTAAGCCCAAAAAGTGGATGTCTTTGTACTTTGGAGCCAATATTTTCAATTATAAAATCAATGGTGATTTGGATGTTTTGGGAGAAACATCAAGCGTTAATAATTCAGATTGGGTGTATTCGCTGAATGCCAATAGTACTTTCAATTTAGATAAAAATTGGAGCCTTACCGCCAATGTGAATTACACTTCGGCAAAACCCACAGCCCAAGGAGAAGATTCCCGATTTTTGATTCCGAATATATCCCTAAAGAAAACCATTTTGGACGGAAAAGGCAGTTTGGGATTGCAATGGCAAAACATCAACTTTGGCAATATGGGTACAAATCAGCAACGAATTACAATTTCAATAAACTATCAAGTAAAAACAAACTACCCACAAGTGAATTTGGGGAAAAAGAGTTTTAAGGAATCAGAGGATATTTCTAAAATTTGGGTTAATTCTCTATTAGAATTAATATTCACAATAGCCATTAATTCTATGAAGTGATTTAAATTTTTAAGCAAATGGAAAAGTTTAAATCACTTCAAAACATCGAAAAATCTAATCACAAACATATATCAGAAAATCTTCGGTTTCTAGAACAAAATAATCATTTGGTAAGTTTTCTAATTCCTTTAGTAGTTTCTTTCGATACAGAAAAATGACATATCGATGGATTACCCTCTGATTTTAGGATTTTCAATTTGATTTTTTCGGCTGTAATTTCATTCGGAAGTTTGATGATTTTGGCTGCTCCAATTAAATCTCCCGTGTAAAAAGTATCCCAAATTCCATTAGAAAAAGAGAGTAATTCATATTCCTTTATTTTGAAAGTTCTAATTTTAGAAAAATTATCACCCAAGTCTTTCAATACTGCATTTTCAAATAAAACAATACGATCAAATGTGGCTTTATTGTCGAAAGTAATTTCTAAATCGGCCACCGAATCATTAGCTGTCCAATAGGTTTCTAAACTATAATCGTTTGCTTTTTCGGCTTCAAAATCTTTGGTTTCGCTGCTGGCTACAATTTTTTGTTTGAATGTTAAATTGATAGGACCAGTCGGCAATTTTTTCTTTCCACCCCTGATGCCCAATCTATCGGCCAGTTCGAGAATTCTATTTTTTTCGTTGGTTCTAATTTGACCAGTTGGATCGGGAGGAATATTGATAATCATTATATTATTATTGGCGGTGCCCCAATAAACCAATTCCTCTAATTCATCTAAAGGTCTTGCTGCCAGGACTTTTTTCTTTTGAAACCAATTCCATCTGTCCGATAGGCAAATGGTGTGCTCGAAAGGAAGGTAATACAATGTGTTATCATATTTATAATATTTTGGATCGTCCCATCTTGCAAAATTGGGGTCTTTGATTCTGAAATCAATTGGGAAGTAACGAATAGGATCGCCATATTTAAAATCTGTAGGATCAATGATAGATTTTTTAGCTGTTCCTTTTGGATAACCAATAGAATGATTAATGGTGATTAGACAATTGGGTTGTTTAGCTTTTACGGAATCATACACTTCTTGAATATGCCAAGCAGCCTCTTTTTTGTCCCATCCTCCATCAAACCACAATTCACAGATTTCTCCATAATTGGACATTAGTTCTCCCAATTGATTAATCATATAGTCTTTGTAGGCTATTTCGTCCTTGTATGAAGGTGCATTCCTGTCCCATAAAGAATAATACAGTCCTAATTTAATGCCGTATTTCTTGCAGGCTTTGGCAACTTCGGCAACAATATCTGTTTTTACAGGCGCTGAGGCAACATCATATTCGGTGTATTTACTGTCCCAAAGGCAAAATCCATCGTGGTGTTTTGTAATTAAAATCACATAACGAAAACCTGCTTCCTTGGCTACTTTTATCCATTGGTCACAGTCTAAATTGGTCGGATTGAAAGAAGATGCGGGCAGTTTACCGTTAGACCATTCGATTTCATTGAAAGTGTTGACACCAAAGTGTATAAACATTCCGTAGCCTCTTTCTATTTGGCTAATTTGAAGTGGATTCAAATCTTTGATTTGGTTTTGTGACCAAAGATTAAAATTGAAAGTAAGGATTAGTAATAAGAGTGTTTTTTTCATTATAAGGAGTATTATTTTCTGATCAAAATATTATCAAGCGCCTAATAATTAGACTTTTAAGAATGGTATATTTATTTTACTTATTAAAAAGTAAATACCTGGCGTTAAAACAGAAACTTGCACCTGACTGTTTTCAAGACGAACATTCATTTTAGCTCCTAAAATATCATAAACCGACAACTGATTGCACTTCTTTGGTCACCACTGATATTTAAAATTTCTTCAGTTACGGGATTTAGATAGATGGTAAAGGCTTGTTTTTCAAAATTTTGATTTCCAAGTGTTGCCGATAACACCCCATATACTTCTAATTTTGATAGCTTCATATAATCTACACTATTATGTGTTGAGACATATAACCATACTTTTGTGGTGGTTACTGGTGTAAATGTTTTGTAGGTTGTTAATGGCGTGGCAGGATTGCCTGTTACATTTAGAACGACAGACCAACCCTCCAACACCCAAAGCTAATGCGGGTTCCCAAACTTGAAATTTAAATTTATTTTATGCTTTAGTTAATTCTACAATTCGGATTCCGTCTATTGTAAAACTCCCTTGCAAATCAACTTCAAACCAAACTGGCAAAGCCCTCGTTAAAAAAAATCGTTATTTGAAGCATTGCCTATCCAAATAATTGTTTGAGCATTGGTGAAAAATCCCACTAATAAAAATAATAGTGTTCCAAAGTATGCTGTTTTTTTTCATAATCTGTTTAAATGGTCAATCGGTTGTTGCTTTTGAATATTTGCTTTGTTCTAATTATAATTAATTAAAAAATATTGCTTCCCAACGATCCAAGAATCTGTTCGAAAAGGGGAGGCAGGTAAATCCTCGGTATTGAATAATTTTTCGCCTGCAGGATTTTGACCCCAGGCGTATCTTACGGCTACTGGATTAGAAATGGCATCATTCCAAACAATTACTTTGTTTCCTTCTATTCTAGCTTGAGCCCAAGAAAATACTTTATTGCTGCCTGCAATTGCAAAATTGGTATGATTTCCCACAGGAGTCCCGTTGGATTTGAATTTCATAAGACTTCCCAAAGTGTTGAAAGTAAGTTCGATAGTGTTGCCTACAATTTTCATCGATTCATACATTGGTCCAGAAGAAACTATTTTCTGATTGTTATAGACCACTCTTTGTGCGACAAGCGCCAAACGGGTCCCCACAGGTTTTTTCCAAACGGGATGGATGTTACTAGCGTCTCCAACCTCTATGGTAGTTGCCATTCCGGTATTGGGAACTGCCAAGGTTTTTAACTGCGATTCTCTCAAAAGTGCCCAGTTGCTCTCTACTGGATTAGCTACGGGAGCTTCATAATTGGGCAATTGCACATACAGAAAAGGCATCGTTGGATTCTTAAAAAGAGTCCTCCATTCTTCAATCATAGACCGCATATATATTGAATACAAAGTGGGTTTACTCCAATTTCCTTCTCCTTGATACCAAATAGCTCCTTTCATAGCATAGTTTTTCAGTGGTTCAATCATTGAATTGTATAATGCCGTTGGTTTCCATAATAAATTTACAGGCGTTGGCAAAATTGGCATTGCGAAACCCACCTTAGTTTTCCAAGTTCCTTTTAAATCTATGGTTTCATTTGTGCCTATTAATTGGAAAATAGAGCCGTAAAAACCGCCTGTTAAGCTATTATTTACTAGTCTTACTGTTATAGTGTTTTTTCCTTCTACAAATGTATTGGGAGGAATTTCATATTTTCTTATGGCATACTGATTATTAGTGTGTCCAACCAGTTTTCCATTTACATAAGTGGAATCAGCTTCAATTAAAATAGCTAATTGCAATAAAGATGAATTATTGGCGGTTTGACTACTAACCACAACATCTTTTTTGTACCAAACTGAACCTATATCCTTTTTGGTAAAACCAACTGTTATATTGCTCCAACTTGATGTATCTGTCGAGTTTGATTTCCAATTATTTTTAATACCTAAATCATTGTTTTTTAAAGTAGTATTCCAATTATTTTTGAGATTGATATCATTCTGAATAATATTATTAACATAAGTCGGATTTTTCAATAATTGAATTTCAGCGATAGTTTCTGGAAAATTTTTCAAAGCTTTTTCGCTCATCCAAGCATGAATTGGCGTTCCTCCGTAACTGGAATGTAGTAAACCAATTGGAACAGATGGATTTCTTGCATAAAGTTCTTTAGCAAAAAAATAGGCTGTAGCTGAAAATTTCAAAACGTCTGTGGGATTGGCTTTCATCCATACTCCGTCGGCTAAATCGGTTCTGGGAGTATAAAATTCGTAATCCCTAGTAACATTAAAATTTCGAATTCTATCATTGGTAGAATTGCTAACGTCAGTCGGGTAAGTACCGGCTACACCCGACATAGCCATAGCCATATTCGATTGACCGGAACAAAGCCATACATCGCCAATCAAAATATCATTGATTTCGATTGTATTGCTGGCTTGTATTTTCATTATGTAGGGGCCACCAGCACTTAAAACCGGCAATTGCAATTCCCAATTTCCTGTTGCATTGGCGGTAACTTGGTAATCTGTATTGATGAAATTGATTGAAATAGCTTCATTAGGTGCTGCCCAACCCCAAATTTTAATGTTAGTATCCCGTTGCAAAACCATCCCGTTGCTAATTAATCTAGGAAGGCGTACTTGAGAAAAGGTAGTTGTTGTTAATAGCAGCAAAACGATTAGGGAAGTATATTTTAGTAGTGTTTTCATTGTTTTTGTATTTTAAATTAGTTCACGATTACTTTTTTCCAAGTTTTTTCAGAATCGTTTTGCAATTCGAAAATGTAAAGTGCTTTTGGCAAATCGTTTACGTTTACTTTGATTTCGTTTGAATTATCAGTTAGGTTTACTGTTTTTACCAAAGCTCCGGTTTGACTGTAAATGGTTACCTTCGATAAATTTGTTTTGGTCTTGATGAACACCTCACTGGAAGATGGATTTGGATAAAGTAGTACTTCGTCATAAAGAGAAACATCCTCGACCCCTAAAGTAGTCGTGAAAACAGCGGTGGTAGAACCCCTGTTAGGATTGGGTGGAGTGGCAATGGCAGAACCCGAACGAGACCAAACTACATCTATAGAATTGGTTGTATCAAAAGCTAATTGCAAATCATTTAGGTCGGAATTGGTTAGTGTTCTTTCTAGTGTTACCGTTCTTTTGCCCGAACTAACGGTGTTGGAAACCGCGTTCCATTCTCCGCTAGGGTTAGTTGATGCAGTTGTATTATCATCGACCGAACTAGTATAAAGATAAACATCTCCGCTTGTTGTGGAACTAGCAGTTCCAATTCCTACTGAAGACCAATTATCTGAAGGCCCAGTAAGTATTAAGGTTACCCTGGAGGTTGAACTGTCAAGGGTAAAATTTGCCTTCATATCGGCATTAAAAGATATAATAGGAGTTGACTTTGATTGAGAAAATCCCGATAAAAAAACAAATATTAATAATAGAAAAATATTATTTTTCATAAAACTGATGTTTAATTAAGAGTAAAAAAAAAGAAGAATAATTCTGTTTTCGGCAGGATTTACTATCAAAAAACAGAAATTATTGTAACTAGTTAAAAAGTAAATACCTGGCGTTAAAACAGAAACTTGCACCTGACTGTTTTCAAGACGAACATTCATTTTAGCTCCTAAAATATCATAAACAGCAACCGATTGTACTTCTTGTTCGCCACTAATGTTTATAATCCCTTCAGTTACTGGATTTGGATAGATGGTAAAGGCTTGTTTTTCAAATTTTGTAACACCCAGTATTGCTTCTGGATAACCATAGACTTCTAATTCAAGAAGTCTCAAATAAGTAGCGCTATTGTGTGCGGTAATGTATAATCTTACTTTTGTGGTAGTAACTGGAGCAATTGTTTTATAGGTTGTCAATGGTGATTGTGGATTTCCTGTCACTGTCAAAGCGTTACTCCAACCTCCAGCACCCGAGTTTAATGAGGCATCCCAAACTTGAAAGATAAAATCTTTCATTGCCCTTGAGGATTCAATAGTTCTAAAACTATCGATAGTATAACTACCTTGCAAATCAACTTCGAACCAGGCTGGTAAAGGAGCATAATTTACGTCACCAGAAACTCCAAAATTTAGAAACCACTGTGTGGAGGTTGCATCACCATCAACTGCTTTTGGAGGTAAATTGGAGGCTGAATAGGAGGAATTGGCTGTGGTCGTTTTATTTAGGGCAATATTAGGAAACTCTAGTAAATCTAAATTGTTATCTGCATTTACAGTTGATTCGGGAATAGACGGGGTAGAAACTTGATCTCTATACGCAGTTCCTACTAGGGAAATTGTTGTATTTGATTTTGGATTGGCAGCATCATTCCATCCATAAAAATGGGTTCCAGTATTGTACGGAAACCAGCAGTATCTTTCGACGTAATCTAAGCTTTCTAAATAAGGTAAGGCTAAAGCTAAAAATCCTGCATTTATCGCCTGAGATCTCGCTGGATTAGCATTAAATTCGGTTATCCAAATTGGCAAACCGTACAAATTATGCACATTGGTTAAATAGGTTTTAAATCGATTAAAAACTTGTAGAGCAGTAGGATTAGGATTGGCAACAGGATTACTTCCCCAATCATACCAATGAACTCCTATCACGTCTATTCTAATATCTTGTGCAGTGGCTTTGTTATAAAATTCTTCGAGCCAACCAAAGGGAGCTTCTTCTCTACCTGCTGGAGACAATATTCGCATTCCTGTTTTCATTAAGTTTTTATGGTAAGCCACAGCAACATCTGTTTGACACAAATTACCATATTGTCCAGATTGTCCGCCACAGTCATCAGGCTCGTTAAATGACATGATATATGGCGTATTGTACCTGGCAACATAACCCGGAATATCGGCATCTTCAGCACTAGTATGCCCCCAAGACATAGGTGCAAACTCCCAATTTGTAGTAGATTCTTCATCTGGATTCCATTGATAACGCCAAGAGGTGTTTAAATCAGTACCCGTGTCATTTCTTCCCTTTTTAGTTACCCAATTCCAAGGCATCACTCGGATGAATGAAATCATGTTGAGCAAAGTATGAGGTAACGCATTAATAATTAAATCACTTTCAGAAGCAATGTAGTTTTTACTTTTTCCTGTTCCATCAGCTTCATTTGCTATGGTAACCATAAACCCTTTTTTCAATAAAAAAGATTCTATTTTATTGTCCATAGAACCAGGTATAGCACCTGCACTATGAATGGTGTTTACAGGAATTAAAGCCGAAGTTCCTGCCAAATTAGTGCCGTCATAAACTGTTAATGGTGCTGTTGCGGCCAAATTAGGTCTTATCACACAACCTTTGAGGTAGTAATTATCTAATCGCAAATTGGTTTTATACACCGAAGTACTTCCATTTACTTTTATTTGGGACATATTACTAAGTGAAACCAATCTTGCAGAATAATTGGTTGTTTTTATCCAACTCAATCCAGAAGTAAAATTGATTTGTACTTTTGGTGTAGTCGATTTAAAAGGAGTGGTGTCTGTCAATTCTATATAGGCTCCCTCATTTACTGCAACATTTCCTCCTGCCGCAGTAAAGGAGGTGGCAATTAAATTTGCATTACCGATGGTCAGACTTCCTGTACCCAAATTAATGTCTCCACTAGCCGTAATAATTGTGGCTACATTGTTGATTTGCAAGGGTAGATTGATTGCAACACCCGGATTGATGGTGTTAGCAGCAGGAACAACATTGGTTGCTGAATCTTTCCAGTTGGCCTCGTTAAAAAAATCATTGTTTGAAACACCTGTCCAAACTGTAATTTGGGCATTGGCACAAACTCCAAATAACAAAAATAACGCTATTCTAAAGTGTAATGTTCGATTCATAGTAATTATATTTAATTTGTTTAACAATAATCAGATTTTAAATTTAGGTTTTTTGGATATAATTTCAAATAATCTACTTTACAAATATAGTTAGACTAATGAATAATAAATAGGCTAAATAGGTTAATTAGAAGGTGTAATAAGTCAAAATAAAACTTTCACTTTCATTATGACAAATAGGTGGTTTGTGTTTTTTTATTTCAGCTTAAATAACTTTAAAGTTTTTAAAATTATTTTTTTAATCTGTTTTACTGCAAATGAGATTATTCCTTGATGAATTTGATTGCTTCTGAATTTTGCACTTTGATAAAATAAACCCCTTTTTGAAAATTACTTAAATCTACTTGTGTTCCGCTACCTTCAACCAATAATTTACCCGAAATATCATACATTTTGAAATGCGAAACCCCGTCTGGATATTCAATATTTAGAGTGTCTTTCACTGGATTGGGATAAATTTTCACTGGGTCGCTTTTTTTAAATTCGTTTACCGATAAACTAGTATCATACTGATAAACTCTGGCATAATCGACGATGTATTGTGTAGGAAATGGAAGTTTAGACACTGTTGTTGCATTCGAAATCAAGGCCAAGTTCAATAATAAATACTGCGGCTGCCTAAAAGGAAGTTGACCAGAACATGCTGCTGTTCCGTTTACGGCTTTGCTTACATTGATTTCATTCAACAATTCGTCGTCCAAATAAATACTCATTTTATTCTCATCCCAATCATAAGTCCAAATATGAAATTTAGTAAACCAATCTAGATCTTTAGTCAAAAGACTGCTCGCACTTTTCTTGTAAGAATCCCATTTTGCATTCCATCGAATATTGGTTCCCCAAGCAAAATTAGCCAAAACATTCCCTCCATAATTTTCCATAATATCTACTTCTCCGTTGGAAGGCCATTCACAACTGTTGCCCAAGGTCCAAATTGCAGGCCAGGTGCCATCTAGGTTTGTCACTTTGGCTCTTATCACAAATCGACCATACATCCAAGATTTTTTGCCTACGGTTTTTATGCTTGCGGCCGTATAATTAATGTAACGGCGTGCTTTTTTCCAATCGGTTGAGCCCACAACATAATTAGGATTAAGTCGGGTGTTTGGAGTTTCTTTTCTAGCCTCAAAAACCAAGAATCCGTCTTTCTGAAAAGCATTGTCAGGCTGATACCATTGCTGTTCCTCATTTCGGACAAAGCCGTTTTCAAAACTCCAAACCGCAGGATCAACAGCTCCTGTTCCATTAAATTCGTCTGACCAAACCAATTTATAAGGGGTTTCAGTAGTATAAACTAAAGAGAAATTATCTGCAATCATGGTGTTACTGCCTCCCGCAGGATTGTTGGCATATATGTTTGCCGAAGTACTCGCAGGTCCTGTTGTGAATTTAATCGATAATTGGGTATAGGTGGACGAAGTAGTTTGTACGACCAATTCATTCCCACCATGACGCTTTACCCCCAAAATTACAGGCGAATTGTTGCTGGATTTGAACCATCCCGTAAGCAAATAAGTGGTATCGGGTAACAAACCCGTAATGGTTTGGCTTGCTCCGCTGGCATCTGTGGCAGCAATAGAATAGCTTCCAGAATTAGCATTTGACGCATTTATTACCGCTCCGCTTGTCAAAAACCAAGTGGTTAATCCGTTTTCAAAGTCAGGATCTACAATAAGGTTGGGTTGCGGATAAGTGCAAGCGGATAATAAGAGCAAGGCTGCAAAAGACAACTTTGTCAATGATTTGATTTTAAGGCGATTTGATTTCATTAAAATAATTGTGAATTTTGACGGAAATTGGGGATAGGTTTTTATTACATTTTTGCAATGAAGTGATTTATACTAAAAATCAATAAATTAAACTTCAATAATAATCGAACTCAGATTAATAAATGCTTTATACTAATTGCAAAAATAAATTAAAAGAAAAAAAAAGAAAAGGTCATATTGGTCAATTGAGGGGTGGTTTAAGTTGATGTTGTAAATAAATATAGAATCTTCTAACACACCAATCAATAAAGGTTTTACAATGAAGTGATTTAAACAAAAGAATACCATTTTGAATGATTTGTACCCATTAATTGAATGATATGACACAGTATAAGTAATAGTGTATATTTAATTTTGTTTATTATCAAAATAATAGAAATTATATTATTACCCATAAAAATACATGTTATTTATTTTTTGGTTCTACCCTCAATTGTGTGGGTTTTGTATATTTGACAAAAAAGATGACAGAAGAATTTTTTGAAAAGCTACTAAATTTTGGT
>JFJP01038617.1_pt1 | contig 16578 bp, 13 predicted proteins | sample 431651 | NCBI WGS metagenome assembly JFJP01 (sample SAMN02602958, study PRJNA72255) | Microbial mat metagenome, whole genome shotgun sequencing project. | biome: fresh water; feature: sink hole; material: water; isolation source: purple microbial (photo- and chemosynthetic) mats found in... | reverse complement strand
ATTCATTAGCCCAACTTACAAAAAATCCAGCCCTTTGAAAACCAAGGTCAAGACCTCCAGCACCAGCAAAAAACGATACTATATTCATGGTGTAAATCTTTACAATTTTTTTTTTATTTTCAATCCTGCACAAAATTATCACATTTATTCAAATCTTGTCAAGTAAAGTTGAAGTTTCAACAAAAGTAATTAGCAGTTAATTAAGGTGTAGATATTTTTTTATGCGACCTAATAACCATTTAATAACTACCTAATAACCTTTTTGCTATCATTTCTTATAATATTTCAGCGCCTCAGGTAAATAAGATTTTAATTGGGCAATACGATTTTCGTCCGAAGGGTGCGTGCTTAGCAACTCCAATGCAGCCCCTTTGCCATTAGCGGCCATGCGTTGCCAAAAAGCGATAGATTCGTTTGGGTCGTAGCCCGCCATAGCCATAAAAATTAGTCCCATTTGGTCGGCTTCATATTCGTGTTTGCGCGAATAAGGAAGCATGACACCCACCTGACTTCCAATGCCATAAATTGTATTCACAGTTTGCTGTGTGGCTGCCGATTGCCCCGAAAGTAACACATTGGCAACCCCAGCTCCAACCTGCGTTGCCATTTGTTGGCTCATGCGCTCGTTGGCATGTTTGGCAATGGCATGGGCTATTTCGTGCCCCATCACTACGGCAATTCCAGTTTCATTTTGGGTAATGGGCAATATACCTTCGAAAAATGCCACTTTACCTCCAGGCATACAAAAAGCATTAACAGCCGAATCTTTCAAAAGATTAAACTCCCATTTTAAATTTGCAATTTCAGACTCCATGCCATTTGCTTTCAGGTATTCTTCTACGGATTTGGAAATATTCACTCCCACTTTTTTTATTAAAGCAGTTTGTTTTAGATTTTTGGATGGTGGCACCGAATCTACAAATTGTTTGTACGAAGTGGCACTCATGGTAAGCACATCGGCGTCGGAAACCAAAAGCAATTGTTTACGACCTGTGAGTGCTACTGTTGAGCAAGCACCTACTAAAACAGCCAATAGCGATAAAAAAATTATTTTTTTCATGTTCTGTTGAATTTTTGATATTGAAATGTTGATTTAAAAAATTATCTTTGCAAAGATAAAAACACTTTTGATAAATTATCCTATAAGAATGATATTTTATAGTAAAAGAAGTTAGAAACCAAGAAAATTGCTCTTCATAAATATGTCCAACATACTCAAAAACTATTGGAAATCCATCCTGTTTACATTTCTGATTTTTTACCTTTCGTTTGCCAAACCGGCATCTTTTAAGGATATAAACGTAATGCAGATAACCGACAAAACAGCTCATTACCTTGTTTATGTGGCTTATGGAATGGTTATTATATTCGATTTTTTACGTAAAAACAGAAGCGGCTATTCGCTCCCTTCTTTTCTTTTGTTTTGTATCGTTTTGCCAATTCTTATGGGTGGAATGATTGAAATAGTGCAGGAAACATTTTTTAAACCACGCGCTGCCGAATGGATTGATTGGCTAGCTGATATTTTTGGAATTTTTACTGCTTGGGCAATCATGCATTTGTTGAAAAACAGAACAAAATTATTTTAATAACCAAAAATAACGCGAAGCAAATAACCATTTAATAACGCGAAGCAAATAACGCGAAGAAAATAACCAAAAATAACGCGAAGCAAATAACGCGAAGAAAATAACCAAAAATAACGCGAAGCAAATAACGCGAAGCAAATAACCATTTAATAACGCGAAGCAAATAACCATAAATAACGCGAAGCAAATAACCATGAATAACGAAAAGTTGCGTTTTAAAATTGGCATTACACTCATAAAAGGTATTGGAAATAATTTAGCCAAAAATCTAATTGCTTACATTGGTTCAGAAGAAGGCGTTTTTAGCGAAGCGCAAAAGAATTTGGCAAAAATCCCGGGCATTGGCGAAGTACTTTCGAACGAAATTGTGAATGCAGACGTGCTCAAACGTGCTGATACGGAAATTGAATTTATTATTAAAAATAAAATTGTACCCTATTATTTTACCGACAGAGAATATCCATTTCGCCTGAAGGAATGCCCCGATTCGCCCATAATGATTTATACGCGAGGCAATTGCAACCTGAACGATGGGAAATTTATTGGCATTGTGGGTACGCGCAATGCCACTGAAGCAGGAAAAGATAATTGCAAAAAGCTCATAACCGACTTGGCGCAAAAGTTACCAAACACCATTATTGTAAGTGGAATGGCTTATGGCGTGGATATTTGTGCACACAAAGCGGCATTGGATTTTAATTTGCCAACCATAGGCGTGGTGGGGCATGGACTCGACCGGATTTACCCTGCCGTACACCGACCCACAGCTGTAAAAATGGTTGAAAATGGTATGCTACTTACTGAATACTTGAGTGGCACAAATCCCGACCGGCAGAATTTTGTGCAGCGAAACCGTATTATTGCCGGACTTTGCGATGCCACTATCGTTATCGAATCGGCCAATCGTGGTGGGGCACTCATTACGGCAGATGTGGCAAATAGCTACAATCGCGATGTGTTTGCTTTTCCGGGGCGCGTGGGCGACGAATGGTCGGCTGGATGCAATGCTCTCATTAAGTACAACAAAGCTTCGCTTATAGAGTCGGCCGAAGACATGATGCGCTTTATGAATTGGGAGACGCAAGAAGTGAAAACCACTTCGAATATCCAAACCACACTTTTTTTAGATTTAACCGACGAGGAACAAAATATTGTAAGTATCCTTCGCCAACAAAACGAAGGATTGCAGCTCAACGAATTAGCCATAAAACTCGAAACGCCCATAAGTAGAATTTCGCCGATGCTACTCGAAATGGAGTTTAAAGGCATTTTGAAATGTATGCCCGGAAGTGTTTATAAAATTGTAAAATAAAACCCCTAACCCCTAAAGGGGAATAATAAATGTACACGAAAGAAGAAGTTAAGCAGTTAAAAAAGGAATTTTGGGAAGGATTTGGTTTGTATTGCAGTCAGATTCCTGCACTCAAACGTCGTAAAAGTAAATTCATGCTTTACAATACCAAAATGAAAGGTGTGGAGCTAAAGTTTGACGCTACGCGCGATGGAGCATTTGTTATTCTCGAAATAAATCATCACGATACTGCTAAGCGCTTCGAACTTTACGAAAAATTTGAATCGTACAAACTCATTATTGAGAAAAATTTTCCCGAAGGGCTAATATGGAATTTTGCTTACGTTCGCGAATGTGGCACCGAAGTTTGTCGCATTTATACCGCCAAAACGGGCATTGATATCCACCGACGCATTCAATGGATGGAGTTTTACAAGTTTATGGCCAACGAAATGCTGAAATTAGAAAAGGCTTTTCGAATTGTGAAAGAGGCTATTGAAGATTAAAATACAAGTACTTATAACAATAATTAATAAGAAATATCATGGCTGAAAAAATTCGTTTAAATAAGTTTATTAGCGATAGTGGAATGTGTTCGCGCCGACAGGCTGATAAATATATCGAAACAGGACATGTAACGGTGAATGGACGACGTGCCGAAATTGGTACAATGATATCCAAACACGACAAAGTGGCGATGAACGGCAATCCGATAGAAATGAAAGCCGATGACGAATTTTTGATTATGGCGTTTAACAAACCCACAGGAATTGTAAGCACCACCGAAATTGGTGTGCGCGATTCAATCATCGATTACATTGGCTACCACGAACGTATTGTGCCGATTGGTAGACTCGATAAAGATTCGCAAGGGCTGATTTTTTTGACCAACAACGGCGATATAGTAAACAAAATTTTGCGTGCCGGCAACAAACACGAAAAAGAATATTTAGTTACGGTGGATAAAATGGTTACCGACGATTTTATTCGCAGAATGGCAAATGGAGTGCCTATTTTGGGCGAGATGACCAAAAAATGCAAAGTGGCAAAAGAGTCGGTTTTTTCGTTTCGCATTACTTTAGTACAAGGACTCAATCGCCAAATTAGGCGTATGTGTGAATATTTTGGCTACGAAGTGCTGAAGTTGGAGCGTATTCGAATTATGAATATTTCGCTCAAAGGAATTCCTATCGGCGAATGGCGATTGCTAAGTGAAAAAGAGATTCAACAAATTTCGAAAGCCATAGCCAACTCAACCAGTGAGCCAAAACCAGCAGCCAAAAAACCAGCTACAACGGCAACTGCTTCTGCTCCAAAAGTGCACAAGCCCGCTAATGCCGACTATCGTAAATCCGCCCCCAAACCAGCCTCTGAGCCGCGCATAGGTAAGTCGCGTGATAAAAGCGCTTTGAATGCCAAAGCGGGGCATCGAAAATCGTCGCCAACCCGAAGCAATCGGCCTTCAACAGGCTCCAGGGGCAGTAAACGATAATCTTAAAAAAATAATTTTTAAAAATATTTCAAAAAGTATTTGTGTATATAAATATTAGCGCTAAATTTGAGGCGTTTTATTAAACATTTAAAAACCTTTTAAAAAAATCGTATTAAATTATGTCTGTAAACAAAGTAATTCTTGTAGGAAATGTGGGAAAAGATCCCGAAGTGCGTTATTTAGAAAAAGACAATGCAGTAGCTAACTTTACCCTGGCTACTACCGAAAGGGGCTACACCCTTCAAAATGGCACTCAAGTGCCCGACCGTACCGAATGGCACAATATTGTGGCTTGGCGCGGATTGGCAACTTTAGCCGAAAAATACATAAAAAAAGGAACTCAAATTTATGTGGAGGGTAAAATTCAGAGTCGTAGCTATGAAAAAGATGGTATCAAGCGTTATTTTACCGAAATTAATGCCGAATCTATTCAGTTATTAGGCAAAAAGCCCGAAAGTGGAGAGCCACATGCTGCTACTCCTATAACTGAGCCAAATTCCGATATGCAAGGACCGCCGCCTACTGTCGACGATCTTCCATTTTGATTAATCCTAAAAAACAAAGCCCTGCAAATATCTTTTGCAAGGCTTTTTTTTGAATCTGTTTTTTAGAACTAATCTACATAGATTGCTGCGAGCGTACAGTTGCAAATAACAAACTAATAAGCTGATCTACCGTTTTTTCCAAACGGTCGCGCCCCGATTTAGACGAAAAATCGACATTGCAAAAAGTAGACATATTACGATGTAAAATTAAATAATAAATCCCCGAAATAATGAGTGCTGCCAATACACTCAAATCAACACCCGAAGAGTCGAATCGCTTTTCGAGCTCACGAATAAGCGATTCGTTAATTTTTTCGCGCAAAGTAGCCGTTCGCCGAGTTACCGGATTATCATCCGACAATTCCCAAATAAGCATTTGCTGCATACCACGGTTTTTGTAAAGGCCACGCATTAAATTCAACAAAATCCACTTCATGCTTTGCTCATCGGTCAGGTTAGGTGGCATCAAATCGGCAATACCCGCCAACCAATAATCGTATTTGTGCGAGTACACATCGAATAACTCATCCAAATTGGAATACCGACGATAAAAAACAGTGGGTTCTATCTCAGCTCGAGCAGCAATGCCCGTTAAGGTAACCTTATTGAATCCAACTTCTTCAATCAGATCATTTACGGCATCCATAACGGCTTGTTCAATTACTTGCTTCGATCTGCGTTTTTTGCGGGGGTTCTTGGCTGGTACTGACATATCTATTTATTTGAAATATTTATAAAAATTGAATGCTTGCAAAGTTATTGAAAATTATTTATAAAACATATTCATTGCTTTAAATTAACCTGTTTTTTTTAGAAACTAACACGGATACTTGCTCGCAAACCCCAACGATCGACATTCTGATGGTTTAAATCACTTAATCGCCAAACCGATTGTAGGGTGAAAATCCGTAGAATATTACTCACACCAATTCCCAATTCCATATAGGGCGAATTGGTGCTGTAAATTGTAGCGGGCATATTTATCACTTCGGCATGTTTGCTGCTGAGCGTACCATAAAACAGTTTGAAACTCACTAATTCGCGTAAATTTAGGAATTTTACAATGGGAATATTATTTAAAAGTATTCCGTTAAAATTCAGCTCATTATGCATTAAAATATAATTGTCGGCAGCATATTCTAAATAATTCATGCTCGTAAACTGATAGCGTCTGTATCCATCATTGTTGGAACCAGATGGCGTTTCTAATAATATATAAGGCACTTTTCCTAAAATTGTTCCCCCTTCTATGGCGTAGCTCCATTGGCCTATACCAAATTTCAGATGCTGCTTTACAGCTGCAGATAGTTTGGCATAATAGCCGTTTTTTTCGCCAAAATCAAATTTACCGCCAAGAAATGTAACGTAAAAAATTGGATTGTAATTCGTTGCATATATACGTTGCAAATGATCGTTGTAAACCCGTTCGTCAAACGAAAAGCGGCTATTTAAAGTGATGGACTGCTGATTTATTTTATCGAAAACCTGATTTCCCGAACTGAAAGGCAACGAAAACGCCGAAAATAGCTGATTATTTCGGTAGTATATTCCCGCTTCTACATCGTCGCTCAAATCGGAAGTAAACGACGCTGCAAACTCATGGCGTTTACCTACTTTATCCGACGAACGAAATGAGAATAAGGTATTTACAATATCTTCGTCGCCACTATTCAGCGGATTTTCGCGCAGCATAAATGCATTGTAATCGTAGTCGATTCGTCGGTAATCGTTGGTATAGCTTATACCAACAATGTTTCGTTGCCCAAAAGGTAATTTAGCATTTGCAAAAGCCGAATAAGCGAATTTTTGGTTTCCAAATCCATAGCCGGCATATCCACCTAACGAAATATTTTTCCAAAGTGTTTCATTAGTTCTCAGCGGAGCAGTGAGGCGCAAGCCTTCAAGGGCAGTGAAGCGAGCCAGATTCTGAATTTTTCCAACATCCACTTTTCCTAGCTGCATATAGCCTGTAAGCAGCACGTCGGCCATCCAACGAGCCGTTTTCATCATGGGCGTTTGGTTCAGATTACTGAGTTTTTCGCTAAGTTCGGTAGCTTGGTAGGTGCTTCCTGCAAAGTTAAGTTGTGCCATAGAGGCAGATGATAATTTGGCACGAAAGCTATTTTTTAAAAATAAAAGAGGCTGTTTTTGAGTGCTGTCAGTGAGCAATTTATAAGTCATATTCACCGAAATGCTACCGCTATCGGGTACCCAAAGCAAATCATTTAGCCGACTAAATACTTGTTTGATATGCAGGTTTTTTACAAAATTCAAATTGGCTTGGCGAGGTAAATCAAGGTCTATTTTTGTTAAAGCCAATGTTGCCGAATCAATTGAAAGTGTGCCATTGAAAGCCAAATTTTTGGTATTTTTTGTTCTGAAATCCAAAGAATATGATTTGCCACTTTCAGTCAATATACTATCGGTTAAATAATAATTGTAAAAAATCACACCATTATCGGCTAATGGGCTTACAAATTCTTTGTCGAAAAGCAAAATGGTGGGTTTGTAAAAATTCAAATCGGCGCTAAAATTTCCCGTTAATTGGGCAAGTATTTGTTCTTGTTGGCTTTGTGAGCTATAAATATTTTTCGATTCCAGCGTTTTTGTATTTTCCGAAATAAGATATTTATTTTCCGACATAAATAGCGGTATTGTTAGCAACGAATCGCTGTCGGTTAATGCGCCTGCCGAAAGTTGTTCGAAAATACGTCGGTTTATCGCCTTTTGATTTATTTTTGCCAACAATACTACATTTTGTTCTGTCATGTTGGCGTTGTAATTTGCATTTCCGCGTATATTATTTTGAGCCGAGGCTTTGCGTACTTTTTTCAAAAGGGCGAGAGCGGGATTTGCACCAGGTAATACAGAAATTTCTTGCAATTCGTTAGTAGACTCTTGCAATTCAACTTGTATACCCACCGATTTGCCTTGTTTTAGCTTAATTTCTTTGGAACGATAGCCCATGCACGAAAAGACCAACGTTGTTTGCTCGCCATCTGTGCGGAGCATAAAAAAACCTTCGTCGTTGCTTTTTACACCAACCGGTGTATTTTTAAACCAAATATTTACATTGGCAATAGGCGTTTTCTCAACCGCATCAAACACTTCTCCTACTACCAATGTTTCTTGTGCAAAAAGTCGCATCGCCCCAAGTAGCAATAAAATGGCAATTAAAATTGTACGATTCTGATTTAAAATGAATAACATTTTGAAAACTTTTAGGGCTCGCAAAGCTACAAAAAATCAAAAAGTTGTGCAAGTGGCTGTAACTCGTGTTTTTGGAAACAAATAAATTCGAATAAAAATTAGATTTTGTATGTGTTTTTGTATCTTTGCCGATTATTTTAAAATTTTAGAAGAATATGGCTGGTTTTGGAAAATGGTTAGGTGGTGGGCTTGGTTTCGTTTTAGGCGGAGGCCCAATAGGTGCACTTATAGGTTTCGCTTTGGGTTCGATGTTCGATGCTCCATCGGTAGGAAAATCGACTCAGAGTAGAGCAGTAACAGCTCAGAATGATTTCAAAATGAGCCTTTTGGTGCTTATTGCTTGTGTAATGAAAGCCGATGGTCGCATTCAAAAATCGGAATTAGCTATTGCAAAACGATTTTTGGTAGCTAACTTTGGCGAAGAAGGCGCTTTGGAAGCCTTGCAAATGCTCAAAAATTTGTTGGAGCAAAACATCAACGAAACGGAAGTTGCCATGCAGGTAAACCAATTTATGAACTATTCGGCAAAATTGCAATTGATTCATTTATTGTTCGATATAGCATTTTCGGATGGCGAAATTCAACCAGCCGAGCTGGCTGTTTTAGGTCGAATTGCGAGCGCATTTCAAATTTCGACCGCCGATTTCGAATCTTTAAAAGCACCTTATTTTAAAAATACCGACCCAACATGGGCTTACAAAACGCTCGAAATTGAACCAACTGCCACCGAAGAGGAAATAAAAAAAGCCTACCGACGCATGGCAATGAAGTTTCACCCCGACAAAGTACATAATCTGGGCGAAGATTTAAAAAAATCAGCCACCGAAAAATTCCGAACCATCAACGAAGCGTATGAAACTATTAAAAAGACCAAAGGAATGAGTTAACACGTTATTGGGCTAAAGCCGTTATTAATGGTTATTAGCTTCGCGTTATTAAATGGTTATTTGCTTTGCGTTATTAATGGTTATTTGCTTTAAATGGTTATTTGCTTCGCGTTATTAATGGTTATTAGCTTCGCGTTATTAATGGTTATTTGCTTTGCGTTATTAAATGGTTATTTGCTTTGCGTTATTTAGATAAATCTATATTAAATGTTATTAATGAGACTTTTGTCTTTTGACTTTCTGTTGTCCGTTGTCCGTTGTCTTTAAATCATCACATCAATTTTATGGCTGAAAAACAAATGAAAACCTTGGCAAAAGAATCTGCCATTTACGGTGTTAGTAGCATTTTGGGCAAGTTTCTGAACTGGATGTTAGTTCCTTTGTACACTGTAACGCTGGCCAATTCGGCGGAATATGGTGTGGTTGTAAATCTTTATGCTTGGACGGCGCTCTTGTTGGTTATACTGACTTATGGCATGGAAACGGGCTTTTTCCGATTTGCAAATAAAGACAAAGAAAATGCGGATAAAGTGTATGGAAATTCGCTGATTATCGTTGGTTTTACCTCTTTGCTTTTTGCCATTGCCACCGTTGTTTTTGCACAGCCAATAGCCACTTTAATGGGCTACCCAAACAATGCCGAATACATTGCTATGCTTGGTGTGGTAGTGGCTATGGATGCTTTTGGAGCTATTCCTTTCGCTTATTTGCGATTCAAAAGTCGACCTATAAAGTTTGCTTCGCTTAAGATTTTGATGATTTTTGTCAATATCTTTTTTAATATTTTCTTTTTGGTAATTTGCCCTTGGCTACTGAAAAATGCACCGGCAACTGTCGATTGGTTCTACAACTCTGGATATGGAGTTGGCTATGTATTTGTAGCCAATGTTATTCAAACAGTGGTAGTTACATTGGCTTTGTTGCCCGAAGTTACCAAAGCAAAATTTCAATTCGATTGGATTTTAGCGAAACAAGTACTCCGTTATTCCTTGCCCCTTTTGGTGTTGGGCGTAGCGGGAATAATGAATCAAACACTCGATAAAATTATTTTTCCATACCTAATTTCAAATCCCGATTTGGCAAAATCAGAATTGGGAATTTATGGCGCTTGTTTCAAAATATCAATGGTGATGATGATGTTTACCCAGGCATTCCGTTATGCCTACGAACCATTTATTTTTGCGCAGCATAAAGATAAAAATAGCAAAGCTGCGTATGCCGATGCCATGAAATACTTTATAATATTCTCCTATCTTATCTTTTTGGGAATGGTATTTTATTTGGATATATTCAAATTGCTTATTCGCGAAGATTATTGGGTGGGGCTCAAAGTTGTTCCTATTGTACTTTTTTCGTATATTTTTCAGGGTATATTTTTCAATCTTTCGCTTTGGTACAAGTTGGTCGACAAAACCATGTATGGTGCGTGGTTCTCGTTACTTGGATTAGTTATCACACTGGCTATCAACATAATATTTGTACCAATATTTAGTTACATTGCTTCCGCTTGGGCTGCCTTTGTTTGTTATTTGGTTATGATGCTGGTATCGTATTATTTTGGTCAAAAACATTTACCCATCGATTACGATTTAAAAACCATTGGCCTTTACTCGGGGCTTACAGTGGGGCTTTTTGCGATGAGTATACTAATTGAAACGCCTTGGGGTGGATTGAATTTAGTGCTAAAATCTATATTGATGTTTTTTTACCTTTACATTTTGGTAAAACGTGATTTTCCACTGAAAAATATTCCTATACTAAATAAATTGTTAAAACGCTAATATCAAGCGCCTTGTCGGCGTTCGCTCACAATTAATAAAGCTTCGTCGCGAAGCGAAATGGGAAGCTCAATACGACGAATTTGCAAACTGCGTAACCAAGCTGCTACATCGCTTTCTTTGAGGGTATAAAATACGTCTGCAAGTTGTTTTTGTTGACTTTCGGTGTAGTTTTCGGGATTTATACATGCCAAGGCATCCAATTCCTCGTCGTCGAAATACTCTGCTTTGTCGGAATCTGACAAAAGTGTATCGCGGTCGCAAACAGCATGAGCACCACAGCATTCTCCATCTTCATTCACCACAATTTCAACCTCTTCTTTTTTGTTTTTGCGGTTCAAATAGGTTAATAGAAACAATAGCAAACCAAAGGCAATTAATATAATAAGTAAGATAAGCATGATAGAACGAATTTTTGTAATTAATGATTTTTGTATTTAATTCAACATAAAATCGAGTGCAAAGTTAGGGCTTTGTACTTAAAAATTCGTATTTTTGTGAGTTAAAATACAATAGAATCAGTTTTTTTAAGTTTGTTATTTAATTTTTGACATCAAAGTATTATTTTGATGCCGCATACATAATTTTAATTTATTCTGAATATTAAATGGTGTTGAAAATCAAAAATATACCCGTTTTTATGCTGGCTTTAGTCCTATTGTCGGGCTGCTCCATGAAAAAAAATACGGCTAAAACGCGTGCTTTTAAAGCGTTAAATACCCGATACAATGTGTATTTTAATGGCATGAATAGCTACGAAGAGGGCATACGAAATATCAATCAGGCGAATACCGACGATTACGCTTCGCTCATAAATATGTATGCCATTAGCAAACACGACAACGCAAATGCTGCAAAATCGAATATGGATCGCACCATCGAAAAATGCCGCAAAGCCATAAAACTCCATTCCATAAAGCAAAAACCACAACGCGACGATCGGAAATGGAAAGATCCTGACTATCAGGCTTGGTACAATCAAAAAGAGTTTAATCCAGCGCTTAAAGATGCGTGGTTGCTGTTAGCAAAAGCCGAATTTCACAAAGGCGATTTTTTGGGTGCCGTTGGTACTTTTACATACATTTCGCGCTATTATGCCAACGACAATGGCATGGTGGCACTTTGCCAACTTTGGATAACGCGAGCTTATGCCGAAATGGGCTGGATTTACGAAGCCGAACAGGTATTGCTAAAGCTGAAACAAGATGATTTAAAATCTCAAAATATAGGGTTTTTTGCAGCGGTGAATGCCGATTTATTGCTCAAAAAAAAGCAATTAAAAGAAGCATTGCCATTTTTGGAACTGACATTGAAAAATGAAAAAGACAAAGTGCAAAAACAACGATTTACTTACCTTTTGGCACAGCTTTATAATCGGAATGGCAATACAACCGAAGCGTTCAATGCTTTCACGGAAGTTACAAAGCTCAATCCGCCTTACGAAATGGACTTTAACGCCCGAATTTACCGAGCCGAATTGAACAAAAACATTCCCGCTGTGCGCAAAGAGTTAAAAAAAATGATTGCTAATCCCAATAACAAGGAATACAAAGACCAACTTTATTATGTGTTAGGCAAAACTTATTTGCAAGAGGGTGATACTGCAAGGGCAATTGAAAATTTTGCCATATCTGCCGATACAAGTTCTCGAAATGGGTATGATAAAGCGGTTACACTTATCACATTGGGCGATTTATATTATAATAAGCAAAATTATATCAAAGCACAACCTTGCTACGACGAGGCTTCGAAAATAATTACTGCCGAGAAAGAAGATTTTAATCGTGTAACAAAACGTGCCGAAACACTTGGAGAATTGGTGGTTCAATTTGAAATTGTAACGCTACAAGATAGCTTGCAACAATTAGCTGCTTTGCCCTTAGATAAACAAAAAGAAATAATTCAAAAAATTATTGACAAACTTGCAGCCGACGAAAAAGCTGCCGAAGCTGCCGAGAAAAAATTGGCAAATCAAAACCGGCCGCAAAATTTCGACGATAATTTTGACATGATGCCGCCCATTGGGATGGGACCACAAACGGGCGATTGGTATTTTTACAATCCTGCCATTATAAAAACGGGCGTTACCGATTTCCGCAAAAAATGGGGAACGCGTAAATTGGAAGATAACTGGAGGCGAACAAATAAAACGGCTTCGCTATTTAACGATGAAGCTGCCACGGCCGCTGCCGCTGCAAACACAACTGGCTTACCAGCAGATAGTTTACAAAAAGACTCAGCAGTAACGGACGATCGTAAATCATTGGATTTTTACCTACGTCAAATCCCAATTACGAAATCGCAATTCGAGAAATCGAACGAAGAGCTGGCGAATGCGCTTTACAATATGGGCTTTATTTACAAGGATAAAGTAGAAGATTTGCCGCTGGCAATAAAAACATTTGATGAATTTGATCGCCGTTTCCCAACAGATTCGCGACGTGTAGAAACCTATTATTACAGCTACCTACTGCAAACACGGTTGGAAAACACATCGGCTGCCGAAGGTTACAAAGCCAAGTTAATTGCAAATTTCCCCGAATCGAAATATGTGGAAGTAATTTCGCAACCCGATTATTTTGAACGACTTAACCGTATGTACCAAGTGCAAGATTCACTTTATTTTGCCACTTATACGGCTTACAATGCCAGCGACTTTAAAACCGTAAAAGCAAATGCTGAATACGTTCAAAAAACCTATCCACTTTCCTCTTTAATGCCTAAGTTTTTGTTTCTGAATGCATTGAGTATTGGCAAAACCGATAAACAAGAAGTGTTTGATTCGACGCTTACCGCATTGGTCGAAAAATATCCGAAAAGTGAGGTTAGCTCCATGTCCAAAGATATTTTGGCACTAATAAAACAAGGCAATGAAGCAAAAGCTGGTACTTCGTCGGGTTCATTGCTTGCTCGTCGCGAAGAGGCTGTGAAACAGGAACTTGCCAACGTGGAAGAACGAAAATTCGTAGCTGATAAAACAGGCAAACATCGATTAATGTTGCTTTTTGGCACTTCTACTGAGCGACTTAATAAGCTCTTGTTCAATGTGGCAGCATTTAACTTTACCCGCTTTATGGTGAAAGATTTTGATTTAATAAATACAAAATTAGATAGCACACAAACCGTACTTTCGATTACCAATTTCGATTCGTACGAGGAGGCAGAATGGTATTTGAACTCGGCAAAAGGCGATTCGCTGCTGAATGAACTATTTTCGGCTCGTGATATGCGTAAAGTGATTATATCCGAAACAAATTTTAGCACTATGTTTTCCTTTCTTGGATTGGACGCTTATATTGGATTCTTAAATTCGGGTTTTAAAGAAGTTATTTCAGAAAAACAAGTGGCTGCGGTTACTAAAAAAACAATACAAAAGAAAGCGGAACCTGTTGTTGTGAAAAAATCCGAGCCAATTGTTGAAAAGAAAACGGAGCCAATTGTTGAAAAGAAAGCAGAGCCAATAGCTGAAAAGAAAATAGAACCAATAGCTGAAAAGAAAGCAGAGCCAAAAGAAGCGCAACAACCAGCCTCAAAACCAGTGCAGCCGGCATCGCAACCAGCAACGCAACCTATAGCCCAACAGCAAGTTGCTCCAAAAGTTGCTCCAGTGGAGGATAATGTGCCACTATTTAAAAATCTATTTGCTTATCGTGCCAACGAGCCTCACTTTGTTGCAATTTCGGTGCTGAGTGGAACATTTGATTTCGAAAAATTGAAAACTGCTTTCGATACATTTAATGCTGCAAACTACGGAATGCTCAATTTGAAGGTAACAAAAGATGCTGTTGATAAGCAGCAAATTATAATAATAGGTTCGTTTGCCGATGCCAATATTGCCAAATCCTATCTTTTCCGAATTGTGAAAGAAACTGCTCTTTATGAGCAAATTAAAGGCACAAATTATCGCAATTTAATAGGCTCGCAACGCAATTTGAATGTAATGATGCAGCAAAACGCCATGACGACCTATTTTGAATTTATGCAAGAATATTATTTAAAATAAAATATGAAAAAAGACCGCATACTTTGGGCTGACGATGAAATTGATTTACTTCGCGCCTACATTTTGTTTCTCGAAGAAAAAGGATACGATGTAACCACCGCCAACAATGGAAAAGATGCAGTGGAACTTTGTCAGAAAGAGAGTTTCGACATTATTTTCTTAGACGAAAATATGCCCGGATTAAGTGGGCTCGAAACGCTGGCTTTGATTAAAGAAATTGATCCAAATGTGCCTATGGTAATGATTACCAAAAGCGAAGAGGAAAACATAATGAATATGGCTATTGGTAATAAAATTGCCGATTACCTCACCAAGCCCGTCAATCCCAGTCAGATACTGCTCACGCTCAAAAAGAATATTCATAAAAAGGAAATTGTATCAGAACATGCTACTTCTGTTTATCGTTCGGAATTTGGACGAATTGGTATGCAAATAAACGATTCGCTGACTTACGAAGATTGGGTGGAAGTGTATAAAAAATTGGTTTACTGGGAATTGGAACTTGCCGAAACCGACAATGGCATGGATGAAATGCTCCGTATGCAAAAATCAGAAGCGAATACAACTTTTGCCAAATTTGTGAAGCGAAATTATGTTTCGTGGTTCGAACGTCCCGAAAAACGACCTTTAATAAGTCCTGATATTTTCAAAACGAAAGTTTTTCCACTTATCGACAAAGGCGAAAAAGTGTTTTTTGTGTTGGTAGATAATTTCCGTTACGACCAATGGAAAATCATTCGGGAATTGATGGCCGAATTCTATACTTTTACCGAAGAAGGCATGTATTGCAGCATGCTTCCTACCGCTACGCAATATGCTCGAAATGCTATTTTCTCTGGATTGATGCCTTTGCAAATACAGCAAATGTTCCCCGATTTGTGGGTGGACGAAGACGATGATGAAGGAAAAAATCTGAATGAAAAAGAATTGATTCAGACACAATTGCATCGATTCCGTAAGAATTACACGTTTTCGTATCAAAAAATCATGGAATCGCCTTATTGCGAAAAAGTAATTGAACAATTACCCCGTTTCGAGAATAATCAACTTAATGTAATTGTGCTCAACTTTATCGATATGCTTTCGCACTCGCGCACGGAATCGAAAATGATGCGCGAATTGGCAAACGACGAACAGGCTTATCGCTCGCTTACATTGTCGTGGTTTCGCCATTCGCCCACTTACGAGTTGATGAAAGCCATTGCAAAAACAGGAGCTAAATTAGTTTTTACGACCGACCATGGCACTATTCAAACCGATAACGCCATAAAAGTGATTGGCGATAAAAATACAAATGTAAATTTGCGCTATAAAGTGGGTAAGAATTTGAGTTACAACAAAAAAGAAGTATTTGAAATTTTACAACCTGCCAAAGTAGGTTTGACAAGTCCGAATATTAGTTCGGCGTACATTTTTGCTACCAACAAAGACTTTTTTGCATATCCCAACAATTATAATCATTATGTAAGTTACTATAAAAACACGTTTCAGCATGGTGGCATTTCGTTGGAAGAGATGCTGATACCGCTGATTGTTATGGAGCCAAAGTAACCCCTAGCCCCTAAAGGGGAATAAGAAATATTACCCCTAACCCCTAAAGGGGAATAAGAAATATTACCCCTAGCCCCTAAAGGGGAATAAGAAATATTAGTATTGATAATTTTAAATTATATAAAATGATAAATTTAGCAAATATAATTAGAAGTAACACTAACTCTGTTCCCCTTCAGGGGTTAGGGGTAGGTAACTCTTATACAAACGTAAAAGACCTCGGCAATTTGCA
>JFJP01038616.1_pt1 | contig 16579 bp, 15 predicted proteins | sample 431651 | NCBI WGS metagenome assembly JFJP01 (sample SAMN02602958, study PRJNA72255) | Microbial mat metagenome, whole genome shotgun sequencing project. | biome: fresh water; feature: sink hole; material: water; isolation source: purple microbial (photo- and chemosynthetic) mats found in... | reverse complement strand
AAACTGACAACAAGGACAAGAAACACTCAAGACACTTGTAATCATTGGTACTGGATTAAATTGAAGTTCATTTTTACAACCTAACAGAGGGGTAAAGGACAGGGGTTAGGGTGCCTGGGGCACACAATATATGATTCCTCTTTTTTTCTTGCTTTTTTGGGATTTTTTTGTCATTAAATTGATATGATTTTAAGTAATAAAAATTGGGTTCAAAATCTGGTCGGTGGTGCGGAAGTGGTGCGGCTATTTTTTTTATACTTATAATTTCAGTAAGTTATGATGTGGGTCGGAGGTTCAAATCCTCTCATCCCGACCAGCTCAAATCAAGGGTCTTCAGAAGTTGACATATGAAACGAAGAGATTTTTTGAAAGGCGTAGTGGCCGTATCAACTTTGGCCACTTGTGTTTCTACTGAAAGTTCTGTTGCTTCCCAAATGGTTCCCCACGGCAAGCCGACAGCATCGGATCGTCAAGAAAGAGTTGTTCTTGCGGGTGTGACCAAGGGTTCTTCCGAAGATGCCATAAAATCGGCAGTTCGGGAATCGGCTCTCGCAGCTTCTGATTTTTCCTGGTTATCTAAAAACGATTCCGTCTTTATCAAGCCGGTCCACAATTCCGGAGTATCTTACCCATCAACCACCAGTCCCATCGCCATTGCCGCCATGGTGACGCTGCTCAAGGAAAAAGGAGCAGGCCGGGTGATTGTGGGAGATATGTCCGGCGTTGAGTATGTAAAACTCACTCCTGACGGCCTCTCCGGCAGTACCCGAAAACTGATGGAAGCCACGGGTATGGCCAAGTCTGTACAAGCAGCCGGTGGAGAGCTTCATTTTTTCGATGAGGCCGGATGGAACGCCTTTTATGAAGATCCCATGGCATCGGGTGCCCACTGGAAGGCCGGTGTGATGATGCCCAATATCCTCAAAGATGTGGATCATATTATCCTCATGCCCCGCTGCGGCCGTCATGTTCTCGCAGGCTCCAGCCTGGGTCTGAAGGCTGCTGTGGGTTACTGGCGAACGGACACGCGCCTGGAATATCATCGGGACGCTGCCACGTTTCACGAAAAAACAGCCGAATCCAATACTGCCCGAACGCTGCTTCAAAAACAGCGTCTGGTTATTTCTGCAGCAGACAAAATCCTCACTACCTTCGGTCCTGACAAAGGGTATGTTCATGAACCCGAAACCGGTTTGATCATCGCGTCGGAATCGGTTGTTGCCCACGACATGCTGTCTCTGGCATGGCTCCTGGAAAACAGACGACACATTCCTGCCGACAAACAAAATGGATTTATGGATACCAGTCCGCTTGTTGCCCGTCTGGGAAATTATTGGGTTGTTGGTAAGCTTGGCGGATGGAAACCGATTATCGCTTCCGACACCCTTATTAAAAACGATCTCCAAACTATCTGGGACGACCGCGTTCTCAATCATGCTTACCAAATCTCCGGTGGCGCACCGAAATTGACCATCGAAACAATGAAAGATGCAGTTTCCGATGACCTGATAAAGCTTTTAAGCGAGATGACAACAGTTTGAAACTGAATTATAAAACAGGCAAACCAGCCCGAGAATCAACTGCTGAGACCTTTTTTACCTTAGCCTCATTGGTGTAGCTGGGATCAGTCCCGGTGGTTGATATTAAAAAAGCGAATATCTACTTTTTCAGTCAGGATTCCCTGCTCAGAAAGGGAATCAAAGAACATTCCCATGGCTTTGACTTTTTCAGGGTCCAGATCACAAAACAAGAGGTCAAAATATTCTCTGACTCGTTTTTGTTCAATTTTCAGTTTTCTGGCAGAAGCTTCCACAACCTGATCCATATGCTGATACCCGGAAGCTTTTGAAGCCAAGAGCAGGTCATAAATCTTTTTGACCAGCAAGGGATTTGATTCGGCAAAGGAACGTCTCACCACCCACACGGCAAATACAAAGGGTAACCCTGTCATTTCATACCAGAGCTGCCCTAAATCAATACAATAGTTAAACTTCTGATGCCATGGAAGAGTCAACGCTGTATCCCCGATGATGAGAGCTGCATCAACTTCCCGAGTGACCGACTCAATATGTCTTACATCCCCTGTCTGATAAATGGGGGTGATATTTCTCTGATGAAAGATCATTTTCAAAAAAGAAGCAGCCGACGCTGATTCACGAGATAAGCGAACGGTTTTACCGGTAAGTTCATCAAGGGCATACCGGCTTGCCAGGATGACGCTCATAACTCTGCCATGACAGGAGATGGACAGATCCGGAAGCAATAGCAGCTCCCTGTGATTCATGGCATAGAAGGCGGCTGAAATCGGGCTTATTTGTATCTGCCCGTCTATAATTTTTTGGTTCAACACAGAAGGCACATCCGGGTCCATCTCAAGCCAGTTGGGTAAAAGACCGTTATCAAGTCCGTAATAAACAGGGGAGGCATTGATATAACTTATTTTCCCCATAATCGTTTTTTCATTATGCATTGGTTATGATTCTCTCAAAAAGTTGGTTTTCGTTGTTTGCATCAAGCGGCAGATATATGAAATCCGCTCGTTTCCCCTTTGAAAGGGTGCCTGTGAGATGTCCAAGTCCCAAGGCGTTGGCTCCGTTGAGGGTTGCCATTGAAAAGACGGTTCGCGGATCAAGACCGGAATAGTGGTTTGCTACAAACGCCATTTCATCAAATATATCAAGGGAATCGCAACTTGCAAGGCTGTCGGTTCCTAAGGCCGGTCGAATCCCGTTTTTTATCATTCTTTCAATATCTGGAAGCCGGTCATGAAGGTTCTGGTTGCTCCTGGGACATACGCACACTTTCACCTGAGAGCGGGCAAGAATGTCAATGTCTTCTTTTGTTATATCAAGAAGATGAACCGCAAGGGTCAAAGGTTCAAGAAGCCCTATATCATTAAGATAAGCCACCGGCGTTTTCGACCCGATATCCCAGGTTTCATACTCAATCCCCCTCAAGGTCAAAAAATCGGCCCAGGTCCCTTTCTTATTAAAAATAAACTCTGACTCTTCCTTTGATTCCGCCACATGGATGGAAAACGGCAATCCTTCTGATCGGGATTGATTTTTCAAAGCTCGCAGCAAATCCGGAGAAGAGGTATGGGGGGCATGTCCGGCCAAAGAAAAGGAAAGGATATCGTTCTTTCGAGTAAACCCCTTCTCAATGACCGATCCCAGAAACTCCTGAAAAAAAATACCGCCCAATCCAGACCTTTCAATGAGTAATTTTGTTATCCCAAGAGTTGATATTTCCCCCACATAAAGAGTTCCAGAGGCCAGTAAATCAGATATTGCCTCTTTTGCTTCCCTGATCAGTACTTCTTCACCCAGAGTGTGTCTTTGTTCCAGAAGGGATTTGATCCAGAATTGAAATCCCTTATCAAAGGGAAGCCTGTTTTTCAGGGCGGACAATTCCAGATGAAGATGTGCATTGACAAGCGGAGGCATCAAAACGCCCGGTCCATGGTCGATACATGCCTCTTTTGGGGTGCCGGTGTAAACCCCTTTAATAATGCCGTCTTCTGTTTCCAGGTATCCATTTTGAATTGTATTGAACGAATCCATGACGATCCAGCCAGCCCGGTGGATTTCCCTTTTGTTCCGACTCCCTGAAATGATTTTTTTAGAGGGTGGGCATGTCATAACAGGTGATAATAGCAGTCCCGCTGCCGCGGTTCAAACCCTGCTGTTTTGATCAGGCGGACCAGTTCTTCTCTGGGCAGCATGAAATCAACCCCGGCAGAAGCCACAACATTTTCCTCAATCATGGTGCTTCCCATGTCGTTGGCGCCGAAAAAAAGAGCAGTCTGAGCAATTTTATCTCCCTGGGTCACCCAGGAGGCCTGGATATTATCGATATTGTCCAGAAAAATCCGGCTCATGGCAAGGACTCTCAGGTATTCTGCACCGGTCTTCTTCTTTACATCAATTTTTGTATTGCCCGGCTGAAAAGTCCAGGGGATAAAGGCTGTAAACCCGGATGTTTCATCCTGAAGGGCCCTGATTTTGTCCATGTGCTGAAAAATATGAATATCGTCCTCAAGATGGCCGAACATCATGGTGGCACTGGATCTCATCCCCTGAAGATGAGCCTGCCGCATCACCTCGAGCCATTCGGACGAAAGACATTTCTTCGGGGAAGCCTGTTGCCGGATCTCATCACATAGAATCTCTGCCCCACCGCCCGGGATAGAGGAAAGGCCTGAATTTTTAAGAATGGTTATGGTTTCAGAAACCGACAGGGAAGATTTTTTAGCAATATAATCGATTTCAGGAGGTGAAAATCCGTGAATATGGATATCGAAATTCGCTTTGATATCCTTTAGCATGTCTGTATAATACTCAATGGTCAGATCCGGATTCATACCACCCTGGAGCAGAATCTGAGTCCCTCCGAGGGACAGGGTCTCCCTGATTTTGTCATGCAGGGTCTGCCTTGAAATGACATATCCTTTACCTTTGCCTGGAGGTTCAAAAAAAGCACAGAATCGGCACCCGGAGACACAGATATTGGTATAATTGATATTTCTATCCACCACATAGGTCACACTCTTTTCCGGGTGATGATGGAAACGCCTCTGGTTTGCGAGATCGGCAAGGGTCAGAAAATCCGCTTCCCGGTATAGGAATAGCGCCTCATCAACGTCAATTCGCAGGTTTTCCCTTATTTTTTTAATAATATGATTTAAATCACTCATCATCCCATCTCAATCAATTCACCGGGTTGTAAAAGGAATCCCGTTCAACCGGTTCAAACCCTGCAGCAAGGATCAGGTCTTTCATCTTATCCCGTGTGAGGCCTTTGGCGGATTTGGCACCGGCAGTATGGGTGATCCGCTCTTCCATGATGGTGCCGTCCAGATCGTCTGCCCCAAAGCTTAAAGCCACCTGGGCAAGGCTTTCCCCGATCATGACCCAATAGGCTTTGATATGCTCAAAATTATCCAGCATCAACCGGGATACCGCCACATTTTTCAAATCATCCACAGCCGTTGTGGGTGGAAGATGGGATAGCCCCGTATTCTCGGAATGAAATGCCAGAGGAATAAAAGCGGAAAACCCACCTGTTTCATCCTGAACCTCTCTGAGTGAAATGAGGTGATCCACCCGTTCGTCAATGGTCTCGATATGACCATAAAGCAGGGTTGCATTGGTTTTAATACCGGCTTTATGAACCGCTTTTACGATTTCAAGCCATTTTTCATGACCGATTTTTTTGGGAAACAATGCTTCATGAATACGGGAATTCAGCACCTCGGCACCGCCACCCGGCATCATCTCAAGCCCGGCATCCTTCAAGCGTTTGATGGTTTCTTCAAGGCTGAGTCCGGCCAGATTGGACAGATAGTCAATTTCCACGCAGGTAAATGCCTTGATGGTGGTATGCGGCCGTATCCTTTTGATGGTTTTCAAAAGATCGATAAAATAATCAAACCTCAGGTCTTCATTCAGCCCGCCGACAACATGCAATTCCTTAATCGGCTCAGAAATATGCATCATCAGTCTTTTTTCTATCTCTTCCATGGAAAAGACATAGGCGCCCTCTTCCCCCCTGTCTTTTGCATAGGCACAGAATCGGCAGCGGTTCTTGCAGATATTGGTATAGTTTAAATGCTCGTTATAAATATAGAAGGCCTTATTCCCATGCAAAGAGCTTCGAACATGGTTCGCAATCCGACCAAGGCCGATAAGATCGCCTGTCTCATAAAGACGAATCCCGTCTTCTTTGGAAAGACGGGAGTTTTTTAAGACTTTTGAATAAATATCTTCAAGTCTTTCATCCACAAAAGAAATCTGCATTAATGTCTCTTTCTTCTAACCACCTTTTTTGTCTTTTTCGGTAAAAGCCCGGAGGCTCCCTGAGCCATATTCTGTTTTGGGTCAAACAGATTGTTCTGCCGGTATGAACAGGATGCGCGGGGGCATTTAAGCCCTTTTTCTCCGGTTGGAGCGACGGTCTCTGTCAAGAATGAATTTTTACATAACGGGCATTCGATGTGATAGGGTCTGTCCCAGGAAACAAAGCGGCACCCCTGGCTTGTACAGGTGAAAAATGCTTTACCCTTTTCCGTTGTTTTTGAAATGATTTCCCCTTGTTTGCAAAGCGGGCAAGGCATGGTCAGATTACTTTCAAATGCAGCAATCTGAGATTCAATATCGTCATCAGACAAAGAATCATCTTCGCTTTCTTCATCCTCTGTTTCTTTTTGACTTTCCTCTTCTTGTTTCAGCTTTTCTTCCAGAGCCTTCAACTCAGCCTCTCTTTTGGCCATTATGGCCTCACGGGCTTCCAATTCGGCGGCTTTCTGTTTCGCTTTTTCTGACTCCTGTTGGGCTAATAAAAGCTCCTTTTCTCTTTTTTCAATTTCTTCAAGCTGTCTTGCCGCTTCTTTTGCCGCTTCTTCGGCTTCTTTTATTCTTTCTTCTTTTTCAACAAGTGTCTTGGCAAGCTCTGCTGCTTTCAGTGCGTCTTCTTCAGCCTTTCTGATTTCAGCTTTCTCAGCCTCCACCTCTTCTTTTGAAGGCCCTTTATCAAAAACATCTTTGATATTAAACTGCCCGGCTGAATCCATGGATCTTTTTTTTCTGCTTCTGATCAGCTTTGACAGACGATCCAGATTGTCTTCTTTCAGTTTCCGGGAAATTTCCCTGGATTGACTCGGCGTTGTCACAACCCCTGACACTATTTCCGATGCTTTTTTCTCCGCTCTATCTTTTGATACAGAAACGCCTCGAGTTTTAAGGGTAGCTTCAAAACTTTCCTTTGCAAGTTCAAAACCTTTTCTTCCGGAATTCACTTCGTCATTCATCTGAAGGACAAAAGCAATCAGGTTCATACCCTGCATGCCGGGAAACATATTATCAAGGAACCCGACCATCACAAAGGAAGGCATTTCAGCCCTTAAGAGGCCGTCTTGGTCTGTGCCGATATATCCTTTGTTTATCACCGACAGAACTGTCTTAAGGAGGGCATTATCTTTTTCAAGGCCGATATCCACCAGTTCATCAATAAAGGATTCCTTTGTATATCTTTCCGGGGGAAATTCCGGATATTGCCTTATTTCTCTTTCTCGTTCAACAATCAGGGTAATACAGGAAATACTCGCCAGATTAAAGGACAACATGGCAGAATTGGAATCAATATCAAGCAATGCCATAATTTCCTGGGCAAGAATCTCATCCAGTTGATCCCTTACAAACCCCGGATCCAATACCTGGTCTTGTTTTATATCTGAGTTCATTATTCATCTCCCTGGTTGATTTCGGAAATCATATCTGCAATATCCAATACCATCTGATTCACTTTGCCTTCAGGTCCGGTGTGTTGAGAGGACGGTTTCATCTCATTTTGAGACACATCGTCGCTGTCTTCTTTGAATCCTTCACGAACGGTTGAAAGCTCAAGGCATTCCCCTTCCCTGTCAAAAATAACAGACAAGGGCACCTTGATCTCAAAATCAAATTTATAGGCGATCTGGTCTTTATACACCACGAGATCGCCATTTTTATAATCTATTTCTTCCTGAAGTGTAAGGCTGTGCTTTTCAAAAAGCATTTTTTCAATGGCGCCCCAGTCTAATTCCGAATTGATGGTGTCGATAAACTCTTTTTCGCCTTCTCGAATAGTCTCCGGATCTGTAAGTTTCATATTATACCTCTCTAATTGAGAAAAAAATGGATTTCCTTTGCAAGATTCAAATAAGCAGAAGCTGCAGGTCCTTTGATATCATGAAGCGCAGCAGGGATTTTCCGATCAATTGATTTTCTGATTTTGTCATCGTCCGGGATAAAATTATTAAAAACCATTTGTTTTGCATCTGACAAGGAATGATAATCTAAAAAGCCCAGGATCTCTTCCATTGTTTCACACCGGTTGAAAAGAAGTCCGGCAATTTTCAAGGGGATATGATGAACCGTCCGGATATATTTTACACATCGAAGCAGACCGTGGAAATCTTCTGTTGAGCTTTGCGGTATGGACATGCAGACCAAGAGCCAGCTTGCCGCAGTCATCGCCATAATACTTAAAAAACCGTAGGATGAAGGGGCATCAATAACGACATAGTCATACTCTTTTTCAACATCTTTCAGGAAAAGACCCAGAAGCTTTTCATTTCCAGGGTGTTTTGCAAGCTTCATCGCCACCTGAAACAGATTGAACCCCGCAGGCATTATATCCAGATAACTGAATTCCGTTTTGACAATGGCATCTGTAAATTTTACCTTGGCCGACAAAACAGAGGCGATATTGTAGGTGTAGTCCACATCTTTTATGCCGCACCAGTGGGTAGCGCATCCTTGCGGATCAGTGTCTATCAGAAGTGTATTTTTTTCCAATAAGGCAAATGATGTTGCAAGATTCACGGCGGTGACGCTTTTGCCCGTCCCACCCCTCTGGCCAGCTATAGTCAGTATTTTACTCATAGCCATATATCTTTAGCACAATTCTTAGAAAATTCAATCATATAGTTTAAATAAATGGTTTATGGCCCATTTCTTAAAGTTTTCAGCAGAATAATGACTCTGAAATGTTTTACCAAGTTGAATAATTCAGACGAATATATCATAATGATAGGCAACAGGATCATATAAACAGGAGCTTTATTCTTTTGGCAAATATATCCATCTCCCTTGAAGGCATAGATCAGGCCATCGCCAACCTTAATTATAAGGGCGGCTCCATCAAATATAAAGCCATTATGGCCATAAGATCCTTTTATGTTTCAGAAGATTCCATTAAGGAGCTGAATTCAATCGACATGGACACCCTTATCCAATCCATCTGGGATATTGGAGATGACCTGCCGAAAATCAAAGCCAAGCGAAGAAATTTTTCCAGTATAAAATCCTCCCTCAACACTGATCTGGAAAATTTGTCCCAAAAAAACCTAAACCTTGAAAATGTAACGATAACGGATTCCAATACCTTTGATATGACGGATGAGGCAAAAAACAATCTCCTCAACTCTTTTACAGACGCCGTCAAAACAGGGGGGAGTGTTAATCTTGATCAGGCAACCAACCTGCTAAAAGCAGTTACTGACTTTCTTGATACCATTCAGATAGAAAAAAAAGGTGCGGACTCCAAAGACATTGTCGATCAGATTAAAAAAATCTTGAACAAAATTACGGAAGATGTCCTTTCTGAAGGAGATCTGGAAACCACACCCGGATTAAAAAGACTCAAAACAGGCGATTTTGATTTTGATAAAGGTGAAAATGAAGGCATTGAAGAAAATGTCGAGGATGTCGAGGAAATCGAGCTCGATGAGGATGAAGAAATTGAGGAACTCGATGAAGACCAGGAAATAGAAGAGATCGAAGAAGAGGAAGACACTCTCGAGGATGCCGAAGAAATTCTACTCGATGAAGATGAAACTCTGGAAGAAGTTGATGACATCGAAGAAGACATTGAAGAAATAGCCCTTGAAGAGGATGTCGAGGAAATCGAGCTCGATGAGGATGAAGAAATTGAGGAACTCGATGAACTCGATGAAGACCAGGAAATAGAAGAGATCGAAGAAGAGGAAGACACCCTCGAGGATGCCGAAGAAATTCTGCTCGATGAAGATGAAACTCTGGAAGAAGTTGATGACATCGAAGAGGATCTTGAAGAAATAGCCCTTGAAGAGGATGTAGAAGAAATTGAACTTGGTAAAGATGAAGCCTTAGAAGAAATCGATGAACTCGATGAAGATGAAATCAAAGCCCTGGAAGAATACAGGAAGAAAAAAGAGCTTGCAGAGCACTTTGATGAATTCCTTGGAGACAGGGAAAAGAAATTTAACAAATATACGACCGTGCCTGAAGGGAAATATACCATAGGCACTAAAAAGAGCATAAAATCCAGCCTTGAGCTGCAAGAGTTTGATATGCCAAGAGTGTATATTGGTATTTACCCTGTGACCAATTCTTTGTTTGAAATCTTTATTGAACAGACAGGATATGTAACAACCTCAGAGCAAAAAGGATTCGGGCGAGTCTACCATTCCCGGTTTAAAAAAAATGCAACCGGCTCAACCTGGAAAAAAAGCGTCGGCTCTGAAGATGTAAAAGGTGCCTGCTGGTATAAACCCTCGGGCTCTGATTCGACCCTGCATGGAAAAAGAAACCACCCGGTGGTTCAGGTCAGCGTTAATGATGCCGTTGCCTTTGCCTCATGGATCGGCAGGCGCCTTCCAACCGAAGCAGAATGGGAATCGGCAGCCAGAACCGACCTGGGATACATTTACCCCTGGGGTGATGAATTTAATATCAGCGCTTTTAATATTGAACAAAGCGGTTTTTCCGACACCTGTTCAGTGGATGAATATGATGCCTTTGCAAATGAATTTAAAATTATTGATATGCTGGGCAATGTGATGGAATGGACATCGGATATGGAAACGCAACCCTTCCAGTCACAGAAAAAGACGAGCTACTGTATTGCAAAAGGCGCTGCCTGGAATTCAAAAAATGACGCCACCATAAGCGCTCGGGGATTGTTCAAACCCGGATTTACCTCAAACACAATAGGATTCCGCTGTATCTCGGAAATTTTTTTATAAACCATGGATGAACTGACCCAAAACTATCTCGACTATCTCATCATTGAAAAAGGCTTGTCCAATAACAGCATCATGTCTTATTCAGAAGATCTTGCCCAATTTTTAACCTTTCTTGAAAAAAACAGAATTAACACTGTCATTGATGTGGATACAACCGCCATCCTTGCCTGGCTGATTGATCTTGCCAAAAAAGGGTTGTCCGCTAAATCAAGGGCAAGGCACCTGATCTCTATCCGCGGTTTTTTTAAATATCTTTTAAATGAAAAGGTCATTTCAGCCAATCCATTAAAAAATGTCGATATCCCAAAGATCGGGCTTTCGCTGCCGAAATTTCTGACCGTAGCGGAAGTTTCAGCCCTTCTTGATGTACCGGATATAAGGAATCCCAGGGAATTAAGAAATTCCGCCATGATGGAAATCATGTATGGCTCAGGTTTAAGGGTTTCCGAGCTTGTTTCTTTGAAACTTCAGGATGTCAATCTGGACGCAAACTTTGTCAGGGTTATGGGAAAAGGATCAAAAGAAAGAATCATTCCTTTTGGCTCCCAGGCCAGTACCATCACCCGAAAATGGATAAAGGAAGGTCGGCAGGCCTTATTAAACAAAATATCAACTCCGTATCTATTTTTTGCAAGGGCTGGCAAACCCATGACACGCCAGGGGTTCTGGAAAATATTAAAGAAATATGGCCCCATGGCCAACCTGTCAAAAAATATCACCCCCCACATACTGAGGCATTCATTTGCCACACATCTTCTTGAAGGTGGGGCTGATTTAAGGTCTGTTCAAACCATGCTGGGACATTCAGATATATCCACGACACAGATATACACCCATATTTCAAGGGATTACCTTATCAAAATGCACCAGCAATACCATCCAAGAAATTAATACAAAACAGGAAGGACCGTATTTTGTGCCCAGGATTCAATTTTCTGAAAATCCCTGAAATCTCCTTCAGGAACGCCCTGTTTTTCCATTTTGGATTTCATTATCATTCTTACAACCATGTTCAGTTTGCTGTAATCCAGGGCACCGGCAAAGGCCTCCATGGCTCTGGGCTTAACTTCAGGCACGGCTTTCAGCACCGGATTAAAATAGGTTTGGGCAAGCTCCCGATTTTTTTGCGTGTCCGTGTATAGCGCAAGGCAAGTCAAAAAATAAAATACCGGGATTCTTTTGAGATGGCCCTGATTATCTTTGACAAAACGGATGGCTTCAGGGCACCAGGAAGCAGATTTAACAGCGCTGCCGATCACAACACCATCATAGATTGAAACATCGGTAATATTTTTGATATGACGAACATCCACCGCAACCTCCTGCTCACACATTACATCGGCAATGGCCTTGGCAACCCCGGATGTGCTGCCGCAATTGCTTTCATAGGCAACCAGATATTTTTTCCCCTCTTTTTTGCAATCGGATTCAATCCATTTGATTTCATCTGCCATAATGCCCCCTGGTTGAACTGCACCCATGCTGATCAATCCTCCCACAGCCACTGCACTGGTCACAACAAATTGTCTTCGTGTCATACGTTCCATATTAAATTTGCCTCTCGTTACAGGGAAAACCGTTTTTACGATCATTTATTTTTTCTTTAATTTTATCTGTGATAATTTTTCTCTGGGCAGGATCAAGAGAATTAAAAAATTCAGCAAACCGGGTCAGGTCTTCTGATATGGCTCCGGACATCATTTCCACATGTTTTTTTGCTTCTGTTGCCATAACGGAAAGATCAGGATTTTCATTTTCTAAGGCCATAAAAGCCTTTTTATGGAATTCTGTCCTTGTCTCTATAGCCTTTTCCATGGTTTCCAGAAACTGGGTACGAAATATTTCATAGTGCTGCTGCTGGGCTTCTGAAAAACCAAGGCCTTTAGCCTCTTTATCCATCCGCCAGGCAATAAAACTTTTGATCTCATCATGCATAAAAGACGACATGCCTCTATTGTGGAACCTATGCCTGTGAAATGAACCAAACCCGCAGGCACCGGAATTGACTGCAAATCCGAAACCGGCTATGGTCATTACCACCACTAAAATTCCTGCAACCCAAATTGCTTTTTTTTTCTTTGTCATTTTTCTTCTCCTTTGAAATTAAATTCGACTCAATCCTTTGTCAGGATGATTCAAGGATAAGGGAGAATTGTAACCCAGGTATTTCAGGCTTGTAAAAAATTGTAAATTGGATGTAAAAGAAATGAAAAGGATGGATTCATGAATAAACATATTCTGATCATTGACGACGATATTAAATTGATTGGACTTCTCACTGAATATCTTGAAGGAAACCAATTCAAAGTTTCTCATCTTCTTGACGGTCTAAATGCTGTTGATGAGATATTCAATAAAACACCGGATCTCATCATCCTTGATTATATGATGCCGGAAAAAGACGGTCTTGAAGTGCTTCGGGATATCCGTTCCCATAATGATCTTCCCGTCATCATGCTGACAGCCAGGGGGGATGATACTGATAAAATCGTGGGGCTTGAACTGGGGGCCGACGACTATCTGGCCAAGCCCTTTAATCCAAGAGAGCTTCTGGCCAGAATAAAAGCCGTCCTCCGCCGTCAAGCCATGCCTTCTTCAACTGCCGCTCAAAAAAAAGACCATATCATTCATATGGATGATCTTATTCTGAACAGGGCAGCCCATACTATTGAAGTGCAAGGCAGAAGCATGGATCTTTCCACCACTGAATTTAATATCCTGGAAGTATTGATGAAAAACCCGAACAGGGTTTTAAGCCGTGACCAGATCATGAATATGGCCAGGGGAAAAGATTTTATGGCCTTTGACAGAAGCATTGATATCCATATCAGCAAATTAAGATCAAAAATCGAAACAGATCCTTCTTCACCCAAACGAATCAAAACTGTTTGGGGGTCAGGGTATATGTTCATGGAATCCTTATGAAATTCAAAAGCCTTTACAAAAGAATTCTTTTATCCTTCCTGGGGATTCTTTTTATCACTATTATCCTTATTCTTGCACTGTTTATGGGCACAGCAGGTCGATCTTTCAGAGACACTATAGATAACCAGTCCTTTGGAAAACTTAAAATTTTCCAGGACATCCTCCAGGAGAAAATAAACAGGATAACGGGGATTCCTCTGACTGAAAATAAAGAGGTCAAAGAACTGCTCCACACCTTTTCCGATCTTTTTAATCTAAAAATCTGGATCACCGCACCGGATAATGCCGTATTGTTAAAAACGTTTTCAACACCGGTGGACGTCCTTCTAAAAAAAAACGAAAAATATGTGACTGTAAGGGACGGGATCAAACTATATTATCTTTCCCGACGGCATATTTCCTATTATGCAGAGATTCCGATTATGGCCGGCAACGATATCAATACCTTACATATCTATCTCTCCGCAGGACACCCCAACAGACCTGAAGCTTTATTCTTACTCGGCCTTTTAAGCATCGGTGTCATCATCGCCATCCTCATCATTCCCTTAACAAAAATCATCACCAATAGGATCAAACAATTGAATCAGTCTGCCCTTGAATTTTCTGACGGAAATCTTGAAGAAAGGATCAGCATTAAAGGCCACGATGAAATTGCCGAACTTGGCAATTCCTTTAATTTCATGGCTGACAAGCTTAAAAAGATGATCCAGGGGAATAAAGAGCTGACAGCCAATATTTCCCATGAACTCAGAAGCCCCCTGACGCGGATCAGGGTATCCAATGAGTTGATTCAGGACAGGCTTGAATCTAATGGAGACAAGGATATCAAGCGGTATGTAAAAAATATAGAGCAGGAAATACAAACTCTGGACAACCTGATTGAAAAAATTCTGATGTTGTCAAAAATGGATTTGCAGGAATCTGCCCTGTCTTTAGAGCCATTGGATTTTAATACGATTATTAAAGATCTGGAAAAAAAGTTTACCCCGTCCCTGAAACAAAAAAAACTGAACCTTATAATGGATATCAGTGATTCACTGATCCTGAATATGGATAAGACCCGGGTTGCAAGTATTCTTCTGAACCTTATGGATAATGCCGTAAAATACACCCATGAAACCGGTACCATTGAGATCAGAGCATCAAAGCCGGAAGACGATATTCTAATGTTTACCATTACCAACACCTATCGGCAGTTGAATGCATTGGAGATAGTAAAGCTTTTTGAACCGTTTTACAGAATAGAGGCGGGTCAGAGCCCAGGATCAGGCTTAGGTTTGTCCATAGTGAAAAAACTGGTCAGCCAATGCAAAAGCCGGATTACTGTAAAAAACAGCGGAACCGGCCTGACCTTTGAAATACGATTTCAAGGTCAGCGACTTCCTTATTGATTCTTAAATTCCTTTCATGCTAAAAAGTGGGCTCATAATTTAAAGACGCGAACCATTAGCAGATATCGGAAAGGTTGCAAAAAAAACACCATGACGACTGAATCTTCAATACCGTTAAAAAAACTGCTCCTGCAGGTAAGAAAATCCTTTTTTGCAATCCAAAAGGACGGCCAGCTTTCTTTTGTCATAAAAGATACTGATTTTTTCAAAGACTCGCCTGAAAAAGATACAGCTCTACAGATCAAAGCCTATGTTCCGTCGATAGGCCCTGAAAACCTGGGGGATGCAAGATTCATGGCGCGACACGGTTTAAAATATCCCTATATCGCCGGTGCCATGGCCAACGGGATCGCTTCAGCCGCCATGGTGAAAACCATGGCGGAACACGGGATGATTGGGTTTTTCGGAGCCGGTGGTCTTTCCATTGAAAAAATCGAAGAAGCCATCATTGACCTGAAAACTTCCTTACCCACCAAGCCCTTTGGGTTTAACCTGATTCACTCCCTGAATGACCCGGCCCATGAAATGGCAACCGTCAACCTTTATCTGAAACATGGCATCCGGCAGATCTGTGCGGCTGCTTTTCTGCGCATGACACCGGCCCTTGTCTATTATCGAATCAAAGGTCTGTATGAAGACAATAATGGGAATATTGTTGCGCCCAACACGATCATAGGAAAAGTATCCAGAGTTGAAATTGCCCGCCAGTTTTTCTCACCTCCACCGGAGAAACTGGTTCGTTCCCTTCTTGAAAGTCACATGATTACCGAGACGGAAGCCGGACTCTCCCAATACATTCCCATGGCACAGGATCTGACGGCAGAAGCCGATTCAGGAGGGCACACAGACAACCGACCAGCCCTGACGCTTTTACCGACCATGATATCGTTAAAAAACGAATTCATGAACACCTATCATTACAAAGAGCCTTTGTGTGTCGGTCTTGCAGGTGGAATCGCCACCCCGGAATCGGCTGCGGCAGCGTTTGGGATGGGGGCAGCCTACATATTAACCGGATCTATCAATCAATCCTGCGTTGAGGCTGGAATCTGTGAAGATGTTAAAAGACTGCTTTGCCAGGCGGATCAGGCGGATGTGGCCATGGCGCCTGCAGCAGACATGTTTGAAATCGGGGCAAGGGTTCAGGTTTTGAAACGGGGCACCCTTTTCCCTGTCAGAGCAGAAAAATTATATCGATTATTTCAGACCTGCAATCGGTTTGATGAAATTGATGAAAAGTCAAGGCAGGAAATCCAGGAAAAATTTTTACAGGCAAGTTTTGAAGATGCCTGGGCATCCACAAAACAATTTTTTCTTAGAACCGGCAACCAAAAGGAAATTGAAAAAGCAGAAACCGATCCCAGACATAAAATGGCCCTGGTATTCAGGTCTTATCTTGGGCTTTCCTCAAAATGGGCCATCCAGGGCGTCCCCCATAGAAAAATGGATTACCAGATCTGGTGCGGACCTTCCATTGGTGCGTTTAATCAATGGGTGAGAGGAAGTTTTCTTGAATCCCATGAAAACAGAAAAACGGCTGAAATTGCCCTGAACCTTCTCTTTGGGGCCTGTGTGTGTACACGGGCATCCATATTAAGAACCCAGGGCATCGCCATGGAAATGGATGATGGTTCCTTCAACCCATTACCGGTAAAGGAAATTCTTTCTTACCTCTGATATCAACGCCTATGTAAAACTTTTGTCAAATCCTTGT
>JFJP01002004.1_pt1 | contig 16579 bp, 14 predicted proteins | sample 431651 | NCBI WGS metagenome assembly JFJP01 (sample SAMN02602958, study PRJNA72255) | Microbial mat metagenome, whole genome shotgun sequencing project. | biome: fresh water; feature: sink hole; material: water; isolation source: purple microbial (photo- and chemosynthetic) mats found in... | reverse complement strand
TAATCCTGCCGCTCGAACGACAGCAAGACATCGAACAGATTGTTGCGCTGTTCTCGCAACAATTTGAGTCGGTTGGTCAGTTCGCTGAGTGGGTAGCGCGAATGTCGCAAGGCTTCACGGAGGGTCTTATGGGTAGCCTGCAGCAATGCCTCGATCGTGAGGTCGGATCTCGTGTCGAGCGTGATCGGCATAACCCCGACAAACATTCCCGGCGTACCCAGATAGCGGCTCCCCCCCCGATTCAGGTTGGGAACGCCGATCGTGACCTGTTCGCAACGTCGGGTGCGGGCAAAGTAGAGGGCCACGGCCGACAGAATTACCTCAAAAACCGTGCATCCATGTGCATTCGCGAACGGGGTGAGTCGCGCGTAATCCTCGCGCGGTATCTGATGGGTATGCAGATGGGCTTCGGGCAGCCGGGCAGCCTTCAAGCTGGTCCTGGCCTCGATCAAGGGGGGCGGTAGCTGCGGCAATCGCGAGCGCCAGTAGTCCGCATCTTTGTGAAAGGCAGGGGATTGGCCGTAGCGCAGCGATTCTTCGACGAACTGCCGGTAATTGGGGGCCGGGTTGGTAGCTTCCGGGGCGTTGTACAACTCGCACCAGCGGCGCATGATCTGGGTCGTTCCCCAGCCATCCATGATCGAGTGATGAAACTGGATGGTCAGGCCATGAAATTCCGGAGAGACGGAAAGCAAGGTAAATCGCCAAGGATGAGCCCCATCCCCAGAAAAGCTTTCCCGGATCTGTCGATTCCACCAGGTCTGAATGGCGCGTTTAGGGTCTGTTTCCTGACTCAGGTCTACGATGTGCAACTCAGCCCGATGCCGTTCCAGCAGAAATTGCGTGCCATCAGTCAGAGGAACCAGCCGCAAGGCTTCCGTTTCCTCGATCAGTTTGTTTAAGGCATGCCGGAATCGGGAAATATCGAGCCGTCCTTCAAGAAAGGCCCCACCGCCGATATTGAGATGCGGGCTGCCGGGCCACGCCATCTGGTCCAGCCAGACATCCCGCTGGCTCAATGAAAGAGGTAGCACCTCTCCCGTTTGTGAAGGCGAGACTAAGGGAAATTCCATTGTTTGACTTGCCCGGAAGCGTAACGGTAGCCGACGTCAATGATGGCTTCCGCTTGCCGGTATCCCATCAGGGGAAACTCGGCCACAGGGGGCTCAAGATAGTGGTCTGCCATGGCGGCGGTTCGGGCCCGCAACTGCATGCTGCCAAGATGGCTCGCCCGGTACAGAATGTCGCCGATTCCCGGCTGATGAGTCGGGGTGAGTCGCAAGCGGGACTTGAGTACCTCCCAGGACGAGAGGCGTTGGGTATCCGCAGGAACCTTGAGTTCGTCGCTGACATCGACATCGATGGCGATGACCGTGCCGTTACCGCGCCGCTTTTCCAGCGGGGTACCCAGGCGGACGCGCATGGCGGCGACCGGGACATTGTCGAGAATTGCCCCATCAACGAGCAGGTCGCCATTAAGAATCACGGGAGGCAACAATCCGGCCGGGGAGTTGCTGGCCATGACCGCCCGCCACAGATCGCCATGGTCCTGGATGGTGGTATCGGCTTGACTCAGATTGCAGGCCGTGGCGAAAAAAGTCCGCCAGAGTGTATCGATTTGCGTATCGCCGAACATCCGCTTCAGGTCGCGCTCCATTCGTCTTCCCGAAAGCAGTGATACCAGCGGGAGCGTCGGATACTCTCCGCCCAGGGCAAAGCGGCGAGTGCGTTCACCTATTTCTGCTAATGGAACGCCCATCATGTACTGGGCTCCAATCAATGCCCCCATGCTGTTTCCGCCCATCAGGTCAATCGGGATGCCTGCCTCTTCAAAAGCCTTCAATGCGCCGATATGCGCAAAGCCACGGGCGCCTCCACCGCCGAGCACCACACCGACGGCAGAGTCGGTAAGAAACCTGACCAGGCGACCATAATCATCGGCATTCCCGCGGCGGATCGGGTACACCCGCTCAATATCCCGATGTTGTTGCCACGTCGATGTTGCAACAGACCGAGTCGCCTTGTCGGCGTGCAACAGAATGAGGTGCTTGCGTTTGAGAGCGAATCCGGGAATGTCGCTCAGTCGTTGTTCAAGATCGGTGAGTCGAGGATCCGGATTGTCCGCAGAGATAACGTAGATGATCTGGTCGCACTGATGTATCGCCTTGAGTGTCCAGGCAGACAGATCGTGTCGGGTCTCGAACAACAGAAAGTTGTTGCTGCGCTCCAGCGCATCCAGTTGATCGATGGTCTGGGTGATTTCCAGCCCTGAATTGCCACGATCTTCAATATCCAGCGCAGGTTGATGATGCGCCTTTCCCTTGACGTTCAGGGCAGCGGTCAGGGATAGGGCGACGTCCGAAATGCTGCATCGTTCATCGAGCGGAATGACGGCAAAGAATTTGCAGGCGACCTTGACACCTTCATTGACAGAGTGCCGAAGATAATCGTAGATGGATTGTGAAAAGACCCGGTTAATGGCGAGGGGTTGTCGAACCAGCAACGCTTCGAACTCGCTATTGGACAGAATGGCCAGCAAGGAGTCGCGCAGCGCCGTGACATTGGCCGTTCGGCGAAACCCCAGGATCATGCCTGTCTCGCCGACACTTTCTCCTGGGCCAATTTCGTTGTAACGAAGATAACTGCCATCCTGAGCGCGACGCCAAACCCGCAGGCGCCCGCTGATCAGAATGATGACGGTGTTCGACTCGTCACCCTCATGTAAGACCAGTGTTCCTCCCTGTACCGGAAGAAAGCTCAGTCGCTCGATGAATTCATTCAATGTCTGATCATCCAGCTTTCCGAAGTTGGAACTGTTTTTCAGTACCTCACGGGTGCGTTGTTTTTCGTACATCAGAACACCACAGCGGCTTTCCTCAACATTGACTAGGATGGATTTTCTTTGTTCAGTAGGACATTAGCTACTGATTGATTCAGTTTGCCTTGATTATTCCCTGTCACATGTCTCTATATAAGTGGCTAGCCGGTTTGCGGCCGGTGCGTACGGCTCGTTTCAAGGACTTGAAGGTACCGAAGCCCACCGGGGTGACGGTATCACCCTTCAGTGCTGCCGAGTGCGAAGCGACGGGACATGATGCTACCAAGCGGACGGGTTTATGTGGCAGATTCGTCGGCACATTTTGGCAAGTTGAGATGCCAGATTGTGCTCGGGGGGGGCTGTCGGGTGTGATCGATTTCCTGCATGAGCTCCAGCAGGCGTCCGATTCCATTTTTTACTGTGCGGCAGGCGCTGACTCTTGAAGCCCATGGCGTGGCAAGCAGTTGTAGCAGCCAAGCACTCGAAACTTATGTGCGTAACCGCTGTCCCTGCCGCGCCCCCTCAAGCACGCGCTAAATTCGATTGTTGCGCTGCAGCGGCTATAATTTGTTTCTTTCAAATTCAGGGAGATAATCGTGGGTCTTGATCGCGTTCCTTCCGGCAAGGATCTGCCGAACGATTTCAATGTTGTTATTGAAATTCCAATGCATTCGGAACCCATCAAGTACGAGGTGGATAAGGATTCGGGCGCAATTTTCGTTGATCGCTTTATGTCCACGGCGATGCACTACCCCTGCAACTATGGCTACATTCCGCACACAATCGCCGGCGATGGCGATCCGGTGGATGTGCTGGTGATGTCACAATTTGCGCTGCCGCCTGGCGTGGTGGTGCGCTGCCGGCCGATCGGTATGCTCAAGATGGTCGACGAGGCCGGCGACGACGCCAAACTGCTGGCGGTACCGGTCGATAAACTGACGCCGATGTACCGCAGTATTGAAAGCCCGCGTGACCTGCCGCAGATCATTCTCGACCAGATTTCACATTTCTTCGAGCACTACAAGGACCTCGAACCCGGTAAATTCGTCAAGGTGCAGGGTTGGGTCGGCATTGAAGAGGCTAAGAAGGAAATTATGGAAGGCGTGGCCCAATACAACGCAGCGCGGGACAAACCGGCCTTCTGAGGGGCTTGTCGAGGTCGTAGAATGTCGGGCATGGCCCATCTCAAGATTGCCATTGCCCAGATCGACTGCACGGTCGGCGATCTTGCCGGCAATGCTCGCCGCATTCTCGCCGCCGCCGTCGAGTCTGCGGCGATGGGTGCCGACCTGCTGTTGACGCCCGAACTGGCGCTGGCCGGCTACCCTCCCGAAGATCTGCTGCTGCGGCCTGATTTCTACCGGGCCGCCGCGCTTGAACTTGCTGCGCTGGCGCAAGCCGCCGCTGCCGCCGCGCCCGATCTTGCCCTGCTGGTCGGTCATCCGGAAGAGGCCGGCGACGGTGCCCGCTACAACGCCGCATCTTTTTTGCGCAACGGCCGCATCGAGGCCACTTACCGCAAGCGCTACCTGCCCAATGCCGAAGTGTTCGACGAGAAGCGCTATTTCGCTGCCGGCGAGGTTCCCTGCGTTATCCACTTGGCCGGAGCCCGCATTGGCATCGCTATTTGCGAGGATGTCTGGCACGCCGGCGCGGCCGAGGATGCCCGTGCCGCCGGGGCCGAACTGTTGCTGGCGCTCAATGCCTCGCCCTTCCACATGGATAAGCTGGCGCGGCGCCACGAGGTGCTGCGCGAACGCGTCGCCGGCACCGGCCTGCCGGTGATCTACGTCAATCTGGTCGGAGGTCAGGATGAACTGGTGTTCGATGGCGCTTCATTTGCGCTCGACGCCGCCGGCCGTCTCACCCACCAGTTGCCGGCCTTCGAGGAGGCCATCGACATCGTCGAATACCACGACGGCCACCTGCTGCCGGGCCATATCGCGCCGGCTTTATCAACCGAGGCCGCAACCTATGCGGCATTGAAACTCGGTGTGGCCGACTACCTCGGTAAAAACGGTTTTCCCGGCGCCATCATCGGCTTGTCGGGCGGCATCGACTCGGCGCTGACGCTGGCCGTGGCCGTCGATGCGCTGGGTGCGGACAAGGTGCGCGCGGTGATGATGCCCTCGCCCTATACCGCGCAGATGAGCCTCGATGATTCGCGCGAAATGATCCGCCGCCTCGGCGTCGAGTATGACGAGATTCCCATCGCCAGCGCGATGGAGCAGTTTGCCGTGTCGCTAGCGCCGACTTTTTCGCGGCTGGGTGAAAAGCCGGCCTGGGACACTACCGACGAGAACCTGCAGGCGCGCATTCGCGGCATGATCCTGATGGCGCTTTCCAACCGCACCGGCCGCATCGTGCTGACCACCGGCAACAAGAGCGAGATGGCGGTCGGCTACGCCACGCTTTATGGCGACATGGCGGGCGGTTTCGCTGTGATCAAGGACGTTTTCAAGACCTTCGTCTATCGCTTGGCGCGTTACCGCAACACCCTTTCCGACGTCATTCCAGAGAACATCATCATCCGTCCGCCTTCGGCCGAACTGAAGCCGGGTCAGACCGACCAGGATTCACTGCCGCCTTATGAAGTGCTTGACGCCATCATCGAGGCCTACATGGAGCGCGACGAAAGCCCGCGCCAGATTATCGCCACCGGCTTGCCCGAGGCGGATGTGCGCCGTGTCGTAGGCCTGTTGAAGAAAAACGAATACAAGCGGCGGCAAGCACCGGTCGGCATCCGCGTCAGCCGGCGTGGCTTTGGCAAGGACTGGCGTTATCCGATAACATCGCGCCATCAAGACGAATATTGAGCGAATACTGAATACCGACGGGAAAATCATGAAAAAGATCGAAGCCATCATCAAACCATTCAAACTCGACGAAGTGCGCGAGGCGCTGTCTGAAGTGGGTGTTACCGGCCTGACCGTGACGGAAGTCAAAGGTTTCGGTCGGCAGAAGGGCCACACCGAGTTGTACCGCGGCGCCGAATATGTCGTCGATTTCCTGCCCAAGATCAAGATTGAACTGGTGGTGGCCGAAAGCGCAGTCGACCCTGCCATCGAGGCCATCATCAAGGCCGCGCGCACCGGCAAGATCGGCGACGGCAAGATTTTCGTCTCGTCGGTCGAGCAGATCGTGCGGATACGCACCGGCGAGACCAACGAAGCGGCGATTTGATCGCCCGATCAACGCGATTGACGTTTGTGCGCCCGCATTCATTGTGACTGATCAGGAAAGGCCCGCGGCCAAGGTTATCATTGTCGAGGATGCCGCCCCGCAGCGGGTCATGTTGCGCCTGCTGTTGTCGAAGGAAGGCTATCAAGTAGTGGCGGAACTCGCCACCGGTCACGCCCTGCTGGACGCCGTGGCGCAGTTGCAGCCGAACATTATCTGCCTGGATCATAACCTGCCCGATGCCAACGGTATCGATCTGCTCAGGAGCGTGCAGGCATCCCATCCGGCGGTGGCCGTGGTCATGATCACGGGCAATACCGATCCGGCGCTGGAGTCGATGGCGGCGGAAGCGGGCGCCGCCGGCTTCATCCGCAAACCCTTCTCACAGGACCGGATCGTCAAGGAACTCGCCCAGGTTGTCTATGCGCAATCCCTGCTGGCATCGGCAAAGAATACGAAGGAGCCTTTCGAAGTCGTTTCGGCGCGTGCCCGCGCGGTCATCGCCGACGACAGTGCAACGATGCGCGTCCTGCTGCGCATGATCCTTAACAAGGCGAAGATCGATGTCGTCGGCGAGGCAGCGGATGGCAAGCAGGCGGTGGAACTGGTGGTGCAGCACAAGCCCGACTTCGCCTGCCTAGACGTGATGATGCCGGAGATGACGGGCCTTGAGGCCCTGGAAGCGATTCGTGCCATTGACCCGACAGCGCGCGTACTGATGGTCACAGCTGAAACCGGCCGCGATGTCGTCGTGCAGGCGGCCAAAGCCGGTGCCAAGGGCTATATCGTCAAACCGTTTCAGCCTGATCGGGTCATCGAGGCCATCGACAAACTGTTAGGTTGAGCGTGATCAGCGGGTCGTACCAAGCATTACGATTACGGCACCCGCACCACCTTCAGTAGTGCGGGCCTGGCAGAAAGCAAGTACTTCCTTTTTCTGGGCAAGCCAGCCCAGCACCAGCTTTTTCAGTACCGGTTCTCGCCCGGGTGAGCCGATGCCCTTGCCGTGCACGATGCGCACGCAGCGGTGGCCGTGGGCAATGCATTCGGCGACGAACAGGGCAACATGATGGCGTGCCTCGTCGCGATTCATGCCGTGCAGGTCGAGCCGGGCCTGCACCACCCAGCGACCCCGGCGCAGGTCGCGCAGCACGCCGCGCGCTATACCCGGCCGCGACCAGGCCGCCTCGTCGCCCCCTTCGAGTTGCAGGCCAAGAATATCCAGTGCATCGATGGATTCCGCCAGCACTGCGGCTTCGTCCAGTCTGTGCTGGCGGGGTATGGCCGGAGGTGGTGGCGGTTCGTGGTGGACGCGGTCGCACACCAGCGGCGTGGCATCGGCCACCGCCGCGCGGAAAATCTGGCGGGCTTCGTCGAGACGGGTTTCCCTGTCAGGCGTCCGCCCCGCCATTTCATTCGCCCAAGTTGTCGAGATACCTCTCGGCGTCGAGCGCGGCCTGGCAACCGGTGGCGGCCGAGGTAATGGCCTGCTTGTAGATGTGATCCTGCACATCGCCGGCGGCAAAAACGCCGGGAATGGAGGTCGCGGTGGCGTTGCCCTCGTGCCCCCCCTGTGTGACGATGTAGCCGTTTTCCATCGCGATCTGGTCGACAAAAAGGTCGGTGTTCGGCTTGTGGCCGATGGCGATGAATACGCCCATTAACGTGATGTCCTCGGTCGCGCCGCTTTTCACGTTTTTGATGCGCATGCCGGTCACGCCCGTCTTGTCGCCGAGCACCTCGTCGAGCACACAGTCCCACTTGATGGTGACCTTGCCGGCTTTTGCCTTCTCGAACAGTTTGTCCTGCATGATCTTTTCGCCACGGAACTTGTCGCGGCGATGCACGATGGTGACGTGGCTGGCGATGTTGGCCAGGTATAGAGCCTCTTCCACCGCTGTGTTGCCGCCGCCGATTACCGCGACAGCCTGGTTCTTGTAGAAAAAACCGTCGCAGGTGGCGCAGGCCGATACGCCTTTGCCGGAGAAAGCCTGCTCCGAAGGTAAGCCAAGGTACTGGGCCGAGGCGCCGGTCGCGATAACAAGCGCGTCGCAGGTATATTCGCCGGAATCGCCGATCAGCCGCATCGGCTTTTCGGTGAGTTTCGCCGTATGAATGTGGTCGAAGATCATTTCGGTGTTGAAGCGTGCGGCATGCTTCTCGAATCGCGCCATCAGGTCGGGGCCCTGCACGCCGTCGGGGTCTGCCGGCCAGTTATCGACCTCGGTGGTGGTCATCAACTGTCCTCCCTGAGCAATGCCGGTGATCAGCACGGGCTTGAGGTTGGCGCGGGCGGCGTAGACGGCGGCGGTGTAGCCAGCGGGGCCGGAGCCGAGGATCAGCAACCGGGAATGTCGAGTGGCGGAGGCGGTCATGGAGTAATCTCTCGTGGGTGGGGTCGGACAAATTATACTTCGGCCGTATTTAGGCGATTTCTTAAGCCGATTTCCAACGTTTCGGAGCCAGAATTGACCGCCAATCCGGGAATTTCCGTCGTCACCCTGCGCGCACTGCCGATTTTCGAACATGTCGCCGAAGATCGTCTTGCGCCAATTGCTCGCGTGGCCACCCTGCGCAGCGTGCCCCGCAACACCGTGGTGGTGCGGGCGGGTGATCGCACCGACAACGTCTATTTCGTTCTCTCCGGCGTCTTCAAGGTGCTGGTGAGCGATGTGGATGGCCGCGAAGTCATTTTATCCATCATGGGGCGGGGCGATCTTTTCGGCGAAATGGGCGTGATTGACGACCATCCCCGCTCGGCCACGGTGCAGGCTGTCCAGCCGAGCGAACTGGTCGTCATCTCCAAGAGCGATTTCCATCGCTGCCTGGCCGAGCACTTCGACGTTTCCCTCTACCTGATGCGCAACCTGGTGCACCGCCTGCGCGCCGCCGACCGTCAGATCGAAAGTCTGGCCTTGCTCGACGTCTATGGCCGCGTGGCGCGGCTATTGCTCGACATGGCGGAGAAGGCTCCGGATGGTCGCCAGATCGTCAAGAAAGTATCGCGCCAGGATATTGCCAAGATGATCGGCGCCTCGCGCGAAATGGTCAGTCGCGTCATGAAAGACCTGCAACAGCAGGGCCTGATCGAAGAAACGGATGGCTATCTGGTGCTGCACGAAGAACACGTCGAGGGTCTGTTGACCTGAAAATAGCCGCGAAAACGCGCCGTTGATTGGGGTTTTGATCGGCGCGACGAAATCGACAATGGCAATGTCCCCCACGAGTCGGTTTCCGCCATGGCCATAGCCTTGTCCGAACGGGCCCCCGCCGGTCCCGCCGCACCCCTCCCCGAGAAGATAGCCGCCATCGTGCACGAAGCACGCTGGCTGGTGGTTTCAGTCACCGCGGGTTTCCTTGCCCTGATTCTCTGGGGTTTCAGCCCCGCCGATCCCGGTTGGTCGCACGCCGCGGTGGTGGATCGCATCGCCAACCCCGGCGGCCGCGCCGGCGCCTGGTTGGCCGATGTGCTGCTGTACATTTTCGGCTTCTCGGCCTGGGCCTGGGTGGCGCTGCTTGCCTTCCTCGTCGCCTGGGGCTACCGGCGACTGGAGCGCATGGGTGCGCTGTTTGGCGGCGACCGCCGGCCCATGATCATCGCCATGATCGGTTTCCTTATGCTGCTACTGTCGAGTTGCGGTGTCGAAGCGATGCGTTTCTGGAGCATCGAGGCGGCGCTGCCCCATGTGCCGGGGGGCGTGATCGGCTTCGAGATTGGCCGTGTCGTTACCCAATATATGGGCTTCACCGGCGGCACGCTGCTCCTGCTGGTGCTATGGATGATGGGCGCAAGCCTATTTTTCGGCATGTCCTGGCTTGACGCCGCCGAGTCGGTGGGTGGCCTGATGGAGCGTGGCTGGTTCCTCATGGTCGGACTCTGGCAGACCTGGCAGGATCGGCGCTATGGCCGTGTCGTGGCCGAACAGCGCGAGGCCGCGATCGAGGGCGAGCGCCGTAAGTTTGAAGAGAACCCGCCACCACCGGTTCGCATCGAGCCGATCGAGATCGAGATACCCAAGGCGCCCAAGGCCGAAGCGCGCATCGACAAGGAGCGGCAACAGCCCTTGTTTTTTAGCGGGGTGGGCGATGCGCTGCCACCGCTGCACCTGCTCGACGAACCGCTGCTCGACCCCAGCGTGGTGCCGGCCGCCGAGACGCTCGAATTTACCTCGCGCCTGATCGAACGCAAGCTCGGGGATTTCGGCGTCGAAGTCAAAGTTACCTCGGCCCACCCCGGCCCGGTGGTGACGCGCTACGAAATCGAGCCTGCCACGGGTGTCAAGGGTGCCACCGTCGTCGGTCTGGCCAAGGATCTGGCCCGGGCGCTGTCGCTGGTCAGCATTCGGGTGGTCGAAACGGTGCCGGGAAAATCCTGCATGGCGCTGGAACTGCCCAACCCGCGGCGGCAGTCGGTGCGCTTGAGTGAAATCGTTGGCTCCAAGCCCTATCACGACCTCCATTCGCACCTGGCCATGGCGCTGGGCAAGGACATTTCCGGCGGGCCGGTGGTGACCGATCTGGCCAAGATGCCACATCTGCTGGTGGCCGGAACCACTGGGTCTGGTAAGTCGGTCGGTATCAATGCAATGATTCTCTCGCTGCTCTACAAGTCCGAGCCGCGTCATGTGCGCCTGATCATGATCGATCCCAAGATGCTGGAGCTGTCCGTCTATGCCGGTATCCCGCATCTGCTTGCCCCCGTCGTTACCGACATGAACAAGGCCGCCAATGCGCTGCACTGGTGCGTTGGCGAAATGGAACGGCGCTATCAATTGATGTCGGCACTGGGCGTGCGTGGCCTGGCCGGCTACAACGCCAAGATTCACGAAGCCGAAAAGGCCGGCGAGAAGATTCCCAATCCACTGTCGCTGACGCCCAATACTGAAATCGGCCCGGAACCGCTGGAAGCCTTGCCTTATATTGTGGTGGTCATCGACGAATTGGCCGACCTGATGATGGTGGTCGGCAAAAAGGTCGAGGAACTGATCGCCCGCCTGGCGCAGAAGGCCCGCGCTTCGGGCATCCACCTGATCCTTGCCACCCAGCGGCCGAGCGTCGATGTCATCACCGGTTTGATCAAGGCCAATATTCCGACGCGCATCGCCTTCCAGGTGTCGAGCAAGATCGATTCGCGCACCATCCTCGATCAGATGGGCGCCGAGGCGCTGCTCGGTCAGGGCGACATGCTCTATCTCGCGCCGGGCACCGGCCTGCCGCTGCGCGTGCATGGCGCCTATGTTGGCGACGAAGAAGTACATCGCGTGGTCGAGCACCTCAAGAAGGTTGGCAAACCGGAATACGTCGAAGGCATCCTGGCTTCGCCGGCGACCGAGGATGGAAAAGTCGGCGGTAGCGATACGGCAGAAGATGCCGAGGCCGACCCGATGTACGATCAGGCGGTCGAGGTCGTGCTGAAAACGCGGCGACCGTCCATCTCGCTGGTGCAGCGCAATCTGCGCATCGGCTACAACCGCGCCGCTCGGCTGATCGAAGGCATGGAAAAAGCGGGACTGGTCTCGCCGATGAACGCCGCCGGCAATCGCGAAGTGCTGGCGCCGGCGCCGGAATAACGCTGTCGGCCAGCGTGCCACTGCTACACTCGTGGCGATGAAAACTCTCACATTTCTTGTGGCGGCGGCTTTCCCGCTGCTTGCCCACGCGGGCGCCATCGAGCAACTCAAGGCCTTCGTCGCCAATACCCACGCCGCTCGTGCCGAATTCAGTCAAACGGTGACCGGCAAGAGCGGCCGCAAGCCCCAGCAATCGGCGGGTAAGATGATGTTCGCCCGCCCCGGCAAGTTTCGCTGGGTCTACGAAAAGCCTTACGCCCAGTTGCTGGTGGGCGATGGTAAAAAGCTCTGGGTTTACGATCCTGACCTCAATCAGGTGTCAGTCAAGGCCGTCGGGCAAGCGCTGGGCAGCAGTCCGGCGGCGCTGCTGGCCGGCGAGCAGATGATCGAGAAGAATTTCGACCTTGCGGAAGCAGGCCGTCGTGACGACCTCGATTGGGTCGAGGCGAAACCGAAGACCGCCGACGGCGGCTTCGAGCGCATGCGCATCGGCTTTGCCGGCAGCAATTTACTGGCGATGGAAATCGTCGATAACTTTGGCCAGACCACGCTGATCCGCTTCATTGGCTTTGAACGCAACCCCGCGCTGGCGGCCGACCTGTTCAGGTTTGTCCCGCCGAAGGGCGCGGATGTGGTCGGCGATAAATAGTCTGCCCGGCCCTGCGCCGCGATACCGGCCCGCTGGTTACGCTGCCCGCTTTTCTTGAGGAATGGCGGCGGCTTCGCGGGAGCGCTTGGCTTCGTCGAGCAAGTAACGCTGGTAGTCGTCGAGGTCGCCTTCGAAGGGCTCGATGCCGCCGCGCGAGACTAGCCAGAACTCGTCGCACACCGCGCGCAGCAGGGCGCGATCATGGCTGACCAGCATGACGGTGCCCTCGAATTCGTTGAGCGCCATGCCGAGCGCCTCGCGGGTGGATAGATCGAGGTGGTTGGTCGGTTCGTCCAGCAGCAGCAGGTTGGGGCGTTGCCAGACGATCATGCACAGCACCAGCCGCGCCTTCTCGCCGCCGCTCATGGTGCCGACGGGCTGCTTGACCATGTCGTTGCTGAAGTTGAAGGTGCCCAGGAAGTTTCGCAAGTCCTGCTCGCGGCCGGCAACATAGCCACTGCGGCCGCTGGCGATGGTTTCCTTGGCCAACCGGATCATGTGTTCCAGCGGGGTGTCTTGCGGGCGCAGTACGTCGAGTTCCTGCTGGGCAAAATAGCCGATATTGAGCCCCTTGCCTTCGGTAACGTCGCCGCTGACGGGTTCCAGCGCCCGGGCGATGGTCTTGACCAGGGTGGATTTGCCCTGGCCGTTGGCGCCGAGGATGCCGATGCGCTGTCCGGCATGCACCGAACGGTTGATTTTGCTCACGATGATGGTGGGCGGGGTGCCGGCCGGCGCATCGGGTAGCGGCGGGTAGCCGATACTGGCCTCGGTCATCGATAGCATGGGGTTGGGCAGGTTGGCGGGTTCCTGGAATTCGAAGTTGAATTCCGCGTCGGCGAGGACGGGGGCGATCTTTTCCATCCGATCCAGCGCCTTGACCCGGCTTTGCGCCTGCTTGGCCTTGCTGGCCTTGGCTTTGAAGCGATCAATGAATTTTTTCAAGTGGGCAATTTTCTCCTGCTGCTTGGCCATGGCCGACTGTTGTAGCAACAGTTGCTCGGCGCGCATGTCCTCGAAGGCGCTGTAGTTGCCGCCGTAGCGCAGCAGCTTGGCGTTGTCGATATGCAGCGTGACCTGGGTAATCGCATCGAGGAATTCGCGGTCGTGGCTGATCATGATCAGGGTGCCCGCGTAGCGCTTGAGCCACGCCTCTAGCCACACCAGCGCGTCAAGGTCGAGGTGGTTGGTCGGTTCGTCAAGCAACATCAAGTCGGACGGGCACATCAGGGCGCGCGCCAGTTGCAGGCGCATCCGCCAGCCACCAGAGAAACTATTAACCGGATTGGCCAATTCAGCCACCTTGAAACCCAGGCCGAGAATGAGCGCCTGGGCGCGAGCTTCGGCATCGTGGGCGCCGGCGTCATGGAGTTCCATGTAAGCATGGGCCATGCGCATGCCGTCGTCGCTGGCTTCGGCGGCGTGCACCTCGGCCTGCGCCGCCAACAGGGTCGTATCGCCCTCGATAACGAAATCGGTGGCGCTCTGGGCGGTTTCGGGCATGTCCTGTGCCACCTGGGCCATCCGCCATTGCTTGGGGATAGCACAATCGCCGCTGTCTTCGTGCAGCGTGCCGTTGAGCAAACCGAACAAGGTGGATTTGCCGGCGCCGTTGCGGCCGACCAGGCCCACCTTTTCGCCGGGGTTGATGGTGACGGAGGTAGTGTCCAGCAGCACCTTGGCGCCGCGGCGCAGGGTGATGTTTTTGAGGATGATCATGGGGCGGGCATTTCAGGAAGGATGCGCATGATAGCCATCGAAGCATGCGACACCTAGTGAAATTTCTGACAGGAAATTTCAGGCGAAATATATTGGCAGGATGCGATACTTGGCAACTGCTTGAACCGCGTAATCACCGAAGGAGAAAAATAATGACCCATCCCCTTGCAGGCCAGGTGGCCCCGCAATCCAGCCTCACCGACATTCCGGCACTGCTCGCGGCTTACCGCGATGCACCCGATGTCGGCGACCCCACCCAGCGCGTCGCCTTTGGCACGAGTGGCCATCGCGGTAGCGCCAGCAGCGGCAGTTTCAACGAGGCGCATATTCTCGCCATCGCCCAGGCCACCGCCGAATACCGCCTGGGGGCCGGCATTAGCGGCCCGTTGTTTCTCGGCAAGGATACCCATGCGCTCTCTGCACCTGCGCAGCAAACAACCCTCGAAGTGTTGGCCGCCAATGGCGTGATCACCCATTTACAGGCCGCCGACGGCTACACGCCGACGCCGGTGATTTCGCGCGCCATCCTGGCGCACAACGCCGACAAGGCGGCGGCGCGCGCCGACGGCATCGTCATTACCCCCTCGCACAATCCGCCGCGCGATGGTGGCATCAAATACAACCCGCCACACGGCGGCCCGGCCGACACCGATGTCACCGGCTGGATCGAGCAACGCGCCAATGCGCTGATGGCCGACGGCAACCGGGATGTCAAGCGCGTGCCGTATGCGCAGGCGCTGGCGGCACCGACGACAAAGGCAGTTGACCTGATGACGCCCTATATCGCGGCGCTGGGCGAGGTGATCGACATGGAAGCGATCCGCCGGGCCAATCTTCGCATCGGCGTTGATCCCATGGGTGGCGCGGCAGTGGCCTACTGGCAGCCGATAGCTGCGCATTACGGCCTGAACATCGAGGTGGTCAACCCCCGGGTTGATCCCGCCTTCGGCTTCATGACGCTCGATCACGACGGCAAGATCCGCATGGATTGTTCCAGTCCCTATGCCATGGCCAGCTTGGTCGGCCTCAAGGACAAGTTCGACATCGCCTGGGGCAACGACGCCGACGTGGATCGCCACGGTATTGTTACGCCGTCCATCGGCCTGATGAATCCCAACCATTACCTGGCGGTTTCCATCAATTACCTGCTCACCCATCGCCCGCGCTGGCCGGAAAGTGCCGCTGTTGGCAAGACACTGGTGTCCTCAGGGTTGATCGACCGCGTGGTGAATGGGCTGAGTCGCAAGTTTCTCGAAGTGCCGGTCGGCTTCAAGTGGTTTTCGGCTGGTCTGCTGAATCCGGGCAGTGAGGGTGGTTTTTGCTTCGGGGGCGAAGAAAGCGCGGGGGCGAGCTTCCTTCGTTTGGACGGTTCGGCGTGGACGACCGACAAGGACGGCATCATCCTTGGCTTGCTCGCTGCTGAAATTACCGCTGTCACCGGCAAGGACCCCGGTCGCCACTATCAGGAACTTGCCGCCAAATATGGCACGCCTTATTACATCCGCATAGATGCGCCTGCCAGTCCGGCGCAGAAGGCCGCCTTCAAGCAATTGACCGGCGAAAAAGTCGCCGCGGCCACGCTGGCTGGCGAGCCGATCCTCTCCCGCCTGACGCGTGCACCCGGCAACGACGCGCCGATCGGTGGCTTGAAAGTAACAACTGAAAACGGCTGGTTTGCCGCGCGGCCATCAGGCACCGAGGACATCTACAAGCTTTACGCCGAGAGCTTCAAGAGCGCGGAGCACCTGCAACAGCTTGTTGCCGAAGCGCGGGAGATTGTGACGGCGGCGCTGGCTGGCTGAGCGGCATTTCGGTGGGGGCGGGCGGGTGCCCTCAACCCCCGCGGGTCGAAGTTACCCCATCCCCTTTTGCCGCAGCAACGACTTCAGGTCGGCAAAAGGGGAATGGGTGGCGACTTCGCTCCGCGTGGTCTGTATGCTGCCGCCAGCGGCCTCCAGATGTCGCTGATGCTCATTGTCGTGGCAATACAGGCAAAGCAGTTCCCAGTTGCTGCCGTCGGGGGGGTTGTTGTCGTGGTTGTGGTCGCGGTGATGCACCGTTAATTCACGCAGATTGGTACGGGTGAATTCCCTCGTGCAACGACCGCATATCCACGGATAGATTTTCAGGGCCTGGTCGCGATAATCCTGCTCGCGTTTCTCGGCCGTGCGGCGGGCATCGGCTACCAGTCGGTCCAGTTTGGCGGTGTCGGGAGTCTTGTGCGATGGCATGGTGGTCATGGAGGCACGGCCGGCCGGGGAGCCGTTCGCGCCATTTGAATGATTATTTCTTCTTCGCGGCCTTCTTGCCGGCAACAGCGGTTTTGAAGGTAGCACCGGCTACGGCCGCACCGATCAATTCGGGCGAGATCAGTGCGGCCTGTTTCTTTTCCTTGGGCAGACGCTTTATCGCCAGTTCAGCGCGCAAAGCCTCCGAACGCGAACCGACGGGGCGTGATACTACCAAGCGGAGAGGCTTGTGGGAACGGGTGTAGCGGGCGCCCTTGCCGGAAAGATGTTTCCGGAAACGACTTTCGACGTCGGTGGCGATTCCTGTGTAGAGGGAGCCATCGACGCATTCGATCAAGTAGATATGCCAGATGGGGTTCAGGAATACTCCCGTCGGTGGGGCCAATAGCCAAGC
>JFJP01039051.1_pt1 | contig 16582 bp, 13 predicted proteins | sample 431651 | NCBI WGS metagenome assembly JFJP01 (sample SAMN02602958, study PRJNA72255) | Microbial mat metagenome, whole genome shotgun sequencing project. | biome: fresh water; feature: sink hole; material: water; isolation source: purple microbial (photo- and chemosynthetic) mats found in... | reverse complement strand
CCAGAGGGCAAGGGCAAACGTTATGATCCGACCGTTGAGACGAGCGAAAGTCGCCAGATCCTGGTTCAGACCATAGAGGCGGGGTCTCCTGCGGATGGCGTGCTCAAGGTTGGCGATGTCATCCTCGGTGCCAATGGCACGGGAGCAGAGCCGGTTGCCTTTACGTCCGACGCGCGACTTGCATTCGGTCAGGTCATCGGCGATGCCGAGGCGCGGAACCCCGGTTTGCTGAAAATGTCGGTCTGGCGGGCTGGCAAGACCATGGTGTTGGCCATGACCCTGCGAACCATGGGTGCTTACAGTGCCACCGCTCCTTATAACTGCCCAAAATCTGCCAAAATACTTGAAGAAGGTCTCGACTATATCATGGCTAATGAGGATGCGGGGTTTGTCGGCTTGTCCACCTTGGCGTTGCTAGCGGGCAATGATCCCAAAAATCCGAAAAATGCTGCTCGCCAGAAGAAAGCACAAGATTATGCCTACGCTCAATGTCTGGCTCAGAATTTAATTGATTACATCAAGCTCGGGAATGTTGAGACGATGGGACCGCGGATTGCGCCTGATTGTGCTGTCCGAGTATTACCTCAAGACCAAGGATCCCAAAGTACTGCCAAGTATTGAAGCCGTCGCGCTGTCCATCGCTCATGGGCAGGGGTCCAATGGGGCGGTTGGACACAGGTTCGAAATCAGTATAAGGGAAGGGGTTTATAATGATCCTTTCACGATTGGTTATACCATGCATGCGTCGACCTTGCCGACCGCGCTTGGCTTGGTGCTGGCTCGAAAGTGCGGGATAAATCTTCCTGAGCTCGATCCTGCCATTGAGCGTGTGGTGACGACCCTTTCGGCGACGGCTGGCTTGGGTACTTTTCACTACTACGTGGAAGGGCTGCCGCTAGCCAATGTGAATGAGGACAATGGCAAGAGCGGGTTGGGGGCGCTTTGCTTTGCCATGCAGGATGATCGTACTCAAGAGACTCGATTTTTCTCTAAGCTTTCGACCGGTGCAACGATTGACCGTGGCCGCGGGCATATCATATGCTACCCTGGATTAATATGGACACCACTTGGTGCTAATGTGGGAGGTGAGCATGCCGCTGCTAGTTTTTTCAGCGGGATTAAAGCCGAAATGGATCTCTGCCGGCATTGGAACGGCGGGTTTGAGTATGAGCGTCATAATGCAGAGGGAGAAGCACCCTCTATGGCATGCAGCTATATGTGGATGTCAACAGCGGCCCTACTCACCTATGCGGCGCCGTTGAGGCAGATCGAGATCACGGGCCGGACTTTTTCAAAAAGGCCTGAGCTCATATTGAATAACGATGAAGTTGCGGAAGCCGTGTTATCGGATCGTTACGATGCCAAGACACGAACCAGGGCAGAACTGCTCCGGGATCTCGTATCTGAAATGCCGAGGCTCTCATCAAAGGCAGCAATCGAACTGGCGGCTCGCCCTGAAGAAGCGCAAGCCTTAGCTTTACCACTGATCAAATATTTAGAAAAAGCAAAGCCTTCTCAGATCATGGGCATATGCCGGGCGCTGGGTGAGTTCAAGACAGCAGAGGCCATTCCTGCGTTGATTGAGTTGCTTTCACACAAAGATAAGAGTATTCGCTTCTTAGCTGCCGAAGCGCTTGCCAAGGTTCCCTCGGGATCGCTGCGGGAGCGCTTGCCCGTCCTGCTGAAGAAGGTGGCGGCCAACGAGCGGCCGATCTATCCGATGGATCGTAATGATCCCCAGCAAATTGCAAATTTGATGCTATGCCAGGCCATGATTGGGACCTGGGGCATGAGCGGGGCGATCAGCAATAATATTGTCGGTATCGATAGAGGATTGCTGTATCCCGCGTTGCGTGCCTGGTCGACCCATCCCCAGGCTGAGGTAAGGACTCGTGTATGTCGTCAGCGGTACGCTGATCGACAGTGCGAGCGAGATGAGTCTAACGGGTGCAGCCGCAATGCCCGGTGACGAAATCATCAGTTTGTTTCATCGCACGGGCATGGCTGAAGGCGTGCCGTTGGCAAAAACCCATATCCTTAACCTGCGGTTCAAAAATATCGGAGGTGCTCTCAATCTGCTGGAAAAATATGGAGCTGCGGCTACTGCGGTAAAGCCTGATCCGCAAATCGCCGATTTTCTGCAGAGTATGCTCGTTGGCGAGAATAATAGCCAGATCGATGCCAAGTATAAAAATCAGATTGCAAGGATGCGGGATTTATTACTTGCAGCGGATAATCCACCCCCGCTGAAAAGTTTTAAGCAACTTGTCTCTGTCGAGGCGTCGGCGCCAGTCCTGAAATTACCGTTGAATCAAACCCGGCTCATTGCCACCGTCACCGATCTTGCGGGAGGGGAGACGATCTACAATTGGTGCAAGGTGCATGGTCCGGGTAAAGTGGCCTTCAGTGAGAATGGTACTCATGGCAGTGCATCAACAACGGTGACCTTGGAGGGTGTTCCGGGGCGCTATCTCTTTGAAGTCACGGCGGGCGATTCGCGACAATTGACAGCAGTAACGGGGACGGTGGCCGTTGAGTTGCGAAATACCAAAGGCGTATTGCCATCAAACGAACCACCCGTGGCCAACGGGCAATCCGTAGAGGCTTCACAAGCCATTCCAATGACCGTGAGCCTGACGGCGAAAGATCCTGAAGGGTATGCGCTGGTTTATGAAATAGTTTCTCCACCAGCCCATGGAGCCATTTCTGGCTCCGCTCCAAACTTAACTTACTTGTCAGGTTTTCAATTCACTGGTCCTGACCGCTTTGCCTTCCGGGTTATGGACAGCGATGGCCAGTGGTCGGCACCCGCTTCGGTGAACATTATGGTCAAAACACGCGCTGCCCCCGTGGGGCTTGCGGTGTATGAGCCTATGGATTACAAAGTTGGCAAAATGAAGGGCGCATCGGGAAGTTCGGAGATTGGCTTTGCAGGTCCGTGGGACATAAATCATCGGACGGAGGTCGTGGCGGACAATCTCTCCTATGGAGGTGTACCCTCAAAAGGAGGCGCAACGTCTCCTGGTTGGGGTGGGGCGCGTCCTTTAGCTCCTTCGGCATTGGCGGAAAATGGATTATTAGACGATGGCGCCGAACTATGGCTTTCTTTCCAGGTCTATTATCCTAAAACGGGCGGAGGCAGGATGGCGTTGGATGTTGGGTTGGCCAATAATGGGTTTGATCCAGAGACTAAGCTGGTCATGAATGATGGAGACCAGCTGGGGCAAGGGGTTGGCGTTAATATAGGTCTAGGAACGAAGGCTGTCGTCTATGAGAGTGTCCCATCGGCAAGCGATGAGTGGGGGAATGGGAACGGTCTGAAGGAAGGCGAGGGCGGGATCCTTGTCGCTAAAATGAAGTGGGGTAAAGATCAGGATATTGTGGACGTGTATGTACTCCGAGCCGATATGACGTTGCCCAAACCAATATCAATTTTGCGCACAAAAGTGGATCAGTCTTCCTTTGATACTATTATGATCCGCGGTTCAGTCATGCTCGATGAGATTCGTATGGGACCGACGTTGGAAAGCGTGTTGCTGGGCACCGTGCCGATGTCAAAAGAATGAATATGTCTTCAAGTGCCAGGGGCGGTGAAACCTGTGCGGCGGCGGCGGGTATCACATGTCAGGGAACTTCTGTTTGAAAAAACGGGGCGAGTCGTCAGGGATCACAACTCACAGACCGACACGAACTGCCGGTGCTTCTCGTCCGGTTCGCCAAGCTCATCCGTTCAACACGGGCAACAACCTTGCAAAAAACAAATAGTAGGCAAATCAGTGGCCGCCATGCTATTTTCCCCCCTGTTCTTTTAGTCGGGATATGGCAATGCGCAGGAAACAAGAGCCTCGAAATAAGTAAAGGCGGGCATGAGCAGGACGATACGTTCAACATCAAAAGCCACCAATCTGGACCGCTGGGTTGTACGCCTAGTTGCACTGTGGCGCTCGATGCAAGGATTATCGGGGGCCAAGGCGGCCGGGGGTGAACTTCGACCGGGCGAAATCACCGTGCTTATGCGCGCGCTGCGCGAGTTGACCCGGGGGCTGGATGCCACCCGGTCCCTGGCGGGTGCCGGTTACATGAACCGGGCCGACTTTGCCGGCGCCTACCTGCTGTATTTCTGGCCGGTCTCCTATGCCCAGGTATGCTGGTCGCTGTCCGAGGCGGGGTTTTCCCCTCCGCCGCGCCCGTGGCAGGCTCTTGACCTGGGTTGTGGCCCCGGGCCCGCGGCATTTGCCCTTGCCGATCTGGGGGCTGCCTCGGTCGTGTGCGCGGATGCCAGCTCCCGCATTCTTGGCATGGTCAAAAGCCTTGCGCCGCACACCCGCTCCCGGATGATAACGCACCTCTGGGATGCGACAAGCAGCTCGCCGTTGCCATCGGACGCTGCACCCTACGACTGCATCGTGGCCGGTCACCTGCTCAATGAACTGTGGCCGCAATCAGCCGGGCGCATGGAGTCGCGGGCCGCGCTGCTTGAAAAAGCCCTTGATCTTCTGGCTCCCGGGGGGACACTGCTTGTTATCGAGCCCGCGCTGCGGGGTCCTTCGCGGGATCTGCTTGCTGTGCGCGATATCCTGGTCGCCCGTGGCTCCCGTGTTGTTGCCCCCTGTACAACCGGTTCCGCGTGTCCTGCGCTGCTTGATCCCCAGGCAACGTGTCATGCTGCAATAGACTGGCAGCCCCCCCCATTGCTCAAAGCCATTGCCAACGCATCCGGTCCGCACCGGGAGGCTCTTAAAATGGCCTGGTTGGCAATTCGCAAAGAGGGCGGGGAGAGCACTTCTGCTGCCGAGCGGTATCGGGTGGTATCGGAGCCGATGCTTAACAAGGCAGGCAGAGTGCGGGTTTTAATCTGCGGACCGCGGGGTCGCTTTGCGCTTTCCGCCAGTAAAGCAGACCGCTCACCGGCGGGGCTCACCTTTTTAAAACTAAGAAAGGGGGATCTTCTTCAGATTCACGCCCCCCAGGAGCGCGGCCCGGCCTGGGCTGTCGGTGAGCAGACTGTTGTGGAGATTATGTAATCTCCATGTCTGTGGTCACCGCCAGCCCCACCCGAGAGAAGCCGTCCCGGCTATTTCATGTCCGCCAGGTTCTTTTTCGCAATATCAACCAACGATGTGCCGGCCTCGATTTCCCCTGTCGTTTTTCCCGCAGCAGCTGTAGCACCGCTGTTGATGACCTTCATGTACATCGTCTTCGCTTCGGCCTTGCGCCCGGTCTTCTCGTATACGACACCCAGATTCAAAATGGCGTAAAGATTGTCCGGATTAATCGCCAGCGCGTCATTGAACAACGCTTCGGCCTTGACTAAATCATTATCCGATAGGCATTTGAATCCTTTGTCATTCACCCGCATATCTTTCGACGCTGTCGTGCATCCAGACGCGGCAACAGCAACCAGAATGCAAAGCCCCAACATAAGTTTTTTCACGACCACCTCTTTCTATAGTTTAAACAACCCACCCACTGACGGCGTAATACCACCGTCAAAATTAAAACTGTTTGCCAGGCACCTGTCAATATTTTATTTGCAAACCGACTCAGGCGTCGAAGAGCGGGGTCGAGAAGTAGCGCTCGCCGGCGTCGGGCAGGATGACGACAATGTTCTTGCCGGCAAAGTCCGGATCCTTGGACAGCCGAACGGCCACCGCCGCCGCCGCGCCGCAGGAAATGCCCGAAAGCAGGCCTTCCTCCTTGGCGAGCCGGCGCCCGATCTCGTAGGCCTCCTCGTTGGTGACGGTCTCGACGCGGTCGATGATCGACAGGTCCAGCGTCTTCGGGATGAAGCCCGCCCCGATGCCCTGGATCTTGTGCGGGCCGGGCTTGAGCGACTCGCCCGCGCGGGTCTGCGAGATCACCGGGCTGTCGGCCGGCTCCACGGCGACGGAAATGATCGCCTTCTTCTTGTCCAGCTTGAAGAAACGCGAGATGCCGGTGATCGTGCCGCCGGTACCGACACCTGAGACCAGCACGTCGACGTTGCCGTCCAGCGCTTCCCAGATTTCCGGGCCGGTTGTCAGGCGGTGGATCGCCGGGTTTGCCGGGTTCTCGAACTGCTGGGGCATGAAGTAGCGGTGCGGTTCCTCGGCCGCCAGTTCCGTGGCCGTGCGGATCGCCCCGGGCATGCCCTTGGAGGCTTCGGTCAGGATCAGGTTGGCCCCGAACGCCTTGAGCACCTTGCGCCGCTCGATGCTCATGCTCTCGGGCATGCAGAGGGTTACCTTGTAGCCGCGTGCGGCCCCGACAAAGGCCAGGGCGATGCCCGTATTGCCGCTGGTCGGCTCGATGATCTCCATGCCGGGCTTGAGCACGCCGCGTTTTTCGGCGTCCCAGATCATGTTGGCGCCGATACGGCATTTGACGGAATAGGCCGGGTTGCGCCCTTCCACCTTGGCGTAGACATTGGCACCGCCAGCCACCATGCGGTTCAGCTTAACCAGCGGGGTATTGCCGATCGAGAGCGAGTTATCGTTGAATGCTTTCATTATTGATTCCTCCGTTTGCCGTTGCTTTTATCGTGATTATGAATTCACTACTATGTTGGTCATGTTTGTAAGGTATTAAAAGCTACCGCAGGTTGTCAACGCAATTATTTTGGTGGCCGGGTTGCGGCCAGGACTGATTCAAAACGACTACGGCGACGACTACGGGGGACGATTGAAGGCAATCCGTAGTCGTCGCCGTAGTCGTGAGCCGAATTGCTAATTGTTGGTGGTAGCGCCGGGAAGTGTTTTGTCGCGGAGCCCCCGACACCCCGGCACTTGCCCCTGTATTCAGGGTGCTTCGAGTTCGGCCCAGCGGGCCAGGCGTTGTTCGATCTCTTGCGCGATGGCGGCGGCGCGGGCCTGTGCGGCGGCGATCTCGGCGGCGGGGCGCTTGTAGAAATCGGTGTCGCCGAGCTCGGTCAGCAGCTTGGCCTGTTCGGTTTCGAGTGCGCCGATACGGGCTTCCATCTGGTTGAGTTCCTGCCGCTCCTTGTTGTTAAGCTTGCGCGCTTTGGGCTTTACCGGTTCCGGCGCTTGAATGGCGGCAGCCGCTGGCGGGGATGCCAGTTCGGTCTGGCGCTGCATGATCCAGTCGTCGTAGCCGCCGGCGTAGGCCTTGACAACGCCGTCGCCCTCGAACACCAGGGTGCTGGTGACGACATTGTTGAGAAAGGCGCGGTCATGGCTAACCAGTAGCAGGGTCTGGGAATTCTGCTGTAGTTGTTCCTCCAGCAGGTCCAGCGTTTCGAGATCCAAATCGTTGGTCGGCTCGTCCATGATCAGCAGGTTGCAGGGCTGCATGAAGAGCATCGCCAGCAGCAGCCGGTTTCGTTCGCCGCCGGAAAGGATTCTTACCGGGGTGCGCGCCCGTGCCGGGGTGAACAAGAAGTCCTGCAGATAGCTGTAGACGTGCCGCCGCTGGCCGCCGATGTCGAGCATATCCCCGTCACCGGCGATATTCTGGGCAATGGTCTTCTCGCCGTCCAGCGCCGTGCGCAACTGATCGAAATAGGCGATTTCCAGGCGCGTGCCCTGTGTAACCGTGCCGCTTTGCGGCTGCAGTGCCCCGGTGATCAGCTTGAGTAGCGTGGTCTTGCCGACGCCGTTCGGGCCGATGATCCCTACCCGTTCGCCGCGCAGGATGCGCAGGTTCAGATCCCGGATCAGCGGCGGCTGGCCTGGATAGCCGAAGCTCACGTTTTCGGCCTTCATCACCAGCGAGCCGGATTTGCCGGCGGTTTGGAGCTGCAGCCGGCTGGTGCCGGACTCAAGCCGGCGTTGCTTGAATTCCTCACGGAGGCGCAGCAAAGCGCGCACGCGCCCCTCGTCGCGCGTACGCCGGGCCTTGATGCCCTTGCGGATCCAGGCTTCCTCCTGGGTCAGCCGTTTGCCCTTCTTCTCCCACATGGCCTCGTCATCTTCCAGGAGCTGCTGTTTGCGTTTGAGAAAAAGGTCATAGCCGCAGTCCCATCCGGCCAGCGCGCCACGATCGAGATCCAGGATCCGGGTGGCCAGCCGCCGCAGGAAGGCCCGGTCGTGGGTCACGAAAAGCAGCGTGCCGTTGCGGCGCAGCAGGTAGCCTTCGAGCCATTCGATGGCGGCGATGTCCAGATGATTGGTGGGTTCATCGAGCAGGAGTACGTCGGGCTCGCAGACAAGTGCCCGTGCCAGCAGGGTGCGGCGTTTCATGCCGCCGGAGAGCGTCTCGAAGGAAGCCTCGGGGTCCAGTCCCAGTCGTGTCATGGCCTGTTCGGCGGCGTGTTCGTGTTCCCAGTGCTCCGCGTGGGCGTGCCGCCGGTCGCCGCTTTCGACCACCTCGCGGACCGTGCCGCTCAGTCCGTCGGGCACTTCCTGCGGAAGGTAGGCGCAGCGGATCCCCGGTGCGCGCAGGATTTCCCCCTTATCCGGCTCGGTTGCGCCCGCCAGCAGCTTCAGCAGGGTTGATTTGCCGCAGCCGTTGCGTCCGACCAGGCAGGCGCGCTCGCCCGCTTCAATATGCAGCGAAACGCCGTCCAGCAGGGGATCCCCGCCATAGGCGAGGCTGACTTCACGTAGACTTATCAGTGCCATAAGAATCCTATTCGATATCGTAAACAAGAAATTCGCAGTCCAGGTCGCCATTCTTGAGCGGGACGCTGAAGCGCGGGGCGGCCGTGATCTCGCGGCGGTAGTCGGGTGTACCGGCCATCAGGCCGACCCGCCAGCCGTGCAGGCGGGTCACCAGCGCGCCCATGCGCCGGCAGAAGAGCGGATCCTTTTCCAGCCGCACGCCGTAGGGCGGGTTGGTGATCAGGGTGCCGGAATCACCTGACGGCGGGTTCTCTAATATGGAGTGCTGCCGGAAGGACGGTTTGACCCCGGCCGTGCGGGCATTCTGGCGGGCTATCTCGAGCACGGACTCATCGCTGTCCGAGGCGATGATCCGCGCGCAGCGCCCGCTCGCGGCCTGGGCGCGCAAGCTGCCGCGCAGCGCCCGCATGGCCTCCGCGCTCTCGGCGGTGAAGTTCGCCCAGCGCTCGAAGCCGAAGCGTTCACGCAGGAGGCCGGGGGCGATGCCTGCCGACCACATGGCCGCCTCGATGGCGATCGTGCCCGAGCCGCACATCGGGTCCGTCAGCGGCGACTGGCGGTCCCATTGCGACAGGCGCAGGATGGCGGCGGCGAGGGTTTCGCGCAGCGGTGCCTCGCCCGCCTCCTTCCGGTAGCCGCGGCGGTGCAGCGGCTCGCCGGAAAGGTCCAGGTAGACTGCGGCCTTGTCGTTGGCCAGGTGGGCGAACACGCGCACATCGGCATCCTCGCGATCGACATCCGGCCGCGCCTGCGTCTTCTCACGGACCTGGTCGACAATCGCATCCTTGATCTTCAGGGCGGCGAAACCGCTATGGTTGATCGCGCAGCCATGGCAGACCGCCGAGACGGCCAGCGTCTGGCGATAGGAGACAAAACGCGACCAATCGAACTGTCGGATACCCGCATAGAGGGCATCTTGTGTCGGTGCCGGAAAGCGGTTGACCAGCACCTGGATGCGCTGGGCGATACGGCTTTCGAGGCAGGCGCGCCAGCCATCGTGCCAGGTGCCGCGGAACGGGATCCCGCCGCGGTTGAGGCGCACGCTGCCGAAGCCCAGCTCGCGCAGCTCCTCGCACAGTGCCTTTTCCGTGCCGGGGATGGCCGCCGCATAGAAATCGAGCGCCTCGGTCGAAGGGGTGGGGTCATCCGTTGTCATGCTCCTGCCTTGGCTCGCATGGCCTGCACGGCGGCCAGCATGTTGATGGCATTACCGCGTCCGGCGCGGCGGTGCAGCACATCCTCCAGCCGGTCCCAGTCTGACGGTTCCGGCTGGCTGTCATAATCCCACGTCTCCTGGTCCGTGCGCTTGAACTGCCATTTCAACGCCCGTTGCGAGACGTTGACACGCGTCTCGCGCTTCACGCCCTCGTCCGGTAATTTGATGGTCCATGAGATCAGGTTATGCATAGGGGTCTCCGTAAAAGGAGGGTATAGTGAGGGATAGCCGCCCCGCGGTCAAGTTTTCCCCGCCTGGTGTCTGCACCTGATAGAGGCTCATACAAAACCCCTCGCTGTGCCCGGCTTGAAGTCGGGCACAGCGAGGGGTTTTGTAAAGTATAATGCCTTCAGCTCCGAACCAACAGAACGGCTGACATATCCTCCGCGCCCTTGTTTCCTGCGCATCCACGACGAAACAACAGGGGGAGAATAGCATTGTGGCCTATGATTGGCGAACTGTGGAGCAGCATCCAGGCATGGTTGTTGCCCGTGCTGGAGGATAAGTGTCCGGATTCCGGCGTTCGCGTGCGACTTCCAGCACCACTTCAATATTCCGTAAGGGAACATCGCCCTGGATCCCCTGGGCCGGGGCAAAAATATGCCCCCCTTGCGCGCTCAACAAATCGCGCACTTTCCGGGCCTCTGCCCGGACCTCATCGGGTGTCCCGTAGGGAAGAGTCCGCTGGGTGCTCAGTCCTCCCCAGAAGGTCAGCTTGCTTCCGTAGTCCTTCTTGAGCTGGGCGATATCCATACATTCCGGCTGGACCGGATTGAGCACATCCAGCCCCATTTCCACGAGCGACGGAAGGAGCTTGGTGATGCAACCGCAAGAATGAACCCAGACGTGCTTTCCGTAAGCATGAATCAGGTCGTATTCCCGCTGCTCCCCGGGGCGGATCATGTCCTGCCAGATCTCCGGTGCCATAAGGAGGTCGGATTGCGAACCCCAGTCGCTGCCCAACAGGACGCCGTCAATATCCGGATTTGTCAGGATGTTCTCAAGCATCACCATATTCCTGTCGATGATTGTGGTGCAAAGGGCCTTGGCGAATGTGTAATCACGGGCGATGTCGCAGAGATAGTTCTCGATACCCCGCGAGAAATAGGCTTTCTCGAAATGGCTTCCATAGATCATTGCAAGGACATATTTATCCTTGGCGCGAGCCGCTTCGATCTGTTTCCAGAAGTCAGGGTAACTACCGGTGCCCCTCACTTTGGCAGGGCTCACGGGGGTGTCGAACTCCCGCCAGTCCGGTGCCAGATCTTTCCATTGCCACCATGGCGGCCACACCTGTGCGACGTCGTTATCCAGCCATGCCTCGACATCGTCAACCCCCTTGACCCGCTTGATCTCGTCATTGGTCTCCCCGCAGGTGAGGATACAATAGGGGACACGGTCGGTTTCCTGATGGGCCAGCGCGGCCTTCACTAATTCACGGGACGTCATTGTAAATCTCCTTATGTGGTATGAAACGAGGCTTATCTTAGCGCCATTCCAGTCAGCGGGCGCAGAGGACGACGAGTAGCTGGGCGCAGAGGATACGCAGGAACATGGCGGTGGCATAGACGGTGGCGAAGACCAGGGCGGGCGCGTTGGAGCCGCCCGCCTGGATGGCGAACGCCAGCGCGGGCGGATCGGTCATCGACCCGGCGGTCAGGCCGCAGATCGACAAATAGTCCTCCTTGAGGCAGAGCCGGGCGACCGTGATCACGATCGCCGGCGGGACGAGCGTGATCAATGCGCCGGCGGCCATCCAGAGCCAGCCGTCACCGGTGGTGATCGTCTCGACAAACCGCCCGCCGGCGGTCAGTCCGACCACGGCCAGGAACAAGGCGATGCCGATCTCGCGGATGGTTCGATTGGTGCCGGGGTGCATCTCCCAGTTCAGCGGCCCGATCCGGCGGAGGCGGCCGAGGACCAGCGCGACCAGCAACGGTCCGCCCGCCAGACCGAGCCGCAGCGGGGTCGGCACGCCCGGAATAGGAATCGGGATTGAACCGACGACCAAGCCTAGGACGATACCCAGGAAGATCGGCGCGATCCCGGCATGCCCCGGCGGATTCCCCCTGGTTGCGCTTGCGTCGGTGGCGAGGCATTTTGCGATGGGTGGCGGGACGGCTTCCTGTGTCAGTGGTTCGAAAGGCTTTTGTTCGTGCGCGAGGTTGATGCGGAACAGGCGGCGGGCGAGGATCATCGAAAGGATGATCCCGAGGATGCCGAACGGGTAGGTAATGGCATAGGCCAGGGCGGGCAGTTCAAGGATGGCGGCCTGGCCGGGGAACAGCTCGCCCAGCGCCTGCTGGGCAGCGGCCAGGCCGGGCGTATTAGTGACGGCTCCGGACATGATGCCGGCAATCGCGGCGATGTGCAGATCGGTCGCCAGCCAGATGCCGACGGCGCAGGCGAAACCCAGCAGGACCAGGGCTATCGCGAGCAGGTTCAGGCGCAGTCCGTGCCGGCGGAAGGAGGCGAAGAATACCGGACCGATCTCGATACCGATGGTGTAGACGAAGAGGATCAGTCCGAATTCGCGGACAAAGTGAAGGACCTCGCCGCTGGCGGTGCCGAGATGGAAATGGCCGAAGAGCAGTCCGGCGAACATCACGCCGCCGACACCGAAGGAGATCCCCGCCACCTTGAGTCTACCGAACGCCGCCCCTACGGCGATGACGGCGGCAAGGATGATGATAGTGTTGACCGTTGAGCCCTGCAGGAAGAGTGCGGATAGCCAAGCCATTAGAAATGCAGGTTGACGCCGGCAGAGGCGCTGGCTTGCTCGAAGAATTCCACGCGGAGGTCAACGGCGAACGAGTCCGTGAAGAAGATCTCGAGACCGCCGACTACGCCGCCGGGGTTCTTGCCTTCGATGTCATCGCTGCGGATTATCGAGAACGCCGGGCCGAAGTAGAGGGCGATGCTTTCGGGGGAATAGTACTTGTTGCCGGTGGTGTGGTTGATGATCGAGATGGTCAGGGCGCCGGAGTATTCACTCCAATCGAGGATCCCGGAGTCGAACTGCGCTTCCGTATTCAGGACCTGTACACCCAGATTGAGGCGGAAGGCATCTTCCATGGGCACTGGCTCGCGCAGGAAGTGGTTCAGCAGGTTGATACTGATGCCTCCGCCGTAGATGGCCTCGCCATCGGCCTCGCCCATGCCGGGGATCTCGGCTTTGTTCTGTCCCGCGATGCCGTAGACATTGAGCCATTCGAGCAGGCTGATGCCGAGGTAGCCCGTGACGCGTGTGGCGTTCATCTCGTTTTCATTGGACGAATTATTGAACGTGATCTCACGGTTGACTTCGCCTGCATAGGCACCCGCGGTAATACGCGAAAGTACCGGATCCTTGAACAGGTAGTTCATTCCTTCATTGCTGCGTCCGAGCGGCACGGCGCAGACAGGCAACGAACTCAGTACGAACGATGCAGTGACGACAGCGAAAGCAAGTGTTTTTTTCATAGATGACATAGTAATGGTTGCGCTTGTCCTTTTTCAAGCTTATATTGATCAGACTTTTTTATAGACGGGAGGGAAGAGGATGACAAGATTATTCTTGGTGGTGATGTCATGTGGGCTGCTGTGCGGGTGTTTCCCGCAGGAGGCGCCACTACAGTTGAAGGTTTACCGTTCGATGGCGGATGCGCAACAGGCGGAAGAGACGTTCCACCTGGATTTGTCCGAGTCGGGACTGACGGCGTTGCCCGGCGGTCTCGGCGGTCTGGATAAGATGGCACGCCTGTCGTTGCGCGGCAATACGCTGGGCGCGATTGGCGAGGAGCTGGGCGAGTTGCGTGCGCTGCCATGGATGGATCTGGGGCGTGCCGGTGTCACGTCCCTGGGGCCGGCGATCGGGCGGCTTGAGGCGCTGCACACCCTTTACCTGGCGGACAACGCGCTGGTTGAACTGCCTGCGGCGATCGGGGATCTGGCGGTCCTGCGCTACCTGAATCTTGATCGTAACCGTCTGGTTACGTTGCCGGCGGCGATTGGAAACCTGCCGGTGCTGAAGTGGCTGCGCCTGAACGGCAATGCGCTGGAGACGCTTCCGGATTCCATCTGCCAGCTTGCCACGCTCGAGCGCTTGTATCTGCGGGATAACCGACTGACGGCGTTGCCGGCGGCGATCGGAGAGCTTGGCGGTTTGCGCAGCCTTCTGTTGACTGGGAATCCGATACCGGAGGCGGAACAGGAGCGGATCCGGGCGGCCTTGCCGGATTGCAAGGTCGAGTTTTAAGTAGGACAGGCACCTTGCCTGTCCAGCCGAGCAAAGGTCCGTTGGCAGGCGGCTTATGCTCTGTGGATTCTAGCCACAAAATGCACAAAAATCACAAAAAACCGATGCTCTGAATTCGCGGTACTGTCAAAAGTCTTATGGGCAAATAAGTATGAAAGGGAAATCGGTTAACGAGAACGGCGACGAGAACGGATAACGAGTTGAGAGTATCCCAATCGTTCAGCGTTCTCGTCGCCGTTCTCGTAGGCCGAAATAGAGGAAGGGAATGACAATGACAAATTACGACAAGATAAAGGTGCCGGCGGCGGGACAGGCGATCACGATGGTGGACGGGAAACTACAGGTGCCGGACTTCCCGGTCATCCCTTATATCGAGGGGGACGGAATCGGGGCGGACATCACGGCGGCAGCGATGACCGTCTGGAATACGGCGGTCGAGAAAGCCTACGGCGGCAAGCGCCGCATCGAGTGGATGGAAGTCTATGCCGGTGAGAAGGCGGTCGCGACCTATGGCGACAACGTCTGGCTGCCGGCCGAGACGCTGGAGGCGATCCGCACGTATCTGGTTTCGATCAAGGGGCCTTTGACCACGCCGGTGGGCGGTGGCATCCGGTCGCTGAACGTGGCGCTGCGCCAGGAGCTGGACCTGTATGTCTGCCTGCGTCCGGTGCGCTGGTTCGAGGGAGTCCCTTCGCCGGTCAAGCGGCCGGATTTGACGGATATGGTGATATTCCGTGAGAATTCCGAGGATATCTATGCCGGAATCGAGTGGGAAAGCGGCAGTGCCGGGGCGAAAAAGGTCATTGCGTTCCTGCAGCAGGAGATGGGGGTCAAGAAGATCCGCTTCCCCGAGACCAGCGGGATCGGGATAAAGCCCGCCTCTCGCGAAGGGACCGAGCGGCTGGTCAAGGCGGCGCTCGAGTACGCCATCGAGAACGGCCGCCGCTCGCTGACGATTGTCCACAAGGGCAACATCATGAAGTTCACCGAAGGCGCCTTCCGTGACTGGGGGTACGCGACGGCGGTGAAGTATTTCGGGGCCGAACCCATTGACGGTGGTCCCTGGCACGTGATCAAGGGGTTGCCGGGCGGGCGGGAGCTGATTATCAAGGATGTGATCGCGGATGCTTTCCTGCAGCAGATCCTGACGCGCCCGGCCGACTACGACGTGATTGCGACCATGAACCTCAACGGAGACTACATATCCGACGCGCTGGCGGCCTGCGTTGGCGGTATCGGGATCGCGCCGGGCGGGAATATCAACTACGCCACCGGCGTGGCCCTGTTCGAGGCCACGCATGGCACGGCACCGAAATACGCCGGGCTGGACAAGGTCAATCCGGGGTCACTGATTCTGTCCGGCGAGATGATGCTGCGTTACATGGGTTGGCGGGAAGCGGCGGACCTGGTGCTCGAAGGAATGAACCACACGATCGGGCAGAAAACGGTCACTTACGACTTCGCGCGACTCATGGACGGGGCGACCGAGGTCGCCTGCAGCGCCTTCGGCAACGCGGTGGCCGCCGCCATCCGCCGTCGCTGATCTGAAAAAAGAGCTAAAAAAAGATGGAAAAAATGTTGACACTGGAAAATCCGGTGGTAAGTTAGTGGTCGCATTTTTTCACATTGGATCAGGTTGTTGAGGGCGAGAGCAGGGGGGCGGGGCCGAAAATACGCAGGACGGAGTGCTGCCGGCAGAGACGGACGCACTGCGGTCTTGTTGTTTGTTACCGGCGAGATCGGGATCGAGGCCCATGTAGCTCAGTTGGCAGAGCACGTCCTTGGTAAGGACGAGGTCAGCGGTTCGATCCCGCTCATGGGCTCCATTAGCAGGAATTAGTGAGAAAGTAACAGGAACGAACGGGTCGCGTTAAGCGCAAGTATCGCAAAACAAGGTAAGGATAACGGAGGAGACATCATGGCCAAGGAGAAATTCGACAGGACAAGACCGCATGTGAACGTGGGTACGATTGGTCACGTTGACCATGGCAAGACCACTCTGACCGCGGCGTTGACCAAGGTGCAGGCGCTCAAGGGTCTGAGCAAGTTTATTGCGTATGACGAAGTCGCGAAGGCCTCGGAATCGCAGGGGCGGCGCGATCCTACCAAGATTCTGACGATTGCGACCTCGCATGTGGAGTATTCCAGCGAGAAGCGCCACTACGCGCACGTCGACTGTCCCGGCCATGCCGATTATGTCAAGAACATGATCACGGGTGCCGCGCAGATGGACGGCGCGATCGTGGTTTGCAGTGCGGCCGACGGCCCGATGCCGCAGACCCGCGAGCACATTCTCCTGGCCCGCCAGGTCGGTGTCCCGGCCATCGTGGTGTTCCTGAACAAGGTCGACCTGGTCGATGACGAGGAGCTGCTGGAGCTGGTCGAGCTGGAACTGCGCGAGCTGCTCTCGAAGTACGACTTCCCGGGAGATGACATCCCGATCGTGCGTGGCGACGCGCTGTCGGCCACTCATGCCGCCACGGCGGATGACAAGGCCTGCGAGTGCATCACGAACCTGATCAACGCGCTCGACAACTATATTCCCGAGCCGGTCCGTTCGACGGACATGCC
>JFJP01002003.1_pt1 | contig 16584 bp, 18 predicted proteins | sample 431651 | NCBI WGS metagenome assembly JFJP01 (sample SAMN02602958, study PRJNA72255) | Microbial mat metagenome, whole genome shotgun sequencing project. | biome: fresh water; feature: sink hole; material: water; isolation source: purple microbial (photo- and chemosynthetic) mats found in... | reverse complement strand
CGCGTTCGGGCTGCCGTTCCCGGTGCCGGTGGTCGGGATGGCCTTGCTCTTCTTGACGCTGCTCGTCAAAGGCCGTGTCAGCACTGAGTTGAAGACGACTTCCTCCGCGTTGCTGCAACACCAGTCGCTGCTCTTCGTTCCTGCGGGAGCGGGGGTGATGCTGCATTTGCATCGCGTTGCCGCCGAGTGGCTGCCGATCACGCTTGCACTGGTGATCAGTACCTTTGCCGGGATGGCCGTGACGGCGCTGGTGCTCAAGGCGATGACGCGCAAAGCCGCCGTTGAAAGCGAAAAGGGCACGACATGACGTTGCTCTCAGTCTCTGAAATCTGGACTCCGCTTTCCAGCTCGCCGCTGCTCGGCCTGACGATCACGCTGCTCGCCTATCAACTGGCGCTGTGTGTATTCCGGCGCAGTGGTGGCAGTGCCTGGGCAAACCCGGTGCTGATCGCCATCGTTGTCATCACGGCCTTTCTGTGGCTGACCGGGCTGCCGTACGAGAGTTATTTCGAGGGCGCAAAGTTCATCCATTTCATGCTCGGACCGATCACCGTGGCGCTGGCCATCCCCTTGTTTTCCTACTGGGGCCGCCTCAAGCGCATGGCCTTCCCGCTGGTTGTCGCGCTACTCGCCGGGTCGGCCACGGCTGTTCTGACTGCTACGGGCATTGCCTGGGCGCTGGGGGCCTCGCCAGCCACCATTTATTCGCTGGCTCCCAAATCAGTAACAACACCGATTGCCATGGGCGTTGCCGAACGGATCGGCGGCATTCCTTCGCTCACCGCAGTGATGGTCATCCTGACCGGCATCATCGGCGCCATCGGTTTTCCGGCCGTGTTCCGCCTCCTTCGCGTGCGTGATCACGCCGCGCAGGGTTTCGCCATCGGCATCGCCGCGCACGGCCTCGGCACCGCACGCGCTTTTATGGTCAGCGAGGAAATGGGCGCGTTTTCGGCGCTGGCGATGGGACTCAACGGACTGTTGACGGCGGTGGTTCTGCCGTTGCTGCTCAGTCAGTAACACCGTAAAGCTCCCGATGCACACTGTTATTTTTGCCGTCCTCCTGCTGATCGCACTTCCGGTCCACGCGGCGAATGCCGAACTCGACACGGCGCGGATTTCCACTATTGCCGAAATGCTGCCCGCCACACCGGCCGGAATTGGTCCGGTATGTGCTGACCGTTCGGCATGGGGCCGGCCCGAGCTGGCCCAGCGCTTGGCCGCTGTCATCAAGGATGCAGAAAAGCGTCTGAATCAGACCTTCCCGGCCTGGGATGACGCCGCCTATCTGGAATACTCCAAAAACGGCCGTCGACCGAACGGCGAGCGCATGATGAACGCACGCAAGGCGTGGATCTACCCGCTGGTGCTGGCTGAATGCGTGGAGTACAAGGGTCGATTCTTGCCCGCCATTGAGCGCACGTTGAGCGAACTTGCCGCCCAGCCGAGCTGGACCTGGGCGGCGCACGACAAGAATCAGCGGAACTTTCGTGACCGTAATCACGATGTCGATCTGTTCTCTGCCGATACGGCGCATGAATTGGCGCAGACGCTATACATGCTGGGCGACACCTTGAGCCCTGAAGTCCGCCGGAAAACACTGGCTGAACTGGAAGCGCGCGTTTTCGCGCCCTTGCGCAAGAGTTTCGCGGGCATGAACAAGGATAACTGGTGGCTACATGCCGACCACAACTGGAACGCCGTCTGTCTGAAGGGAAGCGTTGCTGCCGCGCTCGCCGTCCTGCCGGACCGGCAAGATCGAGCGCTGTTCGCTGCCGCGGGCGAGCACTACATTCGTTACTACCTGGCGGGTTACCCGGCGGACGGTTACAGCCTTGAAGGGCCTGGCTACTGGAACTACGGGTTTTCGCACTTCGTTGAACTGCGCGAAGTCTTGATGCAGGCAACCGGGAAACAGCTTGATCTTTTTGCCGATCCACGCGTGCGACCCATCGCGCTTTACGGCGCCCGTATCGAAATGCTGCCGGGGAACATTGCTGCCTTCAGCGATGCCAGCCCCCGTGAAAAGATCGACGGCTTTACCCTCGCCTACAGCAACCAGGCGCTGACACTCGGTCTTCCGCTCAAGATGGAGACGTTTCCGATCAGCGCCGGTCGATCGCCCAACAGTGCGCCATTGTCCGTTGCGACCATGATGCTGTTTGCGCAACCGCAGGCAATGGCCGCTCAAGCCGAAGCCCTTGATCCGCTGCGCAGCTATTTCGATCAGGTCGGCGTGCTCGTTACCCGACCCGCGCCCGGATCAGGAAGCACGCTCGCTGCCAGCATCAAGGCCGGAGGCAACAGCAATCACAGCCACAACGACATCGGCTCCTGGAGCATTGCGCTTGGTGCCGAGCAACCGGCCGGCGACGTTGGTCGCCCGCCCTACACCAGCAAGACCTTCAGCAAGGAACGCTACACCATCAAGGCGATCAACTCCTATGGGCACCCGTTGCCGGTGGTTGCTGGCGAGTTGCAGGTGGATGCCAGACAGGTCAAGCCGCGCGTGCTCGCTACCCGTTTCACGCCGGAGACTGACGAAATCACCATCGACCTTGCCCCAGCCTATGCAGTCAAAGGGCTCGAAGCGCTTTCCAGAACCCTGCGCCATGATCGTGCCAATGGCGGCACCGTGTCGGTCGAGGATCGTTTTCAATTCGCCACGGCGCAAAGTTTTGAAACGTCGCTGACCACGCTGGGTGAATGGCAGCAACACGCCGATGGAACGCTGGTACTCTGGCAGACGAAGGAACGTTTGCATGTCCGCGTCACCGCTTCGGCGGCCTACGAGGTCAGTGCAGAAAAGATCAACGAAGACGATTACCCCTTCACCCGGATTGCCATCAGGCTGAAAGACAAGCAGGCATTGGGTTGGGTAAAGCTCGAAATGCGGAGAGAGTAACTGGCCATGGATGTGATGTATCGCGAAATAGCCCAGAAGCTGAAAGGTGCTTACCGGGTGCTGTTCATCACCGGAGCCGGCGTTTCTGCCGATTCAGGCCTGCCCACATACCGTGGCGTCGGCGGTTTGTACAACGATGGCGAAACGGAAGAAGGGCTGTCGATCGAAGACGCACTATCCGGCGACTGCTTTGCTACTCGGCCGGACATTACCTGGAAGTATCTGGCGCAAATCCAGCGCAACTGCCGCAGCGTCCAGCCCAATGCGGCGCATTTTGCGATTGCCGATCTCGAGCGCTCGCTGGAGGTGGTGGTTCTGACCCAAAACGTTGACGGATTGCACCTCCGGGCCGGCAGCACGAACGTCATCGAAATCCATGGCACGCTGAGCGAACGCTATTGCCCGCACTGTGGAACGGTTGCAGACGCCGAGGCGCCTGAAGAACCTCCGAGGTGCGTCGAATGTGGCGAAGTCGTTCGCCCGAAGATCGTTCTTTTTGGCGAAGCCTTGCCCGATGAGGCGACCGAGCGGCTTTACGAGGTGCTCGATCAGGGTTTCGACATGGTCTTCGTCATCGGCACCACGGCCGTCTTTCCCTATGTGGTCGAGCCGGTTGTCCAAGCCTTGCGCGCTGGCATTCCGACAGTAGAAATCAACCCGAGCCGGACGAAGCTGAGCGACCACGTGAGTTACTACATCCCGATGGGAGCCGCCGAAGCCATGACGGCGATTAGCGACCTGATGATCGTCGAGGTTCCTTGATCAGCGTGTTCCAGAGCACCTGCTGAAGAACGCCTATTCATGCGCCTTTCAGCGATGTTCAGTAGTGCGGAGGAATTTCGTCGCGCAGATTGCGCGGTTCGACCGGTTCGGCGTTGGACTGCATCTGCCCGTAAAGAAGCCGCAGTTGCGCCTGCAATAGATCGATCTGTTCCTGCTGCCGGTAAACGGTTCTATTCAATTCCTCGACCAGATCTTCGGTCAGGCTCAGCTTGATTTCCAACTCGGTCAGGCGCTCATTCATGGCACGGTCTTTCGGGTGCAGGTACAAAGTTACAAAGGGCGCTTCAAGGTAACACGATCAGCAAGGGCCGGACTATAATCCCACAGTCATCAGTGCAAAGGATCGTCTAATGTCGCTTGTTCCCTGCCGCGCCTGTGCTCAACAGGTTGATACGTCAGCGCTAGCCTGCCCTGGTTGTGGCGCTACCGATCCAGGTAAAAGGATCAGCCGCCAGCAGCGCAACGCCATCAGTTTCGTTTTTCAGTTGATTGTCTGGGCCACGCTGCTAGGTTTTGGCGGCTGGTACGTTTGGACAACCGCGATTCCAATGGCCAAGCAGTATCTCGTCAAACCGCAAACCGAACCGGTACCAGCGCCGGCCATCCGGCAGTAACAGCCAAACAGTTAATCTACAAAAAGTACGAACCACCAAGGCACCAAGAGCACCATGAGTGCACCAAGTTGTCATCTTGTTTTCTTGGTGAAACTTCGTGCTCATGGTGCCTTGGTGGTGAAGCATTCATCCATGCCTTTCAGCATGACCACCTACTCGTGCGATTCGACCTCAGCATCCGGCTCGCGGATGGCAGTGCTCGACGCGAGCATGACACGACGCGTTTCGGGTGTCTCCAGGCTGACGCGCCCCAGTTTCCCGTCACGATAATCCTGTAGCAACACGATTGATGCTTTTTCGAAATCGGGCTCACCACCACGCATGATCAAGCCGCGCCGCCTGGCAACACCTTCGACAACCGCTACGCCATCAAGCCCTTCAACCGGGAAACCATAACGTGCCGCAAGCAGTGCCGGATAGCGCGCCAGCAGAAGTCCAGCCAGGAAAACTGCTACTTCCTCGTCGATAATCGCGTTACGACCAACGGCATGACTCGCCGCGAGCATCAGTCCATCGCTTGGATATTCGATTTTCGGCCACATCAGCCCCGGCGTATCGACAATCGAATGGCGGACACTGATCTGATGGATCTGCTGCGATTTGGTGACCGCCGGCTCGTCGCCAACCTTGGCGATCTTGCGTTTGACCAGCGCATTCATCAGCGTCGATTTGCCGACGTTGGGAATCCCCATGATCATCATGCGCAACTGCTTGGTGTTGTCGTTGCGATGCGGCGCCAGACTCTGGCACAGTTTCGGCAGTCGTGCCACCTCGGTGTGGCTCTTGCTCGAAATCGCTACCGCCTTCACGCCCGGCTGCTGGTTGTAATACGCGAGCCACGCCTTGGTGACCTCGGGATCGGCCAGATCGGATTTGTTCAGCACCTTGAGACACGGCCGCTGCCGATGCAGGCGCAGTTCGCGCACGATCGGATTGGTGCTGGCTTCCGGCAGGCGAGCGTCCAGCACCTCGATCACTACATCGGTTGACGCCATCGTCTCGGCGGCTTTTTTGCGCGCCGAGGTCATGTGACCGGGATACCACTGAATTGCCATGAAGAATCTGACTCTCTGGAAAGTCCGCCATTATCCCATTTGTTCGACCGCTCAAGGTCATTGCGTCTAAAATGCCCGATTATTGCGACCGCACCATTGGAAACCCGTGCCCCTCATCCCCGAAATAAAACCCGAACAGTCCATCGAGTTACTCAAGGAACTGCACATCCTGACGCGCGACGGCAAGCTCAATCAGGACAGCCGTCGCAAGCTGAAACAGGTCTATCACCTGTTTAATTTCATCGAGCCGCTGCTCACCGAATTGCAGGGAGAGAAGGCCAACCTGACGCTGGCCGACCACGGCGCCGGCAAGTCCTATCTTGGTTTCATCCTCTACGACCTGTTTTTTAAAGCCAGGGAAGCCGGTCACATCTACGGCATCGAAACACGCCCGGAATTGGTCGAAAAATCCAGCGAACTGGCACTGCGCCTCAAATTCGAACGAATGAGCTTCCTCAATCTCAGCGTCGAGGACTCAATCGATTCGCCGGCACTGCCCGCGCAGATCGACATCGTCAGTGCCCTGCACGCCTGCAACACAGCTACCGACGACGCCATCCGCTTTGCCCTGCACAAGCAGGCTAAGTTCATCGTCCTCGTTCCCTGTTGCCAGGCCGAAGTCGCCGCCGTGCTGCGCAAGAACAAGAATGCTTCGTTTGCAAAAACACCGCTTTCGGAACTCTGGCGCCACCCGATCCATACCCGCGAATTCGGCAGCCAGCTGACCAACGCCCTGCGCTGCCTGATGCTTGAAGCGCATGGTTACCAGGTGACGGTAACCGAATTGGTCGGCTGGGAGCATTCAATGAAGAACGAATTGATCATTGCCCGGCACACTGGTCAGGTTCGAAAAAACGCTGAAAAACGACTGGAAGAAATTCTGCACGAACTCAATCTCGACGAGTTGCGCAGCCGCTTCATCGTCTCTGGAAAAAACGGCTGAACGCCACTGTCAAAACCAAGGAATCAACGTGGAAAACTGGATCACCCGCTTCGTCGCCATCCTCTGCGCCCTCGGCAGCACGGCCTTGTTCTGGACGCTCGGCGTGTTCGTTGCCGTGCCTTGGCACGAAGGCCGCATGCTGGCACTCAACCGGATGGAACTACAGGTTATCGGCGTGCCGCTGGTAGTAGGGCTCGCCGTGGCTTGGGGCGCACTGCACATCTTCGCAATCGCTGATCGCGTCAGCAGCCCCAGGATTTACTCAACAATCCGCGCGGTACTCATTGTCGCGTCAATAGCCGCCATGATCGGCGGCATATCGTGGACTCAGGCACGGATCGCCTGATCGAGCGACTCAGGCTGTCGTATTGACTCGTGTACCGACTGTCTGACCATTAAGATTGACCGTCGGCCGATTTCTTTCCGACTCGGAGCGTGCATTCGCCGCCGCCTCGTTCTCATCAACCGTTTGAGTCGTCTGTGCCTGTTGAGAACTTTGGGCCTGCTGAGTCTGCTGAGCTTGCTGCGTCTGTTGCTCCTGCTCCGGCTGACGAACGCGAGCTTGCGCCTGAACACTCGCTGACAAAGCAGCGTTTGAAGATAGAGAACCGATTTCCATAACCTACTCCTTCACTACCGGGATTGGCCAATTCCGACAGATTCATCTTAGACCATTATCGCGTCGTTTGCTCAACAACGGCTTTTCCACGCTGCCCGAACACCAGCCAGATCAGCGCAACCACGAACACGGCCAGCAAACCCAGCATGGCCAACGGATGGGCAAACATCAACCACAAACCAAGCAATACCAATGATTCTTCTCCCAATGAGACCAATATATTGCTGAATGGTTCGGGTGACAGATTGACGACAGCGCGCGTTCCCGCCTTGCCAAGATGCGACCCCGCCGCAAGACTGCCACCGATGATCGCCATGGCCAGTTGCCATTCGGTGCCCTGACCGCCCAGGGCCATGGCCGCCAGCGCTGCGCCGGCCGGAATACGGACAAAGGTATGAAGTCCATCCCACAGAGAATCGACAAAGGGCAATTTGTCGGCAAAAAACTCGACGAAAAGCATCAATCCGGCGGCGCCTAGAACCCAATGGTTTTCGAGAATACTCAGGCCATCAGGCAAGACAACCCAACCCAACCGGCCAGCAAGGCCAACGACGAACAGCGTCGAATAGAGACGAATACCCGAAGCCCAACCCAGGCCGGCGGCAATCGCCAGCAAACTGGCCAGATCAGTGGAAGAAAAAACGCCGCCAGAGTATTCCATCGAAATCGTTGTCCTGAACTCTGCGCCAACAGACGCAGGAAGAAGCATAATATTCTGCAAATCGAATTCAAACCAACTCCGATCAATCCATCCCATAATTTTCGAGATTGACCATGAGCACAAAGGCCAGACGCCGAACATTGATCATCGGGATCACCCTCACGGCTGTGTTGCTTACCGGCTTTGCTGCCTTCCAGTTTGCCATTCAGGCACTCAAGGGACAGGTCGAAAAAGCGCTCGGACCTCACGGTGAAGTCAAGGAAATCCGGGTAAGCCTGAGCGGTGTGGAAGCTATAGGCATTCGCATCCGTGCGCCGCAAGGCAAGGACAAAAAGACCGCCTGGCCAGCCGAAGACGAGTTACGCGCTGAGCGCATTCTGATCGTTCCCGCCATTGTTGACTTGCTCACGGCCCGCGTGGCGCTGAACACCATCAAGGTCGAAGGCGCCTACATTTCGATGCTTCGCACCAAGGACGGACGCATGAAAGTGCTGCCAAGCCTGCTCGACAACCCGGCGCCACCGGATGGATCGACCAGGGCAGACAAGAAGGACCCGGGTGCCGCGACGCCTATCAGCATCGGCAAGGTCGAGTTGGTCAACGGCACGATTGAATTCTTTGACGCTACCGTCCAGCAACCACCGCTCAAGCTGCGACTGGAGCAAATCAACGCGACCGTTGGGAAGATTCAGCTGCCCGACCTCAAAGGCCAGAGCCAGATCAAGCTGGATGGAATTCTCAAAGGAGTTCGCCAGGACGGGAAGATCGAAATTTCCGGCAGTATCGAGCTGGCAACCAAGGAAATGGCGATAGCAACCCGCCTGAACGGTGTTGATCTGGTCACGCTCCAACCCTACCTGATCAAAGCCACTGAAAGCGGCGTAAAGAAGGGAACGCTCGACCTTGACCTCAAATCGTCCATCCGGAAAGGGCTGCTTTATGCCCCGGGAACGTTGACTCTCAGCGACCTGGAGCTTGCGTCGACCGCATCGTCTGGAACGATCATGGGAATGCCGCGCAACGCGGCGGTCGCCATGATGAAAAACCGCAACGGCAAGATTTCCGTCAAGTTTGCCCTTGAAGGCAACATCAACGATCCACATTTTTCTCTCAACGAAAACCTGACAACCCGCATCGGCACTTCGATAGCCAAAACACTCGGTGTCAGTGTCGAAGGTCTGGCCAAAGGCGTTGGAAGCGTCGGCAGCGGCACCGTCAAGGGCATCATCGATTCGCTGGGCAAGCTGAACCAGAAATAAAATTCAGATTCAGTATTCTGCAACAAATCTTTCCGACCCAAGGAGTGACCATGAAAACCCGACGCAATATCCGCCATACGTTCTCGCTAATCGTTGCTGGAATCGCAGCCACCAGCTTCGCGGGAACCGTACTGGCCGCCGACATGCCCAAGCGCAAACCCGGCTTGTGGGAAATCAAGATGCTCATGGAAGGCGCACCAAGTATGGGACCAATACAGCAATGTATCGACCAGAACACCGACAACATGATGCAACAACAGGCCAAAGGAAAAGCGGACTGTAGCGTCATGGATATCAAGCCTTCGGGCAACAAGGTCACGATCCATTCCGTCTGCAAGATGGAAGGAAGCACGGCGACGACTGATGGTGTTTTCGAGGGTGCTTTCGACTCAAGCTACAAGGGAACGATGAAAACGCGCTTCAACCCGCCCATGCAGGGCATGAGCGAATCAAACATGACTCAGGAAGCGCGCTGGCTCGGCCCATGCAAACCGGGCCAGAAACCAGGTGATGTGATCATGCCGAACATGGGCGGCATGAACATCAACGACATGAAGGACCCAAAAATGAAGGAAATGATGAAGAAGCACCAACAGCAGCAATAAGTTACTTCGCTGAAAACGGAGTCCTGATCATGTTCAGCAACTCCACCGTGGCCCGGGCAGGATCATCCTGCCCGCAGATCGCAGATACGACGGCCACCCCTTTGGCCCCCGCCTGCATCAGCGGCAGACAATTGCCGAGCTGAATGCCGCCAATTGCCACCACCGGACGCCAGCTTTTCTCCACCAGCTCGGCAAAAGCCGTCAGCCCGACAACCGGCGCCGCATCCAGCTTGGTCCCGGTCGGATAAGCCGGGCCGATGCCCAGATAATCCACCGCTTCATTCGGCACAGCCGCTAGCTGTTCGGCATTGGTGACCGACAAGCCCAGCCATTTGTCCGGCCCGATCAGTTGCCGCACCACCTCGGCGGGCAAATCGTCCTGACCGACATGCACGCCGTCTGCATCAACCGCCAGCGCGATATCGATGTGGTCGTTGATGATCAATGGCACGCCCAGCGGCGCCAGCACGGCCTTGAGCTCGAGCGCCGTTTCCAGCCACTGGCGTTTCTTCCATTTGGGAGCGCGCAATTGCACGACCGTCGCGCCGTTCTCGGCGGCCAGCCGGGCGGTACCCACCATTCCTGCCGGTCCACCACACAGGTCGGGGTCGAGCACCAGATAAAGCGAAAGATCCAGTGGTTGCATTCCCGCTTTCATTCCTGTTTTCATTCCTGTTTTCATTTCGACTCATCCAGCAATTTTTCTGGGCTCAAGAGGTACAGCGCATCCAGGAAATCCGCCTTGAATGAGCCTGGGCCACGACTGCTCTTGGCCGCGCGCGCGCCACAGATTCCGGCTACTGCACACGCGGATGCGACGGCATTGAGCCGGTTCGGCGCATGCGCGGTAAATGCCGCCACCAGCGCCGACAAGGCGCAACCGGTGCCAACCAAGCGCGTCATCACCGGGTGACCCCACGGTGTAGCCCAGGTAGTTGTGCCGTCGGTGATGAAATCCGTTTCCCCGGTCACGGCGACCACGGCACCGGTTGAACGTGCCAGTTGCTCGGCAGCTTCAATCGCCAAATCCGAACCGGCAGTCGAATCCACACCTCGGCCAACGCCGGCGAAACCGGCCAGAGCGAGGATTTCCGAGGCATTGCCACGAATTGCGGCCGGCTTGCTCGTCAGAAAATCGCGGCAGGCTTCCGTGCGATAGGCCAGTACGCCGACGGCCACCGGATCAAGCGTCCACGGCACCCCCGCCTTGTTGGCCGCGGCTACGGCCTGTTTCATCGCCTCCAGTCGGGAGGGATACAGTGTTCCGACGTTGATCAGCAGCGCACCCGAAATCGAAGCGAACACCTCGACCTCTTCCTCGGCGACGATCATCGCTGGCGAAGCACCGACAGCAAGCAGTACATTGGCGGTGATTTCCTGAACCACTTCGTTGGTCAGCAAATGAACCAGGGGGTTGGTTGCGCGCAGGCGGGTGAGTTCGTCTGCAATGAGTTCTACGGGAAGCGTTTTCACCATGATCGGAGGAGTTCCTGAAATTCAACGGATCGCAAGTATAGCGCCCGACAACAAGCCAAAACAGAAGGCAGATTGCACAGAACGATCAAGGCGCTACGAACATCACGACGGGTTCAATCCGGACCGCGTCGCCTTCGCCGGTAATCAGCATTTCGCCGTCCTGTATCATGCATTGCAGGGACATCGCGCGATTCGTCAGTGCCGCGAGGGCCTGAGTATCCTCGGACGACAGCCGGAAAACCGTCAGATTCGGCAATTTCTCCAGCGTCGCGCGGTTCTGTTCCCACCACACGTCAACCACGCGATCACCATAGCAAAAGACGATCACTTTTCCGGCACGGCCAGAGGCCTTGCGCAGCCAGCGCTCGTCGGGCTGCCCGACGACAATCCAGAGATTTATCACGCCGGTCAGATCCTTGAGCCAAAGGTCCGGTTCCTCGTCGGTTGACAAGCCCTTGCCGAAAACCAGCGCTTCGTCCGCGTAGCGCATGAACGCCAGCAGGCGAACCATCATGCGCACATCGTTTTCGGACGGGTGCCGGGCCAGTGTCAACGCATAGTTCTCGTAATGGTTGCGATCCATGTCCGCAAGCGAGAGATCAACCTTGAATATCGTTGCCTTGAGTGCCATCGTAATCTGCTTTGAACCTTGCTTGAATAGTGCTTGAAACGCAGACGCTGCCAGTAATATTTGCTAACAGATCGGCAGGCCAGCGTAACGTGGGGAAGAATGAAGGCCGCTATACTAGCGGAAATTCAGAGCCGACCACCGACCCAATGCGTCCACACTACCTGTTTCTGCCCTTCGCCCTTGTTGCCAGCACCCTCGCCAGCGGAGCGATGGCTTTCGGCCTGAGTGATCCGTTCAGCACCGAAGCCATCACACCGCCGCGCTCTCTGCTCTCGCCGACCACTGACAGCACCAACGCACCCTGCAAAGAGCTGCCGCCAGAGGCGATCTTTGGCGTGCTTGAAGTGGTTGATCTGGCCCTCTGCCAGAACCCGAAAACCCATGAGTCGTGGGCCAACGCCCGAGCGCAGGCAGCGCAGGTCGGCGTTGCGCAGTCGGTTTTCCTGCCCGGACTGGACGCCAAACTCGCTGTCAGCCGGGCCGACTCCGGGACCCAAACTGTCAATCAACGCAGCGCTTCGCTGACACTCTCCTGGCTGCTTTACGACTTTGGTGCGCGTTCGGCCAACCTTGAAAACGCCCGACAGCTTCTCAGCGCAGCGTCTTCAACGCTCGACGCCACCGTGCAAGCGGTTTTCCTGAGCGCCCTGCAGTCTTTCTACAACACCCAGGCGGCGCGTGCCGCCGTGAGCGCCGCGCTGGAATCCGAAAAAGCCAGTCGCGAGAGTTTCACCGCCGCTGAAGTCCGTTACAAGGTCGGCACGGGAACACCGGCTGACCGACTGCAAGCGCAAACCGCCTGGTCGCAGGCCATGCTAAATCGCATCAAGGCCGAAGGCACGCTCAAGAATGCCTACGGCACGCTGGCCAACGTCATGGGCCTTGATGCCAGCCAGCCGCTGAAGCTGGCCGAAATCGGCGAAGCCACGCCCGATGCTTCTTTTGAGCGTGATATCGAGGCGTTGATTGCCGAAGCGCGTAATCGCCGCCCCGATCTCAGGGCCGCTGAAGCCCAAGTCAAGGCCGCCCAGTCAAACATCGATTTCACCCGCGCCTCCGGCTTGCCCACGGTGTCGCTAAGCACCGGCCCAAGCTGGGTTGATAGCGGCAACATCACCAGCAACAGCAGTTCAATCGGACTAACGCTCACGGTGCCGATTTTTTCCGGCTTCAATACCACCTACAAGATTCGTTCTGCGCAGGCCCGCGCCGAAGTTGCCAGCGCCCAGCGCGACAACGTCCGCCTGCAGGTTGCACTCGATGTCTGGACGGCCTACCAGAACCTGATGACAGCCACCCAGACCATCCGGACGACGGGCGATCTGCTGGCCAGCGCCGAACAATCCGAACGTGTCGCGCTCGGCCGTTACAAGGCCGGCGTCGGCAACATCCTTGACGTGCTCAACGCCCAGAGCGCCCTGGCGGCGGCGCGCGTGCAACGCATCCAGGCGCAACTCGACTGGAACGTCTCGCGTGCTTCGCTGGCCAAAGCCGTTGGCACACTCGACAGCCGCCTGCTCAACCCTGCTGCAGAATCGAAAATTCCATGAAGCCGATATTGAAGATATCCCTCATCACTCTCGTCGTGGCCGCCCTGATTGGCAGCGGCATCTACGGATATCGCCGCAGCACAGCCCTGACGCTTGAGCAACGCTACCGGATTCAGGCGGTCGAGAAGGGCGACATCATGCAGACCGTTTCGGCCAACGGTACGCTCAACCCGGTCGTTCTGGTCAATGTCGGCACTCAAGTTTCCGGCACGGTCACCAAGCTTTATGTCGACTTCAATGACACGGTCGAAAAAGGACAGCCGCTTCTCGAACTCGACCGTTCGCTGCTGGCCGCACAGGCTCGGCAATCCACCGCCAACATCGGCAATATTTCGGCCACGCTCGAACTGGCGAGGGCCAACGAAACGCGCATGAAAGAACTGTTTGCCCAGGAATACGTTTCGCGCCAGGAAATGGACCAGGCCACGCAGGCACGCAAATCGGCCGACGCGCAACTGGCGCAGGCGAGAGCGGCAGCCGACAAGGATCAGGTCAACCTCAACTACACGACGATCCGCTCGCCGGTTTCCGGCATCGTTGTTGATCGCGTGGTGGACCTCGGGCAGACCGTCGCCGCCAGCCTGCAAACGCCGACGCTGATCAAGATTGCGCAGGACCTCTCCGAAATGCGTATCGACTCCAGCTTTGCGGAAGCCGATATCGGCAAGATCAAGGTCAGCCAGAAAGTGCGCTTTACGGTCGACGCCTTCCCCGACAAAAATTTCTCGGGCGAGGTACAGCAGATCCGGATGAATCCGACAACCACACAGAACGTCGTCACCTACAATGTCCGTGTTTCGCTGCAAAACCCGGAACACATCCTGCTGCCGGGCATGACGGCCTACGTCAACATCGTCGTCGCCCGGCGCAATGAGGTGCTGATGGTGCCCAATGCCGCCCTGCGCTTCAAGCCTGCCGACGCCGAGGAGAAAAAGACGGCCGAGCCAGCCACTGCAAGGCCGGCCCGTAACGGCCCGCCGAGTGGTGGTAACGCCAGTGGCGAGCGACGTTCCGGCGAAGGTCGAGGCAAAAAACGCGATGGCAGCAGCGGTACGGTCTACGTCGTTGAAGGCGAAACGCTCAAACCGATCAGCGTGCAGCTCGGCATTACCGACAATCGCAACACCGAAGTTTCCGACAGCGAACTGAAAGCGGGCGACCGCGTGGTGATTGGAGACAATCCCACCACTGTAACCAGCAAGCCAAGCAGCGTGGGCATGAGGCTGTTCTGATGTCTGAAGCCGTTATTCGCGTGGTCGGGCTGGGCAAGTCCTACGTTACGGCGGCGGGACTTTTCCCGGCACTCAAGGGTGTCGATCTGACCATCGACCGAGGCGAATACGTAGCCATCATGGGCCCGTCCGGTTCCGGCAAATCAACCTTCATGAACCTGCTCGGCTGCCTTGACAAACCGACGTCGGGCGACTATTTCCTGGTCGAACGCAATGTTGCGCAGATGCCCGGCGACGAACTGGCGATCCTGCGCAATCGCACCATCGGCTTTGTCTTCCAGGGCTTCAATCTGTTGCCGCGCAGTTCGCTGGAGGACAACGTCGGGCTTCCGCTCGTCTATTCGCACATCAAGCGCGAACCGCGCCGGAAAAAGGCCCGCGAGATGCTTGCCCGCGTCGGGCTGGAAGGCTACGCCAACTCGCTTCCCGCGCGGATTTCCGGTGGTCAGCAACAGCGTGTAGCCATCGCCCGGGCACTGATCAACTCGCCCAGCCTGATCCTCGCCGACGAGCCGACCGGCAACCTCGACAGCCACACCAGCGAGGAAATCATGGAGCTCTTCGGGCAGCTTAACGACGAAGGCATTACCGTCATCCTGGTCACGCACGAAGCCGACATCGCCGCGCACGCACGCCGGCAAGTGCGCTTCCTCGACGGCCACATTGTCAGCGACCTGCAGACATCGGGCCGCGGGAGCAACGCATGCTAGGTCCGATGCTTGGTGAAGCCTGGCACGCCATGGGCTCGAACCGCATGCGCACAGCGCTGACCATGCTCGGCATGGTGATCGGAGTCGGCTCGGTGGTACTGATGATGGCCATCGGCCAGGGCGCGCAATTTGCCGTCGCGCAAACAATCAGTACGATGGGCAGCAACCTGTACATCATCATTGCCGGTACGACGCAGACCGGCGGCGCCCGTTCCGGTGGCGGCTTCGGGTTTACGCTCAGGGTCGCCGACGGCGAGGCCATTGCCGAACTTGATGACGTGAAGATCGTGGCCCCCGTCCATCAGGGAACGCAGCAACTGGTGTACGGTTCGAAGAACTGGAGCGCCTCGGTCGTCGGCACTACAGCGTCCTATCTCGATGCCCGCGCCTGGGCCCTGACCAGCGGCTACGTCTTCGGCGATTCCGACGTGCGCTCGGCCACCCGCGTGGCGCTGCTCGGCAAGACAGTGGTCGAGAACCTGTTCGATCCCGGCGAAAGCCCGGTTGGCAAGACCATCCGCGTGCGCAATACGCCCTTCACGGTCATCGGCACGCTCGCTGCCAAGGGCCAGAATCTCGACGGCCGCGACCAGGACGACACCATCATCGTTCCGCTAACCACTGCCCAGCGCAAGCTTTTCGGCGTACCGTTCGCGGGTTCGGTACGTTCGATCATGGTTCAGGCCAGTTCGGCCGAGGCCATGCCGTCGGTCGAGAAATCGGTTACCGCCCTGCTCCGCCAGCGCCATCGCCTGCGCGACGATCAGGACGACGATTTCTACATCCGCAACCTCGCTGCCGCCGCCGATTCGGCGGCCGAAACCACACGCGTCATGTCGATGCTGCTTGGTGCAATAGCCTCAGTCTCGCTGCTCGTTGGCGGCATCGGCATCATGAACATCATGCTCGTCTCGGTCACCGAACGGACCCGCGAAATTGGCGTCCGCATGGCCATCGGCGCGCGTCAGAGAGATATCCTGACCCAGTTCCTTCTTGAAGCGATCATGATCTCTATCACCGGCTGCCTGATCGGCCTGCTGCTCGGCATCGGAGGTGCGCTGCTGGTCAACGCCATAACCGATATGGTCATCGTCATTTCAGGCGGTTCGGTCCTTGTCGCCTTTGGCGTTGCAGCAGCAGTTGGCGTATTCTTCGGCTTTTATCCGGCCCGCAAGGCCGCGGCACTCGACCCGATCGAGGCGCTGCGTTACCAATAGACAAGGATTTGCAATGCCCATCTACCGTCTCGGCGACCTCACGCCGCAGATTGACCCACAAAGCTGGGTCGCGCCCAACGCCACCGTAATCGGCCAGGTTCACCTTGCACGAAACGTTTCGATCTGGTGGAACGCCACGCTGCGCGGCGATACCGACAAGATCATCATCGGCGAGAACAGCAATATCCAGGACGGCTCCACCCTGCACACCGACCCCGGTTTGGTACTGCGTATTGGCCGAAACGTCACTGTGGGCCACATGGTCATCCTGCACGGATGCACGATTGGCGACGGTTGCCTGATCGGCATGGGCGCGACGCTGCT
>JFJP01038614.1_pt1 | contig 16585 bp, 8 predicted proteins | sample 431651 | NCBI WGS metagenome assembly JFJP01 (sample SAMN02602958, study PRJNA72255) | Microbial mat metagenome, whole genome shotgun sequencing project. | biome: fresh water; feature: sink hole; material: water; isolation source: purple microbial (photo- and chemosynthetic) mats found in... | reverse complement strand
GAATATTATACAGAATGCTGCTTTCAAAACCCTTTGAGAGACCATAACGAAGCATCTTGGCCTTTAAATCATACTTGTTTTTGGCTTTTACCGAGCGGCGATGGCTTTCCAGAACAGAAGTTATAGTCTTTATATATACTTCATCATTAATACTCTCGAGAGCAGTTTTTATGGTTGCCGATTGAATTTTCTTTGCTTTAAGGTGTGCAGAGATCTTTATTTTCCCCCATTTATTGTAATTGAATTTATCCTTTACAAAGGCAGTTGCATATCTTTCTTCATTTATAAAGTTTTCATTAATCAATGTGGCAATTATCTTATCTGAATCTGATTCGCTGATTCCCCAGGATACTACCTTTTCCCTTATTTCCGAAATACAGTATTCCCTTCGCGAGCACAATGCCATGGCCTTGCTCAAAGCAGTCTTGAATAGTAAACTTTCACCCATTTTTAACTCCTTTCAAAATCCTTTGTTTACCGCTCAGGTCAGGAATTATCTTTAATCCGGTATAACCTGCAGAATCAAAAAGCACCAGCATTTCTTTGTCAAGGGCTTCATTTATTTCCAGATAAACCAGCCCCCCGGGAATAAGTATCTTATTTGCAACCAGGGCTATGGCTTTATAATAAACAAGAGGATCAGCGTCGGGAACAAAAAGTGCCTGATGCGGCTCAAAATCAATAATATTCCGGTTCATAAGCGACTTTTCAGATTCCCTTACATATGGCGGATTGCTTACAATAATTCCGGCTTTGTAATCAGTAATTTTTGAGGGATTCAACATGTCGTCAGTTTCAAAACTGACATCGGCATTGTTGAGCAAAGCATTTTCTTTTGAAATTTTTATTGCCTCCTCTGAAATGTCAATTCCTGTAAGCTCTGCACTTTTAATGTTAAGCGCCAGGGCAATTGCAATGCAGCCCGATCCTGTTCCCAAATCAATAATTCTGCCTCTGAAGTTGCGGTTCTCCTTAATTATCAGATCAACAAGTTCTTCAGTTTCAGGGCGCGGAATCAGCGTTGATCTGTTAAGTCTGATGAGGCAATTGTAAAACTCTGTTTCTCCGATTATGTATTGAAGGGGTTTGCCTGTCAGAAGCTGATTGCAGTAATCAATAACTTTTACGGCTTCGTCAGGCTTTACCTTCCTGGTCGGGTCATTAATCTCATGCAACCTTGATAATCCGGTTATAGTCCTGATAATGATACCGGCCAGTGAACTTATCTCTTCTTCACGATATTGATGCTTAAGTTCATTTGTAAGAAAAAGCCTGATATCTTTTATTGTTTGTATATTGACACCCATAAGTCAAAATTAGTGCTTTCACCGATATGATTGACCCTGTTGACCTGAAATATATGAACAGATGCCTTGAACTGGCTGTAAAAGCTGAAGGCATGACATATCCGAATCCCATGGTTGGTTCGGTAATAGTTCATTCAGGCAGGATTATTGGCGAGGGATATCATTTAAAGGCAGGAGGTCCTCATGCGGAGGTTATTGCAATTAACTCCGTGAAGGAAAAGGAACTCCTGAAATCTGCTACTCTGTATGTTAACCTGGAACCATGTTCTCATTTTGGGAGAACTCCGCCATGTGCTGATCTTATTGTAGCGCGTGGAATACCCCGTGTTCTAATCGGTACGACGGATACAACTGAAAAAGTTGCGGGAGGAGGAGCGGCTAAGCTCAGGGATGCCGGATGTGATGTGGTAACAGGTGTTGCCGAAGCAGAATGCAGAAGACTTAACAGGAGGTTTTTTACTTATCATGAAAAGAAACGGCCTTATGTAACACTCAAATGGGCTCAGAGTGCTGACGGTTTTCTGGATATATTCAGAAATTCAGCCGATAACCCCGGAATAAACTGGATCACAGGTAAGGCAGAAAGAGCACTTGTTCACAGGTGGAGAGCCGCCGAACAAGCCATTCTGGTTGGAGCAAACACTCTCAGAACCGACAGGCCCTTACTTAATGTAAGAGACTGGACAGGAAATAATCCTATAAAAGTAATACTTAGCAGTAGTGGCATGATAGATGATAACGCCATTGAAAATGAAACAAATGGCACCACTTTTGTGTTTACCCGTAATATGGAAGTTCAGTATTCATCTGCGGTAAAAGTAATATTGAGTGATGAACCATCATCTGCATCACAGGTTTTGTCATATCTGTATGATAAAGGGATTCAGTCTTTGTTTATTGAAGGAGGTGCAGAAGTACTTGACCACTTTATTTCTGAGGGACTATGGGATGAGGCAAGGGTTTTCAGTGGAAGACAGGTTTTTAAAGAAGGTGTCAGTGCTCCGGAATTACTTAAAAGCAGGTACTCGCGGACACTTTTCAGGGGCAGCACATTGGATATATATATGAGGGATAATTCTTAGAGGCTCCTTAATTGATAATCCGGATAAAAAGTTATAATTTTGATAGTTTGAATGTCTTAATATTTAAATGTTAACGATATGAAGAAGAGAATATTTTTGATGGCAGGCATGATGACTCTGGTATCATTATGCGCTTTCGGGCAGAATGCCAAGAAGTATTACAAAGCAGGAGTGGATTTTATCGAAGGGTTTAAGTATGAAGATGCAGTTACTCAATTCACAAGTGCAATTGGTCTTGAACCGTCTAACCCCGATTATTATTACGCCAGGGGAGGAGCTTATGAAAAGTTGTTAAAATATGCCGAGGCAAAGTCAGATTATGAAAAAGTGCTTGTCTTTGATCCTAAAAACGTTGACGCTCTTGTAAGCTTAGGCTCTGTATGCAACGAAACAGGTAAATTCGAGGAGGCTATAATATTTCTGAATAAGGCTTCCGGTATTGATAAACGTGATTCCAAATTGTATCCGGTTAAGGTTAAAACCCTAATCGGTCTGGCCAGGTACGACCAGGCTTTAAAAGCCTCTGACACTGCAATTCTTATCAAGGATACTCCAATGGATTATTATTATCGTGGAGTTATTTATAAAAGTCTGAATAATGAGATCCTTGCTAAGAGAGAACTTGAAAAGTCTATTTCAAAAGACAAGGCATTACCCGCCCCCAGACTGTTGCTGGCTGAAATTCTTATTGCTACTAACCCGCTAGAAGCTATGAACCAATGCAATGAGGTTCTGAAGTACAACGACAGAAATACTGATGCTTATCTTATGAGAAGCAGGGTATATAAGAAGAATCTTGATTACCCAAATGCAATAAATGATATCTCAAAGAATATTCTTATCGACCCCTCCAATCCCGGTTTTTATCTTGCCAGGGGAACATGCTATCAGGAGTTCAACCAGCATACAAATGCAATAAATGATTTTTCAAAATACATTACTCTTAAATCAGATGATCCTGATGCCTATTTTGCCCGTGCAAAATCATATGAGGAGATAATGAACTATCCGAAAGCCATGGAGGACTACAATAAAATAACAGTTCTCTCTGAATTCGACATGAGAGCCCGGAAGATGCTGAAGGATGCCCAGACTCGTCTTTATGAACTTAACAGGGAGAAGGATGCCCCCGAGATAGCCTTGCTTAACCCCGCACTTGTTAAGGAAGCCGTTGAAGTAAAAGGCGATATAAAAGCAATTCTTTTAAATGGCAAAGTTAAAGACAAGAGTAAAATAAAGACATTGACAATCAATAACGGACCGGTTACTTTTACAGAGAAGAACGGGGAGTATGAATTTTTTGCAAATATTGACGTAAGTGCAATCGATAAAATTACGATGGTTGCAATTGATGACTATGACAATGAAAAATCAGTCACCTACCCGATTACAAGAACTGAAATAGTTAAACCGATAATAACACTTGTGGCTCCGTATACATCTGAAGACGGACAGGTTTATCTCGATTCGCCAACTCCCAATATTGCAATACAGGGAAGAATTACCGACGAGAGTCAGATCAAATCAATCAGGGTAGGAGAGAATACCGCCAGTTACAATCCAAATGATCTGAATCCCGGGTTTACAGCCTATGTTGATATTTCTAATTTAACAAAGTTCACAGTTGTTGCAGAAGATATCTATGGTAATAAACAGGAAACTGAATTTACAATTAACAGGGAGGGCGCCGAAATTTCCGCCAATAATCCTATGGGAAGAACCTGGGTTATTTTTATTGAAAACTCAAGTTATGAATACTTTGCAGCACTTGACGGACCAATAAAAGATGTTGCAACTATCCAAAGAGCTCTGGCCAATTATGATATTCACCAGATCATTCACAAAAAGGATATGAAGAAGGCCGAAATGGAAAGATATTTCAATATCGAACTTCGCGATCAGGTTAAGAAAAATCAGGTTAAGTCGATTCTTGTATGGTATGCCGGACATGGAAAATTCATTAATGATGTTGGTTACTGGATTCCGGTTGATGCCAAGAGAGATGACGAATTCACATATTTCAATATTAATGCTCTCAAGGCAGGCCTGCAGGGATATGGAGACGCTGTTGTACATACACTTGTTGTTTCAGATGCATGCGAATCAGGCCCTGGATTTTATATGGCTACACGCGGGGCCAACGATACTCCAACCTGCGATAATACAATAATGGCAGGGGCAAAATCAGCTCAGGTATTCACTTCGGCAAATACTGAACTTGCCTCTGATAATTCAAAATTTACCGCAACATTTGCCAACGTTCTGATGAATAACAAGAATGCATGTATACCGATTGAAACAATTGTTAAATCTGTAACAGAGGCTGTTGCCGCTGATAACGGGCAGAAACCAAAATTTGGCAAAATCCCTGGTCTCGAAGACATGAACGGAACATTTTTCTTTATTGCAAAATAGTATCCATATGGTTCTCATAAACTTTTTGAGGAGCCAGACAAGGTTTTTTGTCTGGCTGTTGCTGTTTACTCCCCTGACTCTTTTCCGGGCCGGTGCGCAAAATTATTTTTTCGATGGTTACAGCATTAAGCAGGGCCTTAGTGAACAGAAGGTCTATACTCTCCTTCAGGATTCAAAGGATTATATCTGGCTTGGCACAGCAAACGGAGTATCACGCTTCGACGGAAGGAAATTTGAGAATTTTACCTCACGAGACAGCATAGCACAGGGGGGGGTTAAATGTGTTTTTGAAGATTCACTTGGATATATCTGGTTTGGACATCTTAACGGGGGAATCTCAAGGTTTAACGGCCGAAATTTTGAACGTATAGTGTTTGACTCCCTGAAAATTACAGGAGATATTACATCTGTTTCCCAGATAAAAGACAAGCTGTGGTTTACCTCCACAAATGACGGGGCAATAGTGACAAGCTTTCCTGTAAATGATATTAATAAGGTTCAGGCCAAACAATACCGCGGTAAAAATGGCCTCAGCGATCAGGTTTTCGGGGCCAATGTTAACCGCGACGGGTCACTGATCTGCATTGCTGATGTGGGATTACGAAAGTATAATCCGGAGGAGGATAAATTTGAGAACTACAGGATGCCTCACATGACAACCTACTTCAGCTCTACCTGTTTATATGAAGATACTAAAGGGAACATCTGGTTTGGAACACATAATGGTGGGATCTATAAGTATATAATGTCGGAGAGCCGGATGGAGGTTATTGACCTTCTGCGTGCAGGAGTAAAAAGCAACTGGGTAATGTCGATCACAGAAGACAGGAAAGGACGAATCTGGATCGGGACATGGGAAGGCGGAGTTGCATTATATGAGGATGGTAACATTCGTTCTTTTAATGCCGAAAACGGACTTAAAGCTTCGCGTATTTACGACATTATTGAAGATGTTGAAGGAAATATACTAATTGCTGATCAAAACAACGGACTTACAATTTTTAAAGGTGATGCCTTTATTTCAATTAATAACAAGGAACTGCTTCCCGATCCTAATGTCAATGCAATATTTAAGGATAAATCAGGAGCTGTCTGGTTTGGAACAAATGCCGGGATCTCCAGGCATTATCCTGAAACGGGTAAAAAGCCGGTAATTTTTAATAATGCATCACACTCCTTATTTGAGTATATAAGATTTTTCAGGGAAGACAAAGACGGGAACCTATGGATCGGATCGAATGAAGGGGGAGTGATTCTTTATAATATGAAGACCGAAAAATTTGAATCACAGCTTATCATAAACTCTAAGCTTCCTCAGTTTGCACAGGTTACAGCCCTTGAGATAGATAAACAAAATAATCTGTGGATTGGCACGGTTGAGGGTGTGGCTGTCGGGACAATCAATGAAATGAATTTTCAGAGATATACACTGATGGACAGTCTGACTGTCTTCAGAATAACAGCCCTTTATTGCGACCCGATTGGGAACATGTGGATCGGGACTGAGCCAAGGGGAAACAAACCGGGGCTTATCAAATACAATGCTGCCAAAGAGAAATTTACTCCGGTAAATGCATTAAAAGGGACTAATGTGAAAGCTCTTGTAATGGACAGTTCAGGTGTATTGTGGATTGGAACCGGCGAAGGATTACTCGCTTTTCGAAATGATTCAATTTTTTCAACTGTTACAACAGATGATGGTCTTTTGTCGGATAATATTAACCTGCTGACTTCAGGGAAAGACGGAAGCATTTATGTTGGTACAAACAATGGTCTTAACAGGTATTTTCCTGATACAAAAAGAGTATTCAGTTATACCGAGAGAAACGGATTTACCGGAATTGAGGCAAAACCGGGTGCTGTGTTTGAAAGCACTGACGGGGAATTATGGTTTGGCACTGCAAACGGGGTAGTTGTCCTTAAGCCCGAAAATGCCTCGACTGAAGAGCTGGAACCGCTGACTCATCTACTGGGTATGAAAGTGAACAGCGAATCTCGCGATATGGTGCAGGGAATGAAACTCAGATACAATGAACGGTCAATTCTTTTTGATTATTACAGTATCTGTCTCACAAACCCCGATATTGTAAAATACAAGGTTAAACTTGAAGGAGCTGATGAAGACTGGCGGCCTGTGACTGACCAGACAAGCGCTATATATTCAGCACTTCCTTCAGGCAAATATAACTTCATGGTAATAGCTTGTAACAGTCAGGGAAAATGGAACAGCACACCTGTAACATTTCACTTTATAATAAAACCGCCATTTTACAGAACATGGTGGTTTATTTCATTATCACTGATATTGATAGTTGTTATAATAATTACCTACATCCAGATCAGGGAGAAAAATCTTGTCAGGGAAAAGATAATACTTGAGGAAAAGGTTATTGAGAGAACTGCTGAGGTTGTTCAGAAAAGCATGGAGATTGAGGAGAAAAACAGGGACATTACTGCCAGCATTAGATATGCAGAGCGGATTCAGAGAGCGATGCTTCCGAAAGAAGATACTTTTAAGGAGACCTTTGTACTTTTTCTTCCGAAAGACATAGTAAGTGGCGACTTTTACTGGATGTTTGATACCGGTGATGTACAACTTATTGCTGCTGTTGACTGTACGGGCCATGGCGTGCCGGGAGCATTTATGTCGATTATCGGACATAATTCGCTTAGTAAGGTTGTAAGGGAATATGGACTTACACGGCCATCTGCCATTGTCGATCAGCTCAATATCGAAGTTATGAGAGCCTTGCTGCAGAGGCACGAGAAAGCGATAAATGACGGAATGGATCTGGCTATTATTGCATTTGACAAAAAGAAATTTACCCTTGAATTTGCAGGAGCCTATAATCCGCTTTATGTCGTCAGAAACGGAGAACTTACTACTTATAAGGGAGACAGATTCCCGATAGGAATGACGACAATGGATGAGAAAAAAAGCTTCACAAACCAGATTGTTGATATTCAACCGGGAGATATGGTTTATATGTGCTCTGATGGTTATGCAGATCAGTTTGGATCAGCAGATGTGAAAAAATTCAAATCGGGAAACGTGAAGAAACTTCTTACAGAGATCTGGCATCTGCCTGTAAATGAGCAGAAGGAGAAACTCGAGAGTGAATTAATGCTTTGGAAAGGTGATCTGGGGCAGGTAGATGATATCCTGTTTATCGGGACTAAAATACCTGAGCGCTAGATTTTTGCAATGCTTCGCGGATCGTGAATCCAATCTTTGTTGTTTGCCAGATATACCATTACTTCTTCAGGTGTACCTGCTATTTTCCATATATCTTTATGCTCAAACCTGAGGAAATGGCCTGCTATCATGTGTTCGAAGAAACTTATCAGGGAGTCATAAAAATTCAAAGTGTTGAGAATTATTATCGGACCATTGTAAAGGCCAAGCTGTTTAAGTGTTATTGCCTCGGTGAGTTCTTCAAGTGTCCCGACTCCACCTGGTAAAGCAACAACAGCATCTGCAAGTTCGAACATCCGCTTTTTCCTTTCTCCCATGTCATTTGTGATAATCATGTCGTTAACTGACTTATGATCCCACCCTTCATCCTTCATAAACGCCGGGATTACACCTATTACCTTGCCGTTGTTTTTCATAACTGAATCGGCGATAGTGCCCATTAAACCAATACCCCCGCCACCGTACACTATACTCATTCCGGCCTTGGCAAGCAAAGCACCAAGATGTGTGGCTGCAATAGCGTATTCTTCATTTATGCGGCTGCTTGATGAGGCAAAAATACAAACTGTCATGTGGGAGAATTAAAAAGGCCGTTGCTTATAATACAACGGCCCTTGTTTGTTTTAAATAAAATTATAATAATGCGTTCAGTTTCGCAACGAAATTACTTTTCGGCACAGCTCCAACCTGCTTATCCGCTACCTTGCCGTCTTTAAAGAAAAGCATTGTCGGAATGTTTCTTATCCCAAACTTTGAAGCAACACCCGGGGAACTGTCAACATCACATTTTACAACAAGCGCCTTGCCTGCATATTCAGCAGATATCTCCTCAACTATAGGTGCTATCATTCTGCATGGGCCACACCATTCAGCCCAGAAATCAACCATTACAGGTTTGTCTGATTTGAGAACTAAATCATCAAAATTGTTGTCGTTTACTTCTAATGCCATAGTAGTTAATATATTAAATTTCGAATCTGTAATTATCTGCTGCAAAGATAGCTAATTAACTTTGAATTCAATGCCCGGATGATCCTCGAGATAGGAGATTAATTCATTGTTAAGTCTGATGCGAAGTGTCCGGGAAAACATCGGAAGCGATATTTTATCGTCAGAGTCAAGGAACATGAATTTAAGTTCAGTCTCACCTTTGTTCTCATTTACAAAAGTTTTCAGTTCATTTATCATCTCCGGACTTATGTTAGCCGGATCAATTTTAAGTGTCACCGATTTTATAAGTTCATCCTTAACACTCGAAAGCAGATTAATCGTTTTTATCTTGAACTCAATTTCTTCTTCCTTGAATCTTCTCTTCTGGACTCTTCCTTTTATAAGAAGGTAATATCCCATAGTGAAGAACTTGCTGTTTTCGATGTAGTCTTTATCGAAAAGCATAAATCTGTAAGAATCAGAATAGTCCTGCAGTGTTATTGAACCATATGGCTTCCCGTTTTTGCCAATGCCGTTTCGTGTTTCAGTTACCATTCCTGCTATAGTAACATCTCTTTCGAGGTATTCCCTGAGGTTTTGGAGGTCTGCAAGAGTTGCTGTTGTAAATGTGTTTATTTCAAGTTTGAAATCATCAAGAGGGTGTGATGAAAGATATATTCCTATTACCTCTTTTTCGCGGTTCAGCTTCTCGAGCTTTGGCCAGTCGGGGCACGATGTGGGTTCAGGTTTTATCATATCAAATCCGCCTGTCTCACCAAAAAGCGATTGTTGGCTCGAATTCTTTACGTTTTTTGCATTATTCCCGTACCTGATGAGGCTTTCGATATAACTCGATCCTTTTGTATCGAGCGAAAAATACTGTGCCCTTATTATATTATCAAAACAGTCGAATGCCCCTGCTACAGCCATTGCTTCGAGATTCTTCTTATTCAGGGCATTGAGATTCACTCTTTCAACAAGATCATAAATATCCTTATAGAAACCACCTTTCTCTCTCTCCTCAATCAACTGAAGAACAGCATTTTCCCCAACTCCTTTGATGGCGCCGAGGCCAAACCTTACGTTACCATCCTTATTAACAGTAAACTTTACGTTACTTTCATTAACATCCGGTCCCAAAACATCCATTCCCATCCTCCGGGTTTCATCCATGAAGATGGTTATCTTTTTGATATCATTAATGTTACGGCTAAGAACAGCTGCCATGTATTCAGCCGGATAGTTCGCTTTAAGATAGCCTGTCTGATAGGCAATAAGTGCATAGCAGGTTGAATGTGATTTATTAAACGCATACTGGGCAAATGCTTCCCAGTCCTGCCAGATCTTATTTGCTATTGATTCATCATGACCGTTTTTTGCGCAGCCTTCCTGGAATTTGAGTTTCATCTCATCCATTATTGAGCGCTTCTTTTTCCCCATAGCTTTTCGGAGCGAATCGGCCTCTCCCTTAGTGAATCCTGCCAATTCCTGTGAGAGTAACATCACCTGTTCCTGGTATACCGTAATGCCATAAGTATCATTAAGATACTTCTCCATTGCTGCAAGCGGATAGTCTATCTTTTCAGTGCCATGTTTCCTCCTGATGAATTTTGGGATATACTCCATTGGTCCGGGACGGTACAGAGCATTCATGGCAATAAGATCCTCGAGGCGGTTTGGTTCAAGATCCCTGAGATATCTTTTCATTCCCGTAGATTCAAACTGGAAAATACCCGTCGTTTCCCCGTTACTGAAGAGTTCAAATGTCTTTTTGTCGTCGAGAGGAAGTTTATCAATATCGATACTGATACCTTTTGAATTCTTTATATTGTCGATTGCATCTTTAATAATTGAAAGAGTCTTCAGCCCAAGAAAGTCCATCTTAAGCAGTCCGACCGATTCAACATGACTGCCATCAAACTGGGTGGCATACAAATCAGTATCTTTTGCAGTACAGAGAGGGATATAGTTATCGAGCGAGTCTTTACCAATTATAATTCCGCAGGCATGAACACCTGTCTGCCTCACCGAACCCTCAAGAACCTCAGCATATTTCAGTGTCTGTGCAATAAGTTTATTTGACGATTCGCGTTCTCTGGCGAGTTCCGGAACTTCAGCATAAGCATCCTTAAGAGTAATTCCCGGACGTTCCGGAACAAGTTTGGCGAGTCTGTCGGCATCAGGCAGTGGAAGTTTCTGAACCCTGGCAACATCGCGGATAGCCATCTTGGCAGCCATCGATCCGAATGTAATAATATGGGCAACCTTATCGTGTCCGTATTTATTTACTACATATCTGAGAACTGAATCACGACCGTCTTCATCAAAATCAATATCAATATCGGGCATTGAGATCCTGTCGAGGTTAAGGAAACGCTCAAACAGGAGTCCATATTTAATCGGATCTATATCAGTTATCCTCAGGCAGAAGGCAACGGCAGAACCGGCTGCGGAACCCCTTCCGGGACCAACCGATACCCCCATTTCTCTTGCGGCACGAAGGAAATCCTGCACGATAAGAAAATATCCGGGGAAACCCATCTTGGCAACCATAGCGAGCTCAAAATCGAGTCGTTCGGTCTGCTCCTGAGTAAGAGGAGTGCCCCATCTCATTTCGGCACCCTTGTATGTGAGAAAGCGAAGGTATTCGTCTTTATCGGTATATCCCTCAGGCAGGTCAAATTCCGGCATTATGGGATCGTGATCGAGGGGGTATTTTTCAATTTTACGTACAAGGGCAGCAACATTATCTATAGATTCAGGAATATCGCTGAAGATTTTGCGCATCTCCTCCTCGCTTTTCAGGTACTCCTGTTTGGAATATCTTAGCCTGTTTGGATCGTCGATATCCTTTGCAGTGTTTATGCATATAAGCCTGTCGTGTGCTTCAGCATCTTCAGCATTTATAAAATGAACGTCGTTTGAGGCAATTATTTTTACATTGAATTTTGCAGAAAGCTTCCTGAAAGCCTCAATTACTTTTTGCTGAAGCGGAAAGGCTGAACGGTCTGCCTCAGGATCGTATGTTTCATGACGCTGGATTTCGAGATAGAAGTCTTCACCAAAAATATCGAGGTATGCCTGTAATGCTGTTTCAGCCCCAGCCATTGTTCCATTAAGAATATTATCCTGGATCTCACCTGCCAGACAGGCGGAGGAAGCTATCAGTCCCTCGTGGTATTTGGCGAGGAGCTGTTTATCAATACGTGGTTTATAGTAAAACCCCTTAATCCAGGCCGTTGAAACAAGTTTGATAAGGTTTTTATAACCGGTAAGATTTTTTGCCAGGAGAATCAGATGTTCACCCGACCTGTCCTCTTTTCCAGAGACATCTTCAATAGATCTTTCAGCGACATAGATCTCACAGCCGATAATTGGTTTTAGTCCTTTTTTTGTGGCATTGTTATGAAACTCTTTTACACCGAACATGTTGCCATGATCTGTAATTGCTATTGCCTCCATGCCAAGGCTCTTCGCTTTTTCAATCAGGTGGGGTATACTTGAAGCCCCATCGAGGATAGAGTATTGAGTATGAACATGTAAGTGAGCAAATGCAGTCATGACGGGAATAAAAAAGTTGAGATATATGAGTCACAAAAATAGGCAAAATTGAGTTATGATAGGTGAGATTTAAAGTAATGGTTAAAAAAAATTCCGTTGATTCTCAACTGTCATTTGTAAAGCCGGAATGGCTGATTGTTGAATAAATGAAATTTTCAGAAACATATAGGATTATTTTGTTAACTGTGATTCAAATCACACTATGGACAGTAAAATTATTAACCTAAACAAAATGCTATGAGAAGAATTCTCTTATTGTTATTAGTTTTTTGCGGGTTTGTCATCACGGCAAGCGCTCAGCAAAAAACTATTACTGGAACAGTTACCGGAGCAGAAGACGGACAGCCTGTTATCGGAGGTACTGTACAGATTAAAGGAACTACAGTCGGTGCTGCAACTGATATAAACGGAAAGTATCAGATTTCCGCTGCAGAAGGTGCAACACTCGAGTACAGGTATGTTGGAATGAAAACCAAAACAGTGGTTGTTGGCTCATCCAATGTTATTGACATTCAGCTTGAATACGACCTGCTAGGTGTTGATGAAGTAATTGTTGTTGCGTATGGAACTCAAAGAAGGGAAGCAAAGACCGGATCTGTTAGTGTTGTAAGCAGCGATCAGATTAAAGATATCCCGGAGGCGAGCATCGACAAAATGCTTGGAGGCAAGATTGCCGGTGTTGTAATATCATCCTCATCAGGTCAGCCGGGAGCTAACTCTGATGTGAGGATTAGGGGAACCAGTACAATACTCGCAGGAAGCCAGCCTCTTTATGTAATCGACGGGATCCCGGTTATGGATATGGAAACAGAGGGCGACAACAGCTATCTGTTAACGAATACATCCAATGCACTATCATCAATAAATGCGAACGATATAGAATCAATATCGGTCCTGAAGGATGCTGCTGCAGCAAGTATTTATGGTTCCAGGGCTGCAAACGGGGTTATTCTTATAACTACCAAATCAGGTAAAGAGGGAAAGTCGAAAGTTAATTTCAGGACATCAACGGGAGTTGATTTTCTTGCAAACGACAATAATTATAATGCAATGAGCGCGAAGGATTTTCTTCAGTTCTCAAGAGATGCTGTTACAAATGCAGGTCTTGATCCTGATGATCCTTCAGGAGGGAATTACTATTTCCCCGAGTCGATGATGGACAGCACAATTACGGACTGGTTCAGCGAACTTACACAGCGGGGAAGGATTTATACGGCAGAACTCAGTCTCGAGGGAGGAACTGATAAGATACAGCACTATTTTTCAGGAGGATATGAGTCGAATGAAGGGATTTTCAAGGGAGTTAAGTTCGAGAAATTCCAGATGAGGTCAAACGTTGATTATAAGATTAACGATAAACTTAAACTCGGAACAAGGATCACTGCGGTTCAGTCGATGACAAATGATGTGCCTATGCAGAATCTGTACTTTGCAAACCCTCTCTTCGCAACTATCATGCTGTCTCCTTTCAGTAAGTTGAAAAATAATGACGGCACTTTTAACCTTAATATGCCTGAGAATGGAAATACAAATCCGGCTGCAAATGCAGTTTATGACGACAACTGGGAGAAACAGAAGAGGTTTAACGGCAATATATATGTTGAATGGAAGATATTGAAAGACCTTACTTTCAAAACAACAAATAACTATGAATTGGCAACAGGAGAAGGAAGAAGATACTGGGATCCGAAAGCCAATTACGGATTTGACAAGGGGTACCTTCAGACAGGAAGAACAGAGTATCTTCAGACTACAACTTCAAACACCCTCAACTACCAAAAGATGTTTGACTCACATAGCATAACAGCTATAGCAGGGCAGGAGGCTACAAAATATTCTGATAATACTCAGTTTGTTACATCACCTGATGTGGACCCTGCTATACCTTATCTGAACACCGGAACCTCAGGAAATGACGATGCCGGCTATATAGAACAGGGTTACACTCTGATTTCTTATTTCGGAGTTCTGTATTATAATTATGGTGGAAAATACTTCTTGCAGGGCAGTGTCAGAGCTGACGGTTCATCAAGATTTGGCGAGGAGAACAGATGGGGAACATTCTGGTCGGTAGGTGCCTCATGGAACATGCACAACGAGTCTTTCATAAAGGATCTGGGATTTGTTAACCAGTTTAAACTGAGAGCCAGTTACGGTCTTAGCGGAAACTTCAACATTGGTTACTATGACCATTATGGCCTATACAATACAGTTCAGTATAACGGACTAACCGGAACATCACCTGAGCAGCCTGCCAACCCGGCACTCGGCTGGGAAAACAACAGGGAATATAATGCCGGATTTGACTACACATTTTTCGACCGTGTTTCCGGTTCGTTCGAAGTCTATTCACGAACAACAGAGGATATGTTGCTGGATTATCCGCTCTCAAGGACTTCGGGATTTACATCAATAATGCAGAACATAGGTGAATTAAAGAATTCGGGATTTGAATTTCTTGTAGATGTTAATGTTCTGAATAAAAAAGATCTGACTTTGAATACAGGATTTAATATTTCGCACAACAAAAGCGAAATCCTCGACCTGGGTAAAGATGAGCAATTCCTCAATACTACAAATTCAAGGATAGTTCACAAAGTGGGAGAACAGCTTTACAGCTATTATCTGTACGATTTTGCCGGGGTTAATCCGGTAAACGGAGAAGCATTATGGTGGAATGCCGACGGAGAGATGTCGAACAAGTTTACCGATGCCCGAAGGATAATTGCAGGATCGCCCGAGCCAAAGTTTACCGGAGGCTTCAGCACTGATATCGCCTGGAAAGGAATAGCACTTGATGTAAATCTTGAATACAAATACGGAAACAAGGTATATATTGATGAGATGCGTTATTCCAATTCAGATGGATTCAGCTGGCTTAATAACCAGGCAACAACAGCACTTGATTACTGGAAAAAACCCGGCGACATAACCCGGAATCCAAAACCTGTTGCAGATAATCCTTCACTTTCAAGTTCTTACAGAAATACAAGATGGCTGTTTGATGGCAGTTATCTCAGGTTGAAGAATATTTCACTCTCTTATGCTCTGCCAAAATCATTCGTAAACAAAATGAAGCTTCAGAATCTTAGGGTATATGGCAGTGCTGTTAACCTTTATACTTTCCATAAAGTAGATTATTATGATCCTGAACGCGGTTCTATGGGTGCTGGTTATGGTATTTATCCACAGACCAAGAAGTTTGTAATGGGTCTCGAAGCATCATTCTAATAATTAAAAACTGTAATCATGAAAACAAAATTCACATATAAGGTCTTATTACTGACAGCTTTTGTCACCCTTATTTCTGCATGCAGTGAAGATTTTCTCGTGCAGGTTCCACGGCTGTCACAATCAAACGAACTGTCACTTTCTTCTTACACAGGTTTGAAGAACGCCACAACGGGAGCATATTCAATGCTTTGTTCACAGAACTGGTATGGATCTTCCTTTATAATTACTGCTGATCTTAAAGGTGGTAATGCCAAACGCGGTCCAATAAACTCCGGAAGATTTGTAAATGAATACCTCTGGAATAATAATCCGAATGCAACAATTGGTTTATGGAACGATGCTTACGCAACAATTGCAAAGGTAAATAACGTCATAAATACAATTGACGAAGGGTTTAAGGAAACTGGTGTTACTCAGTCACAACTCGATGTTCTGAAGGGTGAATGTCTCTTCCTGAGGGCTCTTACTCACTGGGATCTTGTAAGAATTTATTCTCAGCCTTATATTGCAGGAACAGGCAATATGGGAATTCCTGTTGTTCTGAAAACAGAAAACGGATACCCTTCCAGAAATACTGTCGGTGAAGTTTATGACAGAGTAGTAAAGGACCTTAATGATGCCATCGCACTTCTTCCATCTGTTAATGAAAGAGGAAATGATGCATCTTGGGGAACAAAATGGACAGCTGCCGCGCTTCTGTCAAAGGTTTACCTCTACATGGGACAATGGCAGTCAGCCGCCGACAAGGCAACAGATGTTATCAAAAACGCCGGATTTACACTTTTCACAGCCGCACAGTATGTAACCTGGGATAATGGAGGTTACTGGGGAAGCGGTGGACCGGGTGCTGAGATTATCTT
>JFJP01012455.1_pt1 | contig 16585 bp, 13 predicted proteins | sample 431651 | NCBI WGS metagenome assembly JFJP01 (sample SAMN02602958, study PRJNA72255) | Microbial mat metagenome, whole genome shotgun sequencing project. | biome: fresh water; feature: sink hole; material: water; isolation source: purple microbial (photo- and chemosynthetic) mats found in... | reverse complement strand
AGTTTCGTCTTTTTGACGAAACTCCTCTAAAAATCTCTATAAAACTTGTAGACAGCCAAAGGGATCGGCTGCAGCACTGTTTATAAGTGAACCTTTTCTCTCATGTATGGAATCTCATTATTCCACGATCACCCAATCACTTCCGCTGCGACCAAAGACCTCGGGGGAATACATCTCTTCAGCTTTGGCAGGCGGGACAATGAATGTGCCAGGCGTGGTTGCACGCGTATTGTAGGTATATTCGTAGACGCCTTCCCACAGTAATGAAGTAAACGCCTCGGAGCGGCTGTCGCGCATGTTTTGATGTTCGTACCACGGTCCCCACCACCACCAGCCATATTTATAGTCGGGACTGGTTGGGTCCTGTGGAATGCTTTTAGCGACCGCCAGCGTCGGGTTGATAATCTCCAAGCCGGCAGGGAGCGGGTCAACCAGCGCCACGTGATAGTGGCGATTATCCGCTTCCATTGTGATCGTCACTTTCACGCGTGTGCCAGCCTTGATATGCCAAACGCCGTCGCTGTCCTGGGACACATCTTCGGGGTCATCCAAAGATTCATAGCGGCGCTGAACGACAAATCCCATCTCCAGTGGGTCGAGATTTAAGTCGGTCGGAGCGTATTGCAAGCCAAGCCGATAATACAGTCTGCCGGGACCATCCTTGCTGAGAATCAAATCCTCAGTCCCACCGCCAGCCGATGTTTCGGTCAGCACGTAATTCATCGGGATGAGTGTCTCATGAATATCGTTCGTGCGTCCGATAAATTCGTTGCTGCCTGCGTAAGTATCTCCAAGCCAGATGCGCGCCACAAAATCCGGTGTTTCATATTCGTACGTATTGAAATATCGGTCAAGAGTCAGCAGGACAAAAACATTCTCCTGTGTATTGCTCCAGCGACCTTTCGTTCGATGAGCAAGCAAACCGTTGACCACTTTGGGGATCAAATCACTTTGCGGGTTATCCTCGATCAACGCATCCAGCAAAATGGCATCGGTGCGGCGGTCGGAGCTGAGCAATAAATAAGTTTGGTCAGTGTAGGACATTGTGAAATTCGCCGCGCCCGCAGTTTCAACCACGTGGTTGTTGACAAAGAGTCGAATGGCATCCAATTGAGCGTTGTCATCAATCACAGTCCACAGCCAGCCGATGGCTTCCATAGAAAGATTGTCAATGCCAGCCGTATCCAAAAGCGTTTCGGCTTTTCGCGCGTCGCGGTCACCCATCAAATTCCGCACGTGAAGCGCGTACGCACTCAACGTCCAACGCGTATCCTCGCTGTACCAGGATGGGTAATGATTTTCGATATCGCGCAGATATGCCAGCGCATTTTGCTGCATCTCAACTGGAACGTTAAATCCTTTTTCCTGCGCGCGGAACAATGCGTGGGCAACGTGGATTGAATTGAATGGACTCGATTCGAATCCGCGCCGCCAGTAGGGGAATCCGCCATCTGGATTTTGCATCCCTTGCAGGCGGTCAATGTCGCGACTGACAGCTGATTCCATTTCTGTGGGCGAAGGCAACCCGTCAGCCTTGAACGCAGTCAACACGTCACGCAGGGATGCGACAGCCAGAATCCGCGAAGCCAGCTGCTCGGAACATTCAAACGGATACGCCACAAGATACAGCACAGCATCGGTCAGCGATTGCAACGCAGTTGAAGATGTGCTGACTTGCAACCCACCATACTGCGGGAAGACTCCTGTTGGATACTGCACAGGCTGGGCAATCGCACCGTCGTCAATCACGCCATAGGTTGCGAATGCTTCGGTGGTGGCCGGCGTGTAAACAGGTAGCTCGACTGTCGCGGCATCGGCATAATTTCCTGACGTCGCCGCGATCTGCACGCGGACAGTGCCCGCCTTGACCGTTGCCGCCGGGAAACGCACTTCCACGCGGTCGTTTGCTGGAATGGTTACTCGTTGACCGTCATTCCCAAGTTCAAGATTTGTGGCACGGACAGCGACATCCACGGTCATCGGTAAATCGGTTTGATTTTGAAGCACAACAGGCAATTCAAATTTATCGCCAAAGTTGAGGAAGCGCGGCGCGGACGGACGCACCATGAGCGGCAGTCTCGCTGTGAGATTTGACTCACCTGTTCCAAATTGCTTCCCGCCATTGTCCACCGCCACGACCATGATTCGGTAACGGGTGAGGTTATCGGGAAGTTGGATCAGCACACGCGCTTCGCCATTGAATCCAGTCCGCACGGTTGGAGCAAAAGTTGCCAGTGGGTTGAAGTTTGTCCGCACGGCGATGGAAGGCTGGTTTGGCTGGTTTGGTATTTCCGCTGTCATTGTTGCCATCGATGCTTCTGTGGCAGCAGCCATTTCTGCCGCGGCAGGAGCTGCCGCATATAGATCCGCACTTTGATTGGCTTGCCTGGCTTCCTTGGCCAATGTCTGCGGGTCTGCCAGAATGATATTGGCACGGCTGTAAATGCTCGAAAGATAGGATGCGCGCTCTGCGTAGAAAATACTGAGCGGGTCACTCAGTTGATAACCTGTCAAAGCCAGAATAGACTCATCCACAACAACGACTGCCAACTCGGCATCGGGCATGGGCAAGCCACGCGAATCTTTCACGGTCACGTTCAGCGCGGTTTCGCCTCCAGGCTCCAAGGCGGATTGATCTGGCGTGACTTGCAGGGACAACGTCCGTTGCAGCGGCGGGATTTTTAGATTCAGTTGCCCGCTGGCATAGGCAGGGCGGGGCGGCACATTATCGAGAGTCTCACCTTTATCATCGGAGCGCGGCGCAGAGCCGACCAAATCAACTTGAATGTTCAGGTTGGGAATGTGTTTCTCTTCGATGGGAATATTGATCGTGGCGGAACCATCTTTGATTTGGAAACGCGTGGTGTAAAGAATTCCGCTGCGTGTGACAGTGACCATCCCTTCGGCGGGGCTGAACGGCGATTGAACAAGAATTTTCGCTGTGTCACCGGGTTGGTAGGTTTCCTTATCCGGAATCAGAGTGACTTGTTCCTGCTCCACTTTGCGAGCTGGTGGCTGCCCCCCTGCGGGTCCGCCGCTGACCCAGCGCGTAAATTTCGTTTGGTTCTTGCGACCCAGTTCATCCGTCGCAATGGCGGTGATCTGATAGCTTCCACCGAGGGGAGTCTCAAAGGAACAGGTGCCAGGCTCAGGCGCGGACAGTTCCGCGCAGGTCTGAATGTCAACCACCTGCTCTATCCATTCGCCTTTGATGTATTTCCAATCCAATCTGCCCGCAGTAATTTCAACGGGACGATTTTCAATCGGCTTGCCATCGAGATCGGTGACGATGAAATCCACTTTGATGGGCTTGCCTTTTTCAACGAAATAGCTTTCGCTTCGCAAGCCTACGTAGACATCGGCGGGGTGAACGAGGAGCGAGGTGGTGCTGCTCCAGGCTTGTCGGTTGACATCCATCACCGTGGCTTGGGCCGACACGCTTTGCGGCTGGGGGTCTTTATCTGGGTCGCCCTGCTGTTTGAAATCAACGCCCAGATAATGTGTGCCCGATGCATCTGTTTTGGCTTCGAACGTTTGCGTTTGTGAATCGCCGCCGTAAGGCTGGTAACCATAGTCATAAAAAAACCACCACGGCTGCCAGTTGCCAAAAGTGAAATCATGCCAGTTGGGCGGGGAATAACTGCCCGGCGAAGTTGTCACCTGCCAGGTCACATCGGCGTTGGGCAAGCCGCCGCCGGCATAATATTTCGCTTCGACCGCCAGTGTGGCATGGTCACCGACAAAATATGGACCAGCCGTTTCGTTGCGTGCCGTGACCTCGAATTCAGGTCGGCGAAATTCCTGAATTTGGAATTGATGGTAATACTGGGCACCATCCAACCCAACATTGGCAGTCAAAAGAATTTGAGCAGCGCCAAGATTGGTGGCTAGCGGAATTTTGAAGACGAAGTCAAAGCCGCCGAGATCATTTACGTCAGCCTGCCCGTTCCCGAGCTCATTGCCAAATGGGTCGGTGACCTGATAATTGACCGAGCTAAGGCTGCTGCCCACCAACTGAACATCGCCGTCCTGTTTGCCGCCGATTCGTCTCAGCCAGCCTTTGACATGAAGCTCCTCACCGGGGCGGTACATTTTTCTATCATCAAAAACGTACCAACTCAGTGTGTCGTTGGGGGGATATGCAAGCCAGGCATCATCGCCCCAATAATTTGTATAGCGAGGCAGGATTGCCTGGTCTGCGCCATGGCGCGCGATTAAATACATTGCGCCATTCGGCATACCAAAACGCGCAACGCCATCTGCTCCGCTTGTGATGGTTGCGCTGCCATTGTCCGCCTGGATTTGCACACCAGCCAGCGGCGCGCCATTTCTCAGGTCGGTGGTCCAAGTCACCATTTCACTGTGATCGGTGAATGCATCCAAACCGATCTGTGTAACCTGCACCCAGGTGATGATGGTTTGCGAGAAGCGCTGCCATTTGGCGTTATCGCTTTCGAATATCCCAGCAGGTGGCTGGACGATGAGGACAAAATGCCCGAATTTCCCATCCATGTATTTACTCAGGTCAATATCCACTTGAGTCAACGTATCGTCGGGAAGTTCAAGGGGAAGTGATTTATCCTCGACGAGTCTACCGGGCATTTTGGGCGGGGCATCTGTCTGTTGCCACTCGCGCAGATATTTTTTGTATGCGGGCCAGTCTGTGGGTTGAACGGCATAGACCTGCAAGTTGAGCTTCTTATAATTGACAGCGTAAACCGAGAAAACCGCCTTCGATGCAGTTGGGTCGAGGGTCAGAAAATTTTGCCCCGTGTTGACCAGAATCGATTCAGCTTTGTCCACCTTGAATTTCAGGCTGGCGTCCCTGCCAAGCTGCTGACCAAACACATCCTGTATTTTCCCAGACACGATGACCGTGTAAGTTGTTTGCCCACTGGTCTCGCCGCTGATCTCGATTGAGTTGCCGTACACATTGACCGACATACCCGGTATTTCAGGGTCAACTTTCAACATGCCTTCGCTGAAAACATCCATATCCAGCGGGTTGTTGAAGATGATGGAAAACGGAGTCATCGGCGGACATTGTTTATCGTACCAGGAGCAGCGATGTTCATCGATCCGCAAGGGTGTGTAGGTTGAAAAACCAAAAGATTGAGTTTCGGTTGTGGTGAGCGGTCCCTCGGCGGAAGGTGTACCCGGTCCAACTCTCACTGAAATATTTGTTTCTGGCGGAAAAGATTGCGTGGCGCGAAACGCAAGCCAGCGTCCCTCCTGTGAATCCTTTGCTAATTGACTGACGTGCTCGTCTTTGTCAATCTCAGTTTGACTGGCTAAAACAATTTCAACGTCGCGGCTTCCCGCTGAAACTTGAACCGTTTTCAACACTGCGGCTGGGTCAATGCGCTGGTCGAACAAAATGAAAAAGAGCGGTTCAAGCGGCTGCGGCGAATCACTTGGATACGATGTAATGATTTTTGGCGGCGGCGTTTTGAACGTCCATGTGACCACTTCAGCCAGCGCCGCACCCGTTGCTGATTTCGTTCCCGCAGGCACGGTGGCGCGATATTCGGTCGCCTTGGGCAGGCGGTCGATCAACTCAGAATCATATTCAAAGGTCAGGGTTTTTGTCCCAAGCCAGCGCCATGTGCCGGGCAGGGATGGTTCGATCTTGAGCGGCACATCCGCCTCAGCCAGGTCGCTCAACGTCCCAAGCGGAACCATCGGCTGATTGAACGTGACGCTGATAAATGGCGCGATGGGAATTTCACCTTCGGGTGCAAAACGCAGGACTTGAAGTGGACCCGCTTCCAACGCCCCCGGAGTTGGTTCTATTTCGAGAGGCGGAAATGACTCCCCGACAATGTTGCCCGGGCGTGGCGGAGGCAGAATCTCCTGAGGCTGCTTAAAATCTGCCTGCTGGTCAGGGTCAGCTACCAGCGCGGGCAGACGCGAGAAGATCAAACCGATCTCTTCAGGCGAGAGTGTCTCTCCGCTTGTTGTCGGCAGTACTTCCGCTGTCTGAGGTTGGGACTGACCTTCGCTTAGTTCGACACCGATTTTGTATATTTCCGATTCCCCGTTAGATGGCTGGGGTGTGCTCAGGACGATCGGCACAGGGGGTGTATTGGCTGGAGTAACAATGCCAGGTTGAATAATCCGCTTTGACAAAAGAATCAGACCTCCAACACATATAAAGAGAAAAATCCCGACATACACAAGTCCGCGTTTCGTACCGAACACGTGCTTTTTATTATCTGCCATGGAGAAGCCCTCCTTCCCACCATTATAACGTTTCAATTGGCAGATAGGTTCCCGTCGTAGTAGCATGGCTTATAGACATGGGCGGTAAAACGAATTAAAAGTGTTCTTATTATTTTGCTATAATCCGCATATGCAAACCATAACGATTCAGCCCTCTTCCTTGAATAAATTTACTGCGTATCTCCAAAAACAGGATCGAACCCCAAAGACCATTCAAGGATATATCAGTGACTTGGGATCTGTTGCGCGCTGGTTTCACCAAAGCAATGGCGAAAAACTCACCGATAAAAATTTGGGCTCATATATAAAGAGTGTGCTCTGAGATGATAAACTTGCGGCATGGAATTTCCGATAAAGAGTGTGCTCTGAGATGATAAACTTGCGGCATGGAATTTCCGATCACAGAATTACTTGACTACGAAAATAGCGTTGACTGGATACTCAAGCATTTTCATCCAAAGGGCTTACGGTGTCCAGACTGCCAAAAACCAGTAAAACAATCTCGCGAATTTCGGCGGACTCAAAAAAGCGGACTGGTAGTACATCGTTGTTACGGCTGTGGCAAAGCCTACAATCTGTACAGTGGTACTGTGTTTGAAAGATGCCCCTGGACGCCGATGCAAGTTGTGTTGCTCATGCGAGGGATTTGTAAAGGTGAAACCACACGGGAATTAGCCGCTGAATTGAAACTGAATTACAAAACCGTGTTGGACATGCGCCACAAGGTGCACGCTAACACAGAAAGCGAACAACCCAAAACACCGCTCCTCGACAGCCATTCTGAAACAGACGAAATGTTCCAGAATGCGGGGGAAAAAAGGTGAACTACACTCCGATCCCGAGGACCCGCCGCGAAAACGAGCCAACAAACAGCGCGGACATGGAACCTATGACAATGATCGGCCTCCCATTGTTGGAACGGTAGGGCGCGAAAGCGGGCACGTTCGCTTACGCGTGGTTCATAATACAGATCGAAAAACACTCGAAGCACACGTCCACCAGTTTACTTTGATAGAGGCAACCTGTTATACCGATGAATGGCCAGCGTATAATCACATCATTCGGGAGCACGCCACTGTTTGTCACGCGGAACACGAATGGGCTCGTGACGATGATGGTGATGGCGTTCGAGAAGTTCACACCAACACTGCCGAAGGAATGTGGACGGATGTTCGAAACTATTTGCGTCCTTTCAAAGGCGTTCACAAAGATTATCTGAGTGGTTACGTGGCAATAGCTGAGTTTCGCAGAAATCTCAAACGCATTTCACCCGAGTTCATCGCTAGGATTGTTGCTTTGCACACAGATTACACATGAGCCAAAATTTGACTCCAACGGATGTGCGCGAGTGCCGCCAATGGTTGATGGGACGACGCGAGGTAGCACCGTAATCGGTAGTTGGTAATTGAAGGGGAGGAGAAAGTATAGTAGGATGTGCCCTTGCCAGATCACCAGACAAGGAAATTCTCCTCTCTTGAATAAACAGACTTCATATATATTGATCTTGGTCGTGCTTGTACTGCTGCTGGCATTTCCCCGGCTCAAAACATTAAAGATCAATGGGGAGCACAAGCTTTTCTCTATGGAAGCTTTCATGGACTCTACCCAGACCTCCCACTGACGACGTATTTTAAACAAAAACGCGCTCAAAAGAGCACGTTTTAATTACCAACTACCGATTGTGGCTGTACCCCTTAATCCATAAAGCTTATCTAAAAATATCAGCCAAAGACTCGCGAAGCTCTTATCTAAGACTGCATAGTCAGCACAGGATAATTTGAATCTACAACGGCAAAATGTGGACTTCCACACGGGCATTAAGTACACTTGCCACACGTTCCAGAAATAATAAACTTGGGAGGCTTTTTCCGTTTTCAATGCGTGCGATAGACGGTTGATGTGTTCCAACCATTTCAGCCAATTGTGCCTGTGTCAGGCCGTGTGCGATTCGCAGGCGGGCAATTTGATATCCTGGTTCGAGTTCACGGGCAATGGCGGCAAATTCTGAATCTTTGAGTTGTTCCTTTTGCCAATCCTTGAATGTGGTTTTTGAAATAGGGGACATCTTTTATTTCTCCAATAATTCGTTCATTCGGCGCAAAGCAGTTTGAATTTCCTTTTCAGGAGTTTGCATGGTTTTCTTGCGAAAGCCGTGCAAAATTACAAATTGTTTGCCATCATGTAGGCAATAAAAAAGTCGGTTATCACCGGGACGAAGTTCCCATAATTTACCTTCGATGCGACGGGCGTGCGGCATACTGAGCGATGTTCCAAACTCTTCGAGTAGGCGCAGGATATTGAAAACTTTGACTTTATCGCGTGTCGGAAGGTTGTTGATGTATTCCAAGGCCGGGGTTTTATCACGGTGATCTTCGTAAAACAGGATTTTCCACATGATTTTGTCTCTCACAATAATATAACAAAATTGTTATATTATGTCAATGGTAATATAGATTGTTGTTAGCCCAAAGTTAAAATGTCCCGTGCTGATTTACTCATCGGTCCAGATTTGAGAGTACAAACAGCAAAACAATAAAGATGCGCATAGACCCAAATTTTGTATTCGCAAGATTGTTAAAATAGAAAGAAGGGTCCTTATTTGACGAAATTCCCCCAAAACCGGGCGGATGAGACAAGTAGCCAGCACAGGGGAATCAAGCATTTTCAGGCCGGTCTTGCCTGGGGTTTCGGCTCGAAGAGGCCATTGCAGGGTTTAACGATCTGCTCGGGACCGTGACTGAAACCAAAAACCTTCCGCCGCCAGCAGTGCCAGCGCTGCCCAGACCATGCCAAACCCGGTCAGGTGGGCAGGCTCGAAAGGTTCCCCATATACCAGCACCCCCAGCAGGAAGGCGATACTTGGGGCAATATATTGAAGGATCCCGAGCATGGTAAGGGGCAAACTTTTTGCCGCCGAGGAGAACAGCAGCAAGGGGATGGTTGTAATTAATCCTGCGCCGGCCAGCAGAAAATTGGTGGCGGCACTGTCCCGCAGAAAAGAGCCGGATCCGGAAGAATCCACATATGTAAGAAAGAGTATTGATGGGATGAAGAGCAGCCCTGTTTCAATGGTCAGCCCAAAAAGAGAACCGAGCGGCGCAAGTTTTTTGACCAGGCCATACAAGGCAAAGGTAAAAGCCAGACCAAGGGCGATCCACGGCAAACGCCCATACACTACAGACAGGTAGATCACGCCCAGGGCTGCCAGCGCGAGGGGAAACCACTGTAAAGGACGCAGCCGTTCACGCAGAAAAATGACACCGATCAGGATGCTCAAGAGCGGGAAAATAAAATAGCCAAGGCTGACTTCGATAATGAAATTGGAGTTTACCGCCCAAACGTAGATCAGCCAGTTAACCCCAATGAGACCGGCGGCGGCCATATAGATCAAAAGGATGCGCCCATGAAAAGCCGTCTGACGAAAGGCGTTGAACTGCCGGGTGGCAAGGATGAAAAAGAACAGAATGAGAAATGACCAGACAATGCGATGCCCGATCACCTGCATGGCGCTCACATGGTGAAGCCATTTCCAGTATATAGGAAAAAGCCCCCAAAGAATATAGGCCCCGACCGCACTCGCAAAATTGGCATGTTTCATAAAAATAAACTCCCATAAAAAGAACGCGCCAAGACTGCGCGCTCTTTTTGTCCAGAGGTATTCGTGCTGATGTTAACGAGGAAGACTCATCCGTTTGGATATTGTTCCCGGAATTGTTTTACCTTCTGGGTGGCGATGGCTGCCAGCGCGCCGCCATCCGCCATCAACATCAACATTTGGTAGCCGCGCTCAAAGAGTTTCTGCGCCTGCTCCCAGGTGCCGGTGGTGGTGGCCAGGACTTTCCCCGCCGCCAGGACTTTTTTCTCCACCTGTTGAATGGCGGCTTGAACTTCCGCCTGCGATGGGTCGCAAAAATGACCCATTGAAGAAGCCAGGTCCATCGGTCCGATGAAAACGCCATCCAGGCCTTTTACCTGCAGGATCTCATCCAGGTTCGAGACTGCTTCAGGCGTTTCGATCGCGATCATGATGAATATTTCATCGTTCGCCCTTTGCAGGTAACTGCCAATGTTCTGCCCATAGCCCGCCGCGCGCGGACTGCCAGCCACCCCCCGGATCCCTTCGAGCGGATATTTACAAGCCTTTACCGCCTGCTCGGTTTCTTCGCGGGTGTTGACATAGGGGATCAATACGCCCTGGGTCCCGGCATCGAGGATGCGCTTGATGGCAACAAAATCATTCCAGGGGGCACGCACCAGCGGAATGCAGGAAGTACCCTTCATGGCCTGGATCTGGCTGATGAGGTTGAGGATATCGCCCGGGGCGTGTTCATGGTCGAGCATTAACCAGTCAAAGCCTGCGGTACTCAGGATCTCCGCGGTGAAGGGGCTGGCCAGCTGCGCCCAGGCGCCGATCGTTTTCCTGCCCGCTTTCAAATTTTCTTTTAGTGTGTTTTTATAATCCATTTTTTTATCCTCGTAAGCTGCTTATTTTCAAAGTTGGGAAAATTCGATCAGGTGTCCATCCGGGTCGTAGCAATAGGTCTGCACCAACCCGCCTGGTCTCTCGACGGGTCCAAAGACGATCGGGATGGCAAATTTTTTCAGTTGAGCCACCAGGCTTTCGGTGTCATCAACCAACAGGGAAAAGTGGCGTGACAGCGAGATGTCTTTGTCAGTCGTGGCGGCAATTGGAAAAGAGAGGTCACCCGGCGCATGGGTGGCAACATCCGCCCGGATCAGATGGATCTCCGCATTGTTCCTGCGCAGCCAGGCTCCCGGCAGGGTAAATTTTGGGTTTCGGGGGATATTCTCCATGCCCAACACTTCACAATAGAACTGGATGGCTTTGTTCAGGTCCTTGACGACCATATTCACGTGATTGATGTCTTTGATTTCAAACATGGGTCCTGGTCCTATACCAATGGATATTTTCCCAGTTTATGGGCGGCATCGAACATGGCGATCGAATTTTCGACCGGGATATCCACGTTGATGTTATGGCACGGGGCAATGATGTATCCGCCGTTGGTTCCCAGGTCACGGATGCGGCGTTGAACCTCGGTGTAAACTTCGTCCACCGTGGCGGTGCGCAGCACTTGTTGAATGTCGATCCCGCCATGGAAACAGACCTGATCTCCAAATTGTTGTTTAAGCGCCCGCGTATCATCAAAATCCTTGACCACGGTCTGGATGGGGTTAAGAATGTCCACCCCGATCTCGATCAGGTCGGGGATGATCTTGAGGATGGCGCCATCACAATGCATTAGAACTTTTACATTGGCGGTTGCCTTGATGCTGTCGATCAGCGATTTCAAGCGTGGTTTAATAAACTCGCGGAACATTTTGGGTGAGACCATCAATGAGTTTTGCGTTCCCTGGTCATCTGTGATGGTCACAACCTGCACATAAGGACCAACAACTTTCAGATACTGGCGGTACATTTCATTAATGGTGGCGGAAAGCCGGTCAAGAAAGGCGTGGGTAATGGATGGGTTGAGGGCAAAATCAATGAACATTTTGTCGTACCCGCGCAGCTGTGCCGCGGTCTGTAAAATTCCGGCTTTGATGCCGTCCGCGCCGACGACGTAATCTGTATGCTCGAACCAATAACGCGCCTGCTCCGCCAGACCGGTAAACATTTCGGGGCTGGGCTGGGGCCAGTCAAAATTATCAATGTCGGCCTGGGTCAGTAATTTCTGATCGAGCGGCGAGGAATGAATGGCGAAATATTGCCCGACATCCGTCCATTTATGCGGGGTATGCCACATGTCAATGTAGCCAGCCTCCCCGTCAATTTCAATATCCCGTACGCCGACCCAGTTTGGTACGATCCAGCGGAAGTCAATCCCCAGCCGCTGGCAGACTTCTTCATCCAGAACCACATTTTGCGCCATGCGGTCAAGGATCCTGGTCTCGGACTGAATGCCAAGGGCGGCCTTAAGTTGTTTGTAGGCATTCAGGTGGAAGGAACCAATGTGCTTTCCATAATCCACCAGAACCCGGTCGGGCTCCTGGTGATCAAGAGTGGCTGCGAATGCGGTTCTGCGATCCATACATAGACCTCTTTGTTTAGCCCAGAACAACAGGCTTGATGTTCAATAATTTGCAGACGTGAACCAGTTCATCCACATGGAAACCTGCCACACCGGAAATGTGGTTGGCGCCAAACTCATCAATGAGTTCATCGAAGTTCAGTTTCGCGTGAACGAACATGGTCGGCAGTTGGTGGCTGCCCCGTGCCTTGACAAATTCCTGATAGGCTTTAGGGGATGGGTCAATGGCTTCGCCGGTGAAAATGACCATGACGTATTCTCCCGCACGGCGCGAGAGGCGCGCCAGAGTGACGGGTCCGGGTGCGGCTTTAAAGTACACGGTCGCGCCGCCCGCAGGCCGAAACGACGGGCGCAGTTCGATCCTGGACAGGTTTTCCTCGGGCTTCGCTGACCTGCCCGCGAACCAGCTGCACATCGCACCGCAGTTGGGAATGTAAATGGTCAGGTTCTCTTCGTCGAGATAACTCAAATCGCCAAAAAGGGTGGGCTGTCCACCTGAAACCAAATTCAGGATCTGCATCGTCAGTGCGCCATCACCATCGGCTTCGCAGGACATCGGGATCGGTTTTTGTTCGCCGTCCGCATCGTAGGGACCCGGCAGCAGCGCCGCCGAAATACACTGCGGGACGTAATGATTGGTCATGTCAGGCATGCATTTGATCGCCACAAAGTCGAGATGACGTTCGTTGATCAACTGGCGGGTGGCCAGGTAGCATTGAGATTGGAAGCTCAATTTTTCAGGGGTCAGTTTCACGCCGTCATAATTCACCGCCCCCATCTTTTCCTCCATCCATGCCACCATTTTGGCGGTGTGTTCCTGTTCGATCAGCCCCGCCCGTCGGATGATCTCCAACTGGTCAATGTGTTCCACGTCCACACCGAACTGCCGGCGCCACTGCATGGGGTCCATGGTACCGGTGTCGATTCCCAGCGAGCGCCCGCCGAACATGCCAAAGACCTGACCGCGCAATTGAGCCACTGCTGAGGCAGCCCTGACAAAGGGCAGAACTTTCCCACCCAGTTTTGGCGTGTCAAAACCTTCACGCACCCGCAGGTGCGGATAACCGATCTGATCCAGCGCGCCCGCCGCGCCAAGCAGCCCAACCGTACCATGTGTGCCAGGTTCCCGATTGGATACCAGGACGGTGGGCAGAGCCATCCGCTGAACACCGCGCACGACCAGGTTGGGTGCGGTCCAACATGGCAGGTGGACAATGAATGCCGTGACACCGGCGGCTTTTAGCTGATCCACCTGCGCATCGATCTGTTCCTGCGTGCGGGCAACATCTTCGTGGAAGTGGAGTTCAACCGGGAGGTTTTTGATGTATGCGATGATGCTTTGATGCCTCGGCTCTGTCAATCCGCGAAACAGATTTTTCCACTCATGCTCGCGGGCGTCGCCAAATGTCATCAATGCAACCTTGGGTTTATTCATCTGGTTCTCCAATTCTTATATCACCTATATGGATCGTCCCGAAGGTTCCCTTTATAAAACCTTGTTAAGCCGCTCAAACCTTCGGGACGGTGCGTAATAGTATTAAAGTCATTCTCTGCGAAAAACCTTCAACGCTGACAAAAAATCAGCGGGCAATGGAACGACCTGACCCAACTGGTAATCGAAGACAACGATGCCGGTCTCGACCAGGGCGATCAACTGCTCTCCACAACGGATACGATGAAAGAGCCGGAATGACCTTTGTCCCAATTCATCAATTTGACAATCCACTGTCAGGGTGGCATGGGCAAATGCCTCGGATCTGAAGTTCACCGCCAGGTCTGCAATGATCAAGCCTGTCCGCTGCCCGTTCCCAACCAGTGTGTTGAAGTTGAGCGCCTTCATAAAATGCGCGCGGGCTTCATGCACCAAACCCAGCAAAGCCTCATTTCCCAAATGTCCGGCATAGTTTATGTCGGTTGCACGCACCATCAGGGAATGGCAATATTCATAGCTTTGCTGTTCAGTTAATGTCACCCGCGGCATTGCGTTATTTTTCCTGTTTTCTTGAAAAAGCCTGGATCATCCGGCCGCCATCGGGATATACACATTGGCCGGTGAAAAAACTGGAATCGTCACTCGCCATGAATACGGCCACGGTTGCAATTTCGCGGCACTCGGCAATCCTGCCCAGCGGCAGACGGGCAAGGAGTTCGGCTTCCTTTTCCTTGTTGTTCACCACGCGCTGCATGAGGTCGGTCAGGACCGGACCAGGTCCGATGGCATTGACCCGGATCCCATAATCGGAAAGAGCCAGCGCCATTGCTTTGGTAAGCTGGTTGGCTCCCCCTTTGGCGGCGCAGTATGGAACCTGGTCAGCCAGTGCCATGACCGCCATGACCGAGGTCATATTGATGATGACGCCGGGAATTTTCTTTTCCACCATCACCCGGGAGGCAGCCTGAGTGAGTAAAAATGTGCCCTTTAGGTCCACACTCATGACCCAGTCCCAATCTGCTTCGGTGATATCAAAGAAATTGGCGCTGTGATTCACGCCCGCGTTATTAACAACCACATCGATCCGCCCATAACGCTCAACTGTTTTTTGAACCAGATTTTGGATCTGGTCGTATTTGCTGACATCGCATTGAATGAAAATGGCGTCGCCGCCTTTTGCGCGAATCTCAGCGGCGGCTTTTTCCCCCAAATCCTGGCTGCGCCCAGCAAGGACGACTTTGGAACCTTCCACGGCAAATTCCTGGGCGCAAGCCAGCCCAATTCCCATGGTCGCGCCGGTAATGATGGATACCTTGTCTTTAAGTTTCATGCTTCGTTTTCCTTTTTGTTCGACATAGGCCATCGGGGCGGGAGGCAATAACCCCACCCCGATGGAATCCCCCGTTATTTAACTGGTGGCTTGGTTCCTACGGGCCAGCGTTGTTTGATATCTTCGATAATGTCCACCACATGATCCACGACACGGGTGACCATCTTCTCGCCCTTTTCGCGGGTGGCTTTGGTTGCATCACCGATGATGCCGTTCTCCAGTTCCTTGTATTCCGGGCGCGCGAATGTGCCTTCAAAGTGATACATCATGCCGGGTTTGGGCATTTGTCCGGGGGCGATAATGAAGCGCTTGTCGATCAGTGCCGACCCGCCGCCCTTGTCTGCCTTGCTCATGTCAATATATTGAGGATACAGGTACAGCCCAACCGAGGTCTCTGCTTCTTCAGCATGCCACATGTAATCGGTGAGCACGTCCTTGTCATCGCGCAGGAAGTCGTACCAGTGCATGGAAAGGGTGAAATGACCCGCCAGTCCCAGCTTGTGGACGGCGACCAGCGTGGTGGAGACCTGTCCGTGCGCAGAGAGAATGATGAACTTGTTGAAGCCCGATATCGAGGCACCCTGGATGATGTCCACCAGCATGGCAATGTGGGTGTCGTAACTCAGGGGAATTGTCCCCGGCATATACCAGTGATGATAGGGATGCGAGCCGTACCAGACCCAGGGCAGGAGCATCACGTCGGTCTTCTGGGCGATCAACTCCGCCATCCCCTTCGCGTTAAAGGCATCCACGCCGATGGGTGAATGGGGACCATGCTGTTCAATGGCGCCGATCGGCAGGATGGCAATATCACTGACTTCCTTGGCAAAGTGGGTGAGCTCGGGCAATGTTTGTTCGTGCCACCAGAGGTATTTTTTATCGTTCATTTCAAGACTCCTTTTTTTAAATGGGTACCGATCAATTATTTTTCATCCAGAACGGCTGGAACACCCAGCTCGTTCGCAAGACCAATTAATTCTTCAAACAGATTTACGGGCAGGGGAATGCCGTTAATTTTCCGGGCTTGCATGGTACGATGTTCGATCTCTCCGGGGACCAGCATTTCCTGCCTGTTGTCCCACATGGGTGAAGTGTGGATCTTGTGGGTAAATTCCGTCATCCGTTTCTCCACCTCGTCCGGCTCCATCAGGGCGGAAATGTTGACCGCCATCATCATGTGAGAAGTCAAACTCGGGTCATCCGGGTATTTGTACATGCCCTTCATCGCATCCAGGAAGACGCCGCCGGTCAGTACACCGGTCATAAGCTCAACTGCGTATGCGATCCCCAATCCCTTGTGACCGCCTGTGGGCAATAAAAATCCCTTGAACGCTACATCCGGGTCATCGGTCGGGCGGCCCTCCGTATCCGTACCCCAATCGAACGGGATCTTCTCCCCTTTTTTACTGGCTAAAAGGATCTTCCCGCCGGATACCGCTGAAAGTGAAATATCCAATACAAAGGGGAACTCGCCATAGGTGGGGACTGCAATCGAAAACGGGTTGTTACCGATGATGGGTTTGCTTCCGCCAGGTGCGACCACATTCT
>JFJP01038612.1_pt1 | contig 16591 bp, 11 predicted proteins | sample 431651 | NCBI WGS metagenome assembly JFJP01 (sample SAMN02602958, study PRJNA72255) | Microbial mat metagenome, whole genome shotgun sequencing project. | biome: fresh water; feature: sink hole; material: water; isolation source: purple microbial (photo- and chemosynthetic) mats found in... | reverse complement strand
CTTGCCGGATTCTTTCTCTTTATCGTTGGTTTTATAACCCTGGTTGCCGCCTGTTACGGCCCTTCCTTTATCGGCGAGTATATAAGCGGAAAACAGGGAATCGGGCCTCTGACGATTTTTACCGGGCTTTTTGCCTGTGGCATGTTTCTCGTGCTCCTCGCCGCCGATGCCTTTTCTTTTATGTTTGCCTGGGAGTTGATGTCGGTTGCCAGTTATTTTCTCGTGGCGTTTCAACACGATAAACAGGAAAACCGCTATGCTGCCTTTATATATCTGTTGATGGCGGTCATCGGCGGGGCATTTTTATTGCTTGCCTACGGGGTTCTGGCCGGTTTCTCCGATGGCTTCAGCTTTGCCGCCATGAAGGCCGTTAATCTCAGTTCCACCTGGGCAACCATAGCCTTTACCTGCGCCTTTATCGGTTTTGGCTTGAAGGCCGGAATTGTGCCGCTGCATGTATGGCTGCCCCTTGCCCATCCAGTCGCCCCGGCCCATATCTCGGCCCTGATGTCCGGCGTCATGCTGAAAGTTGCGGTTTACGGCTTTATCCGCTTTGTCTTTGATCTCCTCGGCGGCATCACCTGGCAGTGGGGAGTCGTTGTCCTTCTTGTCGGCTCGGTTTCCGCAGTTCTTGGCGTACTCTACGCCCTGATGCAGCACGATCTGAAGCGGCTTCTTGCCTATCACAGCGTCGAGAATATCGGTATCATTTATATCGGCCTCGGGCTGTCGATGATTTTTTACGCTACCAATCACCTGGAAGTGGCCGCCCTGGCACTGATCGCTGCCCTGTATCATTGCCTCAATCATGCCCTTTTTAAGAGTCTGCTGTTTTTCGGCGCTGGCGTCGTTTTACAGCAAAGTCGTCAGCATGATATGGAAAAGATGGGCGGACTGATCAAAAAAATGCCGGTTACCGCCACCTGCTTTTTGATCGGTTGTATCAGTATTTCCGCCCTGCCGCCTTTTAACGGTTTTGTCTCGGAGTGGCTGACCTTCCAGGCGGCCCTACAGGGGCCGATCCTGAAAAGCGGCATTCTCGGGGCAATGATTCCCGTTGCCGCCGCCATGCTTGCCTTGACCGGGGCACTGGCTGCCGCCTGCTTCGTCAAGGTGTTCGGCATTGTCTTTCTGGGATTGCCCCGCAGCCCGGAAATCGATAAGGCACGGGATCCCTCCTTCGGTATGCAGTTGGGGCAGATCGTCCTTGCCGCCTGTTGTCTTTTCTTCGGTATCTTTCCCAGTACGACCGTGCGCGCCTTGAATACCATCCCGGAAGGGCTGATGGGCACCGGCTTATCCTGCGCCACGGAAAACGGCTGGTTGTGGTTGACTCCGGTCAGCCCGCAGACCGCTTCCTACGGGGCGCCGGCGGTGTTTTTCGGCATCCTGTTGAGCTGGCTTCTTTTTTATGCCCTTTTCCATCCGCCGCGACGCGACAATAGAATTCGCATAGCCCCTCCATGGGATTGCGGTTTCGGACCGCTGAACCATCGCATGCAATATACCGCCTCGGCCTTTGCCATGCCGATCCGCCGTGTCTTTTCCTTTGTCTGGCTGATCATTGAGAGGATCGAGCCGGCGATCGGCAGTGGGCGACCACGCTATATTCTCCGGATAGCCGATCGCTTCTGGCTACTGTTTTATCTACCCATAGGCAAATTGATCCTGAAAATCGCCGAAAGGACCTCGCATATCCAGGGCGGCAACCTGCGGGTGTATCTTTGCTACTCCTTTTTCACCTTACTCTTTCTTCTCTGGGTGGTGGTATGACAGGCTTTTTCTGGGCTACTGGCCAAACCTTGTGTGTCGTTCTGCTTGCGCCCTTTCTCGCCGGGTGGGTCAAGTGGCTGAAATGCAGACTGCAGAACAGAAGGGGAGCGCCGCCCTGGCAGCCGTACCGTGATCTTCTGCGGCTTTCACGAAAACAGGTGGTTTTGGCTGAATCGGCCTCACCGATATTTCGGGTCGCCCCCTATATCGTCTTTTCCGTGACGGTTCTGGCCCTTTCCACCGTCCCGGTGGTGACGGTGCACTTACCGGTTGCCGCCCTGGCAGATGTTATCGCCCTGGTTGGCTTTCTTGCCCTGGGTCGGTTTTTTCTGTCCCTTGCCGGTATGGATGTCGGCACTGCCTTCGGCGGCATGGGATCTTCCCGCGAGGTGACCATCGCCTCCCTGGCCGAGCCGGCACTGCTTATGGCCTTTTTCACCCTTGCCATGAATGTGTCAAGCACCAACCTGACAACAGTTATTGGCCAACTGAGTCAACGGGAGGTGACGCTGTATCCCTCCTTGATTTTTTCTTCCCTGGGCTTGATTCTTGTTGCCATTGCCGAGACCGGTCGGATTCCCATCGACAACCCGGCCACCCATCTGGAACTGACGATGATCCATGAGGCGATGATTCTCGAATACAGCGGCCGCCATCTGGCCCTCATGGAATGGGCGTCCATGCTGAAACTCACCCTCTTTTCCCTGCTCATCGTCAATATCATTGTTCCCTGGGGCATGGCTTTGACCCTCGATCCCTGGGATCTGGCGATTTCCACCGTCATCGTCAGCGGCAAACTGCTCCTTTGGGGCGGCGTCCTCGCCGTTTCCGAAACCATCCAGGCGAAGATGCGCCTGTTCCGGGCGCCACAATATCTCGGGCTGGCCTTTATCCTTACCCTGCTTGGCATGATGAGCCATATTATCCTTGAGGTGCAATGAGATGCTGATAGCGACTCTCTCCTTTCCTGAACAGATCGTCCTGACCCTGGCGGCCTTGATTCTGCTGTCATCCTTTCTTCTTCTTGCCCAGGTGCGCCTCGATAGCCTGATCAACACCTTTGCCCTGCAGGGTTTGTTGATATTTTTCGCCACCGTGCTCATGGCCTTTATTGCCGGTAAATACCACCTACTGATTTCCGCCGCACTTACCCTCGGCCTCAAGGTGTTTTTCATCCCCGGGCAATTACGCCTCCTGGTGATCCGTCTCAATATACGACGGGAGGTTGAGGTCGTCGGCAATCCCTCGCTGGTTATGCTCTTTGCTGCCGCCCTGGTGCTTTTCAGTTATTATGTCGCCCTGCCGATCCGGGAATTGTCCCTGCTGTCGACGCGCAATACCATCGCCATCTCCCTGGCTGTGGTATTGATCGGCATGCTCATGGTCATTTCCCGGAGAAAAGCTGTTGCCCAGGTCGTCGGCTTTATGTCCATGGAAAACGGTTTGTTTTTTGCGGCGGTGGTCTCCACCCACGGCATGCCGATGGTCGTTGAGCTGGGCATCGCCTTTGATGTCCTTGTCGCCGTTATCTTGTTCGGGGTGTTCTTCTTTCATATTCGTACGGAAATCGGCAGCCTCGATACCGACCGTCTCAACCATCTGACCGAGGTGGAAAAATGAACGCCCTGGCCTTAACCTTGTTCTTTCCCCTGGCCGGTATCCTTATCCTCGCCCTGGTTGGTCACCGTCCTTATGCTAAAACTGTTAATCTGGGGCTGTGTCTGGCAACCTTCGCCGTCGCCCTGCTGCTTGCTCTTCAGGTGTTTCAGCGCGGCCCGATCCTTTCCGCCGGCAAGCTCTTTTATATCGACGGTTTTAATGTATATCTCATTTTACTGAATGCCTTTGTCGGCATGACGACCGCCGTTTTTTCCGGACCCTATATGGAACATGAGGTCGCCGTTGGTCGGGTTGATGACAAGCGAATGCGGCTCTACTATTCGATGTACCAGGGCTTTCTCTTTACCATGCTGGTGGCCCTGTCCACCAATAATCTCGGCATCCTCTGGGTGGCGGTGGAAGGGGCGACGCTTGCCACCGTTCTCCTCGTCAGCCTGTATCGCACTCCGGAATCGATCGAGGCAGGGTGGAAATACTTCATTATCTGCGGCGTCGGTATTTCCCAGGCCCTTTTCGGTACCATCCTTGTCTATTTCGCCGCTGTGCGCATTGTCCCCGGCGCGGAAGACGGCCTGCTCTGGACGGTGTTGCAGGAGCACGCCGCAGACATGGATCCCGGGGTCCTGGCCCTGGCCTTTGTCTTTCTTCTGGTCGGCTACGGCACCAAGGTTGGTCTGGTGCCCCTGCATAACTGGCTGCCGGACGCCCATTCCGAGGGTCCGACGCCGATGTCGGCTATTCTCTCCGGCCTGTTGCTGAATATCGCCCTGTATGCTGTGGTTCGTTTCAAAATGCTTGTCGATCCGGCGCTGGGCAACCATCTCGCCGGCAACCTGATGATGGGCTTCGGTATGGTATCGTTTTCCGTCGCCGGGCTTCTGCTGCACCGGCAATACGACATCAAGAGGATGTTCAGTTATTCCTCCATCGAACATATGGGATTGATGACCTTTGCCTTTGGTATCGGCGGCCCTTTGGCGACCTTTGGCGCCTTACTGCATATGATCGTTCATTCTCTGACCAAGTCGGCAATTTTTATCACCGTCGGCCATGCCAGTCATCTTGCCGGTACGCAAAAGATGGTACAGATCCGCGGTCTGATCCGCACCCAGCCCTTTGTCGGCTGGGGGTTGCTTATCGGTACCTGCGCCATTGCCGGTTTTCCGCCCTTTGGTGTTTTCACCAGTGAATTCCTGCTCTTTACCGCCACCATCAAGACCTATCCGTGGCTGGCGCCGCCCCTGGTTCTGGGGTTGGCCGTTGCCTTTGCCGGGCTCTTTCGCAATCTGCAGCCCATGGTCTTCGGCGAGCCGCCCATCGGGCAAAAACCGGTGGCCGCCAATATGTGGCCGGTTTTCATCCATCTCGCCGTGGTGCTCTGGCTCGGCATCGCTATTCCGACGGTTCTGGCCCAGTGGCTTAATCAGGCAACGATCATGCTGGTCGGCGAGGGGATCCTATGATCAGGCAACCACATTTGGGGCAACTTTCAGCCCCGGACATTGCTTCTTTTATCCTTCTCCTGCAGCAGGCGCAGATAGCGGTTCGGGAGGAAACGAGTCCGCTCGGAGCGGCCAGGGTTGTGACGGTTGCCGGTGATCTCTGGGGCAGGGTCGCGGCCCTTGCCGTCAACAATCATCTGCGCTGGTCGGGCGTCTGGGGCGAGCATCGACCGCCGGAGATCCATGTATATGCCGCTCTGGCCGGCAAAGACGGTCATCTGCTTCTGCATACCAGCGTTGCCGAGGAAGACGGGCGATTGCCGTCGCAGACGCCCGTCTTTCCGGCGGCTGATCGACCGGAAAGGTACCTCCGCGATATGTTCGGCATCTCCTTTATTGATCATCCCGATCAGCGTCGCTGGATGCGCCATCAAGCCTGGCGAGAAGATCAGTTTCCCCTGCGCAAGTCCTTTCCCCTGGCGGGATTCCCGGTGGAGACAACTCCGGCGGATGATCAATACCCTTTTCTCCGGCTTGGGGGTGAGGGGGTGTATGAGATTCCGGTGGGGCCTGTCCATGCCGGAATTATTGAGCCGGGCCATTTTCGCTTTCATGCCATGGGCGAAGAGATCCTTACCCTGGAAGAACATCTCGGCTATGTGCATAAAGGCATTGAAAAATGTGCGGAGGGCAGAGATGTTTTCGGCCTTGCCCGTCTGGCAGGGCGGGTGTCGGGAGACAGCACCGTCGCTCACACCTGGGCGGCGTGTCGGGCCTGTGAAGCTGCCGCCTCCATGGTACTGCCGAAGCGGTCGAATTTCTTGCGGGGGATTCTTGCGGAAAGGGAACGGATTGCCAATCATCTCGGGGATATCGGGGCCTGTTGCAACGATGTCGGCTTTACCTTCGCCATGGTGCAATGCAGTCGCCTGCGGGAGCTGTGGCAGCGCCAGAACCTTGCCGTCTTCGGCCACCGCTTGTTGATGGATGTCATTGTTCCCGGTGGCATCAAGGTCGATCTTGACCCCGCCCGGATTGAGATGCTGCATAATGCCAATGAGGTTCTCCGCGCCGAGTTACGGGATTTCCTCCCGTTGTTGTACGAATATCCCTCTCTGCAGGATCGTTTAAGCACCACCGGATTTTTGTCCCTGAATAAGGCCAGGGATCTTGGCGTACTTGGTTATCTAGCCAAGGCCAGCGGCGAATACTGGGATCTGCGGCGCGATGCACCCTATCCCCCCTACGATGAATTGACCGTTACCGTGCCCCGCAGCACCGAAGGGGATTGTTCCGGGCGATTGCAGGTGCGCGGCGATGAGATTCTGGTGTCGCTCGATCTCTTGGACGAGATGCTGAAAAAACTGCCGGCTGAAGGACAAAAGCTGCCGTTTCCAAATCTTTCCGCTGCTAGCAGTGGATTTGGCTGTGTCGAAGGCTGGCGTGGAGAGACTTTTGCTTATGTGCGTCTTGATGAGAACGGCAGGGTATATCGCTATTTTCCTCGCGATCCCAGCTGGCTCAATTGGCCAGCGCTTGAAATGTTGATCCACGGCGAGATCGTTCCCGATTTTCCTTTATGCAACAAATCGGTCAATGGCTCGTATTCCGGCCATGATTTGTAACCGTACATTGAAGAATCGGCAAATTGAGTATTTATCAGGGTGATGCCTATGTTCAGCGTTCTTGGAAAAATCTTTAAGACAGGGTGTTTAACCGAGCAGGTGCCGGAGGGTGACGAAGATCAGGCAGTCGCCCAACTTGGCACCCTTTGTCAAAAAGAAATTTACCGCATTTTCGGAAAAAGCCTGGCGATCAGGATGGTTGATGCCGGTTCCTGCAATGGTTGCGAGTTGGAAATGCACGCCGTCAATAACGGCTTCTACGATATTGAACGCTTCGGCATCCATTTCGTTGCCTCGCCCCGCCATGCCGATCTTCTTCTGGTTACCGGGCCGGTGGCAAGACATATGCAGGCCGCCCTCAAGGCCACCTACCTTGCCGTTCCCGATCCGAAACTGGTGATTGCCATGGGTGATTGTGCGGCAAACGGCGGGGAGTTCGGTATTTCCTATGCCAGTTGCGGCGCCGTAGCCAATGTTCTGCCGGTGGACGCGGTTGTCCCCGGTTGCCCTCCAACACCCTTGCAGCTCCTCCAGGCCATTACCCAATTGCTTGGGCGCAGCCCAGGACGGTAGAATTGCCATCGACTGTTTATAACGATCCCCTTTTATTTAATAAGAGTGTATTATCCCGGTGTTGTATCCATCATACGGAGGATTATGATGATAAAGGGCTTGCATCTGAATCTTAAATTTAAAATTATGTTTATCCTCGGGTGTTATGTCCTCGGGATTCTCAGCATGGGTTTTATCTCTTACAACCACCTGGAGACAACGGAAGAAAAGACAGAACTGCTTGAACTTGCTTATAATCTTAACAATATCATTCTTGAAGTTCGGCGCTATGAGAAGAATTTTTTCCTTTACTACAAAGATGAGGCTCTTCAGGAAAACAAGCGGTATCTGCAGCAGGCCGTTGATACCGAAAAGACCATTGTCGCCAAGAGCGAGCGATTGAAGATTGCCCCGATGCTCAAGGAGTTTGAGAGAGAATTGCTCGCCTATCAAGCCAGTATGGAACTGTTATCGCAGCAGCATCCCATCGATAATGCCGAACATACTTACAGTCAGTTGGTCGATAAACTGCGGGAACAGGGCAAACGGATGACCGAACACAGCGAAGAGCTGGTGGAGTTTGAGCGCAACCAGATTCATGGGATTCTCAATTTATTGAAATTGCAACTCATCGCTTGGTCTGCCATGGCCATTGCCCTGGGGGTCATGTTGCCCTGGGTGATGATTTTCAAGATTTTTCATCCCTTGACAATCATTAAAGGTGCCACCGAGGATATTGCCCATGGTCGTTTCAACAGTATAGAGGTTATCAATACCCAGGACGAGATGCAGCAGGTCATGGAGGCCTTCAACACCATGGTCCGGGAACTGGGCAGGCGGCAGGATCAACTGGTGCAGTCGAAAAAGCTGTCATCGATCGGCACCCTGACAGCGGGCGTGGCGCACCAGCTTAACAACCCGCTTAACAATATATCGACTTCCTGCCAGATCGCCATGGCCGAGTTGGAGGCCGGGGATATGGCGTTTATCAACCGCATGTTGAAAAATATCGATCAGGAAACCCTTCGGGCCCGGGACGTTGTCAAGGGTCTTCTTGAGTTTTCCCGGGTCCAGGAGTTTGCCCTGCGGCCGACGCAGTTGGCCGATGTCGTCAGACGGGCCGTTCGACTTGTGCAGAGTCAGGTTCCCGCCGATATCAATATTCGTGTGGGCATTGCCGAAGACCTGGTCGTGCCCATGGATACCCAGCGGATGCAGGAGGTTTTCCTCAATCTCATTATCAATGCGGCACAGTCGATCAAGGGGGCAGGGGTCATCACCATCACCGCCGAACTCATAGAAAGCACCAAGGAAATTGTCATCGAGGTGAACGATACCGGCGAGGGAATTCCTGAGGAAATTCAAGGCCGGCTTTTCGATCCTTTTTACACCACCAAGGAAGAAGGGCAAGGCACAGGGCTCGGCCTTTCCGTTGTTTATGGTATTATTCAAAAACATCACGGTCATATTACGGTAAAAAGCAGCCCCGGCCAGGGGGCTTCATTTTTCATCGGTCTTCCCCTGGTCGGTGAGAGTCAATGACGTTTGCGTGCAGGCATGGAAAAGCGGAAAATTCTTGTTGTCGACGATGAAGCAATCGCCCGCGATAATCTGGCTTTTATTCTGAAAAAGGACGGATATCTGCCCCTTCTCGCCGAAAACGGTCAGCAGGCCATTGAAATTCTTCGGCAGGAAGAAGTCGATCTTGTCCTCACCGATCTGCGTATGAAGGGGCAGGACGGTATCGCGGTTCTTACCGAAACCAAGAACCTCTGGCCGTCCACCGAAGTGGTGGTTATTACCGGCTATGCCAGTGTCGATACGGCGGTCGAGGCGATGAGTCACGGCGCCTACTACTACATTGCCAAGCCTTTCAAGATCAACGAATTGCGGGCAATTGTCGAAAAGGCACTGGAAAAAGGCCTTCTGCGCCGGGAAATTCAAACGCTGAGACAACGGGTTGATGCCGATGTCGGTGCCGCTGCCAGGATTATCGGCCACAGCCGGAAAATTCAGGCCCTGCGCGAGACCATTCATCAGGTGGCGCAACTCGACTGCAACGTTCTCATCCAGGGAGAGACCGGCACCGGCAAGGAGTTGGTGGCGAGAACCATCCACGAACTCAGTCCCCGGGCGAAAAATCGTTTTGTTGCCTTTAATTGCGGGGCGTTTTCCGAAGAATTGATCACCAGCGAACTCTTTGGTCATGAACGTGGGGCCTTTACCGGCGCCAATAAGGTTAAAAAGGGGCTCTTGGAGCTGGCGGATAACGGCACGGTGTTTTTTGACGAGGTCGGCGAGTTGCCGCTGTCGATGCAGGTGAAACTCCTGCGGGTATTGCAGGAACGTACTCTGCTACGGGTTGGCGGCACGGAAGAAATCCCCATAGATGTCAGGGTGCTGGCGGCAACCAACAAGGATTTAAAAAAGGAAGCGGAAGAAGGGGCCTTCAGGACCGATCTTTTTTATCGGCTGGATGTATTGGCCATCAATGTGGCGCCTCTTTCCGAGCGCAGGGAGGATATTCCCTTGCTTGCCGCCCATTTTTTGGCAAAACATACCCGGCCGGGACGAATGATCCCCAAGCTGTCCGTGGAAACCGCCCAGCGATTGATGCAGTATGAGTATCCGGGAAATATCCGCGAGTTGGAAAATATCGTTCAGCGTATTCTTCTCTATTGTGACGGCGAGGTGGTCGAACCGCACCATCTTACCGCCGACCTGGGAGAGGGTTCGGCCATTGCCGTGCGCGATAGCCGGCAAAACTGGCCGTCCCTCGATGCCCATGAAAAACAGTATATCATGGAAGTCCTGGACGAGGTGGAAGGCAATAAATCGGCGGCGGCCAAAATCCTCGGCATCGACCGGGTGTCCCTGTGGCGCAAGATTAAACGCTATGGCCTGGAAAATCCGGATTCCTGAGTACTCCTGCCAAGAGTCAATCTTCAAACAGACTCTTGAGTTATGTCAGAATATAAGCGCGTGCTTCCAGCACCCGGTCCACCACCTCATCGGCAGTTTTTACCAGAACCAGTTCAAGACCTTCAGTAACATCGGCGCTGAGAACCGCCACCTCTTCTTTATTGGCATAGGGCAGCAGGACGCAGCGGACTCCGGCCCGTTTGGCGGCGAGAATTTTTTCCCGGATGCCGCTGACCGGCAGGATACGGCCGCTCAGAGTCATTTCTCCGGAAAGGGCAACATCCCGCATCGCCGGGCGTTTCGTCAGAAGGGAGTAGAGTGCGGCAAAAATGGTGATGCCGGCGGAGGGGCCGTCCTTGGAGACCGCTCCCGACGGAAAATGAATGTGGATATCGGTATCTTGAAAGAATGAGTCAAGTATTCGATATTCTTTTGTTTTGCTTCTGATATAGCTGAGCACCGCCTGGGCTGATTCCTGCAATACCTCCCCCAGGGAACCGGTTAAAATGAGCTTGCCGGAACCCTGCATCGACACCGTTTCCACACTGATGATTTCCCCTCCCGCCTCCGTCCAGACCATTCCGGTGGCTATACCCACCTGGGATTCGCCCTGGGCCGCTTCCCGGAAAAATTTGCGTGGGCCGAGGAGCTGGCCAACGGTATCGGCATCAATGTTGATGGATTGGTCCCGGCCTTCGGATTTAAGGCAAAGCAGGGCAATCTTCCGACAAATATCGGCAAGTTCACGCTCCAGGTTACGTAGCCCTGATTCCCGCGTGTAATCGCTGATAACCCGGGCCAGGGCCTCGGGGGGGAAATGCAGCATCGCTCGCGGTAGCCCGGCGGCCCGCAGTTGCCTTGGCAGAATGAATTGCTGGGCGATTTGCAGCTTTTCCTTTTCGGTGTAACCGGAGAATTCGATACGCTCCATCCGATCCAGGAGAGGACCGGGAAGCTTATTGATATCGTTGGCGGTGGCGATAAACATGACCCGAGAAAGGTCGAAGGGCAGATCAAGGTAATGGTCGGTGAAGCGGACGTTCTGCTCGGGGTCGAGGACTTCGAGCAGAACCGAGGCCGGATCGCCGCGAAAATCCTGACCGATCTTGTCGATTTCATCGAGCATGAAAACCGGATTGTTCACTCCGACTCGTTTCAATTCGTTAATGATGCGGCCGGGCAGGGCGCCGACATAGGTTCGTCTGTGACCGCGCAGTTCGGCCTCATCGCGCAATCCGGCAAGGGAGATGCGGACGAATTGCCGCTGCAGAGCCTCGGCAATGGCCTGGCCGACGGAGGTTTTTCCTGTTCCCGGCGGGCCGGTAAAGCAGAGTATCGGCCCTCTGCCCATCTCGACAAAGAGTTTTTTTTCCAGAACCTCCTTGACGGTCTTTCGCAGCTCATCAAGATTGACCGGTTTGCCGAGATAATGCGCTGCGCCTTTTTTCAGGGCCTCCACCGCTGAACTGACGGTGGCGAAGCCGGTCACCATGATGACCGGGATTTCCGGTGCTTGTCTGTTGATCTGTTGCAGCAGTTGCAAACCGTCCATCCGGTCCATTTTCAGATCGGTAATAACCAGATCGATTTCTTCCTCGGCAAGAACCTTCAGGGCTTCTATGCCATTGGCGGCCGAACTGCAGGCGAAGCCGTCCTTACTGAGGACGTGTGTCATATTCGACCGGGCTATCTCCTCGTCGTCGACCACCAGAATATTCTTTTGTGCCCTGCTGCAGAGTGTTTTAGCCGCCAAGAATTCGAGGATGCGTTGTTTGACCTGGGCGAGTCCGCAGTGTCGAGCGTCGAGGACTGTTTGCGCCCTGTTCAGGTCGAGCTTGCAGACGGTGGACTTATTCCAGGGCAGTGAAATAACCAGTTCGATATAGTTGAAACCGACACTATATTCGGCAACGGAGGGATCGGTCTTCTCAAGTTTTTCAAGCTCCTTGCAGACAGCCTCCTGGATATGCGGGGGGAGATTCGCTTCAGTTATTCCCGTTCGTAATTTTGCCAGGGGCGTTTCGTTTTGCTGGCTGTTATCCGGCGTTGCTTCAGGTGGTTCGACTTTTCTTTTAAAGAACATAACGACCTTTTCTGTATGGCAACTCTTTGGTGCAAGGAGAAAGAGCACGCTTCTCCAAAAAGTTTAGCTGGATTTCACGACACTGCGATGAGCATGCACCTGCTCATAACCTGCCCTTTTCATACCTGCAGTGGAAGTTTGCAATTTTGATTCCAATACACTCCTTTACAATTTCTTTTCAATAAAAAGCAAGAGGGGAAGTTCCTCTGGCTTTCCCCAAAGGCTTATTTGAAGAGATCTTTACCTGTCGCCACCTCCATGAGGCGCCTTGCTAACGACGGCATCCCTCCTTTTTCATCGATGGAGAAAAGGAAAATCCAACCGATATCACCGGAAATTGCTTGGTTTTAACCTGCTGAAACCTGGACTGTTGCAATTTGCACAGCTGAGTGTTGCGAATCGCAATAGCAAATCCGGGGGATTTGCCGATTTCACTTCTTTTTGTTGCACATTGTAACGCTGCCACTTTCGCAGGTCTTTTTTTTAAATATAATAATAATAAAATTAGTTAGATAGCATAATATTCCGCGTGGCACGGTTTTTGGAAATGTCTCTCTAACTTCAACTCTCATGAAGGCTAGGGAACGAGCATGAAAGATCAGCCACAACATATCTCATTATCTGCGAAAAACCCATTACCCGGCCATGATGTCGCTTTGTCGTCTGTCCCCGGCCATCACAAAGATCCCTTTATTCTCGTCGTTACCCGCAACGGCCATATGGCCGAACCGGTCATGGAATATGCCGTTAATCTTGCCGATCGCTTGAAATACTCTCTCCTTGCCGTCCATATCAATACCTTGCCGTTTTTTCGTGACGGCGGCGAACGGAGCCGGTTGTTCTCCATGGCCCTGGAAGAAAGTTCGCTGCTTTTCGAAAAAAAGGCCCGGGCGCGTGGGGTGCAGGTTGAGCATCTCGGAGAAACCGGCAAGGTCGGCAAGGTTGTGAAACGCTTGTGTTACACGGAAAAGCGTATCGAGTTCGTCATCATTGATCAGGGAATTCGTATGGAGGAGGTGGCATCTCAGGCACCTGTTCCGGTTTTTAGCGTCATTTATACCCGTCCGGAGACGGGAAAAATGGCCAAAAGCACTCATTATAACCCTATGAAGAAAGGAGAATCGAGAATGTCTACAACAAGCAGGAAGCGCCATGTAAAAAACTGTTTCGTCTTTGGTGGTCTGACAGTCGCTATGTATGCGGCGGTTTTTACCAATCCGGAAACGTTTATGACCTATTTAACCAAGGGTGGTTTTTATGCCCTGTTGCCGGTTGCCGTGGTTCTCGCAGTTTCCTATGCCCACGGTAATTTCACCAACTCTTTCTGGGCCGCTCTGGGTATTGAAGGTTCAAAGGTTTCTCCGGCAAAATCGGTCGAGGTTCGTAAGGAAAGTACTGATACCACCGGAGCCAGAAAAGACACCCGTCCGCGGGCCGAGATCAGGGCTTAAAGGGTGTAAGGCTATTGGAGATCACATAATAAAAATTAACTTTCGGTGAAATTATGCACGGACCAGTGAATGAGGTCATTCAATTTATCGACCTGAGCGCTTACTCTATTGTGTTTTTATTCCTCGTCGGTTTTGTCGGCGGACTCGTCAGCGGTTTTATCGGTTCCGGTGGAGCCTTTGTTTTGACACCGGCCATGATGAGTCTTGGTGTGCCGGGAACCGTGGCGGTGGCAAGTAATATGTGTCACAAGTTTCCCAAGGCCCTGGTTGGTGCCATCAAACGGTACAAGTATGGTCAGGTCGATATCAAGCTGGGACTGATCATGGGGACCTTTGCCGAGATCGGTGTTCAGGTCGGGGTTATGCTGCAGAAATATATCCTTGATACCTGGGGGCAGGCCGGCTCGAATCTGTATGTCAGTTTTATCTTCGTCCTGGTACTGGTGATCGTCGGTTCCATCGTTATGCGTGATGCCATGACCACCAAGAAAAAAGGCGGTACCGAGGTAACCGCACCCCTTGCCAAACGTATTCAGAAGATCGAACTTTGGCCGATGGTAACCTTCAAGACTGCCAACCTGCGGATCAGCGTGTGGTTTCTTGTGCCGGTGGCTCTGGCAACCGGTATGCTGGCGGCAACCATCGCCGTCGGTGGTTTTATCGGCGTGCCCGGCCTGATGTACATCATCGGTGCCACCAGCATTGTCGCCTCGGCAACGGAACTGGTTATCGCCTTTGTCATGGGCCTCGGCGGCACCCTTGTTTGGGCATATTACGGCATGGTCGATATTCGCCTGGTTCTCCTTATCCTTGCCGGCTCACTTTTTGGCGTACAATTGGGGGCCATCGGTACAACCTATGTTAAAGAATATATGATCAAATACGTAATGGGAACGATCATGCTCATCGTTGCCGTCAGCCGCTTTTTCGCCATTCCCAAGTATTTGAACGAATTACAGGTTATCTCTCTTGACGGGGGCCTGGTAATCACTCTGTCTCAGATCAGCTTTGCCGTTATGTGCATTGCCCTCCTCACCGGGGCGAGCATTATCCTTGTAAGTCTCTTTAAAGCCCGAAGTCTGGAAAAGGCAACGGCATAGCCGGAGGGATACCATGGGCGATATAACAAAAATCATTTTGGTCGCACTCGATCCCGGTTCCGCCAGTCGCAATGCCTTAACCGAGGCCCTGCGGTTAGCAATGTCGATGCGGGCAAAACTGGTAGCGGTTTCGGTAACACCCCGTTACGAAGGGAACATGAACCGTTGGGCCATCGATGATGTCGATGACCAATTAAGCCAGCCCTTTAAAAAATGTTTGCATGATGCGTTACTCACCGCAGCCGAGTATGACTTGCCGCTGCGTGTTGTTCACAAAGTCGGCAATCCGGCGGAGGAGATAGTCACGTGCGCCGAGGAGATAGGGGCCGGACTCCTTCTGCTCGGTTGCCCACGGCGAGCGTATGTCGAACGGGTACTCCTGGGGCGGACGATCGCCAATGTCATCGATCTCAGTCCCTGCGATGTTTTACTGATTCCAGAGGAGGTAGAGGTCGGTTTTGCCCGCATGCTCGTCGGTTGCGACGGCTCGCAGCAAAGCCGGGAGGCCGGACAGCGTGCCCTTGATCTGGCCTTGGCATACGGCGGTAAGGTGCATGCGGTCTCGGTAATGAATGTCAGTGTCGACCAGAGTCTTCGTTATGGGGTATTGGATGAGGCACGTCACAAAAGTTCTCTCACGGTGCATGCCTTGGCCGAGCAAGGCACAAAACTGGGTGTGGTGGTGACGACGGCTATCCGCGAGGGCTCGCCCCACGAACAGATTGTTGCCTATTGCCTGGAAAAAGATGTGCAGCTGATTGTTCTTGGGTCGTATGGACGAAACTCCTTACGACGGTTTTTGACGGGGAGCGTTGTCGAGCGGGTTGCGGCACTCTCGGCTAAACCCATGCTCGTGGTGAAAAGGCTGCTGGAAAATGGGGTTCGTGATTCGGCCTTTGCCGAAAGCACTCTTGCCGAACAAACCGCTTAGGGACGTTTCTGTGTCGTAAGGAAAGGGCGGAAGTTCGGTCGCACTAGCCTAAGTCATCGAAGAACGGGAAAGAGTCGGTGACTCTTTCCCCAACCCGGGAATCTTTTTGTCGGTAACCAAGGGAGGTCTGTCATGGAACCTGCTCAATATTTTTCCCTGCTTGTCCTACTGGTATGTGTCATCCATATAGTTGCAACCATCAGCAGTCGAGTTCAGCCACGGCGGCCGGCCTCAGCAAAAATGTCGGCCCAGTCGACCAAGGATGCTTTGGCGGCTGCCGCACCGCAACGCAGTGACTGGTACGTTTTTTTTCATTGTTCGGATTTGGTGGGAAAAGAGCCTCTGAAAAACATCGAAACCCCTGTTTGCCACGACAGGGCCACCGCCCGGCAAAATAATCGACCTTCGGCACGAAGGCCGCAAAGTCGATTGATTCTTCCCTAATTGAAGGATTTGTTCGGACAGGTGGGGAAGAAATCGTCTCCGCCTGTCCGATCTTCAATCACTTGTTGCGTTGTTCTCTTTATTTGCCACTATACGCCGGGTAATCGGTATACCCCTCCGGTCCGGGTGTGTACCACTTGGACATGTCGTCCCAAGGAGCCAGCGGGTAACCGTTTTGCAGGCGCACCGGTAAATCGGGGTTGCTGATAAACGGCCGGCCGAAGGCGGCGATGTCGACGACACCATCAGCCAGTCGCTGCTCGGCGTCTTCCTTGCTGTAGCCGCAGTTACCAATAAGAATCCCCTGATAATGGCTGCGAAATTCGGCCAGGGTCATGGGCTCTCCCTGCTTGTGGAAGCCAAAGGCCAGGCCGTCCATGATATGCACATAGCCGAGTTGCAGCTTCGCCAGTTCCTTGATGGTGTAGAGATAGGTCTCGCGAAAATCGGGGCTGCCCATATCGTTAAAGACGCCGTTCGGAGAAAGCCGCACGCCGACCCGCTGAGCCGGCCATACCGTCAGCACCGCTGCCAGCACCTCTTGCAGGAAGCGATATTTGCCAGCCAGGCTGCCGCCGTAATCGTCGTTACGGCGATTGGTCTTCGAGTCAAGAAACTGGTTGAGCAGATAGCCGTTGGCGCTGTGTA
>JFJP01038611.1_pt1 | contig 16592 bp, 12 predicted proteins | sample 431651 | NCBI WGS metagenome assembly JFJP01 (sample SAMN02602958, study PRJNA72255) | Microbial mat metagenome, whole genome shotgun sequencing project. | biome: fresh water; feature: sink hole; material: water; isolation source: purple microbial (photo- and chemosynthetic) mats found in... | reverse complement strand
GTCTTCGCTTTTCCATGTGTCACCTCGTTGCTGGTCAGGAAGAACAGTTGTCTGTGGACAGTAGAACAATGATTTCCAGATGATAGGAAAGGCAGTGTCACTGCTGTACGCACATTTTGGTAATCTGTATGGAGATCGAACCAACTGGTGTCCTCTTGAGTGCGACGGACCCTCTTGACTCATTCTTAATTCTACGTATTTTCTTAGCTATTGGCAAGGGCTGAAGTCGTATATGGGGCAGCCTCGTGTATTGAGGGTTTCATATGGTTTCATAGGAGTGAAATTGTTGCACAGCAATAAAAGGTAATACCAATTATATTTAGACTGGATTAACTCTCGATGTTATGGGTATTATGTTCCATAAATGTTGTTATTGACTATGTATTTGTTAAAGTATATAATTGGTATGACCAATATTTGTGTGCGGGCAAATGGGACTTTTCTACCATTACGTCCTGTCCAGGAAGGGCTTTTTACTTAACCGGGAGATTTGAGAGCATGAAAAATAATCAGGAACACACACACCTATCTGAGCCGTACCATCGTTTCCTGACGATGATAGAAGGGGTCGTTGCAGCCGATCGGGTTATTTCCGATCCGCTGAGAACTCTGGCATACGGCAATGACGCCAGTTTCTATCGCCTGGTGCCAAAGATCGTCATCAAGGCTGACCATGAAAATGAGGTGGCGGCCCTGCTCCGGGCATCGCACAGCTGCCGTGTTCCAGTGACCTTCCGGGCGGCCGGCACCAGTCTTTCAGGTCAGGCCGTGACTGATTCGGTCCTCATCGTCGCGGGAAGCCGATGGCAGGAATTCGAGGTCCTTGAGGAGGGCCGGAGGATCAGGCTGCAGCCGGGAGTCATAGGCAGGCAGGCCAACAGCTGGCTCAAACCGTTCGGCAAGAAAATCGGCCCTGATCCTGCCTCGATCAATGCCGCGATGATCGGCGGTATCGCCGCCAATAACGCCAGCGGCATGTGCTGCGGCACCTCGCAGAACAGCTACAAGACAGTATCGAGCATGCGTCTGGTCCTGCATGACGGATCGGTGCTCGACACCGGCAGTTCGACCAGCCGCATGGCCTTCCGGGCAAGTCATCCTGAGTTCATTGCCGCCCTTGAGGATCTTGGCCTGCAGGTCAAGGCCAATACCGAGCTGGCCGGACGTATCAGGCAGAAATTCAAGATCAAGAACACCACCGGTTACAGTCTCAACGCCTTGGTCGATTTTGCCGATCCCTTTGATATCATGGTGCATTTGCTGATCGGCTCGGAAGGGACTCTGGGTTTTATCTCGGAGATCACCTATGACACCGTCGAAGAACTGCCCTGCAAGGCCAGCGCCTTGATCATCTTCCCGTCCATTCGTGAGGCCTGTGTCGCCACCGCAATTCTCAAGAGTCAGCCTGTGGCTGCGGTCGAACTGATGGATCGGGCCGCACTGCGAGCCGTCGAGCACAAGGAGGGTATGCCTGGATATCTCCAGACCCTTTCGTCGGCGGCAACCGCCCTGCTTGTCGAGACGCGGGCTGCCGAGCCTCTGCAGCTTCGTTCTCAGATCGCCGCGATCTCGGCAGCGCTGGCCGACCTTACACTTGAGCTGCCCCTCGAATTCACCGATAACGTGGCGGAGTACACCGGGCTGTGGAATATCCGCAAAGGGCTCTTTCCGTCGGTCGGGGCGGTCCGCAGGTCCGGCACGACGGTTATTATCGAGGATGTGGCCTTTCCCCTGGAAAAACTCGCCGACGCCACCCTCGAACTCCAGCAGATCCTGGCAACGCATGATTATCATGAAGCGATCATCTTCGGCCATGCCCTCGAGGGCAATCTGCACTTCGTCTTCACCCAGGATTTCGGCACCAAAGAAGAGGTTGAGCGTTACGGCCGACTGATGGACGATGTCTGTCGGATGGTGGTCCAGGGCTATGATGGCTCGTTAAAGGCTGAGCATGGCACTGGCCGCAATATGGCCCCCTATGTCGAGATGGAATGGGGAAAAGAGGCCTACGAGCTGATGCAGGGCATAAAGAGACTCTTTGATCCGCACGGCCTGCTGAATCCCGGGGTCATTCTCAACAGCAACCCGCACATCCATCTGGAGAACCTCAAGCCTCTGGCCTCGACACATCCGATCGTCGATAAATGTATCGAGTGCGGCTTCTGCGAGCCGGTCTGTCCTTCGCGGAACCTGACCCTCACCCCGCGCCAGCGCATCACCGTGCAGCGCGAGATCTCCCGTTTGCGTCGGGAGAACACCTCGCCTGAACGTCTTCAGGCCTTGGTCGGCGGCTATACCTATCAGGGCGACCAGACCTGCGCCACCGATGGACTCTGCCGGGGCGCCTGTCCGGTCGAGATCAATACCGGCGATATGACCAAGGAGCTGCGCCGTCTGCGGGTCGCCAATACCCCCAGGGAGTCACTGGCCATCTGGGTGGCGCGCCATTACGCCCTGGTCACGGCCATGGTGCGGCTTGGTCTGCAGGCGGTGGGCGGCATCCACCGGCTGATCGGCACCGAGACCCTTGGGGCAATTGCCAGAAAGGCCCGCAGCTTCAGTGGCAACCGTCTGCCCCTCTGGACTCCGCACATGCCGCGCGGGGCCGAGAAACGGCGCTATGACGATATTGCCGCCGCAGAGGATCTCCATGTCGTCTATTTCCCGAGCTGCATTTCCCGGACCATGGGACCGTCACGCGAAGACGACGAACAGCGTCTGCTGTCTCGGATCACCGAACAGGTGCTGCGGAAGGCCGGTTATGGGGTGATCTATCCGCCGGATATGGAAAAACTCTGCTGCGGTGTGCCCTTTCAGAGCAAGGGGGCGTTCCGCCAGGCTGATGAAAAATCGGCGGAGCTCGAGCGGGTGCTGCTGCAGGTGAGCCATAACGGTCGCTATCCGGTCCTCTGTGATACCAGTCCCTGTCTCTACCGGATGCGCGAGACGATGGATCGACGGCTTCGTCTCTACGAGCCGGTTGAATTTGTCCATGATTTCCTGTTGCCTCGCCTGAAGATCAGCAAGGTTGACGAGACAATAACGATCCATACCACCTGCTCTTCCGAGAAGATGGGTCTTGCCAGCAAATTCAGGGCGGTGGCCGAGGCCTGCGCTTCCAGGGTCGTGGTGCCGGAAAAGGTCGGTTGCTGCGGTTTTGCCGGTGATCGCGGCTTCACCTTCCCCGAGCTCAACGCCGCGGCGCTCGCCGATCTGCGGCCGGCTGTCGAAGCATGCGGCTGCACCTCCGGCTATTCCAACAGCCGGACCTGTGAGATTGGCCTGTCCCTGCACAGCGGTATTTCTTATTCCTCCATCCTTGCCCTCGTTGACCGCTGCAGTAAATAGAACAGGATTTCCTCTCTGCCTGACAAAAATGCTGTGAGCTGCTTTCTCAAGAAACCAGTTCACAGCATTTTCCCTTCCTGATAAATAATTCTTTTACTCTCCTGTTCGAAAAAGTATCATTGCGCATGTGATATAGATAAGACAGACGCTCCGTTAAGGTTCTGCTACCGGATTGATGATATTTGCTACGGGATAGATACTCAATGAAAAGGAATTGCTTCCGCGTTGGGGTGTTTTGCTGTGTCCTCCTCGTTTCGGTTGTTTGGGCCAATGCCGCTCAGGTGAACTGGCTGGCACACTGGAAGGGGGAAGGCAAGCGGGAGCAGTTGGTCGACGAGATCAAGAAAAACTACGAGTTTCTCCATCCTGGCACGACTGTCAACCTGGTGTATGATGTGGATCTTCAGGGTGAAGGCAGTTACTATAAGATGAAGGTCGCCAATAAAATTGTCGAAATGATCAAAACCGGCAAGATAGAATGGGACCTGGTTATGTGCGATATAGCGGTCTATAAACATGTCGCTGATCTTCTCGGTGACCCGCTCTGGGGCCAGGAACACCTCGTCGATTTTTCCACCGTCCCAGATTTTCTTGAAAGCCAGAAGGGCTTTATCATCAAGACCCCGTTCTTTAAAGAAAAGATAGGTGAGATGTTTGTGGGGCCATATATCGAGGGGTATGTCTTCTGTCTCTGGTCAACGCCCCAGATTGAGGAAAAAGTCGGAATCAAAATCAAGCAACGAGGTATGACTGTCGATGACTTCATCGGCTATGCCAGAAAACTTTCCGAGTATAACAGGCAGCACCGGACGAACATCCCCTTTTTGTATATCAATTCCCTGAACAGAATAGAGGCATTGTTTGAGTATATCTTCAAAAGCCAATTCAGCGATCCCCAAATTGTCATCGAAGAGAAATACACCGTGGAAAAGGCCGAGGCTTTTCTGGCAACTCTGCAAATCTTCGAGGAACTCTCACGCTATCAGCCTTTAGTGAATGCGGACTGGAGGACACTCGACTGGAAAGAATGCCAAAAGGCTTTTCTCGCCGGAAAAGGCCTTTTTTTACCTGGTGGCACCTATATGTACAACCAATTCCAAGGTCATTCGCCACAGGTTGTTGATAATGCTCTGCCGATTGAGCAACCGTATGTTAAGCAACCAAACGGTCTGGTTGGCCTCTTTGCCCATGCGTTTGCGGTCATGAAGGAAAGCCCGAATCGAGACGCGGCCATTGATTTATCAATGATGTGGTCGCAACCGGAAACAGCTGAAAAGTGGGTGGAGTACACCCGGAATCCCACGGGTATCCGCGGCAACCTCAGTACTCCTGCCTTCGATCGCAATGACCTTGATGTCTATGGGAGATTTCTCGTCGACATGGAAAAGCAGTACAGTTCCCTACCGATCCGCAATTTCCGCGCGCCAACATATGTATTCGGCAAGAATATCCCGGTGACCGATGAGGAATTCCGCACGAACCTAGTGCTGATCCTCGAGGGACAATTGAAGGCGAAAGACTATTATCAGACGATTGTGTCGCAGGTGAAACTGCCGTGATCTTCAATGTGCAATATTGGCATATCGGCGGCCAAAAAAGATGATTGGGAAGATCAAGCACAGTATTCCGATAAAGATCAGTCTTGCCATCCTCATCATCGAGGCCGTGCTGCTGACGGTTATGGGGGTGTTCTACAGTTCACGCTTCAGCGAGGAGATAGACAGGCGGGTGGCCGACAAACTAGCCCTCCCGGGTATCCTGATGAACCAGCGGGCCTTGCCCTATGACTCGGTCGAGGATTTGCACGCGCTCAGCGAAGTGGTTCAGGAAACAGTCCTGGAGGCATTTGTCTTCAAACGCGAAGGAAAGGTTTTTTTCACCGCTGACCCGACCAAGGAAGGCAGAGCCTATACCGATTTTCTTTCTGAGGTGGAAAAGGGTAATTTAGGGGCGGATTTGTCTCGTTCCCTCCTGACTTTCTTTACAACCCAGCCCGGCAGCCATTTTCTTTCAAGCATAACTCCCCTGCGGGCTGAGGGAAAACTGCTTGGCGGATTGTATCTGCGTATCTCTACTGATGATATTGAGAAAGAAAAACGGGGTGTTGTGCTCTTTTTTTGTGTTGGCGCCTTCTTGACAATTCTCCTCACCACCTTGGTTGAGGCAATTGTCGTCCACAGACTGTGTGTGCCGCGAATAGTTACCACCCTGGATGCCATCAAACACTATGGCAATGGTGATTTCTCAGCCCGTATCGACTCTGTCGGCGTTCGTGACGAAATTGGGGAGTTGATGCTGCAGGTGAACCAACTGCTTGAAACGATATCTGATTATACTGGAAAGCTGCATGCCATCAACCTCGCGGGGGAGGACTTTTTCAGATCCGCAAATCGGCAGGAAATCCTGGCTATCGCTGTTCGGACAGCGGAAAAAAATCTGCCGGTGAAGGTAGCGGAGGTTGGTGGGCCTGCGTGCAAGTACGTTTTCTCCCTGCCTGTGTTTGCCGACAATGCCGAAAATTGCTATCCGATTCTGCAGTTTATCGGTCTTTCAAACTATGACCGGCTTCGACCCGTCGATACCAGTTTTGTCTATGCTCTTTCCGGGCTCATGGTGAGTGCTCTCAATCGTATCGATGCCTTCGAGAGAATCACCCAGGCCGAAGAAAAATATCGCTATCTCTTTACCTCCGCCCTGGAAGGCATTTTCCGTACGCGGGCCGACGGCAGCCTGCTTGATGTCAATCCGGCGTTTGCAGCAATGGCAGGGTTTGACTCGGCGGAGGAAATGGTCAATTCTGTCTCCGATATTTCCAAATTTTACCTGGACCAGCAGGATCGGGTTGAATTGATGCAGGTTCTGGCCAGGGAAGGAAAGGCGCAGGACTATGAGGTGGTTTTTAAGCGCCGCGATGGTTCTGCCTTTCCCGCTGCTGTCAGCGCCAGAGCAGTAATGAATGACAACGGCGAGATTCAGGTCATGGAAGGGCGGATAACCGATATCTCGGAGCGGAGTCAGCGAGAAAAGGAAAAACAGGACCAGCTTGCCACTGAAGCAGCGACCAAGGCCAGGCTCCTTATGGTGGAGGATCTTGAACAGAAGAACAGGCAGTTGCAGGAAACGCTCGATGAATTGAGGAATACCCAATTACAGCTTATCCAGTCCGAGAAAATGGCCGCCATCGGTATGACGGCAGGCGGTGTGGCCCATGACCTCAATAATATTCTTTCCGGTATCATCAGCTATCCGGAACTGCTCCTGCTGGGCCTGCCGGCTGAGAGCGAGCTGCGCCGGCCGCTGGAGTCGATTCTTGCCTCGGGAAGACGGGCGGCCGCCGTGGTTGCAGATCTTCTGACTCTGGCTCAGGGCAGCGCCAAGGTCAGGCAGAATATTCTGCTGGACAGTCTGGTGGAGGAATATCTCCAGTCGATCGAGTTCAAGCAGATGATGCGTGACTATCCGAATGTTACGGTGAGTTCGGTGTATGAAGGTGGCGATATGTGCATCATCTGTTCACCAGTGCACATCCAGAAAGTTATAATGAATCTGGTGATGAATGCGGTGGAGGCCTTGTCGTCCCTGGGTGGTTCTGTGACCCTCCGTACACGCCGCACGGTTGGTGGTCCCGAAGGTAAACTCAATGGCCAGGATATGGTGGTGCTGGAGGTCAGGGACGATGGCCCGGGGATCCCGCCCGAGAGCCGGGGGCGCATATTCGAACCTTTTTACACCCGCAAGGTTATGGGTAAAAAAGGCACCGGCCTGGGCCTAACGGTAGTCTGGAACGTGATTCGCGAGCATCAGGGAAGGATTGAACTCGATTGCGACTCTCCCGGTACAACCTTCCGGATATATCTGCCGGCCCAGAAGATCGCCGTGAATGAAAAGATCGAGGTGGAACTGGAAAACGATCTGCGCGGCAAAGGGTCGATCCTGATCGTCGATGATGAGCCGTTGCAGCGGGATATCGCTGGTAAGATGCTGACTATTTTTGGCTATCAGGTTGAGGCTGTCGCCTCAGGAGAGGAGGCTGTCGCCCATCTCCGAGAAAAGAGGGTTGATCTAGTGGTGCTCGACATGCTCATGCCTCCCGGGATAAACGGCCTACAGACCTATCGGCAGATAGTTGACCTCCACCCCGGTCAGAAGGCCCTCATCGTCAGTGGTTTTTCAGAGAGCAGCGATGTGAAGCAAGCCATGCAGCTCGGTGTTGGCGGTTTTGTCAAAAAGCCCTACACCATGGCCCAGATAGCCGGGGCCGTCAAAGACGAGCTGGGGAAGAATCAGGCGCCCTCCGGTTCAACATTGCCCAACTGAAAACGGGTATTCTTCAGCCTTCCTCATCCTGTTCCATCTGCTTCTTCCTCAAATTATCCCACCAGTCGAGTCGTTTCCGGATCTCTTTTTCAAAACCGAAGACCGAAGGCCGGTAGTAGGTTTTCTCATCCATTTTTTCTGGAAAATAGCGCTGATAACTGTAGCTGTTGCTGAAGTCGTGGGAGTAGCGGTACTCCCTGCCATAACCTAGATCTTTCATCAGGGTGGTCGGCGCGTTGCGAATATGCAGGGGCACCCTGAAATGGCCGGTGGAGACGGCATCGGCCTTGGCCTGGTTGTAGGCGTTATAGAGGGCGTTGCTCTTTGGGGCGGTGGCCAGATAGACGACCAGCTGGGCAAGGGCGTTGCTGGCCTCGGGCATGCCGAGGAAATGCACGGCATCTTTGGCTGCAATGGCCTGGACCAGGGCCTGCGGGTCAGCCAGGCCGACATCTTCACTGGCCAGCCGCGTCAGTCTCCTGACGAGGTACATCGGCTCCTCGCCGGCCTCGAGCATCCTGGCCAGCCAGTAGAGGGCGGCCTGGGGATCGCTGCCCCTGATGGATTTATGCAGGGCAGAGATCAGGTTGTAGTGCTCTTCGCCACCCTTGTCGTAAAAGAGAGAGCGGTGCGAGAGGGCCTGCCGCACGGATTCGAGGTCGATAGTGTCACCCCGGTAGGCATTGCGGCATACCATCTCCAGATTGTTCAGGGCTTTTCGGCCATCGCCCCCGGCCTGCTCGGTGAGAAATTCCAGGGCATCGTCTGCAAGGCTTAGATCGCGACCGATGAAGATCATCGCCCGCTGCAGGATACGGCGGATTTCCGGGGTGGCGAGAGGCTCGAGGACAAAGACGTGGCAGCGCGACAGCAAGGCGGGAATGACCTCGAAGGAGGGATTCTCAGTGGTCGCTCCTATGAGGACAATGGCCCCTGATTCGACATAGGGCAGGAAGGCGTCCTGCTGGGACTTGTTGAAACGGTGGATTTCATCGATGAAGACGATGGTTTTACGGTTCTCGGCAAAGAGCCGTTTGCGTGCCTCTTCCATCAGGGCCTTGACATCGGCGATCTTGGCCAGGACGGCGCTCAGCGGGTGGAAGGCATGTTGGGTTCGCTGTTCGATTATCCGGGCCAGAGTGGTCTTGCCGGTGCCCGGAGGGCCCCAGAAGATGCAGGAGCTGAAGGTGTCGGTCTCGATCATGCGGCAGAGCAGGGAATCGGGCTGCAGGAGTTTATCCTGACCGAAGATTTCAGTCAGCGACTGGGGCCGGACTCTCTCCGCCAGAGGGGTATCGAGGGGGCGGTCGTCTGTGCCGGTCACCGATAGTTGTCTGGGCATGGCGATCTCTTTGCAGCTTAATGCGCTCGCTGGTAGAGAGCGGCGAGGGTTTCATAGCGTTTGCGGTTCATACCCATATCCGAAATGCCGCTGCGCGAGGCAGAACGGAAATGGATGACTTTGCTCTCGGCGTCAAGGAAAAATTCCACATCGTCTTTGAATCTCAGCCAGGCTGTACTGAATACGCAATGGATATAGGTATCTGTCGCCGATATAAGCTGTACCTTGCCGGGATAGCTTTCGATCACCTGCAACAGGGTCTGCCGGGTCTGTTGCAGATCGCCGATGAAGGGCAGGGGAGGGACTTGCCTGTTTTTCCTGTCGGTCTGACTCGACACGGCATTGGGGCTGGCAGGCAGGGGCGCCAAAAGGCCGGCACGCACCCCCAGGTCTGCTGGCACGCGGCTGTTCTGGAGGAACAGGACCAGGGCTATCGCAGTAAAGATAAAGAGCCCGATGATCAGGATGGTTTTCAGCATGTTGTTCATCTCTTTTCTGGCGGTGAGAGTTACCAGTGCGGCTGGTTGCCGATCCGGTAGTTCATGACCTCGATGGTGCTGCTGACGACGACGAAGGCGTCCGGATCCACCTTGCGGATTCGTGCCTTGAGCTGACCGATTTCCCCCAGTGTGACTACTGTGTAGATGATGCGCTCCGGGGTGCCGGTATAACCGCCTTCACCCTGCAGGATAGTGGCGCCGCGATGGATCTTATGCAGGATGATCTCGGCGATCTCCTCCCATTTGGAGGAGATGATGATGACCGATTTCCTCTGGCTGAGACCGGTGATCACCAGGTTGGCGATATGGGAACTCACGTAGAGGACAATAAGGGTATAGAGGACGGCGTCAAGGGTGTAGAAGAAGGTGACCAGCAGCAGAACCAGGGCGTTGGCGGTCAATATGGTGTTGCCAAGGCCGACCGAGTAGCGTTTGAGGAGCATGACCGAAAGAAGGTCCATTCCCCCGAGGGACCCCGAAGATTTGAGGCTGATGCCGGTACCGGCCCCAAGTATGATGCCGGCGAGAAGTGCGTTGAGGATTTTATCGTCCAGTGGGATGGGTACCTGGACAAAAAACAGGGTGACGGTGAAGATGCCGGTTCCAAGCAGGCTGTAGAAGAAGAACCGGCGGCCGACGGTCATCCAGGCCATCAGGAAAAGCGGGATATTGATGGCGATATAGAGCCAGCCCGTGTTGGCCCAGGGCATCTGCTTATGGAGAATCAGGGCCAGACCGGTTATCCCGCCGGTGGCAAATTTCTGCGGGATGGCGACACTGTTGATGGAAACGGCACAGAGAATGCTGCCAAGAGTGAGCAGCAGGATATCCCAGGCCAATTGTTTCCAGGAGGTAAATATCCTCTGTGGCCTATGTTTTTGTTGCATGTCTGGTCTTTTAGTTGAAATAAGTGGAGGTTCGTCTGTTGATGCCTTGTACCTCATGACGCATGTGAATGCACCCGAAAAAGCCTGCGCCAAGTTGTACCGCTCATTCTTCAAGGATGGCGGCGATCATCTCATGGCGTTTCTCCGAAGAGATATAGGGGGTCATGCGGATCTCCAGGATCCTGGCCTCGCGCTCCTTTTTTCGTTTCAGCGCCTCCTTGATATGGGCAAGGAGATCTTCAATTTCACAGGGTTTGATGAGATAGTTGAAAGCACCGATTCTGATCGATTCAACCGCGGTATCGACCGTGGCCTGGCCGGTCAGCATGATCACCTCGGTCAGTGCGTGGTCCATTTTGATGGCCCTGAGGGTCTCGATGCCGTTTATGCCGGGCATGGCGATATCGAGAATGACGACCTCAATTGAGGCTTCTTCCTGCAACTGCTGGAGGGCAGTCCTGCCATCTGCTGCGGTTTTGATGATAAATCCCCGCCGTGTCAACCGCTGGCAGAGGATCTCGGTGAAGGCCTGTTCATCATCGACAATGAGAAGGGTTGTAGCAGACATATCATTCCTATTGAGGGAGAACTATTGAAGGTGGGCAAGGAGTTGGGATTTACGCTGCCGCCTTCGATGTATCTGGTCGCTCTGTTTATTATTGACCACTGCTCCCTCTTATGCAAGGATGAAGAAGGCTATTTTTACAGCCCCTTTTCAGCACTACACTGCGGTCATAAAATATGATACAGTCGTCTTGAGGCTGAGTGTAATATCCTGTCCAGCGGATTCCTCTGAAGAGACAGGCGGAAGAGACCAACCATGCGGGAGATGTGATGGCGGATATCCTGGTAATTGACGATGATGAAGGGTTTCGATATATGGTGTGCAAACTGCTCAGCAGAGCAGGCTACAACGTGCTGGACTGTCAGGACGGCAAAAAAGGCATTGACCTGCTCCGCAAGAACAGTGTTCCTCTGGTGATTACCGATTTGATCATGCCCGATCAGGAGGGCATCGAAACCATCATGCAACTGCGACGGGATTTCCCTCAGGTAAAAATTATCGCCATGTCCGGAGGAGGCAGGGGAAGCCCGGAGATTTATCTGGACTCGGCAATGCGCCTCGGGGCCTCGCGCTGTTTCTCCAAACCCTTTGATGCCGAGGCCTTCCTCGAATCGGTCAAAGAACTGCTTCAGTAAATTCATAATCTGAGGAGGCAACCATGCGCTGGGAGATGGGGCGGAGGAGTTCAAATGTCGAGGATAACCGGGGCAGCCGGATGCCCAGGGGAATGAAGGGCGGTGGCATCGGTATCCTGCTGCTGGCTCTGGTCGGCATGTATTTCGGTATCGACCCTGCTTTGATCATGAATGTCGGGGAGTCACTGCAGGGTCCTCCGTCCGGGCCATCCTCGGCCTATCAGCCGACGGCCGAGGAGAAAGAACTGGCTGATTTTGTCTCGGTGGTGCTTGCTGATACGGAGGACACCTGGCATGCAGTGTTCGCCTCGGCGAATAGGACCTATGCTGAACCCAAACTGGTGCTCTTTTCCGGTGCCGTCGAATCGGCCTGCGGATTTGCTCAGGCGGCCATGGGGCCCTTCTACTGTCCGGCCGACAGCAAAGTATATATCGACTTGTCTTTCTACCAGGATCTCAAGGCCGATCTGAAATCTCCAGGTGACTTCGCCCAGGCCTATGTCATTGCCCACGAGGTGGGACACCATGTCCAGAATCTTCTGGGCATAAGCGGCAAGGTGGCCGCCCAGCGCCAGAAACTTTCGGAGGTTCAGTATAACAAACTCTCGGTGAAGCTCGAACTTCAGGCCGATTGTCTGGCTGGGGTCTGGGCAAATCATGCCGATAGGGTGCGCCAGGTCGTAGAACCTGGCGACATAGAGGAGGCCTTGAATGCTGCTTCGAATATCGGTGACGATCGTCTGCAGCAGCGCTCGCAGGGGCATATCACCCCCGATTCGTTCACCCATGGCAGTTCCGAACAGCGGGTGAAGTGGTTCCGGCGGGGGTTCCAGACCGGAAAACTGAATAGTTGCGACACGTTTGGCAGTGAATAATTCTGACTATAGGGGGCGTTATTGCGGCGCCTTGCTGGTGGCGTCCGGAATCCGGCCAGACTGGGGGGAGACTGGTGCACGGGATTCTGTTGAACGGCAATCTGGTGAGAACAGTGCGGTGGTGGCTTGTCGTGTCATATGCGGCCTAGCTGCCGATCCTCAGTCTTTTACAGATTCCAGCCCCAATATTTGAGAAATGCCGGAAAATCACGCAGGTCTGATGCATTGCGGGCCCAGGGTTTGAGACTGGTATAAAAAACCGGTCCTTCCTTTTTCCCGGCCTCAAACTCCTTGTCTTCACCTACCCGCCAGTCCAGGGCCCACCAGCTGATTAAAAGCCTCTCCCAGATTTTCTGGCTGCCTTTCACATAACCTTTCCGGCCGCCGCCTGTTTCGTAGAGTGATGTTTCTCCGCCCTCCGGTATCGGCAGAGTTCTTAAGGCGGCCAGAGGAAGGAACACGAGGTTGCGGGTGGTAAATTTCCCAATAGCAACAGGGGCCGCAGGTCTGATGTCTGTTATTCTATGGGAGCCGCTTTCAATTTCTATACAAGGTCTGAGGTTCAACCCGTCGTCAGCTGAAAAATCGAGAATACCGGGCAGGCTCTGACCGTAGACTGTCTGCCGCCGGTCTTTCCGCCAGCCTGTCGGGAAGGCATCCTGGCTCAGAGCGGTGGTCGGCACAAAGGCCAGATAGCAGCCGCAGGTGTGCAAAGTTGTATAGAGAATCGGCTGGCCGTCGGAATTTACGGTGACGATTATCAGGATTCCGACATTATCACCGGCCCCGATGTGAAAGGGGATGATGCTCAGGGGCACTCGGGGAAAATGAATTCGGTAGATATGGTTGGTATATGACCCCTTTATCGTGGAAAAAGAGTGTTCGGCTCTGTAGACACTCGCTTGGGCTGGATCTATAAAAATTCGCTCAGTGCCGTCTGTCGAAACCGATGCCCGGGCTGTGCCGATAAGGTTGTCCGGATCATGCGGATTTTCCACCACCAGGATGGGCAGGAATCGGTCTGCCGGAGGGTTATCTTCCCTTGTTGTGTAGGCGAGAAAATTCGTTATGCCTGCTGGGGCAGGTGGTCTGGCGCAGCCGTTGAGAATCATAAGCGCCAGGAAGCAGAAAAAAAGCGGCCATCTGGATGAGAATTTCATAACCGACGTGAGACCTCACTGTGAACAGACGATGCGATCGCTGCCTTTCGACCGAAATTGCGGACATTCCCGCAGGGATTGCATGGCAGCCCGAGAACCACTCTCCGGGAAAGACAAGTGTATTTTTGAGTATAATGAATGCGATGTTTCTTCACAAGGTCAAGGAGCAATAAGAAGGATGGAAACACGCTGCGATAGGCAGTAGATCGTTGTTCTACCGCTGTAAATGCAGTATGATAAACACTCAACTCTCCTTCGTTCTCCGCCCGTTTTTTCGTAGAGAAAATCTAGCAGCTTCAACTCAGCAGGAGGAAACCATGGACAGGCGTCAGTTCCTCAGAGATGTATTTCTCTGGTCGGCCGGGATAAGCCTGGCGATTCCGCGCTTCAATATACTGCCTGAGGCGCTTGCCGCTGAAAAACCTCAGGCCCTGCTCGGCTTGGCGACAGGAGAGGATTATGCAGCCCTGGTCGCTAGGGTGCTGACCCCTCTGGGCGGCATGGCCAGTTTTGTCCGGCCTGGTGACATGGTGGTGGTAAAACCCAATATCGGCTGGGACCGCAACCCGGATCAGGCCGCCAACACCCACCCGCTGGTCGTCAGGGCTCTGGTCGTCCAGGCCCTTGAGGCCGGTGCTGCCAAAGTTAAGGTCTTCGACAGGACCTGCAACGAGCAGCGCCGCTGCTATGCCAGCAGCGGCATAGAAAGCGCCATTCGCGAACTGGATGACGACCGGGCGGTGATTGAACACATCGATCCCCGCAAATTCATACCGGTGAACATTTCCAGAGGCAAATCGCTCAGCGAATGGGAGATCTACAAGGATGTCCTCGAGTGCGACTGTTATATCAATGTGCCGGTTGCCAAGCATCACGGCCTCTCCGGCCTGACTCTGGGGCTGAAAAACAGCATGGGGGTGATTGGCGGTAACCGGGGTTCCCTGCACCACAACCTGGGCCAGAACCTCGCTGATCTGGCGACGGTCATCAGGCCGAAACTGACGGTTGTGGATGCCACCCGCATCCTGCTGCGCAGCGGCCCCCAGGGCGGGAATGTGAAGGATGTCAAACGGCTCGACACGCTGATCGCCTCGCCCGATCCGGTGGCGGCCGATGCCTATGCCACCACCCTGTTTGCCCTCCAGCCGGATGCCATCGACTCGACCGTGGCGGCCTATAACCTCGGCCTGGGGGAAATGGATCTTGCTGCGATCCGGGTTGTGAGCGCCTGATGGCTCTGAAACGTACACCGATCCCGGCATCGCTTTGGCGTCGGATTGGCCAGGTAGTGTCTTTTGCCCTCTTTCTTTTCCTGTTCATCAAGACCGACTATTCCGGTTCTGATGAATTGACCTGGGCTGTCAATCTGCTCTTTCGCATCGATCCTTTTCTGGCCTTATCGGCCATGTTGGCCGGGAAAATGCTGGTCGCCCTGATGCTGCCGGCGGTGATCACCGTTGTCCTGACCCTGGTTTTCGGCCGCTTTTTCTGCGGCTGGATCTGCCCGCTGGGCAGCCTGATCGATCTCAGCCGGCATATTCTCAGACCAGTGCGCAACAATCTCGACCCGGGAAAACGGCAGGCCAAATATCTCCTGCTTATTTTTTTACTTGCTGCCTCCTTTTTTGGTCTGCCGCTGGCCGGTTATGTCGATCCGTTTTCCATGCTTGTCCGCGGCCTTACCTTCAGCCTGCAGCCGGCTCTCGATCATGCCGCCACCTCTTTTTTTACACTGACCTACAGGCACGGACCCGAGTGGTTGAACCTGCTGACTGAACCGGTCTATGCGCTGCTGAAAGAGTATGTCCTGCCCTTTGCCAGCAAGGTCTACGCCCTGTCCGTCTTCTCTCTGGTCCTGCTTCTGGCAGTATTGGGACTTGTCCGGCTGGAAAGTCGATTTTTCTGTCGTAAGATTTGTCCGCTGGGCGCGTTGCTGGCGCTCTTCTCTCGTTTTTCCCTGCTAAGGCTACACGGCGGATCGACTGCCTGCGGCAAATGCAGGCATTGCCACACGGTGTGCCGCATGGCAGCTATCGACGATCAGAGGGCGATCGCCACGGCGGAGTGCATCCTCTGCCTCGACTGTCTTGCGCAGTGTCCCCAGGGGCGTATCTATTATGGCTGGCGAAAAGGAGGGGCGGCAGAACAACCGACCGATCTGTCGCGAAGGGCAGTGCTTGCAAGTCTTTCGGCAGGCGTACTGGCACCGCTTGTATTGCCGACCCGACCGCTCGCCCGCCACGCCGATCCGCTACTCATCAGACCGCCTGGTGCCCTGGCGGAGGATGAGTTTCTCGGTCGATGCGTGCGCTGCGGGGAGTGCATGAAGGTCTGCATTGGCAATGCCCTCCACTCGACCTGGCTCGAGGCCGGTATCGAGGGTATCTTCAGTCCGAAACTTGTCAGTCGCATCGGCTATTGCGAATACAACTGCACCCTCTGCGGCCAGGTGTGTCCGACCGGGGCCATCAGTAAACTGACCAGGGAGGAAAAGCATGCTGCTGTCATTGGTCGGGCTTATTTTGACAAAAATCGCTGTCTGCCCTATTCCGACGGAATCCCCTGTATCGTCTGCGAGGAGCATTGCCCTACCCCTGACAAGGCGATTAAATTCCGGCAGGCCGAGGTCCTCAACAGTAGGGGAGAAAAGGTCAGTCTGCTGCAACCTTATGTCATTGCGGAGTTGTGCATCGGCTGCGGCATCTGCGAAAACCGCTGCCCACTGCCAGGAGCAGCAGCAGTGCTGGTTACCGCAGAAGGAGAGAGCCGCCACGCCGGGCGAATGCAGGGGGCTGGATATTGATTGAACAGCGAGATCCGGTGTGAGAATAGCTGATGTGTTGCCTTACCTTCGAAAGACAATGCGGGCAAAGCAAGCGAGAACCTCTGCTGCAACAGGTGTTTCTTCGACAGTACCAAGAATCTTGGCGATATCCATCCCGGTCGACGTGAGATCCTTGCCC